>JAABUZ0100001440.1_pt1 | contig 45374 bp, 50 predicted proteins | sample 5562091 | NCBI WGS metagenome assembly JAABUZ01 (sample SAMN12813069, study PRJNA571459) | rock metagenome | isolation source: Antarctica rocks | place: Antarctica: Victoria Land, Linnaeus Terrace sud | collected 2015-12-21
CTGGCAACTGGCAACTGGCAACTGGCAACTGGCAACTGGCAACTGGCAACTGGCAACTGGCAACTGGCAACTGGCAACTGGCAACTGGCAACTGGCAACTGGCAACTGGCAACTGGCAACTGGCAACAAGGAGGGCTTATGGCGATGAACACGGAGACGCGGAGTGGGCACGGCGATGGACGGGGCCGCGTTGCGGCTCGCGCGCGACAGGTCGTGGAGGGATTGCACATGCTGTCCGAGGTTCAGGCGCCGGCCGCGCTGCTGCCGGCCGTGATGACGAGGGTAGGGCTGGGCGACGCCTACGCCCCGCTCGACACCCCGGCGGGCCGCGTCTTGGTGGCCTACAACGCCCTGGGTGTGTCGGCGATCGAGCACGCGGACGACGCGGACGCTTTCCAGCAACGCTTCCGCGCCCGCTTCGGTCGGGCAGCCTACCCGGTAGAGGCCGTGCCCGCGGCGCTGGCCAGCGCCATCGCGGAGGGGTTGCGAGGTCATGGTGGGAGCAGCGCGGCGCGGCGCTGTACCGTGGACCTGCGCGGGCTCACGTCGTTCGAGCGGTCGGTGCTGGAGAAGACGCGCGAGATCCCGAGCGGCGAGGTGCGGCCCTACGCCTGGGTCGCGCGCGAGATCGGGCGTCCGCGCGCCGTGCGGGCGGTGGGGACGGCGCTGGCGCACAACCCCATCCCGCTACTGATTCCCTGCCATCGTGTGGTGCGCAGCGACGGCGCGACCGGCGCCTACAGTCTCGGCGGCGCGGAGGTGAAGCGGGAGGTGCTGCGCGCCGAGGGCGTCGACCTGGACGAACTGGCGGCCCTGGTGCGCGAGGGCGTGCGCTTCATCGGCAGCGACTCCACGCACGTCTTCTGCCTGCCGAGCTGCCGCCACGCCCGCCGCATCGGTGGGCGCCACCGCGTCCGCTTCGCCTCCGAAGCCGCCGCCGTCCGGGCCGGCTACCACCCCTGCCTGGTGTGCCGCCCCGCGGTACTGGCGAGCGCATAACGATTCGTTACGTTCGGATCATCCTTATGACTTGCAAGTGGCAGGTAGCTATACAAACTGCAACTATTACTATCAAAACTGCAAGATCTAGGCGGAGCATATCATGGGAGACGATCCGAGACGCCATAGCCGTTGTGGGGATACCATACTCCCCGCCAAACAGGCACGCCTGTGAAGCTAGGCCGCAGATCAGGTGTTGAGACATCAACATCCTTCTTAATCATTTGGATAGGCGGTAGTGGCTCGTCTATACCAAAGTGCGCATGCATTAAACTTATGGCATCATCGTATGTGTAGGCAGTCACACCACACACCGATGGGGGACTCCATAGCATCGCTGGACCGCTGTCCATGCAGACAAACTCGATCCAAAACCGTCGTAAGAGCGGATTCTTGATCACTATCAGTTGCCGCAGCATCAAGTGTTTACAGCCGAGCGGCGGGAACTTCCGTATCGCGCAGGGATAATTCGGGAGCCAACACGCGTTCCTCCCACTTGGTAACAATGCGATCGAGCAGATCGTGAAGGCGACGCCTCATCTTGATAACAGCCAGTAGGTCTGTTTGTGCGAGATCGTGCGTGTAGGCTGTGATGAACCATTCACCCCCCTGGCGTTCTCTCTCCAGAGTCAGGTACGCATTTCCGGCGAACCATCCTTTGCCAGGAGTGTCTTTTCGTGGATTGCGCACGTCACCGATGATCATGCCAGTCACGGACTTGAGTTCCTCTATGTGTTCTCCCGTGAGCGGCGAAACGAAATCCAGTTCAAATAGTATCGTTGCCATCTGTCGTCCTTCGGACCTCATCAGGATTAAACGACTATCCAGTCATCAGGTTTGAAGCGCGTCCCTTCTTCCTGTGGTCCCTTACCGGAGAACGACGCGAGATTAACCTGACGCCCTGTCGTAAGCGACCATTCTTTGGCCCATTCGTCCAGAGCTAGAAACTCGCGTTTCACCAAGCCGTCGCGGTAGTGGCCACCATGGTCAGACCGAATATCCCTTCCTGTCTCATCCCTACCGTCAGGATAGCGCCAACTCAGATGTACCGCCAGCGTATCACTTGACAGCTGAAAGTCATAGTCGCTCTTCTCGGTATCAATGCCAAGGTTGAACCTGCTATCCCAGAAATGTTTCCGTGGCGGCTTGGCGCTAGCGCGTCCACTGAATGGAGAGGCTTGCCACGCAGTTCGCGCTCCGTTTTCGGATAAACCGCTTATGCGTGCTTGTGTCGCAGCATCGTCCTCGCTCGTCGGAAAGTATTTGTCGGGATTGTCTGAGAAAAACGTCGTCGAGCTACCTTTGAGCCGAACGTCGACATCATTGATGCTGGACCGTTGCAAGGCGTCTAGCAATCCTCTTCGACATGCATCCCATTGCTCCCTGGATATGAACCCTAGAGGTTTGGTGCGCGCCTCCAGGGCCAGTACGTCCTCGTCGCTGACGTGAGCGTACGCGAAGTCACGCGGTATTGCTTCGTAACCACTGGCGTCTTTGAGCATTAGTTCCTCACGGTTGGTCCAGTTAGTGATCTGGCTTTCTTTACCATTGTAATGCTTGTATGTGTCAAGATGAACTCGCTTGCATCCGGTACAATACGAGCATCCTCATAGCCCTTTCCCCTGCGTCGGAGAATAGACTGGAACGTAACGGGAGAAAAAGCAATGACCGGACATCGCCCATGGAGCGAGATTCGGAGGGGCGCTAAGCGCAGCCGGAGCATGGAGGAGATCCGGCGTGAGGCCGAGGAGGAGCAACACGCCTATCGCTCCATCCTCGCTGAGGCGCGCATCGATCGCAACGTGACCCAGCAGCAACTTGCCGCCGTGCTCGGCACACAGCAGCCGCACGTATCACATATGGAGCGCCAGGAGGACTAGTTGCTCTCGACGTTGACTCGCTACCTCGACGCGATCGGCGGCAGGCTCGAGGTCGTGGCTGTCTTCGGGGACGAGCGTGTGCCGCTCGCGCTCGGTGAATTGGCGCAGGTGAGAGCGAAGGCTCCATCCAAACGTCAAACCGCGACGAGCGCGACGAGCACGGCGCGTAAGACATCTGTTATTTCCAAAAGAGCAGCGCCCGCGATTGGCGCGTCACGCCAACCGCGGAATGTGGTCTGACGCTCACGTGTGTTATATTGGCCTGTCCCTATGGCATGGTTCAGAAACGTGGTGACAGTTCAGGCGTCGCTGAAGCGGCATCCACACAGGAACAACGCGCCAATTTTCGATGTGCGTCGCACAGACTGTCACCATATTCCCAGGCGCGAAATGAACCATGCCGTCCCTATCGAGTAAAATGCGGGCGCCCTACTCAGTAGAGTGGACGTGTGGAGACGATGGATGGATGAGATACGTTTGCTGGACTCGACCGGCCACGAGCCCATCGATCAGGCGCTGCGCGGCCTCGTCGGGGTCTTCGAGACGGCCTTTCCCGGGCGCGTCCGCGGCTACTACGTCGAGGGCAGCCACGTCTCCGGCACGGCCGTTGCCGCCAGCGATCTCGATCTCACCATCGTCTTCAAGGGCTCCTTCCAGGCCGATCATGACAATGACGAGGGGGAGCGCGAGCGGGCCGCGCGTCTGAGCGCGTCCTATGGCGCCGCAAGCCTCGTGGAGTGTGATGTCGACATCGTGGATGAGGAGGAGCTGCGCCGGGGCGTCTATCCCGCCTTCAAGCTGGCCAGCCGGCTTGTCTACGGCGAGGACATCCGCGACGGGGTCCTGCTGCTGCCGCTGGACGAGTGGACGCGCCAGCGCATGCACGCCGCTTGCTGGCTGATGGTCGGTCTCTATGGGCGTCCTCTCCCCCTGCGGCTGCCAATTGACTACCCGGACCCAACCGGCGCGTGCTACGGCTACGACCACCGTCCGGCGCGGTTGTCCGATGGCCGCATCGTCCCGACGACGCGCGACCTCATACGGGTCGTCGGTTGGGCCGCCACCGCGCTCGTGGCTCTGCAGGCCGGCCGCTATGTGGCCCGCAAGCGCGACTGCCATGTACTGTACCGCGCCTGTATCGGCGACGAGTGGACGGGACTGCTCGACGACATGTACGCGCGTTGCCGCGGCGAGTGGGAGTATTTGGTCCCCGACGACCCGGACGGGCGCAGGGAGTTGCGCGGCATCTGCGCCCACGCGTTGGGCTTCGAGAACCATTTCCTGCACCTGCACCAGCAGTTTGTACGCCGGGAGCTTCGAGAAGGCACGCGCGAGGCGCGCCTCGCCGCCCTTTGGCTGCTGGCGCGCGTGCCCTATCATGACGAGGTGATCCGCGACGCCGTTCGCGCGCTGGCTGGCTCCGCTGACGAGCCTGATGAGGGTCTGTGTCGGGCCGCGCGGGAGGCGCTTGGCGCGATGCAGGGGCCAGAAAGAATGATGGAGGTTGGAACCGCATGATGGAGACTGGTCGGACGGTGCGCGGCGCCTGCCCGCACGACTGCCCCGACACCTGCGCCACGGTCGCCACCGTGCGCGACGGACGCGTGGTGGGCTTCGCGGCCGAGCCCGCCCACCCCTACACTAACGGCTGGCTGTGCGCCAAGGTGCGCCCCTACCTGGAACTGGTCTATCATCCCGACCGCCTGCGCTATCCGCTGCGCCACGTCGGACCCAAGGGCGCGGGCTCCTGGCAGCGCATCGGCTGGGACGAGGCCATCGCCGAGATCGCGGCGCACTGGCGGGACATCATCGCGACCGACGGCGCGGCGGCCATCCTGCCGTACTCGTACAGCGGTACGCTGGGACTGGTGCAACTGACGGTCTGTAACCGGCGGCTGTGGAACCGCATGGGCGCCAGCGGCCTGCAGCGCTCGATCTGCGGCGCGGCGGCCGAGGTGGCCGTCACGGCGACGCTCGGCGCGCGACGCGCGCCCGACCCCGCCGACCTTGCGCACAGCCGGCTGATCCTCCTGTGGGGCCATAATCCGGCCAGCACCGCTCCGCATGTGATGCCGCTGCTGCGGCAGGCCCAGCGCAACGGCGCCCACGTGGTGGTGATCGACCCGCGCCGTACCCTCACGGCGCGCTCGGCCGACGAGCACATCCAGCCGCGTCCCGCCACCGACGCCGCGCTGGCGCTGGGGCTGATGCACGTGCTCTTTGCCGAGGGGCTGCGCCACGAAGAGTGGCTGCGGGCTAATACGATCGGTTGGGAAGCCCTGCGCCAGCGCGCCGCCCAGTACCCGCCCGAGCGCGTCGCCGCCATCACCGGCGTCCCCGCCGACACCATCGTGTCCCTGGCCCGGCGCTATGGCACGATCACGCCGGCCGTGCTCAAGTTCGCCGACGGCGTCCAGCGCCACGGCAACGGTGGCCAGACCGCGCGGGCGCTGTGCTGCCTCCCCGCCGTGGTAGGCCAGATTGGGGTGCGTGGCGGCGGCCTCTTCTACAGCACCAGCGACGAGGTAACGTGGGACGCCGCCGCCGTGGGTCACGCCCACGAGGCGGAGTGCCCGCCGACGCCGCGCACAGTCAACATGAACCGCCTGGGCGCGGCGCTGACCGGCGAGGCGGCCGATCCGCCGATCCGCTCGCTGTTCGTCTTCTGCGCCAACCCGGTGGCCTCGTCCCCCAACGCCGGCCTGATCGCGCGGGGACTGGAGCGTGACGACCTCTTCACCGTGGTGCATGATCTCTTTATGACCGACACCGCGCGCTACGCCGACATTGTGCTGCCGGCCACTAGCCAACTGGAGCAGGTCGACCTGCACAAGCCCTACGGCCAGCGCACCCTGCAGTACAACGAGCCGGCCATCGCCCCTCTGGGCGAGGCGCGCAGCAACTGGGATGTGATGCGGCTGCTGGCGGAGGCCATGGGCTACGACGAGCCGTGGCTGCGCCAGGACACCACGGCGGTCATCGCCGAGGTGCTGGAGGCCACGCGCGCCCACTCACCCCTGCTGCGGGACGTGACCCTGGAGCGGCTGCAGCGCGAGGGCACGGTCCCGCTGCGCTTCGACGACGGCAACAGCGTGCCGTTCGCCGACCTGCGCTTCCCCACACCCTCCGGCAAGGTCGAACTCTCCTGCGCCGCCATGGCCGCGCAGGGCCTCGACCCGCTGCCCGACTACACGCCGCCGGCCGAGTTCGCGGGGCTACCCTCACCCCCAACCCCTCTCCCGACCGCGGGAGAGGGGGGCGAAGGCAATCAATTAGCAGCTGTCGTGGCAGAGCAGCCGGGGGTGAGGGCTATCGGGGACGGCGGGAGCGAGCAGGATGCGAGGGCTATTGGGGACAGCGGGAGCGAGCAGGAGGCGCGACTGGTCCTGATCTCGGGTGCGTCGCACCACTTTGTCTCCAGTTCGCTGGCCAACCTGCCCAGCCTGCGGCATAAAGAGGGCACGCCGCACGTCGAGCTCAACCCGGCCGACGCGGCGTCGCGCGGCATCGCCGATAGCGACGACGTGGTGGTGGAAAACGAGCGCGGCTGGTGCCGCCTGCGCGCCGTGGTGACGGAGAACGTGGCCGCCGGCGTGGCGGTCGCGCCCAAGGGCCACTGGCCGCAACACTCGCCCGACGGCCGCAACATCAACTGGACCACCTCCGATGCCCTGGGCGACCTGGCTGGCCAGAGCACTTTCCACAGCAACCTCGTCACGGTACGCCGGGCAAATTGATGGATCCGACGAGCCTGCGACTGCGGTCGCATGGCAAACGACGGGCCGACTGCGGTCGCATGGCAAACGACGGGCCGACTGCGGTCGGGCGTGGTACGTCGTCGGTCACAGTGCGCCTGTAAAGGTCTAATGAGACGTAGAGGAAGGAGTTGATAGACTGTGACACCCGTGCAGTCCGAGCAAGTTGTAGATTTCCTTGTCGATCTGTCCAAGCCTGAGTTCCTTGAACTACTTCAGCGTGTCTTCGATAGGAAAGTCGCATACGAAGAGTCATGGGACGAGAGCCGTTTTTTCTTGGGTATTGGAGGGCGCGTGCTGGCGGTGTGGGAGAATGAAGAGGAAACCGATGAGACCAAGTGGGGACTATGGCGCGTGCGTGCGGTCGCCTACGTTGATCGCACCCGATACGATGATGGATATCCTGAGCGGTGGGGCGATAAGTCGTTCACTCAGCATGGACGCTGTTCCACGTGTGGGACTGCCTTGTCGTCATACATGAAAAGCGCGATTTGTCCCATCTGTGGAACACAAGCGGGGCTAACCTGACGCCGGCATCATGTGGTTGACCAAGACTTGAACGGTTCCTGCATTGACAGTGGCCGGGTGGCGCGGTATCTTTTGTATAGGAGCACGCGTGTCCGTAATGGGTGGCGCGTGCGTGCCGCTCACGCCGGATCAGGCGTGTGACGGCAGTAGTCAATGGGAGAGGACAGGTATCTATCAATGGTGACTGAGACTAAGCAGATGACGGTGGTCGAGGCCCCGAGCGTGATCACGCTGACCCCCGTGGCCAGCGCCAAGGTGCGGGAGTTACTGGTGTCCGAGGGCAATCCCGAGCTCGCCCTGCGCGTGTATGTGGCCGGCGGCGGCTGCTCGGGGCTGCAGTACGGCATGGCGCTCGACGACAGTATGCTCGAGGGCGACACTCTGATCGAGTACGACGACATCCGCGTGCTCGTCGACGCCGAGAGCATCGGCTTCATGGTCGGTGCCGAGATCGACTATGTGGACAGCCTGATGGGCGCCGGCTTCCAGGTTAACAACCCCAACGCCGTCTCGTCCTGCAGCTGCGGCCACTCGTTCCGCACCGAGGAAGACGCCGGCGCCGCGCGCGGCTGTGGCTGCCACTAGGACACCCGCGGAGCCTGCGACTAAAGTCGCATGGCAGGGTACGGACACTGAAGTGTCTCGGCGGCGCACACAGAACGCCAAGCTATGTCAGCCAACGTGTACTAGCCGGTAGTCAATTATCAGTTTGCTGACGAGGAAGGGGTCTCTCGCGATGAGAGGCTCCTTTGCTTTACGCTGCCGCTCATTGAGCAAGTAGCCCGCGAAGGTTGCGACGCCGCACGATTTAAGCCGACTGCGGTTATGCGGCAACTGTGGGCTATTGCTAGCGTATCGAGTGAGAACGGGGACGCATCGATGAATCGAGGTGTCATCGCTGGACAGGCTAGACAGGAATCGCGCGGGCTTGCTCCGGGATTGATACCCTGCCTTGCGCGCTTTACGCTGGCGGTTCTCTCTCTCGCTTGTCTGGCGACGGGCTCCAAGTTACTGGGCGATGCCGCTCTGAACCTCAACGGCTACTCCCCCGATCCCACATTGGGCGTTGGTCTGGTCTCGCTCTTTGCCTGGCTTCCGCTCCTCTTCGCGTCATGGTTCTGTGCTGTTGTTGCTTTATATGCTGGTGAACAGAGAAAGGCGTCGTACATCTACACTGGCAGTTGTGCCTTCGCGGCGTTGTCGACATTGATGGGACTGAACAATGCAAGCGTGATGCTACTGCCCGCTCAAGGGTTTGCCTCCACGCTCGTTGTACTCTTGCTATGGGCCATCAACATTCTGGATGTCTTCAATGTCGTCCTCGTCGTTAGAAGCACGATCATCTACAAGAGCCGGCCGCCGGATCTGTATGAGGCGGGGGACTGAGCCGTATGGCTTGTGCGAACCCCGCGATGATGCGCCGTCCCTTGGCCATGACATCCTCATGTGGTGTCATGCGCCCGGCATTGAGGTCGGCCAGTCCTTCCTGAATATGGGAGATTTGCCACCGCTGCTCCGCGAGGTAGCTTTTCAAGGCTTCATTCAGATGGTAGTTGCGGCTACGCCCCGTCGCCTCCGCCAGTTGCTCCAGCGCCGCGATGTCCTGCTCGTCATACCGCCCAGGGTACGTCTTCGTCGCCATGCTGCCCATCCCCTTATTCCAGATATACACTTTGTATATATCAATAATAGAAGCGTATACACGCGTTGTGCAAGTGCCGCGACGGACCCTGCCTTGCGGACCAGCCTCCCTGGGTCTACGGACCTGCTCTCCGCACCCTCAGTCACGCCCGTCACTCGTCACTCGTCACTCGCCACTCGCCACTCGCAGGCGTTCCGGCAGCAGGGCGGCGATGTGCGCCATAACCTCGGCGCGGGCCTGGCGGTCGGCCTCATCACGGGGGATGCCGCGCGCGCGGGAGATCGTGAAGGGCGGGCCGAAGCGGGCCACCGGGGTCGCGCCGTCCTCGTAGACTCCGACCGGCAGGAGCCGTACCCCGGCGCCGCACAGCAGCGTCACCAGCGTGCCCACGCCCGGCAGCGCCTGCGAGAGATGCCGGTGGTGGCCGCGGTAGCCCTCGGGGAACAGCACGCCCACGCGGCCCTGTCCGCGTGGCGGCGGGAGCACGGCCATGGCCAGGCGTCGCACCGCCGCGCCACGCCCGCCGCGGTCGTCCTCGACCACCGACATCGGGACCATGTCCCAGGCCACGGCGACGCGCCGGAAGATCCAGCGCGTCCCCGGCAGATCGGTTTGGCGCCCCTGCCTGTCCCAGGGGATCGGCGCCCGCACGCGGTCGATGACCATGATGCGTACCTCTTCCTCGCGGCGCCGCCACACCGCGTCGGCGATCAGCGCGCCGGCATAGCCGATCCACAGGCCGGGGCGCTGGTAGTGGTTGGACAGGATCAGCAGCGGACCCGACCCGGTGAGCGGGATGTGCTCGTCGCCTTCCTGACGCGGCGCGGGGACCGTCGCGGCCAGCAGCGTCGCCGCGTCTGCGGCCAACGAGCGGCGCTGCAGGCGGAGCATCGAGCCGCCGATGTCGGCCAGGAGCGACAACGGTAGAAAGTGCGTGCGGCCTATATTCATCTATTCATCGTCTCACCCGCGTACCGTTGACCGTTACTGGTAGGTGCGGCTGACCGTTACTGGTAGGTGCGGCCCTTCCAGGACGCGCCGCGCCGCGCGACGAGCCGCCACGCCGAATCGGCCGTGATCAGCCCGAACAGGACTATACCCAGGGGATGCAGCGCGGCGTAGCCCCAGCCACAGGGGACGCCGAAGCGACGATACCATGGCGTCAACAGCGCCGTCGCTACCCCATAGTTCAGCGCCGCCAGGGCCAGCCCTGAGCGCCGGTGCGCAAGGATCGCCCGCAACAGCAGCGGCAGCGTCGAGCCCAGCGTGGCGCTGTAGAGAGCCGTGCCAGGTACGCGCCGGGCGTCGTCCAGCACGTAGCGCGCGGCGTTCTTGCGGAAGCCAGCCCATACCTCGCCCAGCCCTCCGTACATGCGCACGCCCACCAGGCTCTCGCCGCGACAAAGCCGGTACGCGGCGCCCGCACGCACCAACAGGCGGGCCAGCGCGGCATCCTCGATGACCGAACTGCGCACGGCCTCGTGCCCGCCCGCTCGCCGGTACGTCTCGGCGCGACAGAGGATGTATTGGCCGTTGGCCAGTGGCGCCGGGGCCGCCCTGGATGGCCCTCGTGGACTATCGCTAGTACACCTTGGCTCACGTCCCTTAGCAGTCCAGTGAGACACTTTAGTGTCCGGTCCCTGCCATGCGACTTTAGTCGCAGGCCGTGCCCGACCGCCAGGCTTTTTACGCCAACGTGTACTCGTACGGGAGAGTCCGAGGCTGGTTTGGGAGCGCGTGGCGCTCCCCTCTCCCGCGGTCGGGAGAGGGGCTGGGGGTGAGGGTTGCGGGGGTGAGGGCGTCCCGTTGGTGCGGCGCGGCGAGACGCCGGCGAACAGGACGGCATAGGCCAGGGGCAGCAGCAGACGCTCGGCGGCGCTCTCGCAGCGCTGGCCCGTCAGCAGCGAGAGCGCGTCGAGGCGCTCGCGCAGGGCATAGTGGATGGCGGCGCGCAGCGAGGCCGGCGCGTGGACCGTATCGGCGTCGGCGAACAGCAGCCATGCGCCGTCCGCCGCCAGGGCGCCCTGGTGGCAGGCGAACGCCTTGCCGGTCCACCCGGATGGCAGCGGTTGTCCCGTGAGCACGCGCGCCCCTCCGGCCTCGGCAACGGCCGCCGTCGCGTCGGTCGAGTTGTCGTCCACCACGACGACCTCGTAGTCCGGGTAGTCGAGCGCGCGCAGCGAGAGGAGCAGCGCGGGCAGGCGGCGCTCCTCGTCGCGCGCGGGGACGACGATGGACACGCGCGGCCACGCGCTCGTCGCCTCACTGCCGGTCGCGGGCGGAGACGCGCCGTCAGGGATTGGTGGGAGGACCGGCAGACGCTGGTAGTGACGCCACGACAGGACGCCGGCCACCATTTCCAGGGCCAGTGTCCGCAGCAGGGCGATCGTCTGAGGGCCACGTTGGTCGTCGCGCATCGCTTCAGGATAGCAGGAATAGGATGGTTACGTTTTAGCTGCCTGTTCGTCTATGATAGGAGGGATGTCCCCAGCGAATCGGCGATCGCCCCAGGGCGATGAATGGAGGCAATGATGCAGTATCTTAAAGTCTCGTATCTTTTGCGGGCAGGGGTGTTGGTCGCGGCGGCCGCGTATGGCCTGCGGGGTGTGACGGCGCATGGCGCCGCTGCCGCGCCGGTTCCCCACGCGCTGGCGCAGGTCGATGGCGTCGTGGCGGCGCGCGACGCGGACTGCGCCGCGTTGGGACCGTATCAGGTCGGCGCCACGCTGCGCTACCAGCCGGTGCGGCCGGGGACCCTTACCTCCGCCATACGGCCTGACCGCGGAACAGGTCTCGGCGTCTCGTACGGCTGGCACGGCCAGGTGGTCATCTCGTCCTACAGCGGCTGCGGACAGGGCGCGACCACGGGCACGGTCTTGGTCCGGCGCGGCATCACCGGTCCCCCGGTTGTACAGCCCCAACACGGCGCGGTGAGACCTCTCGTCCCCTGCGCGGGGCCGTGCGCCGCCGCGTACGGCATCGTCGGGATCAGCGGGACGTTCACCGCATCAACACCGTCGCAGGCGGCCCCCGCCGCCGTGCGCCTCAACGTGGCCATCACCACCACCGTGCCCCTGACGCGGCCCGCCACGGGTACCGGCACGCCGTGCTCGCCCACCAGCGGTTGCATCGGAACGCGCACGGTCACGCGCACGGTCACGTTGTCCGGCCTGACCGGGCGGATCGACGTCCAGCCGGAGGAGCGGCGCGTGACACTGTCCTTCACTCTCCCGGCTATGGCCGGCAGCCCGGCCCCGACACCTATCGTCCTCTACGGTTCGCGCGGCGGCGGCGCGCCCCTCGTGCAGTAGCCATCCGTCATGTCTCTGCCGGTACGTCGCATTCAAGCATGGCAAGGGTCGTGCGCGGCCCATCGCGTCATGTGAGGTCGAGGAAGCGTCCGATGAACGCGCCGTACGCGTCCCCGGCGGGCAGGTCGCGGTCGACCTTGACGCGGCGGCGCGTGGTTGTGACGCGCTCGTCGCGCACGGGGTTATAGCCCTCCTTCTGATACTCTTCCCAGTACAGCCCCGTTCCGCGGCGCTGCCAGGCCGGGAGGTCGTCGAAGGCGATACCGTGTTCCAGCAGCAACGCGCGCTTGGCCGCCACGCTCTGCCCGTCGAGCGCGGCGGTCGCCTGGCGCACGGTGCGTCCCGCCTTGCGCAGCGTCCAATAGCACCAGCCGTTGAGGGCGCAGCGCAGGGCGTCTGTCTCCCGCCAGCGGAAGTAGTCCGCCACCTGCGCGGGGTCGGCGCCGAGCCAGACGCGGCTATCGAAGTGCGCCGGCGTCGCGGCGGCGTGCGTGAAGGCGGCGCTGGCGATGCCCGCCGTGACCGACACGATCTTCTCCAGCTCGCGGTCGAACATCTCCCATGCGCGCGGACACAGCACCGAGATCTCGTCGCTCTCGGTGTAGGCGTAGAGCGCATTCAGCTCCCGTAGCAGGGTCGTGGCCGTGTCCACCATCAATTGGTGGAAGCGCGGATCGAACGGCTTCTCGAACCCCTGCTCGGTGAAGCGCGAGAAGCCGCGCCCATCCACGCGCACCACGGTCCACGTCCCCGGCAGCAGCCGCAGCGCATGGAAATACTCCAGCTCGCGCATGCGCCGCTCGAACAGGTCGCTATCCATCGTCGCTGCCTCCCGTTATCCCGCAATCCCGTTATCCGCGCGATGACCATCGCCCATACCCGTTGCAACGGGCGCCCTTGTCGTGTTGTTTTGGTCTGATTGTACTCCTCTCACAGACCCTATCCCACCAGACCTTACCCCTCGCTCCCCGCTCTTGACAAGGATGTCGGCGGCGTCTATTATATCCATGAGGGTAATAGTCAATCCGCTGAGGATATATAAATCGTCGGATTAGACAGCGCGGCCTCCCCTCTCGCCGCTAGCGCGGGGGTCGATTGGCAATTGATGGAGGAGGGGGGAAGGACTCATGTTGCGGCAGTTGCGGCAGTTGCTGTGGATAGAACGCCTCTTCGTGGCGGTTATCGGAGTTACTATCGCCCTCATCCTGGCCGGCCCTTTCGTCGTCCCCGCGACGCTCGATTCCCCGAGGTGGGTCGGTTCGACGCTCGGCGACGTGGTCATGCAGCTGGCGCTCGCCGCCGTGGCGTTCGCCGGCCCCTGGTCCTTCCGGCGGCAGCAGCGCAGCATCGGGATCAGCGCCGCCCTCGGCCTGCTATTCGCCGCGGTCTACGTGGGCGTCATCGTGCTGGAGTTTCAAGGGGTCCAGACCGGCGTCAACATCGTGGCGCTCTTCGTCGGCGTGGCGTTCATGGCGGGCGCGGCCGTCACCTATCGTACGCGCCATTGGCTCCAGGGGCTGCTGGCGGCGATTTGGTCCCTGCTGATCGGCACGGCCCTGTGGAGCGTCGCCGTCCTGCTCATCAACTACGTGACGTGGGGGAGCCACCAGCAATACGGGTTCTGGCTCGCCGATGGGGCCGTCGACGAGTTCCGTCGCGGCGGGGACCACGATTTCAACGCGTTCTTGCTGGAGGACATCCACGGGGCCTTGTTCTTCCACCCGTTGGTTGGCATCGTGCTGGGGTCTATTGGCGGGCTCGTCGGGAGCAGCGCGGCCCAAGGGGTCGTCGCGCTGCGGCGCCTGGTCGGACCGCGTGTCCGGGCACAGGGCTGACCGCACCATGAGGGGAGAAGAGGTTGACATGGAAGGAGACTGTTAGCGATGTCGCGGGACGACGATGGGCTGGCGGGCGATGCGCCCCTGACGCCGGCCGTGCTCCATATCTTGCTGGCCCTGGCCGAGGGCGAGCGCCACGGCTACGCCATCATGCGCTCTGTCACAGCGGACACGGCGGGCGCGGTGCGCCTGGGGCCAGGGACGCTCTACCGCTCGATCAAGGGCATGCTGGCCGACGGCCTGATCGAGGAGTCGGACGCGCGCCCCGACCCTGCGCTCGACGACGAGCGCCGCCGCTACTACCGCCTGACCGCCCTCGGTCAGCGCGCGGCGCGGACCGAGGTGGAGCGCCTGAGCCGCCTCGTCGCCCTTGCCCGGTCGAAACCGCTGCTGCGGGCCGCGCACCCGCGGGCGGGAGGGGCGTGATGGGGTCACGAGGTGTAGCGCGCGTCGTGGCCTTGTCCGCGTGGGCGTACCGGCTGCTCTTGCGGGTGTATCCCACCGCGTTCCGGCGCCGCCACGGCGCGGACATGGCCCAGGTGTTCCGCGACCTCTGCCGGGACACGCATCGGCGCGCGGGCGCGGGCGGCGTCCTGCGCCTGTGGCCGGCGGCGCTCGGCGACCTGGCGGCCGGCGCGCTGGGTGAGTTTCTTGCCCTCCTCGCATCGCGCGAGGGGACGCCGGAGGGCGAGCCGCTCGCCCTCGCCGCGACGACCGGCGGTATGCGTGTGGGACGGGTGGTCGTTCGCTACGGCATGCTGGCGGGGATCGTCGTTGCCCTCGGGCAAGTCGCGTACGGCCTGCTCGTGCTGCATGGGCGCGGCGGCCTGGACGCCTCGTCGCTGACGGGGGGCCTGCTGATCGGGGTCGAGCTCCTCCTGTACGGCGCGGCCGCGCAGCGCGGCAGTGGCGCGGCCGGGTCTGAGTCCAGGCTCTCTCTGCGGGCTGGCCGGCGGCGTCCTCTGGCTGTTTTACACCCTGCTCGCCGACCTCGTCGCGCTCGACGGCGCGGCCTACCATGCCCTCAGCTGGGGGACGATCGGCGGCCTGTGCGCGTTATACACGGCGGCCGGCCTGCTCGGCGCGCGCGCGGCGGGCACGTGGACCGGCGGCATCCGTGGCGGGGTGTGGGCCAGCCTCGTCGCGCAACTGGCGTGCGTCATCGCCCTCTTCCTCGTCCAGGACGCGTTCGCGGGCCTCGCGGCCCGCGCCAGCTTCGCCGACCCGGACTACCTGCGCAGCGGCCTGCGCGACGTGACGGTCTGGAACATCCAGGACGCGCTGGGCGGCGCCTTCTACACTCTGCTGCTGGCGCCCCTGTGCGGCGCCGCGTTGGGCGGCCTCGGCGCCCTCCTGTGGAAGGGCCATACCCAATTTGGGTGATGTACGACAACTTATGCCGGTGTGCTGATTGTGTGGTAGCCCGTCGCGCCGCTAGGGTACTGGTCGTGTACCGTGTCGGTCTGGACGCGACCACCGCCGTCGATGGCGCGCGCCTGCAAGGTCACGGTCCCGCGCACCGGGAGGGTCAGCCGCCACTGCACCCAGGTCAGCGGCGACAGCGTGGGCGTGTGCAGCTCCGCCGCGCACCAGGGACCGTGGTTGACGCGCACCTGCACCGCCCGGATGCCGCGTCGTCCGGCGAAGGCGACCCCCGCCACCAGCAGACCCTCGTGTACGCGCCGCGCCACGTCGATGCGCGCGGTGGTATGTACCTCCGGCAGGGCGACCCAGCCGTTGTGCTCCCAGTAGCCGGCGCGCGGGTCGTGGGTCAGGCGCACGGTGTCGACCCACTTGACGCCTTTGTAGCCATAGTAGCCGGGCAGCAGCGCGCGCGCGGGGAAGCCGTGGGCCTGCTCCAGCAGGGCGCCGTTCATGCCGTAGGCCAGCAGCACGCGCGGGTCGCGCGCCAGCGCCAGCGGGATGGCTTCCTCGTGCCCGTCGGGGGCGTGAAAGAGCACCGCCGTGGCCCCCGGCGCCACGCCGGCCCGGTCCAGCAGCGCCATTATGGGGACGCCCGAGAACAGGGCGGTGCTCATCAACGGCCCGCCCACGGGGTTGCTGACGCACTCCTGGGTCACAAGTTGGTCGCGCCGCGGCAAGGTCAGCAGATCGGCGAACGAGAGGCGCTGCGGTCGCTGTACCCACCCCTCGACCGAGAGGGTCCAGGCGCTGATGTCCACGTCGGGTCGCTGCAGGTCCTCGTCCATCTGGTAGAAGGCGTGGCCATCCGCCGCGTCGCCGACCGCCGAGACCTCGGGCGCCAGGCCGGGGATGTCGAAGCCAGGCTTGCGCGGCGGCCGCGGCGTCCAGGCGAAGAGGCGCCGCCCGGCTGAGCCCGTGCGCAGAGCGTAAGCCCAGGGCGCGACGTAGAGCAGGGCGACGAGCACGCCGAGCCCTGCTACGATCCGCCCGTTGTGGACCAGGAAAGCGCGCCGGCTGGGCGCGACCGGCGCCTCTCGCGCCAGCAGGTGTAGCCCTCCCACGTAGGCCACCACCAGCGCCAGCGCCACCACGGCGTGCCGGGGGGGCACGACCAGGGTTGCCAGGTCGGCCAGCAACCCCACGGCGATGACCGCCCGCAGCCACATCGGCCACCCCTCATCTGTCAACCGAGGGTCGGTGAATTGTCGGGCTGGGAGCGCGGGCGTCTCGCCCGTCCCCGCGTTGGACCCGGGACGGGCGAGACGCCCGCGCTCCCAGGGATGCCTCTCCCGTCGCTGCACTGGTGACTTTTCACGGACCCTACCTGTCAACCTCTCACCCACCCCTCCCGCAAGCGGGATCCCATCCCTCTCCCGCGCACGGGAGAGGGGTCGGGGGTGAGGGCTGCCCGGGTGAGGATACACGAGGGCGATCAGGCCGCCCGCGAGGAGGGCGATCATGGCCGCTCCCCATAGGGCCAGCGGGCGGGCCAGCGGACCCAGATGGAGCAACAGCGGGATGGCGATGGACACGGGGGTGCGGTCCATCACCGTGTCCGCCACCGGTTCGAGCGGCGAGGGCGCGCGCAGCAGCAGGGCGACAATTGAGGCGCAGACCAGCGCCAGGACCATGGCGACGTTCCCGTTGCGGTATGCTGAACTAGGCCCTCCGGCGCCATGGCCGCGCGGCCCGCGCTTATCTGTAGGGGTAGAAGGGGAATTGCCGTGCATCCGCTCTCCTTGCGTCCGTCTCGCCTGTGCCGAACCCGTCGCCCATGACCTATCTGGAGTTCCTGGGGCTGTTCGTCGTCCTGCCCATCGCCGTGTTGTTGGTCTTGCTGCGCGGACGGGCGCCGCGCATGGGCTGGGTCTACGCCGCGCTGCTGGCGCTAGCGGCGCTGGTCTATACGGCCCCGTGGGACAACCTGATCGTGCTCAACGGCGTGTGGACCTACGGCGCCCACCAGGTGCTGGGCCTCATCATCGGTGTGATCCCTCTAGAAGAGTACCTGTTCTACCTGCTCCAGGTCGTGGCGACGGTGCTCTTCTGCATCTGGCTGCACCGGCGCTGGCTGCCGGCGCGGGACGCCGCGGAGTGGCCGCCCAATCCCCCACGACGGTGACGGTCAGCCTCTAATGTTTGGCCACTACACATACCTCATCTTCGAGTTGGGGTGGGCGTTGCCCGTGGTGCTGGGTCAGTGGGCCATTGGCTTCACGACCTTACGACAGGCCAGGCGCATGCTGCTGATCGGCACGCTCGTCCCCACCGCCTATTTCTCCTTCGCCGACGCTATGGCCATCCACGCGCACATCTGGACGCTCAATCCGCGCCGCATCGTCGGCGTCCACCTGGGGTCGTTGCCGTTGGAAGAAGCAGTCTTCTTCCTGCTGACCAACCTGATGGTGGTGCAAGGCTTGCTATTGCTGAGCAGCAGGGAGCAATGGATGCGAGCGCGGCGGCTGATCGCGCGGACGAGTAGGCAGTAAATAGTTGCCAGTTGCCAGTTGCCAGTTGCCAGTTGCCAGTTGCCAGTTGCCAGTTGCCAGTTGCCAGTTGCCAGTTGCCAGTTGCCAGTTGCCAGTTGCCAGTTGCCAGTTGGGGCGTATTGCATACGCCCTAGTTGCCAGCGGCCAGCAGGACGAGGCGCTGCCAGTCGGAGCGCAGGCTCTCGTTGTCATGGCGTGGTTGAGAGCGACTTTCGCGCCAATAACTGGCAACTGGTAACTGCCCACTGCCCACTCGTTTTGACCGGCCCGCTTGCCTTCCGGTACACTACGACGAGTTGCGGCGCGGGACGGGCGCCGGTCGCTCTCTCGCCCTCACCTGTCGGTCTGTGTCGTCGCGCCTGACCAATGTCCGTTGGCTGAACCGGCAGACCGCGCATGTACCGGCCTGTCATCGGTCTGTTATCGGTCTGTCGACTAGTTCAAGGCGCGTCGAGGAAGCAAGGGACAAGGGAGCATAGGGGCGCATGAGCACGAGACGCACGACGCTGGACGATCCGGACTTCGCGCGCGCGCAGGCCCACTGTGCGGAGATTATCCGGTGCAAGGCCCACAGTTTCTACTTTGCCTCTCGTTTTCTCCCCGCCGGCAAGCGCTCCGCCGTGTTCGCTTTCTATGCCTTCTGCCGCACGGTCGATGATATCGCCGACGTCCCGCAGGCCGGCCTGCCCGAGGGTGTGGTGATGCGCCAGCTCGAGCGGTGGCGCGATTGGCTGTGCGACGGCGCGCCAACCTGCCCCGACGATCCGGTCAAGTATGCGCTGGCGCGCGTGGTGCGCGCCCATGACCTGCCCTTAACTCCCCTTGTCGAGCTGGTCGAGGGCGTCCTGCAGGATCTGGAGCCCCGCCACCTGGCCGATTTCGCGGCCCTGGATCGCTACTGTTACAGCGTGGCCGGCACGGTCGGCATCGCCATGGCCGTGCTGCTCGGCGCCCAGGACCCCGTGGCCCAGGAGTACGCGCGCGACCTGGGGATCGCCATGCAACTGACTAACGTGCTGCGCGACGTGGGCGAGGATCTGGGGCGTGGGCGCGTCTACCTCCCGTCCGAGGAGATGGCCCGCTTCGGCTATACGCGCCTCGATCTCGAGCGGGGCATCGTCGACGACCGTTTCAACGCCCTGATGCGCTTCCAGATCGCGCGGGCCCGCGCCTACTACGCACGGGGGCTCGACGGGCTGCCTCTGTTGCCGCGTGACAGCCAATTCCCTATCGCCGTCGCGGCGCGGACCTATGCGGGCATCCTGACCAAGATCGAGTGCGCCAACTTTGACGTGTTCAGCCGGCGCGCCCACACCGGGCGGCGCGACAAGCTGCTGCTCGCCGCTCGCCTCTACGCCCATCACTGGCGCGCAACCGCTCCTGCCAGCGCGTAGCACGCTGACCGCCGCACAACGGATACCCTTGCGCAACGGATACCCCTGCGCAACGGACGCCACAAGTCCTATTGGTGCGCAGACGATGCGACTATAGGCCCGCGCGCCGACATAGAGTACCGTGTAGTCAAGCGCGCGGTGATCGTGCCCATCGCCCGCACGCGCGTGCGCCGGCGCCGTACGGGCACGGCGCAGGTCGAGCAAGGTCGGGCCGTAGGGTATAGGACCCGACCCCCGCGCAAACCAAGTGATGGAGGACGTGATGAAGCAGGTGACCGGGTGGAAGCGCATCGCCCCCCGTAGCCCGTCCAGGCGCCAACCTGGCACGACGACCGCCCTGACTGCCGCCACCACCACGACGGAGCAGTTGCGCGTCATCTACGCCACGATGGCCGCTGGAGTGGTGGTTCTGGACGAAACGGGAGCGATCAGCGACGCCAACCCGGCCGCCGAGCGCATCCTTGGCCTGTCGCTGGCCGCGATGCGCGGCCTCGTCCCGTCCCACGATCTATGGGTGGTCACCGGCGCCGACGGGACGCCGCTGCCGGACGACGAGCGCCCGTTGCTCACGGCCTCGCGCACCGGTCAACCGTCCTACGACACGCTCGTCGGCATCGTGCGCCAGGATGGTGAGCGCCGTTGGCTGCGGGAGGACGTCGTCCCCATGTTCGACGAGGATGGGGCGATCCGCCACGTCGTCGCCAGCTTCACCGACATCACCGCCCGCGTCCGGGCCGAGGAGGCGTTCGCGACCGAGCGCGACCTGCTCCATGTCCTGGTGGACGCCATGCCCGATATGATCTATCTCAAGGACAGGCAGTCGCGCTTCACCCGTATCAACGCCGCGCAGATGACCAACCTGGGGCTGCGGACGGTCGACGAGGCGCTGGGCAAGACCGACCTTGACTTCTTCCCGCCGGAGCTGGCGCGCGGCATGTACGCGGACGACCAGCGCATCCTTGCCACGGGCGAGCCGCTGATCAACGACATCGAGAAGCACGTCGATGCGATGCAGCGCACCCGTTGGTTGCTGACCACCAAGATGCCCATCGAGCGCGACGGACAGATCACGGGTATCGTCGGCATCTCGCGCGACATCACGGACCTTAAAACGACCGAAGAGATCATCGCGCACCAGGCCTTGCACGACACGCTGACCGGCCTGCCCAACCGTAAGCTCCTCGATACCCGCCTCCAGGACATCCTAGAGGCCGAGACCGATGACGGGGTGGCCTGCGCCTTGCTGCTGATGGACCTCAACGGCTTCAAGGAGATCAACGATACGTTCGGCCACCAGTGCGGCGACCATGTCCTGCAGCAGGTCGGCATACGCCTCAAGTCCGTCCTGCGCGAGGGCGACACGGTGGCGCGCCTGGGCGGCGACGAGTTCGCCGTGTTGATGCCCGGCGCCGATCGCCAAGCCGGGATCGAGGCCGCCGAGCGCATCGGCGCGGAGCTGGAGAAGCCTTTCCTGGTCGACGGCTATCCGCTGGAGGTGGGCATCAGCATCGGCATCGTGCTGTGTCCCGACCACGGCGAGGAATCGGCGACCCTGCTGCGGCGGGCCGATGTGGCCATGTACGTCGCCAAGCGGCGCGGCCACAGCTACGCGGTCTACACCACGTCGCAGGACGCCAACAGCCCCGACCGCCTGACGCTGATGGCGGCGCTGCGCCACGCCATCGCGCACGGCCAATTGGTGCTCCACTATCAGCCGCAGGCGGCGTTGCGCCATGGCCGAGTCGAGCGCGTCGAGGCCCTGGTGCGCTGGAACCATCCGGTCCACGGCCTCCTGGCGCCGGACACGTTCATCCCGCTGGCGGAGCACAGCGGCCTCATCGCGCCGCTGACCTGGTGGGTGCTGGACGCGGCCGTGCGCCAGTGCGCGCAGTGGCAGCGCCTGGAGCAGCCCATCGGCGTGGCGGTGAATCTATCGGCGCGCATGCTGCACGAGCCGCAACTCGTCGAGACCGTGGCCGAGACGTTGGCGCGCTACAGGGTCTCGCCGAAGGGGATCACGCTGGAGATCACCGAGAGCTCGCTGATGGACGACCCCAGCAAGGCGCTCGACGCGCTGCGGCGCCTGGCCGCCCTGGGGGTCCGCCTCGCCATCGACGACTTTGGCGCCGGCTATTCGTCGCTTGGCTACCTGCGGCGCTTACCCGTCGACGAGGTCAAGATCGACAAGTCGTTCGTGATCGGCGTGGGCCACAACAACCGCACGGCGGAGCTCAAGGACACCGCCATCGTGCGGGCGGTCATCGCCCTGGCCCATGCGTTGGGCCTGGAGGTCGTGGCCGAAGGGGTCGAGACCGAGGCGGCGTGGGGGGTGCTGGCCGCGCTGGGCTGCGACATGGCCCAGGGGTACTTCCTGAGCCGGGCGGTGCCGGCCCCGGAATTGGAGCGCTGCGTCGCGGAGGCGGCCTGGACCAGGCGCACCGTCGAGGCGGCCAGCGTCCTGCCTCCCGCCATCCGCTTCCCCGCCACCTCGACCAGGATATTGGACGGCAGCAAGCTGCAGCGCCAGGCCCAATAGCCCTGCCACGAGCCTGCCCAATCCGCCCTGTTGGCCTGACGGTGTAGTACCCTACCGATAGACACGGTGTCGCAACGCGCCGGTAGAGTAGGTAGAAAGGACGCACCGAGTGAGCGCCGAACCACGCTATGAGAACATCCTGACGACTGTCGAGGGGCCGGTCGGGACGATCACCTTGCATCGCCCCAAGGCCCTCAACGCGCTCAACGCCGCGCTGATGGCCGAGACCCTCGACGCCTTGACGCGGTTCGACCGCGACGAGGCGGTGCGCTGCATCATCTTGACCGGCAACGAGCGCGCCTTCGCCGCCGGCGCCGACATCAAGGAGATGGCCGGCGCCGGTCCGGTGGAGATGCTCGCGCGCGACAATCTCACGGCCTTCGATGCCGTGCGCAAGGTGTCCAAGCCGATCATCGCCGCCGTCAGCGGCTACGCGCTGGGCGGCGGCTGCGAACTGGCCATGGCGTGCGACATGATCGTGGCCGCGGAGACGGCCAGATTTGGCCAGCCCGAGATCAACCTCGGCGTCATCCCCGGCGCGGGCGGGACGCAACGCCTGACGCGGGCGGTCGGCAAGGCCCGCGCCATGGAGATGGTCCTGACCGGCGAGCCGATGGGCGCGGCGGAGGCCCTGGCGCGGGGTCTCGTCAATCGCGTCGTCCCGGCCGAGCTGTACCTTGAGGAGGCGCGCAAGCTGGCCCTCCAGATCGCCGCCCAGGCGCCGGTCGCGGTGCGCCTGGCCAAAGACGCCGTGCTCAAGGCGCAGGACCTGTCCATCGAGGAGGGGCTCGACTACGAGCGCCGCCTTTTCTACCTGCTCTTCGCCACCGAGGACCAGAAAGAGGGCATGGCCGCCTTTATCGACAAGCGTACGCCCAACTGGACGGGGCGATAACAAGAGGGAGTGGAGGGAACGATGGAGAGCGCGACGCGCTACGCGGCAGCGATTTTGACAGTCAGCACGAAGGGCGCGCGCGGTGAGCGCGACGACGAGAGTGGCCGCGTGGCGCAAGAGCGCGCCGAGGGGGCCGGGTTCCACGTCGTCGAGCGCCTGATCGTGACCGACGACCGCGCGCAGATCGCGGCGATCCTGCGCGCCTGGTGCGACGATAAAGGCCACGCTCTCATCCTGACCAGTGGCGGCACCGGCCTGGCGCCCCGAGACGTGACGCCCGAGGCGACCGCGGACGTGATCGAGCGCCTCGTTCCCGGACTGCCCGAGATGATGCGCGCCCTCACGCTGGCCAAGACGCCCACGGCGGCGCTCTCGCGCGCGACCGCCGGGACGCGTCGGAGCACGCTGATCGTCAACCTGCCGGGCTCGCCCAGGGGCGTGGGCGAGTGCCTCGACGCGATCATGCCCGTCCTCCCGCATGCCCTGGCTATCCTGCGCGGCGATACTGGTGAGCATAGGCCGCCGCCAGCATAGCCACCGGCATAAGGGGTGTGCGCCGTCTCGGGCACGCGGGCACGCGGTATGCGGATGGACCGACGCGGGACATGATACAATGGTCGTACCCAACCGACATCCACGCTCATGCGAGATAGGTCCCGTTGAGGATGCGGTCGCGCCGCGCTAGGTCTCCCTGCGCTATAACGCGGCGACGATGGAACGACGACGGAGGACAGGAGCAGCATATGTCTGGACACTCGAAGTGGAGTCAGATTCGCCGGCAAAAGGGCGTCAACGATTCGCGCCGCGGCCAGCTCTTCACCAAGCTGGGCCGCGAGATCCAGGTGGCCTCGCGCGCCGGAGGACCCGACCCCGACGCTAATTTCCGACTGCGGCTGGCCGTACAGAAAGCCCGCGAGAGCAACATGCCGCTCGACAACATCCAGCGCGCCATCGCCCGTGGCGCCGGCGCCGGCGAGGGCGGCAACTTCGACGAGATCACGTACGAGGGCTACGGGCCCGCGGGCGTGGCCATCCTGGTTGAGGCGATGACCGATAACCGCAATCGGACCGTGGCCGAAGTGCGCAATATCTTCTCGCGCAACGGCGGGAACATGGGCGAGACCGGCTCGGTGGCCTGGATGTTCGAGCCGCGCGGCGCGATCACCATCGACGCCGACGGGAACGATCCCGAGGAGATCGAGCTTGCCGCCATCGACGCGGGCGCCTCCGATGTGACCGTGGACGGCAGCGATGTGACCGTCACCACCGAACCGGCCGCGCTCGACGAGGTGCGCCGCGCTCTCGCCGACCGCTTCAAGATCGTCGACGCCGAGAACACCGTCGTGCCCCAGACGACCGTCGAGCCCGATCCCAAGCAGGCGCCACAGATCCTGAAGCTGATCGAGCGGCTCGAAGAACTCGACGACGTGCAGCGCGTCCACTCCAACGTCGATTTCTCCGATGAGATGCTGCAGGAGTACGAAGGGGCAGTAGGCAGTCGATAGTGCTGACGCTCGGCATCGATCCCGGCACCGCGATCATGGGCTACGGTCTGGTGGAGAGCGATGGCCGTCGCCTGAGCACGCCCGCCTTTGGGGTGCTGACCACGGAGAAGGGCACGCCGCCTGAACAGCGCCTGCGCCTGCTCTACGCGGGTCTGGTGGAGTTGATCGCTCTGCGCCGGCCCGCGGCCGTGGCCGTGGAGGAACTGTTTTTCAACGTCAACGTGCGGACGGCGCTCGCGGTGGGTCAGGCGCGCGGCGTGGCCCTGCTCGCCGCGGCGCAGGCCGATCTTCCGGTGTACGAGTACACGCCGCCGCAGGTCAAAGGCGCCGTGGTCGGCTATGGCCGCGCGAGCAAGGAGCAGGTGCAGCTGATGACCACGACCTTGCTCGGGCTGCGCAGCGTCCCCAAGCCGGACGACGCGGCCGACGCGTTGGCCGTGGCGATCTGCCATGCGCACAGCGCGACGTTGCTAGCCGCCGGTCACGCGACCATGAACAGGGATGGGGGTACCAAAGCGAGGACATGATCGAACGTATCCGTGGCCGCGTCGAGGAGCGGGGCGCCGATTGGGTCGTGCTCGACCTCGGCGCGATCAGCCTGCGCGTCAATACGACGGGGGCCACGCTGTCCGGCCTGGGCGATCGTGGCGCGGAGGCCAACCTGCATACGCACCTCTATATGCGCGAGGATCTGGTGACGCTCTATGGGTTCGGCTCGCCCGACGAGCGTGCCCTGTTCGAGCGCCTGCTCAGCGTCTCGGGCGTCGGACCGCGCGCGGCCCAACTGATGCTCTCGGTGCTCTCGCCCGCCGCGCTGAGCGACGCCATCGACAACGAGCAGGTCGACGTGCTGGTGCGCGTGCCCGGCGTTGGGCGTAAAACCGCGCAGCGCGTTATATTAGAGCTTAAGGGTAAATTAGTGCCGCTTGGCGCCAGGGCCGCGACCTCCGCCGCCCCTGCTCCCGTCGATACCGAGTTGATCGGCGTCCTCGTGGGCCTGGGCTACTCGGCGGCGGAGGCGAGCGATGCACTGCGTAACGTCCCAACACAGGAGGGCCTGAGCGATGAAGATCGACTCCGCGCCGCGCTCCGACACTTTACTGCGCCCTGAGCCCCCGGCTCCCGACGCGGCCGTCACGACCTCTCAGGAGATGGCGGAGGCCGTCTTGACGCCGGAGGCCGTCGCGTCGCCGGGGACGGCGGCGCCCGCCGTCCCCGGCGTCAAGACGGCCTCGCGGGAAGGGCTGTCTCGGCGTACACGCTTCGTGCTCGGCGCGGGCATCCTCGTGCTGGTCGGGCTCTTCCTGTTCAAGGTGCTGGGCATCACGCGCCCCTTCATCTGGGCGGCGGTCGTTGCCTACATCCTCAACCCCGTCGTGTGCATGGTGCAACACCGCTTGCGCGTGCGGCGCGGGATCGGCGTGGCCGTGGTCATGCTGGCGCTGATCGCCCTGGTCGCCTGGGGCATCGCGTCGTCGGTTTCCACCCTGCGCAACGATGTCGTCGCCCTGTCGGATCAGGTCAACGGGATCGACTCGTACATGACCACCTATCTGCCCAATGCGGGGACAGTGATGTTCCTGGGCATCCAGATCAACGTGCCGCAACTGGTGGCCAACATCCAGAAAGCGATCGACAGCTTGCCGGGCAGCATCCTGCACGACGTCTTTTCGGTGGCCACGGGCGTGGTGGAGACGCTGCTGCGCCTGCTGACCTTCCTCCTTAGCACGGTGTACCTGCTGCTCGACGGGCCGCGGCTGGGGACCTGGCTGCGCTCGCGCGTCCCCGCGCGCTACCGTGACGACAGCGTGACGCTGACCAAGCGGGTCAACACCGTGTTGAGCGAGTATCTGCGGGCCGAGGTCATCCTGATCCTGATCATGTCCACGGCCAGCTTCATCGCGCTGAGCGTGCTGGGGATGCGCTTCGCCATCGTGCTGGCCCCCATCGTCGGCTTCCTGGAGATCTTCCCCATCATCGGCCCCTTCTTCGCTATCGGGCTGGTCACCATCGTCGCGCTGATCAGCCCGCCCAGCTACAATCTCTCGCATGTTGGCTATGCCCTGGTGGTGGCCGCCGTGTTCTTCGTGCTGCGCCAGCTCGAAGACTATCTGGTCATCCCTACCGTGGTCGGGCATGCCGTCAAGCTCCACCCCGTCCTGGTGCTGTTCGCCCTGCTCTGCGGAGCGTCGCTAGGTGGTATCCTGGGGATGTTCCTGGCCGTCCCCGTCACCGGAGCCTTGAAAGTCGTGGGTAGTTTTGCATATGATCATATCGTCGGGCCCGAGTAGCGCGGCCCGCCCCGGCGTCCTGGCGCGCTACGGGCATCTGCTCCCGCTCACCGCCGCCACGCCCCTGCTCACCCTGGGCGAAGGCAACACCCCGCTGGTGCGCGCCCCGGCCCTGCAGCGCCGGACCGGCCTCGACGAGGTGTGGCTGAAGTGCGAGGGCAGCAACCCGACCGGCTCGTTCAAAGACCGCGGTATGGTGATGGCCATGGCCAAGGCGGCGGAGGCCGGCGCGCGGGCCGTGGTTTGCGCCTCGACCGGCAACACCAGCGCCGCCGCCGCGGCCTACGCCACGCGCGCCGGCCTCGTCGCGCTGGTGCTAGTTCCCGACGGCTATATTGCCCTCGGCAAGCTGGCCCAGGCGCTGGCCTATGGGGCGCGAGTGCTCTCCATCGAGGGCAACTTCGACGACGCGCTGCGCCTGGTGCGCGAGCTCGGTGCGCGCGACGGCCGCGTCGCGGTGGTCAACTCGGTCAACCCCTACCGCCTGGACGGCCAGCAGAGCGCCGCCTGGGAGGTTTGCGACGAGTTGGGGTCGGCGCCGGACATCCTGGCTATCCCCGTCGGCAACGCCGGGAATATCTCGGCCTACTGGATGGGCTTCCGTCGCTACCAGTCCGAGGGCCTCATCGACGCGTTGCCGCGCATGTACGGCTTCCAGGCCGCGGGGGCCGCCGCCATCGTGCGCGACGAGGTGATCCCCAACCCCACGACCCGCGCCACGGCCATCCGCATCGGCAACCCGGCCAGCCGCCACCTGGCCGAGCAGGCCCGCGACGAGTCGGGCGGGCTGATCGAGGCCGTGAGCGACGACGACATCGCCGAGGCCTACGCGATCCTGGCGCGCGAGGAGGGCGTTTTTGCCGAGCCCGCGTCGGCCGCCTCGGTAGCGGGGGTGCTCAAGCTGGCGCGCCAGGGGCGCCTGCCGCGGGAGGGGCGCGTGGTGTGCGTCCTCACCGGACACGGGCTCAAGGACCCCGCCTACGCCGTGGAGCAGATGTCCCCAGCCACCGTTATCCCTGCCGCCCTCGACGCGGTGCTGGCCGCCGCCGGCCTGCCATCGTGATGCCAAGCCCGCGACTACAGGCGCATGGCAGGGAAGTCCAAGGCCCGCGACTACAGGCGCATGGCAGAGAACGGACAATAAAGTGTCTCCCACAGCACAACGTTGATCACCTATCATCGTTGATTGTCATATGCGCCTCGCCATGCATTCCGACATTTATGGTTGCAGCAATCGTATTGCAAAGTGCGACGCTCGCCGTCATAGAACAATGACGCTCTCAAGACACTTCAGTGTCCGTGCCCTGCCATGCGACTTCAGTCGCAGGCCCTGTGCGGCCCCTGCCATGTGGTTGAAACCACAGGCCCCGCCCGTATGAGCAACCCTTCGACGACGGTGACCGACGCCAAGATCGTATCCCTGGAGCGAGCTGCGGCGATACGGACCGCGGCGCGGGAGGAGGGGCGGCGTGTGGTGCTGACCAACGGCGTGTTCGACCTGCTCCACGCCGGCCACGTGTACTACCTGCAGGAAGCGCGCGCGTTGGGCGACCTGCTGGTGGTGGGGCTCAACGACGACCGCTCGGTGCGCCGCCGCAAGGGGCCGGCGCGCCCGCTCGTCCCGTTGGAGGACCGCGCTATCGTGCTCTCGGCGCTGGCCTGCGTCGATCTGGTGGTCGCGTTCGGCGAGGACACGGCAAGCGACCTGGTGGCGCGCCTGCAACCGGACACCTACGTCAAGGGCGGCGACTACGATCCAGCCGCTCCCCCTGGTCACAAGGGCTACTTGCCCGAGGCAACGGTCGTGGCCGGCTACGGCGGCCACGTGCAAGTGCTCTCGTTCCTCCCCGGCCGCTCCACTACCGACATTGTCCGGCGCATCGAGCAGGCGGCTTTGGGCTAACTCTGTTTGACCGCCTGGACCAACTCGTTCTCGCGCGCCAGCGGCGAGAAGCCGATCAGCTTGTCGTCGACCTGGATGGTGGTGTCGCCGGTGGGGATGACCGTCTGTGTCCCGCGCATGATCAGCGAGACGGTGCTGTCGGGCGGGAGCTGCAACTCGCCGACGCGGCGGCCAATCAGCGGCGAGCCGGCCAGCGCGTTGAGCTCGACGATCTCCATGCCGATGGACCGCAGTGTCACCAGGGGGATGAAGGGCCGGCTGGGCAGTTCCTGTTCGATCAGCGAGAGGATCAGCTTGGTCGAGCTAACGGTGATATCGATGCCCAGGCGGTGGAACAATTCCTCGTTCTGCGGATTGTTGACGCGCGCGATGGTGCGCGGGACGTTGAAGCGGCGCCGCGCCACCTGGCAGATGACCAGGTTGTCTTCGTCGTCGCCGGTCACGGCGATCACCACGTCGGCGCGGTTGCCGCCGGCGCGCGCCATGGTGGCCGCCTCGTCGGCCTGGCCGCGTATCACCGCGCCCTCGCCCAATTCGTGGCCGATCTGCAGCGCCTTCTTGTGGTCGCGTTCGATGACCAGGATCTCGTGTCCGTCGGCCAGCAATTCCTTGGCCAGGTAGTAGCCCACCTTGCCGCCGCCCGCGATAATGATGTACATGGTTCGTCCTTACCCCGCCGCCGTGATGATCTCTTCGAACAGTTGCGCCCCGGCCTCGGTGGGGCAGATCGTCTCGAGGCCCAGATCGTGATAGGTATCTTCGCGCTCATGGTCGTAGATACGCGTGATCACGCGCGGCACGTGGAACAACTCGCGGGCCATCTGGCTGACCATGATGTTGACGTTGTCGCGATTGGTCAGCGCGGCCAGCGCGTCGGCCTGGCGGATGCCGGCCTGGACCAGCACGTCCGGGTCGTCACCGGGGCCGACGACGGTGCGGCCGTTGAACTCGGGGAGGAGACGCTCGAACGCGTCGGGCGACCGGTCGACGATGGTGATGTCGTGGTCGCGGTACATTGTGTTGGCCAGGTGCGCCCCGACGCGCCCGCAGCCCATGATGACGATACGCATGCCCTAGTATAGCTCCATGAGCCGTTAGTCATTAGTCGTTAGTCATTAGCTGTTAGCCTGTAGCTATATGGTTATCACCGCCAACTACGACTACGATCTGCCCCCCGACCTGATTGCCCAGACGCCCGCCGAGCCTCGCGACAGTGCGCGCCTGCTGGCGCTGCGTCGTGGAAGTCAAGAGACGCAGGGAGCCCGTGGAATCGCCGGCGAAGGTGATGATGGCGATGCCCAGATCAGCCACCACGTTTTCCGCGAGTTGCCCGCGCTGCTGCGGCCGGGAGATGTCTTGGTAGCCAATAATAGCCGCGTGCTGCCGGCCCGACTTCGTGGACGCCGAGCCGCGACCGGCGGCGCCGTCGAGGTGTTGCTGCTCCATCGGTCCAGGGCCTATCCCACGATGCCCCCTGTGAGCGAGACGACGCAACAAGCAGAGACAGCCGGACAGGGCAACGTCGCAGCCGAGGAATGGGCAGCGATGGTTCGTCCCGGCCGGCGCATCCGGCCGGGCGATGAACTGGTTTTTGGCGACGGCCTGCTCGTGGCGACGGTGCTGGAGCGCCTGGAGGGCGGCGAGCGCCTGGTGCGTCTCCACACCGGCGCGCCCGACGTGACGGTTCGCGAGGCCATCGGCCGCGTCGGCGCCACGCCCCTACCTCCCTATATCCACGCGCCGCTGGCCGACCCCGAGCGCTACCAGACGGTCTATGCGCGGCCGGAGGGCTCGGTCGCCGCCCCGACCGCCGGGCTGCACTTCACTCCCCAGACATTGCGCGCCCTGGAGGAGCGTGGCGTCACCATGCGCCATGTCACCTTGCACGTCGGCGCCGGGACCTTCAAGCCCATGGCGGGCGACGACCCCGCGGCGCATACGATGCACCAGGAGTGGGCCGAACTCGACGCGGCGACGGCCGCCTACCTGAACAGTGCCCGGGCGGAGGGGCGGCGCATCGTGGCCGTGGGCACGACCAGTGTGCGCGTGCTGGAGACGGCCGCCATGGCGTCCGTGGCGGACGGTGAGAGCCAGGAGGAGACGGAGGCCAGGGAGGATACGAAGAGCTGGGAGGACAACGGTCCCTTGCGTCCCTTCTCGGGTTGGACGGCCGTCTTTATCCGACCCGGCCACGTCTTCCGCGCCACCGACGCCCTCATCACCAACTTCCACCTGCCGCGCTCGACCCTGCTGCTGCTGGTCAGCGCCCTGGCCGGCAAAGAGGCCATCGACCGCGCCTACCGGGAGGCCATCGCCCACCGTTACCGCTTCTATAGCTTCGGCGACGCGATGTTAATCGAATGAGTCTAACGCCGGCAACGATGCCGTGGCCGCGGTGGTCGCGGTGGTCGCGGTGGTCGCGTGCGGCGCTTCGGCGCGGGCCAGTGAGCAGACGGCGTCGACGGTGATGAGGAGCGCCAGCGGTACGGTGTGGAGCACGAGGCGGTTGAGCGACGAGCCGATGTGCAGGGTGTAGGGCATCCAGTAGGAGAACACGTAGCTCACCAGGTACACGCCGAACTGGACGAGGAATATCAGCAGCAGGACGAGCGTGGGCAGCCGCAACCGCCGTAGCGCCAGCGCCAGCGCCACGACTGCCGGCGCAACGATCCAGAGCAGGCTCCAGTCGTTCAGGGACAGTGTCTCTTGCAGGACGTATCCCAGTATCGTCGGCAGGCGGTCGGCGTGTCCGATGAACGTGGCCAGGGTGACCGGCCAGAAGTCGCTGCCCTGGGGACGGACGATGCGCGCGAACACCAGCCAGGGCAGCGGAAGCGCCACCGTGGCCAGCAGGGACGCGAGCCACGGCCGTAGCCGCTGCTTAAGCGGCTGGCCACCCTCCCAATAGATGCAGGAGACCGCGGCGGCGCATAGGAGGATCAGGGCGATGGGCAGGCCCTCTTTCTTGGTCCAGATCGCCCCGCCGGCCAGCAAGCCCATCAGCACGAGGTCGGCCGGGCAGCGCTGCCGCCACCACAACAACAGGTAGAGCGCCGCCGCGCCGCCGTACATGGCCAGGGGCACGTCGGCGTAGCCGTAGCCGGCGAAGTGCGGCAGCGCCGGTACCAGCGCCAGCGCGCCCACGGCCAGCGCGGCGATGGCGCCCCCGTGCAACCGGGTCAGGCCGGCGTAGAACAGCAGCAACAGCGCCACGAGGTAGACTGTGGCGACGACGGACGCCAGGGTCAGGCCGGCGGGATCGGGCAGGCGGAAGAACACCGACTCCACCAGGGACAGGTTCAGCGGATAGTCGGGGTGCGCGGTCCAGTTGTGGGAGGTGAAATAGTCAGGGGGCAGGTCGCCCAGGGCGAACATGCGCGCTTTCCAGGCCCACACCGTCCACGCGTCGTCGTGGCGCAGCAGCGAATGCGTGGCCACCCACAAGGCCACGGCAATCTGGACAACGCATGTCCCGCAGCAGAGCACGATAACCGCCTTGACACTGATGGATGCTCCCGTCCCGGTCCCGGCCTTGACTCCGTCTCCTATCCGCGCGGTTGTCGCACGGACAGTCCCGAGCCGTCGCAGGCCCACGACCATCACCGTCACGGCCATGATGAGGGCCAGGACAATCGTCGCCGCGGCCGGGACACGCGCCAGGTAGAGGACGAAATACACGGCAGTGAACAACGCTGTACCCAGGGCCCACGATAGCCCGGCAGCTTCGACCAGCCGCTCAGGAGTAAGACCCTTGGAAGGAGGAGTCCAGACTGGACGCCTCACCGTTGGCGTCCCACGGCGACCAGGATGCCCCAGCTGTCGCGCCAGACGACCGAGCCCGGTGGTAGCGCGCCGCTGGGCGGCGCCGGCAACGCCGGGTTCCAGGGAGCATCCTGCAGCGCGCCCGACGAGGCGGCGGGCCGCGCCCACACGATGAGGTAGCCAGCATGGACCTGCCGGGCGGCGGCGAGTATGGGCGCCCAGCCGCTCGCCGGCGCGCCTGGGGAGGGGGAGGAGAGGGAGGTGGTGGGCGCCATCACGTCCACCTGGCGCGGATACAACACGTAGCGGGCGCGGCTATACAGGTGTTGGTCGGGGTCCGTGATCGGGTCGACGACCAGGTAGTTCGCTTGCGATGGCGTCGTGGCACGGATGGTATTGAGGAAAAGGTCGAACTCGGGCGGGAAGGACGTCAGGCGCTGCGAGACGGTCGTGTCGCCGATGGCCGCGGGGAACGCTAACAACAGCACGATAAGCGTCATGACGACGATAGCTAACTGCCCTTTTAACATATATCCATGTTGGCCGTGCCGGGCCACAATCTTCCCTTATAGGCGAGACATAGGTACTTTGGGGACGCGCGCGGTTTGCATGCCATAGCCACGATGCACACGGATGCGACGAACAGACGAACCACACCCTATTTTAGGATATCGCGTCCAACAGTTCGCCTTCGATAGATCGAGAGGGGGGCGTCGTGAGAGTCATCACACTCACGACGCCCCCCTCTCGGCGACGGCGCCCTGCGACGGCTAACGGCTACGGGCTTACTGTGCGAGCCCTTGTGTGGTGCGCAGGGTGGTCAGGTTGGGAGCGAACACGGTCTGCTCGGCCACGAACCCCTGCCCATCCTGATCGAGCACTTCGTCTCCGTGTCCGATGAGGCGGAGGCCGCCAAGGGGGCGGAGTTGTGGCGCTTCCTGCCCCAGGGCTGGAAGCCAGGCTACTTCAACGAGACCAGCCCCCACGTGATCCAGCGGCACGCGGAGCAGAACATCCCGCTGGAGGAGGTGGTCGGCAGTTGGGCCGTCAGCACCGATCCCGAGGCGCATATCACAGCCTTGCAGGAGGTGGTGGACAAGGGCGCCACGCACATCTTCGTCCACTCCGCGCAGCCCGACCAGATCGGCGTGATCGACTTCTTCGGCCAGAACGTGCTGCCGCGCGTGCGCGAGGGCGCGGTGACGGGAGTCCGCCCGCACCGTCTGCCCTAACGGCGTCGCGGCATTGCCCTCCCGTGTCTACGTCCGTCAGGGACTGTACAGACGCTACAAAGATGGGTGCAGTTGCTCCTAACTGCACGGTGGATCGGATGACGTGCGAATAACGATGCGTGGGGTGATGGTAGACTGTATGTAGGGCCGAAGACGTGGTTTGAGTGATTGAGGGGACGGGTATGGCTGTCTTTTACGGGGTGGTGCGCGACAATCGGGTTGAGATAGAGGGCGGCGGGCAACTCGCCGATGGTGTGCGCGTCGAGGTGCGGCCACGGGACGCGGCCCCGCCGGAGGAAGACGCGGCCGCGGACGACATCTTGCGAGCCGAGGGGTTGTTAGAGGATGAGCCATTCGGCCTGCCCCGCGCGCGCAGGCCTTTCGAGCCTGTCATCGTGCAGGGTGAACTGCTCTCGCAGCAGATTATTCGCGAACGCCGTTAGTGACGGCCTGCTATCTGGACACGAGCGCCCTGGTCAAATACTATGCGCGCGAACAGGGCACAGCCTGGATAACAATGCTTGTTGACCCGGCTGCGCGGAACGCGCTGTACACCATCCGTCTCACCGGTCCCGAGATGGTCGCGGCCCTCGCACGCAAGGCGCGGACGGGTGAGTTAACCCCGGTCGAGGCAACCCGTGTCATACGAGCATTCCGGCAGGATTGGCAAGCCTGGCCCCGTGTGCTGTCCGTGCGACAGGTTTTGATGGATCGTGCCATGGATTTGGTCGAGCGGCACGGCCTGCGGGGCTACGACGCGATGCATCTCGCAGCGGCACTGGCGGCAGCGGACGCCCGCCGGCGGAGCAGTCTGTCGGCCTTGACCTTCGTCTCGGCCGACAATGATCAGCGCAACGCAGCGGCCGTCGAGGGGTTGCCCGTCGAAGACCCCAACGCCTATCCATGAGAGCGCGCTATGAATCCCTGCTCCAACTCGTCGTCGCTTATCATCTGGCCTCGCTGCAGAAGCGCGTCACGACGCCGTAGAGGCAGCGCGTGGCGAAGAGCAGGTCGTCGACGTGGGTGCGCTCGTCGTGGCCGTGGGCCAGCCGCCCGACGTCGAGGTCGGTGCGCGCGGGCATGAAGCCGTAGATCTTGGTCTCGGGGAAGGCGCGGGCGTCGGTCCCGCCCGACACCAGATAGGGCAGCAGCCGGCAGCCGGGGTCCTCCGCGTCCATCGTCGCGGCGATGGCGTCGAAGAAGGGCGAGGTTGGGTCGGCCGCGATGCCCGGCTCCCCGGCCACCAGTTGCACCTCCACCTCGTCGCCGACCGCTTCCTGCACCTGGCGCGCCCATGCGGCGGGGTCCTGGCCGGGCAGCACGCGGCCGTCCACGTCGACCCACACCTCGGAGGGGATTACGTTGATGCGGTGGCCGCCGCCGATGATGGTGGGCACGGCCGTATTATGCGTGGTGGCAAAGAGCATGGCCTTCCTGTCCGCGTCCAGGGGCAGCGCGGTCAGCCGGTCCCAGGAGGGGTCGCGCAGCAGCGCCTCGATGCCGTCTTCCGACAGGCCGAAGGCCGCGCCCATGGCCTGCAGCTGGCGCGCCACGGGGTCGGTAATGATCGTGGGCGGCTGGAACTCGTGCAGGCGCACGAGGGCCTTGCCCAACCGATACATCGCCGTGTCGTCGCGCGGGACCGAGGCGTGGCCCGGCTGCGCGCGGGCCAGGATGCGCATGCGCGCCTTGCCCTTCTCGCCGGCCTGTACGGTGTAGAAGTGCTGCCCGTCGATGTCGACCAGTTCGCCGCCGGCCTCGTTGAGCCCGTACTCGGCGTCGACGAGGTCGCGGCGATGGCGCCACAGCCAGTGCGCGCCCAGGTGGCTGCCGGCCTCCTCGTCGGCCGTGGCCGCCATGATCACGTCGCGGGCCAGCGGCACGCCCTGGCGCCGCAGGAGCAGCAGCACCATCAGGTTGGCCGCCACCTGATTCTTCATGTCGACGGCGCCGCGTCCCCACACGTAGCCGCCCTCGATGTCGCCGCCGAAGGGGTCGTGCGTCCAGTGTTCGGGCTCCACGCTGACCACGTCGGTGTGGCCCAGCAGGATGACGGGACGGCCCGCGCCGCTGCCTTGCAGGCGCGCCACGAAGTTGTCGCGTCCGGGTTCGCCGGCAAGCTCGCAGGGGATACCGGCCTCGGCGGCCACACCAGCCAGGTAGCGCGCGGCCTCCGACTCGTTGCCGGGCGGGTTCACGGTGTTGATGCGCAGCAGCGCCTGCAGGTGTCCCACCACCTCAGCGCGCACGTCGTCCCAATCGATGTCCATTGATTACCCCTCCTGTCCCGTGACGGGTACGACGGTGACGATGACCTGGCGACGGCGGGGGCCGTCGAACTCGCAGAAGTAGATGCCCTGCCAGGTCCCCAGGATGAGGCGGCCGCCGGAAATGGGCACGATGGCGTGGAAGCCCATCATGCTGGCCTTGACGTGCGCGGCGCTGTTGCCCTCGGCGTGCCGGTAGTTGGGGTCGCGCTTGGGGACCATGCGGTCCAGGGCGTAGACTATGTCACGCTTGACGTCGGGGTCGGCGTTCTCGTTGATCGTCAGCCCCGCGGTGGTGTGCGGGCTGAACACGTAGCACAGCCCCTCCGTGACCCCCGAGGCCGCCACGCTTTGCCGAACCTTCTCGGTGATGTCCTGCAGCTCGACGGGCGCTCCCGTTTGTAGGTCTACCGGATTCAATTGCATCGTCGTCCTATCCTCCCGCGCTCCGCTTGAAGACGCTTTAGCCGTACAATGAATGAAGGCGCCGCACCTAACTATAGCGGCCTTTGCCTAAGCGTGCCGGCCCGACGCCCCTCCGGCCTAACGACCCGCGCACTTCAACAGGCCCGTCGGGTCGTGCGATGCGGCCGTCGATCCTGGCTTAAGATGATTCGTGACAGGTGCGTGGGCGCCGACGACGGCGCTCCCAGGGGGTGTCGTCTCGTGACTAATGCAGGCTAGAAGTGAGATCCTGGCGCCCATGGTGAGATTGTTCGGAATGGGGAGAGGAACGGGCGGGCGGCACGGACGCCATCACCCGGCTGAGCGCGCTCTGGTAGGCGTGCCCGCGACGCTGGTCCATCGGATCGACGCGGTAGCGGACATCGTAGACGCGGGCCGCGCCAGCGCGATCCGTCCCTTCGACAGGCGCGATGAGTGCCATGACCGGCGCGGCGGATACGATCGCGGCGCCGCCCTCATCGCCGGGTTGGATGCCCTTGCCGCCGGATTGACCGAGGGCTCCGCCGTCGTCGCCCCGTCCTACGCGCGTTTGCTGGGCGATGAACACGTGCGACGCGCCGGGCTACGGCCAACGCCGGAGGGGTATCGCCGCTTCATGGCCGCCTTCCGCGACGGGTGCCTCTATGCGCGCGAAACCTACGGGCCGAGCGCCCTACCCTCCTCGTTGCGCCAGGCTTCCACGCTGACGCTGCGCGACGGGCAGGTCAAAAGTCTGTTCATCTTCTATACCGCGACCTGGGACAGCGTCATCGTGTCCTACCGCCGGGTGGCGGAGCGCTGCCTGCTCCATGACCGGCCCGACATCATGATGGTGTCGCCGCACCTGACCGACCTCATGATCCGGCCCGTCGACCTGACGTTCCTCGACGCAATCGAGGAGTGCTACCACCGCTACCAGATCGCGGTCCTTGGCCTGCCGCCCGACAGCTACCCGGATGGACCGTTCCACCTCGAGGCGGACATCCCGGCCGTCTGGCGGCGCGCCATCGCGGACCGCGCCCTACAGGTGCTCCCAACCGACGACTAGCCTGGATTGTTCATGACGGGTGCGGTGGCCGTGGACGTCCCCCTGGGAGCGCCGTCTCTCGCTGCGCTGCCAGCCGGCCCCGGTTGCCTGACGCGCCCCAGTGAGCGGCCAACGCGCCGGCCGCGGCGGTCTGCCGGCTGGAAGCCGGCGCTCCCAGGAGATGACCTCTCGTGACTAATGCAGGCTAGCATTAGGTTGTACGGGTGTTTGTCAGCGCCAACGGTTGCGGCCCAGCGCCGGTACGCGTGGCAGCGCATTCGCCAGCGTCGGATCGTCCCTCCGGGAAATGACGAAATCGATGATACGGCGGATTCTAGTGGCTCCGGTTCCCGAGACGAGGATCGCGTCCAACGCCACCACGGTGGACGTTGGCTCATCAATGCACGCGCTGATGTCGCCGCCCGTCGCGGCGACATCAGCACTACGGCCGGCATAGTAGGCGCACTCCTGTCCATCGACGCGACGCAGGCCCATGCGTGTCCATCGCTCACTCCGCGCGAAACCTGCGTTATTGGGGTAGTGGTTGCCGGGCGCCGCGCTACAGGTCCACGACTTGAAAGGAATTGAGAGGGTGGAAAGACGCTCGCAGATACGCGTCGGAGTCTGCAGGTTTTCGGTGACCACACTCGCCTGCACGATACGGTTGTAGTAGTTCCATCCACCGTTGTGATGAACCAGGATCTGGCGCACTGTGGAGCGCGGCTCGCTCGACCGACCTGTCGCGGTATAGGTGGACACGATGGAGCCGGTGGCCAGATACGCCCGCAGGTGAGCAACGCGTTCGAAGGCGCGCACGACAACGGGCGGTGTTGCCTCTGGCGTCGTGGTAGCGTAAGCTCGGCTGTGACCGGTGGCGAGCCCCGGACCCACGACGCACAGTGCCAATGCGGCAATAGAGTAGCGGATGAATGGTGAGCGCTGCACAGCAATCCTCCGGGGTATGCCGATTCTCAGGTCGCGTGGGGACCGGACGACACATCGTTCCGTCCAGTCCCGATAGGGTACTATGGTGCGACGTTACGTTATCGTTATTGAAGCCGTTCCACGGCGGCGATGACCTCATCGTAGCGCGGTTCCTGGCCGGGGTTGTCTCCCACCCAGCGGTAGACGATGTTGCCGTTGCCGTCGACGACGACGACCGCGCGGTTGCTGGCCTCGCGCACGCCGGCGAGGTCGGGCCAGATCACGTCGAAGGCGCGGATGGCCTCGCGGTTGGCGTCGGAGAGCAGCGGGAAGGTCAGGCCGTTCTGCTCGGCGAAGACCTTCAGGGTGAACGGCGTGTCGATGCTGAGGCCGTAGACCCGCGCGTCCAGGGCGTTGAAGCGCGCCATGCTGTCGCGGAACGTACACAACTCGGTCGTGCAGACGCTGGTAAAGGCGGCCGGGAAGAAGACCAGCACCAGCGGCTTGCCCAGCAGGTCGCCCACCTTGACCTGCTTCATCTCGGGGTTGATCACCGTGGCGTCGCGCTCGGCCTGGGTCAGAGTAGCCATCAATCACTCCTGTCGTCTCGTTAGGTCGTCTTCGTCTGTAAGGGGAGACGATGATCCGTCCTCTACACCGTACCAGAGCGCGACCTCAGCCTCAGTCTGACCACGAAAAGAACTGGCAAGTCGACCCGCTAAATCTGGCCGAGGCAGGCCTTGCGGGCGATGATGGCCAGTCGCTCGGGGCTCGTGGGGTGCAGGCTGCCTGGCGCGTCGTGCGGGTCGATCCGTCGATCATGCGAATCGATCCGTCGATCATGCGGGTCGATCCATTGGATAGAACAGGCCAGAGATGACCGCCCGCGACCACACCGACGCTATCTATCATACACACGCTATGTCCGGCGCGCAGTCATATACGCGACGCTCACGCTGTAACATATGCAACAAGGACAAACAGGGATAAACAGGGGCAGGGACAGCCGGTCATTGACGCGCGTGCCCATGGAAGGATACAATTGATCGAACAAGACAACATGCCCCTACACCTACTATGGAGATGACTGCAATGCGTGTACTGACTGGGACCTCACACATCGCCCCGCAGCGTGCCCCGCGCCTTGCCGCCGTGGGCCTCTTCCTCGCCCTCGGGCTACACCCGATCAGCGCGGCATCGGTCGCGGGACCAGTCCTCCCCTCGTCGGCCGTGGCGGCCCTCGCCCGCTTGCAAAGCTACCAGGTGCAGCTCCGCGCCACCAGTCAAGGGGCGCAAGCGGCGACGTTCGTGCGGACGGCCATCGTCGTCCGCGCCGGCGCCCAGACCGCGATTGATATCGTCTCCGCGACGCGGCCGCAGGGCGCCGGCGAGGTGACGATCTCCGAGGTGGTCATTCGCGGCGCGACGGTTTGCGACCGCGTCGCTTTCAACACGCCCCTGCCCTTGAGCGGCGCCTTCACCTGCCGACGCGCGCCTGCCCAGGCCACGGCGTTGACGCTGAGCCTTGAACCGATGGCCGATCTGCTGCCGTTGGCGACGCGCTTCAGCGACACCTATACGCGTGGCGGGACATCGCTCCGGCGTGGCGCGCGCTGCGACACCTACCTGTATAACGCCCGCGCCACGACGGCGGTCGAGCGCGGCGTTCTGTACCTCGACCACACGACGGGCGTGCCGTGTGACCAGGAGGCTACCACGATCGGGGCGCCCGTGATCGGCCTCGGCCCATCGCCCATGCCCAAGGGGACCGCCACGACGACGGCCGTGACGACCTGGAGCCGCCTCAACGATCCGACGCTGCTCATCCCGCGGACGCCCGGGTCCTGATCTCAGGCGCAGAGCCGACGGCGTGGCCAGGAGCGCAAGAGACAAGGGAGGGACAGATGGAAGGAGGCCGCGCACATGGCGGTAGGTGTCGTGCGCGATCAGGACTCCGCCAATCGGCGCGGCGCCTTCCAGCTGGCTGGCCAGGTTCACCGTGTCGCCCATCGCGGTGACCTCGCCCACGGCGCCGACCGTGCCGACTACGACGATAGAATAATGACTGACAGCGACACCTGGCGCCCGTCGCAACACCGGCCGCTGATAGCGATAGATATTGGAGCGCATGTATGACCACGCCCGCGTCCGACTCGGACCCGTTCGCCCGCATCGCCGCCGCCGGCCTCATCGCCGTGATCCGCGCCGAGCGCGCGGAGGACGCGGTGCGCGTGGCCGGCGCCCTGCTGGATGGAGGCATCCCGGCCGTCGAGCTGACCTTCTCCACGCCCGGCGCCGCTGAGGCCCTGGCCGAGGTGCGCCGCGCCTACGGCGGGGACGTGCTGATCGGCGCCGGGACCATCCGCGAGCCGGCGCAGGTCGAGGCGGCCGTGCGGGCGGGGGCCGCGTTCCTGGTCACGGCGCACCTGCGCCACGACGTCCTGGCCGCGATGTTGGCGACCGGCCTGCCCGTCGCGCCGGGCGTGTTCACGCCGTCGGAGGTGGCGCAGGCCCTGGACGCGGGGGCGCGGGTGGTCAAGCTGTTCCCGGCCTCGACGGGCGGCCCGCGCCACCTGCGCGCGCTGCGGGGTCCGTTCCCCGGCCTGCGCGCCATCCCCACGGGCGGCATCGGGATCGACGATCTGCCGGCCTGGTTCGGGGCCGGCGCCCTGGCGGTGGGCATCGGCGGCGAGTTGGCGCCGCGGGAGTTGGTGCGGGATGGGCGCTGGGACGAGATCACACGCCTGGCCGAGCGTTTCGCCGCCGCCGCGCGATCCGCGCGCGGCCCGCGCGCCACGACGGTACAGGGCAGCGCCCGATGAGATGTAGACACGCCGACGAAGGGGGGAGCAGCGATGCGCTATATCCTGGCGCACGATATCGGCACGACCGGGGACAAGGCCACGCTCTACGACGAGGAGGGCGCGCTGGTCGGCGCCGCGTTCGCGCCCTATCCCACCTCCTACCCACACGCCGGGTGGGCCGAACAAAACCCTGAGCAGTGGTGGGCGGCGCTGTGCGCCTCGACGGGGCAACTGCTGGACGCCTCGCGCATTCCCGCGGCCGCAGTCAACTGCGTGGTCTTCAGTGGCCAGATGATGGGCATGGTGGCCGTCGACAGGGCCGTCCGGCCCGTCCACGACGCGCTGATCTGGGCCGACCAGCGCGCCGCGGCGCAGGTCGAGCGGGTGGCGCAGCGCATCGACCCGCGCGAGGTCTACCGCATCACGGGGCACCGCCTGAGCCCCTCCTACTCCGCGGCGAAGATGCTGTGGCTGCGCGACACCAGGCCGGCGGCCTACGCCGAGGCCGCGGCCTTCCTGCAGGCCAAGGACTTCCTGGTTGCCCGCCTGAGCGGCGTATTCGCCACCGATCCCTCCGATGCGTCCGGCGCCAACCTCTACAGCTTGGAGGGCGGGGACTGGGCGGAGGAACTGGTCGAGGCGTTCGAGGTCCCCCGGGACAAGCTGCCGGCGATCTATCCCTCGACGGCGGTGGTCGGGGAGGTGCGGCCGGACGCCGCTGCGGCGATGGGCCTGCGCGCGGGCACGCCGGTGGTGATCGGCGGCGGCGATGGGGCCTGCGCCGCCACCGGGGCGGGCGTCATCCGGCCCGGCGTGGCCTACAACTACATCGGCTCGTCCTCCTGGATCGGCGTGGCGACGGAGGCGCCGGTGCTCGACCCGCGCCTGCGCACCTTCACCTGGGCGCACCTGGTACCGGGCCTGTTCACGCCGACCGGGACCATGCAGGCCGCGGGCAGCTCGTACCAGTGGGCGCGCGACCAGCTGGCGCGCGAGGAGAAGGACACCGCTGAGCGCCTGGGATTATCGGCCTACGAGTTGATGAATCTGCAGGCGCAGCGGTCGCCGTTGGGGGCGCGGGGCCTGCTGTTCCTGCCCTATCTGCTGGGTGAGCGCAGTCCGCACTGGAACCCGCGGGCGCGGGGCGCGTTCATTGGCCTGACCATGCGCCACACGCACGATGACCTGATGCGGGCGGTGCTCGAAGGGATCACCTACAATCTGCGCGTCATCCTGGAGGCGCTGACCGGGCAGGGCGCCGGGATCGAGGCCTTGCGCGTCATCGGCGGGGGCGCGCGGGGCGTGGTCTGGAACGGTATCATGGCCGATATCTTTGGGCTGCCTATTCAGCGCCTATCGCTGCTAGAGGAGGCGACCTCGCTGGGCGCGGCCGTCGCCGGCGGCATCGGCGTGGGGCTATGGCCGGACTTCGCGCAGGTGGACCGCATGATCGGCGTGGAGAGCACGACGCACCCCGACGCGGAGCGCCACGCCCGCTACGCCGCGCTCTACGAGACCTTCAACCGCGCCTACGACGCCCTCGACGGCGCGGGCATCTTCGACGCGCTGGCGCCCTATTAGCTCGGACGATCTACGGCCGTGCGTCCGGCGCGAGTGCCGTGGCCTGGTGGCCGAGGCGGCGCAGGGCGTGCATGTCGTCGCGCACCTTGGGGTAGAAGCCCTGGTAGTGGGCGTAGAGCCGGTCGTAGAGGTCCGCGCGCGCCGGGTCGGGGGGCACGGGCGCCTCGTAGGCGACGGCGGCGGCGCAGGCTGCCGGCAGGTCGGGGAACAGGCCGGCGCCGACCGCCGCGAGCAAGGCCGCGCCCAGGGCCGATTGCTCGGGGGTGCGCAGCCCCTGCACCGGCTGGCCCAGCACGTCGGCTACCACCGTTTGCACAAGCGGCGCGTGGGCCATGCCGCCCGCCAGGATGATGTGGGTAGGCCGCGCCGCGGTCGCGCGCAAGGGGTCGAGGGCCTGGCGCAGGCCGCAGACCACACCCTCCAGCACCGCGCGCGCCAGGTGCGGCCGTCCATGGTCGAGGCGCAGGCCCAGCCAGGCCCCGCTGGCCTCGGGATCGAGCAACGGCATGCGTTCCCCGGCCAGGTAGGGGAAGAATAATAGTCCTCCGGCCCCCGGCGGCGCCGTCGCGGCCAGAGTGAGGAGGTCCGCGCCGCCCTCGGCCGCGGCGTCGGCGAAGACCCGCTCGCGCAGCCAGGCGAGGGAGAGGCCCGCCCCGAGCGTCGCGGCCAGGGCCAGGTAGCGGCCCGGCAGCGCATGGCAGAGCGTGCGCAGGCCTCGCGCGGGCGCCTCCGGCGGCGCCTCCAGCACGGTGACCATCTGGCCGCCCGTGGAGATGCTCAGCAGCAGAGGGCCCGGCTCCAGCAGCCCCGCGCCGATGGCGCCCATGGCCTGATCGCTGCCCCCACAGAAGACGGGCAGCCCGGCCGGCAGTCCGGTCGCCTCTGCGGCGTCCGGCGTGACCGTCCCGGCCTGGGCGCCGGAGGGTAGCAGCGGGGGCAGCAGATGGGCGGGCAGGTCGAGTTGTTCCAGGGCCTCGGCGCTCCAGTCCCAGGTCGACAGATCGACCAGGGGGATACCGCAGCCGTCGCTCGGATCGCTGGCCAGGACGCCGGTGACGCGGTAGCGCAGATAGTCCTTGGGCAGCAGGGCGGTAGCCGCGCGCGCCCAGATCTCCGGCTCTCGCGCCCGGAGCCAGGCGAGCGAGGAGAGCATGAAGCCGGGCGATACGCCGCCGCCCAGCGTCCGCACCAGATCATGGCCGGCCAACTCACGCTCGAGGGCCGCCGCCTCGGCCGCCGACCGCTGGTCGGGCCAGATGATAGCGGGGCGCAGCGGCTCCCCACGCGCGTCGAGCAGCGCCAGGCCGTGCATCTGGCCGCCCACGGCCATGGCGCGGATGCTCTCGATTGGCACGGAGACACGGGCCAGCAGGTCGCGCAGGGCGGCGCGGAAGGCCGACCACCAGGCGTGCGGGTCCTGCTCGGCCCAGCCCGGGTGGGGAGTGCTGATGGGATAGGCCCGCGTGGCCGAGCCGACGACCACCCCGTCTTCCCGCAGGACCACGACCTTGACGCTCGAGGTTCCCAGGTCCGCGCCCACGACGTGGCGCATCATCGCTGCGTCATGCCGGCTCGGCGTGGGCGGCGCGCAGGCCGGCCGCCTCCGCCCTGGCGCGCAGGAAGCGCGCCCCCTCGCGCACGAGGTCGTCGCCACTCGGGGCGAGGTCGCGCCAGACGGGCGTGGCCGGGCGCATGTCGTCGGAGACGTCGAAGAAGCTCTCCATGGCCGCGTACCCATCGTAGTGCAGCGCGCCCAGGGCCCCGAACAGGCTGTCCCAGTCGACCAGGCCCGTGCCGGGGATGCCGCGGTCGTTCTCGCAGAGGTGGATATGGCGCAGGCGAGCGCCCGCCTGGCGCACCGGCTCGTCCCAATGCGTCTCCTCGATATTCATGTGGTAGGTGTCCAGGTGGATGGCCATGTTGGGCCGGTCGATAGTCTCGCACAATTGCACGGCCTGCGCGGCGGTATTGACCAGGAAGGTCTCGTAGCGGTTGACGGGCTCCACCGCCACCGTCACGTCAAGGGCGGCGGCCCGATCGGCGACGGTGCACAGCCCCTCGGCCGCCCACTGCCAGTGCCGCTCGGCGGGACGGAAGGGCGGGCGGCGGCCGATCTCCGAGTAGATCACGCCGGAGAACTGGCGCGCGCCCATGGCCGCGGTGGCCTCGACGCAGCGCAAGAGGTAGGCGACGCCGGCGGCGCGCGTGACCTCGTCGTCGGCGGTGAGGTCGGTCGTCGCGGTGAGCACAGTGCTGGTGACGACATCGAAGGCGGCGGCCCGCAGGCGCTCCCGGATGGCGGGCGGGTCGATGTCGGCGAGGTCGAGCAAGGGGATCTCGATGAAATCCATGCCCAGGCCCCTGGCGCGGTCGATCAGATCGAGCGACGCGTTGCTCCAGTGGTTGGTCCAGGCCATGGCGTGGATGCCCAGCTTCATGCGTTGCCCTCTTTCCCTTATCTATCCGTATCTGTCAACCGCGCCGCATTGTTGCCACGACTCCTGCTGACCCAAGTCGCATGGCAGGGTGCGACACCAAAGTCGTTCGGGACGCTCTGCTAGAGACACGTCAGTGTCCGTCTCCTGCCATACGACTTTAGTCGCAGGCCCCAGGTCTCCCGTCAGCGCGCGGCCAGGCGGCGGGAGAGGAACGCGTTGAACAGCACGCTGCCGATCAGCAGCAGGCCGAGGGCGAACGGTTGCCAGATGGCCCCGCTGCTGCCCAGTTCCAGGCCCAGCCCATTGTACAGGAAGATGACCAGCAGCAGCGCCAGGAGCACGCCGACCATGCCGCCTTCACCGCCCAACACGCTGACCCCGCCCAGCACCACGATGGTGACGGCCTGCAGGTTCAGTTGCGCCCCGGCGTCGGGCGTGGTGCTCGCGCTGAGCGCGGCCTGCACCACGCCCGCGATCCCCGCCAGCAGCCCAGATACGACGTAG
>JAABUZ0100001441.1_pt1 | contig 45362 bp, 41 predicted proteins | sample 5562091 | NCBI WGS metagenome assembly JAABUZ01 (sample SAMN12813069, study PRJNA571459) | rock metagenome | isolation source: Antarctica rocks | place: Antarctica: Victoria Land, Linnaeus Terrace sud | collected 2015-12-21
ATGCAAATTGGACGCCCCGTGAGGGTGGTTCCGGCCGACCCGCTGCAGGCTGCACGCCAGCATGCCGAGCTGGTAGGCGATGTCGAGGAGCATCGCTTCCGCTACCACGTACTCGACCAGCCCAGCGTGAGCGACGGGCAATACGACGCGCTGATCCGCCAGCTGCAACACCTCGAGGACGCGCACCCGGAACTGCGCACTCCCGACAGCCCGACCCAGACAGTCGGCGGCGCCGTCTCCACGCTGTTCACCCCGGTGCAACATCGTGCACGGTTGTTGTCGCTGGACAATGTGTTCTCCGCTGAGGAACTTTCGACCTGGACCGAGCGGGTCGCCAAGGGTGGTGGCGGTGAGGACTCCCCATGGTTGTGCGAGCTGAAAATCGACGGCCTAGCGATCGATCTCGTCTATGAGAACGGGCGCCTGATCACCGCAGCCACCCGCGGTGACGGCCGCACGGGGGAGGACGTCACCCCGAACGTGCGCACCCTCGCCGACGTGCCCGGCCGGCTGCGCGGCAACCCCCCACGGCTGCTCGAGGTGCGCGGTGAGATTTTCTTCCCGGTCGAGTCGTTCGCGCAGTTGAACGCCACCCTGGTCGAAGCGGGCAAAGCGCCGTTCGCCAACCCGCGCAATGCCGCGGCCGGCAGTCTCCGGCAGAAGGACCCGCGAATCACGGCTACCCGCCCACTTCGACTCACCCTGCACGGGATCGGCGCGCGCGAGGGCTTCGATCCTGCAAGCCAATCCGCCGCCTACGCCGCCCTGCAGGAGCTGGGGCTGCCCGTGTCCAGCCGCTATGAGGTGCACGGGGACCTGTCGGCAGTACAGGGATATGTCGCACGGTGGGGTGAGCATCGCCAAGACGTCGACCACGAGATAGACGGCGTTGTCGTGAAGGTCGACCGGTTCTCGGTGCAGCGCCGGCTCGGGACCACCAGCAAGGCACCCCGCTGGGCTGTTGCCTTCAAGTACCCGCCTCAGGAGGTCACGACAACGCTGCGCGATATTCGCGTCAACGTCGGTCGGACCGGCCGTGTCACGCCGTTCGGATTCATGGAGCCGGTGGTGGTGTCCGGTTCGACCGTCTCGCTCGCCACCTTGCACAACGCCGATGAGGTGGTGCGCAAGGGCGTGCTGATCGGCGACACGGTGGTCCTGCGCAAGGCCGGGGACGTGATCCCCGAGATCATCGGCCCGGTGGTGGCCCTCCGGAACGGCACCGAGCGCGCCTTCGTGATGCCGACTCGATGCCCGGAGTGCAACACGCCACTGGCCCGCGAGACCGACGCGGACAAGGACATCCGTTGCCCCAACGCACGGACCTGCCCCGCCCAGCTTCGTGAGCGCGTCTTTCACCTTGCCGGGCGGGGTGCCTTCGACATCGACAAGTTCGGCTACGAGACGGCTATCGCGCTGCTGGCAGATGCTCTGATTGCCGACGAGGGGGACGTTTTCGACCTCACCGAACAGACCCTGCTGCGGTCGGCCTATTTCCGGCGGAAGGACGGCACGCTGTCGGCGAACAGCGTCACGCTTCTCGCCGGACTGCAGGCCGCGAAGGGGCGCCCGCTGTGGCGGGTCCTGGTGGCTCTGTCCATCCGGCACGTGGGACCGGAGGCGGCGCGTCCTCTCGCGGGACACTTCGGATCGATGTCTGCCTTGCGTGCGGCATCGCACACCGAACTCGCCGAGGTGGAAGGCGTCGGACCGGTAATCGCGCAGGCGCTGCTGGCTTGGTTCGCCGTCGAGTGGCACGCGGCAGTGGTGGATCGCTGGGCCAGATCGGGGGTCCGCATGGTCGACGACCTCGCCGCGGCACCCGGCCAGGCACAGACACTGGTCGGCGTCACCGTGGTGGTCACCGGCACGCTCGCCGAGTTCTCCCGCGAATCGGCAGCAGAAGCGATCACCGCACGGGGAGGGAAAGTGGCAGCCGCGGTGTCGGGCAACACCGACTTCGTGGTCGTGGGCACCGACCCGGGAAAAAGCAAGTACGACAAGGCGCTCAAGCTAGGCCGGCCGATGCTGGACGACGCGGGTTTCGCGGTTCTCCTTGAGCGGGGCTCGGGCGCCGCGGCCGCTCTGGTCGGCTCGGCGACCTAGCTGGCCAGGTCACGCGGATCGAGCACCAGGTCACGTGGGTGGAGCACAAGGTCATTAGGATCGACCACCATGAGCGCACCAGCCGGGATCACCCGCGCGGACGTAGCCCACCTGGCTCACCTGGCCCGGCTGGAGGTCACCGAAGATGAGCTGGAGGTGTTCGCCCGGCAACTGGAGGTGATCCTCGGCGCCGTGGCCCGCGTCGCGCAGGTCGCAGCCGACGACATTCCCCCGACCAGCCACAGCGTCCCGCTGACGAACGTGTTCCGACCCGATGTCGTCCGGCCCGGCCTCGCCCGTGATGAGGTGCTGGCGGCGGCGCCGGCCGCCGAGAACGGTCGCTTCCGGGTACCCCGAATGCTGGATGAACCGGCGTGAGCAACAACGAACTGAACCGGCTGGACGCGACGGAGCTGGCCAGCCGCATCGCCGGTGGATCGGTGTCGGCGGTGGAGGTCACGCAGGCTCATCTGGACCGCATCGCCGCCGTCGACGGCGAACTGCATGCGTTCTTGCATGTGGACGCGGACGCTGCGCTGGCCGCAGCCCGAGCGGTGGACAAGGACCGCGCCGACCAGGAGCCATTGGGTCCGCTCGCTGGCGTGCCATTAGCCCTCAAGGACATCCTGACGATGCGGGGTGTTCCCACCACGTGCGGCTCGAAGATCCTCGCTGGCTGGCGCCCCCCCTACGACGCGACAGTGGTCGAACGGCTACGGGCAGCCGGTGTGATCATTCTTGGCAAGACGAACATGGACGAGTTCGCGATGGGCAGCTCCACCGAGAATTCCGCGTACGGCCCATCCCGAAATCCGTGGGACACCTCCCGCATCCCGGGCGGCTCCTCCGGGGGCAGCGCCGCCGCGGTAGCCGGCTACGAGGCACCACTTGCGATCGGCACCGACACCGGCGGATCGATCCGGCAGCCGGCCGCGGTCTGCGGCCTGGTCGGGGTGAAGCCGACCTACGGTGGCGTGTCACGGTATGGCCTGGTCGCCTTCTCATCCTCCCTGGACCAGGCCGGCCCGATCGCCCGCACGGTCAAGGACGCCGCCCTCCTGCACGCCGTGATCGCCGGCCACGACCCGCGGGACTCCACCTCCATCGACGCCCCGGTGCCCGATGTCGTCGGCGCCAGCACCGTGGGGGATGTCCACGGCTTGCGGGTGGGCGTCGTACGTGAACTCACCGGCGAGGGATACGAACCCGGGGTGCAGGCCGCATTCGACGCTGCAGTGGCGGTGCTCACCGAGCTGGGCGCCGAGGTGATCGAGGTCAGCTGCCCGCACTTTCGCTACGCCCTGCCGGCCTACTACCTGATCGCCCCCAGTGAGTGCTCGTCCAACCTGGCCCGGTTCGATGCCATGCGGTTCGGCCTGCGGGTCGCCGACGGCGACATGGGCGCCGAGGGGGTCATGGCCGCCACTCGGGAGGCTGGCTTCGGCCCCGAGGTCAAGCGCCGCATCATCCTCGGGACCTACGCGCTGTCCGCCGGCTATTACGACGCCTATTACGGCCAGGCGCAGAAGGTTCGCACCCTGATCACCCGCGACTTCGAGTCCGCTTTCGCGGACGTGGACGTGCTCGTTTCACCGACCACCCCGTCGGTGGCCTTCCCGCTCGGGGCCAAAGTCGATGATCCCTTGGCGATGTATCTGTCCGACATCGCGTCCATCCCGTCGAACCTCGCCGGCAACGCCTCGATGTCGCTGCCGTGCGGACTTTCCGAGGGTCTGCCCGTCGGCCTGCAGATCGTCGCGCCGCCACTCGCCGATGATCGACTTTACCGGGTCGGGGGGGCGCTGGAGACCGAGCTAGACGTTCGGCGCGGTCATCGGTTGCTCGCCGAAGCCGGGCAACTGCGGGATGCCTCATGAAGCGTGAGCCGTTGGTCCTCGCCAGCAATGCTGCCCTTATCGTGGGTGTGCTCCTGCTAGTGGTGGGCTTCGTCGTGCATGTGCTGCTTGTGGTCGCCGTCGTGGTGCTGGTCGCCGCCATGGTGCTCGCGGTCTACAACGCAAGTCGGCGAAGGGCTCGCCGGAGGTCATCGCGATGACGACACCGTCGCCGCTTTCCTACGCACAGGCGGTAGAGCGCTACGAGCCGGTGATCGGCTTGGAGACGCACGTGGAACTGGGGACTGCCTCAAAGATGTTCTGCTCGTGTGCCACCCTCTTCGGTGCCGATCCCAACACCCAGGTCTGCCCGGTCTGCCTCGGACTGCCCGGAGCGCTGCCGGTCGTCAACGAGGAGGCCGTGCGCTCGGCTGCGCTGATCGGACTGGCCCTGCACTGCACGATTACGCCCTGGTGCCGTTTCGCGCGGAAGAACTACTTCTATCCGGACATGCCGAAGAACTTTCAGATCTCTCAATACGATGAGCCGCTCTGCATCGACGGGTATCTCGACGTGGAGGTTCCCACGGCCGAGCGCCGGTCCCGACCGGTTCGAGTGCAGATCGAGCGGGTGCACATGGAGGAGGACACCGGCAAGTCCCTGCACGTGGGCGGGGCAACCGGGCGGATCCACGGCGCAACCCACTCGCTGGTCGACTACAACCGCGCCGGCATCCCGCTGGTAGAGATCGTCACCCGGCCGGTGGAGGCAGACATCGACGCGCCGGCGGTTGCCCGCGCCTACGCGCAGACGCTGGCCGAGTTGCTTCGCGACCTCGGTGTCTCCGACGTGCGGATGGAACAGGGCAGCCTGCGCTGCGACGTGAACACCTCGCTGCGGCCGCGCGGCCAGCTCCCCTATGGCACCCGGACCGAGACCAAGAACGTCAACTCGTTTCGCTCGGTGGAACGCGCGGTGGTATCGGAGGTGATCCGGCAGGCCGCACGGCTCGACCGCGGTGAGCTGATAGTGCAGGAAACGCGGCACTTCCACGAAGAATCAGCGTCGACCTCACCCGGGCGGTCCAAGGAAGAGGCAACCGACTACCGCTACTTCCCGGAACCGGACCTGGTCCCCATCGCGCTCGGAGCCGACTACATCGAGGGGCTGCGCGCGACACTGCCCGAGCCGCCGGCCCTGCGTCGCGCTCGACTGCGGGACCGGTTCGGCTTCAGCGATCTTGACATCGAGCAAATGACCAACGCCGGCGTGCTCGACCTCGTGCTCGCCGCCGTTGCCGTCGGCGCCGAGCCGGGAGCCGCCCGCGCACTGTGGCTCAACGAGTTGGCGCCGCGCGCGCGCGAACGCCACGAGCCGCCATCCGCGTTACCGGTGAGCGCGACGGACGTGACGCGCATACTCGCGATGCTTGACGAGGGCACCCTGACCAGCGGGCTCGCCCGGCAGGTCCTTGACGGTGTGCTCGCCGGCGAGGGCGGCGTCGAGCAGATCGTGATCACTCGCGAGCTCGCGGTCGTCCAGGACGACGGGCGGCTCTCAGCCGCGTTCGACCTGGCTATCGCCGCGCATCCAGGGGCCGCCGAGAAGGTGCGTTCCGGGAACCTGGGCGCATTGGGTCCCCTGGTGGGTACGGTGATGAAGGACATGTCCGGCAAGGCCGACGGCGCCGCTGTTCGGACCGGATTGTTGGCCAGACTTGGCGTGGAGGCACCGTGACGGACCGGCCGACGCTGCCTGCCGCGCCGCAGGAAACGGGTGGGACCACCACCCTGCTCGACCCGCGGCTACGCGAGAGCGACCCAGGCGATGAATTATTCCACTATGTCCGTAAAGACCAAATCGCCGAATCGGCGGTGATGGGCAACATGGTCACGGCCTTGTGCGGGCTGAGCTTTCCCGTCACCCGCACGCCGAAGCCCGGCTCACCGGTGTGCCCGGCCTGCGAGGAGATGCTCGCGATGCTACGTTCATTTGGCGCCGGGGGCCCCGGCGGATCGGGCGACGGCGAGGGCGGCGGCCCGGGCGGCGGAGATTAGAATTCCGCTTCCTGGCGGGGCGCGGACTCCAACAGCCACGCAGCACAGCGCCAGGACCGCGGCAAGCAGCAGGCACACCACCGCGGCCCGTGCAGCGCCGATGGCCGGCAGCACGACGACGGCCGGCAGCACGAACAGGGTGCCAGCCCTTCCCGCGCAGCATGGCTGCCACCAGCCGGCAGCGGCCGACCACGGGCGACCCGTAACGTGCGGTGGTTTGAATCCATTCAACGGTGATCGGCGCCGCTAGCGGCATTGCGCCAGCCCGTACTGCGCGCCGCGTCCGCCGAAGCTCCCCAGAAGCGCTGCCCCGCAGACTGTTTTCCCACCGGCGCTGTCATCGTGACACCCGGCTACCCTAGGCCCATGTCCAAACCCCGTAGCGACGAGGTGACCACCGGGTACGAGCGAGCCCCGGCCCGCGCGATGCTGCGGGCGGTCGGCCTGACCGACGCTGACTGGTCGAAGCTGCAAATTGGGGTCGCCTCGTCGTGGAATGAGCTCACCCCGTGCAACCTCCCGCTGAAACGACTCGCGGAGGCGGCCAAGACCGGGGTCCGGGACGCCGGGGGAGTGGCCCTCGAGTTCTGCACAATCGCGGTGTCCGACGGCATTTCGATGGGGCACGAGGGGATGCGCGCCTCGCTGGTCTCACGCGAGGTCATCGCCGACAGCGTCGAGCTGGTGGTGCACGCCGAGCGCCTCGACGGCACGGTGCTGCTCGCGGGCTGCGACAAGTCCCTGCCCGGAATGCTCATGGCCGCGGCTCGCCTGAACCTGGCCAGCGTGTTCCTGTACGGCGGATCAATCTTGCCTGGCCGGCTGGGCGACGGCACCGCGGTGACCATAGGCGATGTGTTCGAGGCAGTCGGCGCCAGGGCTCGTGGCCTGATCGACGACTCTCGGCTCGACGAGATCGAACGCGCCGCCTGCCCCAGCGAAGGGTCCTGCGGCGGCATGTTCACCGCCAACACCATGGCCGCCGCGGCGGAAGCCCTTGGCATGTCGCTGCTTGGCAGCGCGTCAGCCCCAGCTCCCGACGGCCGTCGCGATGAATGGGCCCGCCGTTCGGGCCACGCAGCCGTGCGGCTGATCGAGGCCGGGACCCGGGCCAGGCAGATCCTTACCCGCGACGCCTTCGAGAACGCCATCACCGTCGTGATGGCGCTTGGCGGCTCCACCAACGCCGTCCTGCACCTGCTAGCAATCGCCCATGAGGCGCGCATCGAGCTGAGCCTTGACGATTTCGACCGCATCGGCCGCCGGGTGCCCCACATCGCGGACCTCAGACCATTCGGCACCTTCGTCATGAACGACCTCGACCGGGTCGGGGGGGTCCCGGTCGTCATGCGCGCGCTGCTCGAGGCCGGGCTGCTGAACGGCGATTGCCTGACCGTCTCCGGGCGGACGCTCGGTGTCGAACTGACCGAGCTGGCGCCCCCCGCCCCCGACGGGCTGGTGGTCTACGGGCTCGACACCCCGCTGGCCAGCGAGGGGGGCATCGCCATCCTGTGCGGTTCCCTGGCCCCAGACGGCGCCGTGGTGAAAACCGCCGGGCTGCATACGCTGGTACTCGAGGGAACGGCTCGCGTCTTCGATGGGGAAGCCGCTGCCATGAAGGCCGTCACCTCCGGGGTCATCAGCGCGGGCGACGTCGTGGTCATTCGCTGGGAGGGCCCACGTGGCGGTCCCGGCATGCGGGAGATGCTGGCGGTCACCGCCGCGATCAAGGGGGCCGGCCTTGGCAAGCAGGTCGTGCTCCTCACCGACGGTCGGTTCTCCGGAGCAACCTCCGGGTTGTGCATCGGCCACGTGGCGCCGGAGGCTGCCGACGCCGGCCCCATCGCGCTAGTCGCAGACGGGGACCGGATTCGGCTCGACATTCCGGCTCGCCGGCTGGATCTTTTGGTAGGCAGCGAGGAGTTGCAGAGCCGCCGCGCGGGCTGGAAGCCGCAGCAGCCGAAGTACACCACCGGGGTGCTCGCCAAATACGCCCGGCTCGTGGGATCGGCCGCCCAGGGGGCGGTGTGCGACTGATCGCCCGAATGCTGCGCCGACGTGATCGACCCTCATGGCGAAGGCGCGGTTCGCAACAAATCGGCATCGACCACCCGCAGGGAGATGATCGGCGCCGCTGGCGCCATAGGGTCGTCGGGTGGCGTACCGCGGTTACTCCAACTCACGCCCCAGGCGCAGCCGTCGAGTCCTTCCGCTGATCATCCTCGTGGTGGTCCTCACACTGGCCGGTGGCGGATTCCTCGAGTTTCGGCATCTGCAAGATCAGCGCAAGCTGGCACGCGAACGTTCCTTCGCCGAGGCGGTCTCAGTCACCCAAGGATTTCTCGCCGCCTGGGGCAAGGGCGATACGGACGCAATGATGAACAACGCGAGCCTGGACACCGCTGCCCTCGTACGTGAACGCATCCCCTCGCTGCGTAGCGACCTTCAGGTGGTCTCCTCGGCGTACCTACCTGGTCCGGTGCATACCGACGTCAAAGCGGGAACACCGGGAGCCCCCTTCCACGCCACGATCGTGTTGCGCGGACTAGGTACCTGGAGTTATGACAGCACGCTGATCCTGCGAAAGATGACCGGCCATTGGAAGGTCGTGTTCAGCCCGGAGACCATCTACCCCCAGCTGCACGGCGCCGACCGGCTGGTCCGCCAGCGGACCCTGGGGCGCAGGGGGAGCGTTCTGCTCGCAAGTGGCGTGCCGCTGCGCGGGCAGGACCCCGAGCTCGACGGGAACATGCTGGGGAGCGTCGGCACCTACTCCGCGGCGCAGGCGGCGGCGGCCGGACCGCTCTATGAGGCCGGCGATGTCGGCGGGATCACCGGACTCGAACGCGGCGAGAACGCGACCCTGTCGGGGACTCCAGGTGGTTCGCTGACCATCCGCAGCGCCGGCGGCGGCCTCATTGCCTCCCTCATCAATCGCAAGACCACCGACGGCAAGGATGTTCGGGTCTCGTTCGACCTGCGCCTACAACGGGCCGCGGAGCAGGCCCTATCCATTGTCAATGGCGGCAGGACCGGCTCCTTCGTCGCCCTGGATGTAGCGTCTGGGAAGGTACTGGCAGTCGCGAACCATCCCCTGAACGGGTTCGGCCGAGCCATTCGCGGCCACTACCCGCCGGGCTCAACCTTCAAGGTGATCACGACAACGGCGGCGCTGATGAGCGGCAAGGGGCCGAACACCGCCCTGGACTGCGGGGCCACGACGACCGTGGACGGGCGCACCTTCCACAACGCGGAGCAGGAGCAGCTAGGCCCAATCAACCTGCAGACCGCCTTCGCCAAATCATGTAACACCGCCTTCGTGAACCTGGAGCGGCAGCTACCCGCCGGAGCGCTCGGCAAGGCCGCGGCCCTTTTCGGCTTCGCCGCCCAGGCCGCCCCCGCGCAGGGCTCCCCACCCGCCGGCCCACTGCCGTTGACGTCATTCGGCGGCAGCGTTCCCGCGCCCACTGATGCGGCCGACGCCGCCGCTGAGGCGATCGGCCAAGGGCGGATCGTGGCCAGCCCCCTGCAGATGGCCAGCGTGGCCGCTGCCGTGGCCAGCGGGACCTGGCGCCAGCCCTACGTCACCGCTAGCACGCCCGCCGGCAATCCCCAGCACGATCTACCCGCCGGGGTGAGCGCCACGCTGAGCAATTTCATGGCGCAGGTGGTGACCACCGGCACAGCCAAGGCGTCCGGGCTGCCGGGTGGTACCCGCGGGAAGACCGGTACCGCGGAGATCGGAAACGCCACCCCGCCGATCACCGTCGCCTGGTTCATTGGCTTCCGCGACGGCATCGCCTTCGCGTGTCAGGTGGGCGGCGACGGCGGCGTCTCCGGGGGATTCGGCGCGGATGCGGCCGCGCCGGTGGCGGCCCGGTTCCTGGCCCTGCGCTGAAAGTTGTGCGGGCCCCGGCCGACTGCCTCACGTTGACGCAGGACCGCCCCTGCGGCAGGCTGTGCGTCGTGTCTTCCTTCCTGCCCCTCGTAATCGCGCGGCGCGCCGGCTGACACAGCCTGACGCGCCGAACCCCTCCGTGCCCTTGGCACGAGGGGTTTTTTGTTTGCCGTCCCACCCAGCCACGTCCCGAAGGCGATGACCATGACCGAACCCGGCCCTACTCTCAGCGGCGCCCAAAGCCTTGTCCGTGCCCTGGAGCGGGCCGGCGCCGAGGTCGTCTTCGGCATCCCCGGCGGGGCAATCCTGCCCGCCTACGACCCGCTCATGGACGCCAAGACGCTCCGGCACATTCTGGTACGCCACGAGCAGGGTGCCGGTCACGCCGCCACGGGCTATGCGCAGGCAACGGGCAAGGTCGGTGTCTGCATGGCCACCTCCGGGCCGGGAGCGACCAACCTGGTCACCCCAATCGCTGACGCCTACATGGATTCGGTACCGATCGTGGCCATCACCGGACAGGTGCCGCGGGCTGCGATCGGCACCGATGCCTTCCAGGAGGCGGACATCTGCGGCATCACGATGCCGATCACGAAGCACAACTACCTGGTGCAGAACCCCGATGACTTACCGCGCGTGATTGCCGAGGCGTTTCACATCGCGGGAACCGGGCGCCCAGGGCCGGTCCTGGTGGATATCCCCAAGGACGTGCTGCAAGCGCGGACGAGCTTCACTTGGCCGGCGCAGCTGGACCTGCCCGGCTACCGGCCCACCCTCAAGCCGCACGGCAGGCAAGTGAGGGAAGCGGCCAGGCTAATCGCTGTCGCCCGCCGCCCGGTGCTCTACGTGGGCGGTGGAGTGCTCAAGGCGCGGGCAGCCGCAGAGCTGCGACAACTCGCCGAACTCACCGGCATCCCCGTCGTCACGACGTTGATGGCCAGGGGGGCGTTTCCCGACAGCCACCCCCAGCATCTGGGAATGCCCGGGATGCACGGATCGGTGGCCGCGGTGACCGCCATGCAAAAGGCCGATCTGCTGATCGCCCTCGGCGCCCGCTTCGATGACCGCGTCACCGGGCAACTAGCCAGCTTCGCGCCAGGCGCGGCGGTGATCCACGCCGACGTCGACCCGGCGGAAATAGGCAAGAACAGGGTGGCCGACGTACCGATCGTGGGTGATGCAGGCCAGGTAATACGTGAGTTGCTGGATGCGGTGCGCGGTGAGTACGCGGCAGACCACCGGGCCGACCTGACCGGCTGGTGGCGTCAACTGGACGGATGGCGCGACACCTATCCACTGGGCTACGAGGACCCGGAGGACGGCAGCCTCTCGCCGCAGTACGCGATTAGCCGGCTGTCCGCGATTGCCGGGCCGGAGGCGATCTACGTGGCGGGGGTGGGCCAGCATCAAATGTGGGCGAGCCAGTTCGTCACCTATGAACACCCGTACACCTGGCTGAACTCAGGCGGACTCGGGACAATGGGCTACGCCGTTCCAGCGGCCATGGGGGCGAAGGTGGGCCGTCCGGAGGCGACGGTTTGGGCCATCGACGGGGACGGGTGCTTCCAGATGACCAACCAGGAATTGGCAACCTGCGCGATCGAGGGCATTCCGATCAAGGTTGCGGTGATGAACAACGGCAGCCTCGGTATGGTGCGGCAATGGCAGACGCTGTTCTACGAGGGCCGGTATAGCCAGACCAACCTGGGCACCCGACGGTTCATCCCGGACTTCGTGAAACTGGCCGACGCGCTTGGCTGCGCGGCAATGCGGTGCGAGAAGGCAGCCGACGTCGATGAGACCATCGAGGCGGCGATGGCCATCGACGACCAGCCGGTCGTCGTGGATTTCGTCGTGGGGCAGGACGCGATGGTCTGGCCAATGGTTGCATCCGGCGCCAGCAACGACGACATCCTGTCGGCCCGCGGCCTTCGCCCCAACTTCGACAACGATCAGGCGGTCTGAGCCCATGAACAGCCACACGCTGTCGGTTCTCGTCCAAAACACCCCCGGTGTGCTTGCCCGCGTGGCCTCCCTCTTTTCACGTCGCGGGTTCAATATCGAGTCCCTGGCCGTCGGCCCCACCGAGGACCCGGACGTGTCGCGGATCACCATTGTCGTCGGAGTCGAGGGATTGCCGCTTGAACAGGTCACGAAACAACTGAACAAGCTGGTCAACGTACTCAAGATCGTGGAACTGGACCGGGACGCATCCGTACAGCGGGAACTTCTGCTCGTCAAAGTGCGCGCCGACCTCCAGACGCGCTCGCACGTGCTGGAGACGGCCCAGCTGTTCCGCGCCAAGGTGGTTGACGTCGCCAGCGACGCGGTGACCATCGAGGCGACCGGTTCGCCCGACAAGCTGGCGGCGCTGCTGCGCGTCCTGGAACCCTTCGGCATCCGAGAGATGGTCCAGTCCGGTCTGGTCGCACTCGCTCGCGGCAGCCGCTCCATCACCGGGTCCGACTCCCGAGTTCGGCCCATCGATCGTTCCGCGTAAGACTCCCATATCGAAAGGACTTCCGGCATGTCCGCCAACCCCGCAGGCACCACCGGCGCGGTCATTTCCTACGACGATGACGCCGATCTGGCCCTCATCTCGTCCCGCAAGGTTGCCGTTCTCGGCTACGGCAGTCAGGGCCATGCCCACGCACTGTCCCTGCATGACTCCGGAGTGGACGTGCGCGTTGGGTTGCTCCCGCAGTCGCAAAGCCGGTCGAAGGCGGAGGCCGCTGGCCTGCGAGTTCTCGACCCGGCCGCGGCGTGCGCCGAGGCCGACCTCGTGATGGTCCTTGCGCCCGACACGGCGCAGCGCCGGCTCTACGCCGAAGCGATCGCCCCCTCATTGCAAGAGGGAGACGCCCTATTTTTTGGGCACGGATTCAACATTCGCTACGACCTCATCAAGCCGCCGGCCGGGGTCGACGTCGCCATGGTCGCGCCAAAGGGTCCCGGTCATCTCGTGCGCAGGCAATTCGTCGACGGTCGGGGGGTGCCCTGCCTGGTCGCAGTCGAGCAGGACGCGAGCGGGCATGCCTGGGAGCTGGCGCTGTCCTATGCCAAGGCCATCGGCGGGACCCGGGCTGGCGCCCTTCGCACCACCTTCACCGAGGAGACCGAAACCGACCTGTTTGGCGAGCAGGCCGTGTTGTGCGGCGGGGCGTCGGCCCTGGTTCAGGCCGGTTTCGAAACCCTGACAGAGGCCGGCTACCAGCCCGAGGTCGCCTACTTCGAGTGCCTGCACGAGCTCAAGCTCATCGTCGATTTGATGTACGAGGGTGGCCTCTCGCGGATGCGTTACTCGATCTCGGACACCGCAGAGTTCGGTGACTACACCAGGGGCCCTCGGGTGGTCAACGAGGCGACCAAGAAAGAGATGAAGCGCATCCTTGGCGAGATCCAGGACGGCACGTTCGCCCGGGAATGGGTGGCGGAAGACGACAACGGCCGACCGACCTACACCAAACTTGCCGAAGAGGGCCGCCAACACCCGATTGAGCACACCGGGGCAAAGCTGCGGCCCCTGTTTGCGTGGATTGACCAGCCGCTGGATTGAGAGCCCTAGGCTCAGCGTTCGTGGATGTCTTGGCCGTGCGGCTGTCGGAGGTCGAGCTGTGGGTCGTGGGACCGCCTCGGGTCGAACTGATCCGGTCGATGTCCTGGCGGGTGCGTTCGGGAGAGCACTGGGCGGTACTCGGTCCCAACGGAGCCGGCAAGACCTCATTGCTGTCGTTGGCTGCCGCTGAACGACACCCCTCACGGGGGACCGTCGACGTGCTCGGGCAGCGACTTGGGTGCACCGATATGCGTGCCTTACGCGAATCGATAGCGGTCGTGGACGCAAGTACCGGAGCGCGCCTGTCGGGGCGCCTGCCCCTCCTCGACGTCGCGTTGACGGGACTGACCGGGACCGTGCTACCGCGGCCTGAACGGTACGGGCCTTACGCGGGGGCGCAGGCGCAGCGCGTCCTGGACGTGGTGGGCTTGGCCGCACTGGCCCACCGACGGTTCGGCGAGTGTTCGCAAGGGGAACGGCAGAGAGCCTTGCTCGCCAGGGCATTAATCGGGCGTCCCCGGCTGTTAGTTCTCGATGAGGCGGCCGTCGGCTTGGACCTGCCGGCACGGGAGGCGTTGTTGGCGGCGATCGCGGCCGCCGCCCGGGAGCGACCCGAGCTCACCAGCATCACCGTGACCCATCACGTGGAGGAACTCGCACCCAGCACCACCCACGCCCTGCTCATGCGGGAAGGGAGGGCCCTTGCCGGTGGTCAGCTCGCCGACGTGCTCACCGACGGGGCGCTCACCGAATGCTTCGGGATTCCGGTTCAGGTCACCGGCCAGGATTCCCGCTGGAGCGCCCGCGCCGCCGCCGCATGGCAGCCGTGAGGCAGCGACGGGGCACCCGCTTCCACCGCGAAATCGACCAGTAGGCGCCGGTACTCTAGCCACCCGGCGTCCGCCACGCCGCGGAGCGTCATACCACCGAAAGGGAACGCCCGTGCGCACGTCTGTCGTCCTAGTCGCCGAGCAGTTGGCCCCCACTGCCCTGGACGTGCTCGGTTCCGATTTCGACCTGCGCCACGTCGACGGGTCGGATCGGACCGCCCTGCTTGCGGCCCTCGCCGATGCCGACGCGGTCATCGTTCGTTCGGCGACGAAGGTTGATGCCGAAGCGCTGGCCGCCGCACCGAACCTCAAGGTCATTGCCAGAGCCGGAATCGGGCTGGACAACGTCGACACGAAGACCGCGACCGCGCGCGGGGTGATGGTCGTCAACGCCCCTCAGTCAAACATCGTCACCGCCGCCGAGCACGCGGTCGCCCTACTTCTGGCATTGTCGCGCCACATCCCCGCCGCGGACGCCAGTCTGCGGGAAGGTCAGTGGAAAAGAAGCAAGTTCACCGGGGTCGAGGTCACCGACAAGACAGTCGGCGTCGTGGGATTGGGTCGAATTGGGGTGCTGTTCGCTCAGCGACTCTCAGCCTTCGGGGTGACGTTGGTTGCCTACGACCCCTACGTTTCCGCGGCCCGCGCCGCGCAGATTGGCGTTCGCCTGGTGAGCCTGGAGGATCTGCTGCGCACCAGCGACTTCATTTCGGTGCACCTGCCAAAGACTCCGGAGACCGTGGGTCTGATCGGGGTCAAGGAACTTCAGTTAGTCAAACCCAGCGTGCGCATCGTGAACGCCGCTCGCGGCGGCATAGTCGATGAGAAGGCGCTGTACGACGCCCTTGTCGAAGGGCGGGTAGCAGGGGCGGCATTGGATGTGTACGGCACCGAACCGTGCACAGACTCACCGTTGTTCACCCTTGCCAACACGGTGGTGACGCCTCATTTGGGGGCCTCAACAGCTGAAGCGCAGGACAAGGCGGGCCTGGCTGTGGCCCGCAGCGTCAAGCTGGCGCTTCAAGGTGAGTTCGTCCCGGACGCCGTCAATGTACAGGCGGGGGGAATTGTGGCTGAGGAAATCCGGCCAGCGCTCCCGCTCGTGGAAAAGCTCGGCCAGGTCTTTACCGGACTGGCGGGTGGCCTGGCCAGCACTCTCACCGTTGAGGTGCGCGGTGAGATCAGTGCCTACGACGTGAAGGTACTGCGGTTGGCCGCCCTTCGGGGGATCTTCGCGCCGGTCGTGGAGAGCCCCGTGAGCTACGTCAACGCCCCGTTGCTCGCCGAACAGCGGGGGCTTGCCGTCGAACTGACCACGTCGGCTGACAGTCCGGACTATCGCAATCTGATCACCCTGCGGGGAGCCCTGTCTGACGGGACGCCGGTCAGCGTGAGCGGCACGCTGTCGGGTCCGAGGATGATCGAGAAGATCACCGAGATTGACGGTTTCGACGTGGATGTCCGCCCCTCCGACCACCTGGTAGTGCTGCGCTACGTGGACCGTCCCGGCGTGGTGGGGGCTGTCGGCCACAAGTTCGGCGGGGAAGACATCAACATCGGTTCGGCCCAGGTCTCACGCACCGAGCAGGGCGGTGATGCCCTCATGGTGGTGTCGGTCGACGGACCGGTCGAACCCATCCTGCTTGAGGAATTGGCCGAGTCGATCGGTGCCCAAAGCGCGCGGGCAGTCGTCATTGCCGGCTGAGACTTCCGTGACGCAGACATTCATCGCCTCTGACGGACAACGGCTGGGCTATCACCTGCGGGGGACAGGTGAGCCATTGCTTTGCCTGCCAGGAGGTCCAGGGCGGGCGGCGACGTATCTCAGCGACCTGGGCGGATTGGCCGGTTCGCGCCGACTGGTCCTGGCCGACACACGCGGAAGCGGAGCATCTCGCCCGGCCGAACCGCAGACCCTGACCCTGCAGCGGCTGGCAGACGATGTCGATGAGTTGCGTATCCACCTGGGCATCAACCTCCCGGTTCTGCTCGGGCACAGCTTCGGCGCACGAGTCCTCGCCCTCTACGCGCAGGCGGCCCGTCCCGCGCGCGCACTCGTGCTGTTGACCCCACCACCGCTGGTAGAAGACGCACTCACCGCTGCGGGGCGCCGGGTCGTGCTTGAGCTAAGGAGGGGGGAGCCCGACCTTGCCGACGCGCTCGCCGCCGCAGACGACATTCCCACGGCAAGGCCGCAAAACCGTCGGATGCTTGAACAGATGACCGTCCCCCTGTGGTATGGCACCTGGGATGCGGTCGCCCGTCAGCATGCCGCCGGCGCAGCTGACGAGATCAGCGCTCGCACGGCCCTGACCTTACGCGAGTCCGTCCGGCGCACCGCCGCACCGCAACTGGAGACTTTGGATCTCCCCATCCTCATCGTGGCCGGCGAACTCGATTTCCTGAGCCCGCCCGCTGCCATGCATGCGATACATGAACGCTTGCCGCACAGTACGTATGCGCAAATTGAAGGAGCCGGGCACTACCCTTGGTTGGACGAACCGGCGCTACTGACGAAGATCATCGTCGACTTCCTTGATGGACTCGGAGTAGCCTGAGCCCATGCTTGGTGTGCTTCTCCTGCTTCGCTGCCGCGACGGGTCCTGATCTGGCCGGCTCCCCGCCGCGGTGAGTTGTGCTGGCCACCACTGCCACGCCACGAGGAGCCACCCCAGTGAGCCGATACTCCAACCCGCAACGGCCCAGCTCAATGTCATACGGCCGATACACGCCGACCCCGCTGGTTGCCCTGACAGATCGGACATGGCCACAGCGCGCCCTCACCGCAGCACCGCGTTGGTGCAGCGTTGATCTGCGCGATGGCAACCAGGCCCTGATCGATCCCATGGATGCGGCCCGCAAGTTGCGCATGTTCGAGCTGTTGGTGGCGATGGGTTACAAGGAAATTGAAGTCGGCTTCCCTGCGGCTAGCCAGACCGATTTTGATTTCATCCGGCGCATCATCGAACAAGATCTGATACCGGACGATGTAACGATCCAGGTGCTTACCCAGGCACGTGAGGAACTCATCGAGCGGACGCTGGAATCAGTGATTGGCAGCCATCACGCCCTGGTGCATCTGTACAACTCCACCTCGACGCTCCAGCGCCGCGTGGTTTTCGCGCTCGACCGGGACGGGGTGCGCGACATTGCCGTCCAAGGCGCCCGGTGGTGCAACAAGTACGCCGAGCAGCTGCTCACCGGCTCGGACGTGTTATTTCAATACAGTCCTGAATCGTTCACGGGCACGGAGTTGGACTACGCGGTCGAGGTCTGCGAGGCGGTGCTGGATGTCTGGCAGCCGACGGCAGATCGCCGGGTGGTGTTGAACCTGCCAGCCACCGTGGAGATGTCGACGCCGAACGTGTACGCGGACAGCATCGAATACGTGCACCGGGCTCTGTCTCGACGCGAGGCGGTAGTGCTTTCCCTGCACCCGCACAACGACAGGGGCTGCGCAGTGGCCGCGGCTGAGCTCGGCCTCCTCGCGGGCGCCGACCGGGTCGAGGGATGCCTGTTCGGCAACGGGGAACGCACCGGCAACGTCTGCCTGGTCACGCTGGGGATGAACCTGTTTAGCCAGGGCATCGACCCGGAAATCGACTTCTGTGACATCGACGAGATCCGTCGAACAGTGGAGTATGCCAACCAGCTGCCGGTCCACCCGCGCCATCCCTATGGCGGGGATCTGGTCTACACCGCCTTCTCCGGCTCGCACCAGGACGCGATCAAGAAGGGTCTGGAAGCGATGGAGCGGGACGCTGAGCAGGCCCAACGACCCGTGGAGGAGTTCCGGTGGGAGGTTCCCTACCTGCCGATTGACCCCAGGGACGTGGGGCGAACCTACGAGGCTGTGATCCGGGTCAATTCGCAAAGTGGGAAGGGCGGGGTTGCCTACGTTCTACGTCACGATCACGGGCTGGAGCTCCCGCGCCGGCTGCAGATCGAGTTTTCCGCGGAAATCCAGCGGCACACCGAGACGGCGGGCGGGGAGGTTCTCCCGGCCGAGATATGGCTGATCTTCGAACGTGCCTACCTCACGCCCACCCGCCTGCTCCTAGGTGACTACACGATGAGCAGCGGGGCTCTTCATGCCGTCGTGACGGTAGACGGGAGGCAGCTCGAAGTGCACGGGGAGGGAAACGGCCCGATCGCGGCGCTGGTACACGCCCTCGCCGACCTGGTGGACCTCCGGGTGCTTGATTACCACGAGCACGCCCTGACCGGCGGGGAGGATGCCCGCGCAGCGGCCTACGTGGAGGTCGCGTTGGGAGGCGCTGTCGTCTGGGGGGTAGGGGTAGACGCCAACCTCGTCACCGCATCCCTGAAGGCGGTCCTCAGCGCAGCCAACCGCAGCATCGGGGCGCCAGCATGAGACTTGCCGTGATCGGTGGGGACGGTATCGGCCCCGAGGTGACAGCAGAGGCGTTGAAGGTCTTGCGGGCCGTCTGCAAGAAAGTAGATACCACCGAGTACGACCTGGGCGCCCGCCGCTATCGAGCCACCGGTGAGGCCCTTCCGGACAGCGTGCTGGCCGAGCTGCGTGGCCATGATGCGATCCTGCTTGGTGCGGTCGGTGACCCGACGGTGCCGTCGGGTGTGCTGGAGAGGGGCCTGCTACTCCGACTGCGGTTCGCCCTTGATCACCACGTGAACCTGCGGCCAATCAAGCTCTATCCGGGCGTGACCTCAGCGCTGGCCGGCGACCCCCAAATCGACATGGTGTGTGTCCGGGAGGGAACGGAAGGCCCATACGCAGGCAATGGAGGCAGCTTGCGCACGGGCACACCCCAGGAGATAGCCACGGAGGTGAGCCTCAACACCGCATTTGGGGTGGCGCGGGTCGTCCGGGATGCCTTCGGCAGGGCCGCCGCCCGTCGTGGCCACCTGACGCTGGTGCACAAAACCAACGTGTTGATCTTCGCCGGATCGCTATGGGCCCGCACCGCCCAGGCGCTCGCAGCGGATTTCCCGGACGTCGAGCTCGCCTACCAGCACGCGGACGCGGCGAGCATGTTCTTAGTCACAGACCCGGGCCGGTTCGACGTAGTGGTGACCGACAACCTGTTCGGCGACATCCTCACCGACCTGGGTGCGGCGATCTCGGGCGGGATCGGATTGGCAGCGAGCGGCAACCTGGACGTGTCGCGAACCCATCCCAGCATGTTCGAACCAGTGCATGGGTCAGCCCCCGACATCGCCGGCAAGGGGATCGCCGACCCGACCGCGGCAGTCCTGAGCGTCGCCATGCTCCTGGAACACCTCGGTGAGCAGGACCCAGCCGCCAGGGTGCACGCCGCGGTCGCGCGACGTCTCGGCGACCGACCAGGGCAGGCAACGACCCAGCGCGTTGGCGACGAGTTAGCCGCGCTAGCGGCGGGCTAGGGGTAGCCTCCAGCCTGCTATCGGGTGCAGACCGGGAAGGCGACGGCGCACACAGCGGGGTACGCACACGACGGGAGCCCTCATGGCAACGAGAACAACACAACGCCATCCCAGCGCAGACTCGGATGACGGGAGCGGACTCAAGCGCCACATCGGCCCTGTGGGTTTGCTGTTCAGTGGGGTCGGTTCGATCATCGGCTCCGGTTGGTTGTTCGGGGCGTTCTATGCCTCCCAAAAGGCAGGCCCGCTGGCCATCGTTTCGTGGTTGCTGGGCTCCGCGTTGATCTTAGCTATCGGCTTGATTTACGCCGAGCTCGGTGCCATGTTCCCGGTGTCAGGTGGGGTAGTCCGATTCCCCCATTGGGCATTCGGCTCATTCGCGAGCTTCTCGATGGGCTGGGTGACCTGGCTGGCCGCCGCGACCGTCGCACCCATCGAGGTTGAGGGAGCCTTGCAGTACGCCACTCATTACGCGCACGGGCTCACCAAGACAAGTGGGGGCACCAAGGTGCTCACCTGGCCGGAGGGATACCTCATAGCAGTGGCGGCGATGTTGGTGTTCACTCTCGTGAACGCCATAGGTATACGCGCGTTCACCAGGATCAACAATGTGCTGGTGTCCTGGAAACTCGCGATCATCTCGATCGTGGTGGTTGCCTTCTTGTTCACCACCTTCCACGCCTCCAACTTCCATTCCTACGGGGTCGCGCCCAGCGGACTGAAGGGGACGGTAGGGGCCATCTCGACCGCAGGCATCGTTTTCTCCTTCCTCGGCTTCCGGCAGGCCGTGGAGCTTGGCGGGGAGAGCGATAACCCTCACCGGAATATCCCCTTCGCCGTCATCGGTTCGGTGCTGCTCACGGCCGTGATCTACGTGTTGCTTCAGGTGGCCTTCATCGCCTCCGTCCCCCCGTCGGCGTTGAGCAAGTCGGGTGGGTGGGCGCACCTGTCGTTTACCAACGACGCTGGGCCGCTGGCCGCCATCGCGTCGGTCATCGGTCTGGGCTGGCTGGCGACGGTGCTCTATATCGATGCCGTGGTTAGCCCCGCCGACACAGGGTTGATCTACACCACGGTCACCGCCCGGATCTCCTACGCGATGGCCCGAAACGGCAACGCACCGCGGCGCCTCGGTGATACGACGCCCAGGGGAGTCCCGATGGTGTCCGTCCTACTGGCTTTTGTCGTGGGGCTCATCGTGTTCTTGCCATTCCCTGGCTGGCAAAAACTCGTCGGATTCATTACCTCGGCAACCGTTCTGTCCTTTGGCTCCGGCCCGCTGGTCCTGGCCGCGCTTCGGCGATCGCTTCCTGACCAACCACGTGCCTTCAGGGTCCCCGGCGGGGATGTGCTGCCGTTCCTGGCGTTCTGGGCGGCCAATCAGATCGTGTTCTGGGCCGGGTGGGATGTGAACTGGAAGCTGTTCGTTGCCGTTCTGCTCGGTTTCATTCTGCTCGCCGTGCAGGAACTCCGGCAGGGCAAAACAACCGGTCGGCTCCCGTTGAACATGCGGTCCGGCTGGTGGATCGCACCCTGGTTCGGGCTGCTCGCGTTGGTCAGCTACCTGGGTACGTTCTCCTCCGACGGGGAAGACCATGGCCAGGCAAACATCATCCCGTTCGGGTGGGACTTCGTGGTGCTGCTCGCGGTGAGCGCACTAATTTACGGTCTTGCAGTGCGCTCCCGCTTCACCCCCGCACAGGTCCGCGCTGCCCTGGACGAGTCGTCGGCTAAGGTCCAAGTTCGCTGAGTTTCCGGCGTCGCGGCGATCGGAGATACATCCCAGATCATGCTTGAGCTACCTGGCGCCCCGTCGCCCTCGCCCCGCCCCGGTGGTGCCCTTCTGGTGGGCACTGCCGTTGCCATGGGCGCCCTGGTGGTTGTTGCGGCGGCCGCGTTGTACGCATCGTTTTTCCGTACTCCCGCGGACGCGGGCCTGCCTCCGGTGCCAGCACCTACCTACTCGGCTAACGCAGCCCCGATCGGCGCGTCGTCGGGTCATGCCGCCGTGGCGGGGGACGTGGATGGGGATGGCAAGCCAGATGAGGTCCGGGTGGAACCAGGACCGCGCGCCGCAGGTGGGGGGCTATACGACGCCGAATTGCAGATGCGTGGCACAAGAGTCGGGCTGCTCCGGCTGGATCTAGGTAGCGTCGCGGTGGGGTTGGCCAGGATGCATGCGGTCGACGTCGAGGGCAACGGGTTCGCCGAGATCCCAGTTCAGCTCGTCGAGGGAGGTGCCCAGACCCGCGATGAGTTGGTGGCACTCACGGGCGACCAGCTGGCGCTGGTTCGGCTGGACGGGCGCGCGCCGTTGGCGCTGGCCGTGGGATCGGGCCGGACTACGGCGAACTGGGGATGTGTCGACGCCCAGGGTCGGCTCGGTCGACCCGGCCTGGTCGAGGAGGCAATCCTCGTCTCCGGCGGTGGCGGTTGGTCGCTGACCGTCAGCGACTACACGGTGCATGGCGCGGTAGCGACTCAGGTTCGCAGCGCCACCACCCAGGTATCGCGCGCGGAAGGCATCTCAAAGGTGGGGGCGCTGCACCACTGCGGGGCGCAGGGCTGATCAGCGGGGAAATTCCCCCATTCGTGCCGCGCGGTGTGCGCGCTCTGCCCGGTCAGGGTTGACGCAACCGGCCAGCCCTGGCACCGTCAGTGACGTGCACCAACTGATCAGCCTCATCATTATCGTCTAGGTGCGTCGACCTCCCGGTCGATGCGCCAACCCCTTCGTGCTCAGCACGCAGGGGTTTTTTGTTGCCATGTGACACACCTCAGACAGGAAATCCGATGGAAAGCCTGCACGTTTACGACACCACGCTTCGTGATGGCACCCAGGGCGCAGGCTTCGTGCCCAGCATCGGTGACAAATTGGCGATCGCGCGGCATCTGGACGATCTTGGCTGCGACTTCGTGGAGGGGGGCTGGCCAGGTGCCAATCCCAAGGACGCCGGGTTCTTCGCCCGCGCCAGCGAACAGCTGCATCTGCGGCACGCCACGCTGGCCGCCTTCGGCGCGACCAGAAAGGCGGGCCGAAAGGCCGTAGACGACCCGCAAGTACGCGCGTTGCTCGATGCCCAGACCTCGCTGGTGACGCTGGTGGCCAAGGCCCACGCCGGTCAGGTGGAACGAGCGCTCCGGACCACACGCGCGGAGAACCTCGCGATGGTGACTGACACGGTGGCGCTACTGCGCGCCGAGGGGCGGCGGGTGTTTGTTGATGCCGAACACTTCTTCGACGGGTTCCGGCTCGATCCCGAATACGCCCTCGCGGTCGTTGCCGCTGCACACGACGCGGGCGCCGAGGTCGTAATATTGTGCGACACCAATGGCGGGATGCTGCCGCACGACGTGACGCACATCGTGACCGAGGTAGCAAGCCAGGCCCAGGCTCGACTCGGCGGCCACTTCCACGACGACAGTGCCTGCGCGGTGGCCAACACCCTCACCGCTGTCAGGGCCGGTGTCACCCACGTCCAAGGCACGAGTAACGGCTACGGCGAGCGCTGCGGTAACGCGGATCTGTTCGCGATCGTCGCTAACCTGGAGCTCAAGCTCGACCTGCCGGTACTTCCTGCCGGTAAACTCGCGGAACTTCAACGCATCTCCCATGCCGTCGCAGAGATCGCCAATTTCGTGCCGGCGCCCAGGCAGCCCTATGTGGGGCAACTGGCATTCGCCCACAAGGCCGGGTTGCACGCCAGTGCCCTTAAGACCGACGTGGACTTCTACCAGCACGTCGATCCGGCCGCCGTCGGCAACGACATGCGACTTCTGGTCAGCGAACTCGCGGGCCGCGCGAGCGTCGAGCTCAAGGGAACACAGCTGGGCATGGCCGTTGACCGCGAGACCGCTGGTCGCGTGATCGAACGGGTCAAGGGGCGTGAGGCGCTTGGATACTCCTACGAGGCAGCAGAAGCCAGCTTCGAGTTGCTGCTTCGCGAGGAGGTTGATGGGGAACGGCCCACCGCGTTTGGCCTCGAATCGTGGCGAGTGATCGTCGAGCGCCGCCCCGACGGCGAGTTGGTGAGCGAAGCGACGGTGAAAGTGCACGCCGCGGGGGAGAGGCTGGTCGCGACCGGGGAGGGGAACGGGCCAGTTAACGCCCTTGACATGGCCCTGCGGACGGCCCTACTGGCGTACTTTCCGCACCTAGCCGAACTGGAACTGGTCGATTACAAGGTTCGCATTCTCGAGGGGGCGCACGGCACCGATGCCGTTACCCGGGTGTTGATCACCACCAGCGATGGGCAGCGTGAGTGGCAAACGGTCGGGGCCGGGGAGAACCTCATCGACGCCTCATGGCAGGCCCTAGACGACGCCGTCACCTACGGACTCATCACCCGCGGGTAACGCCCGACGCGGCCGGCCAAGTCACCTGATCCCCGGGGCGCCCTGGTCACATGTCGATGGTTCGACCCGGCGGAAGCTTCGGATCGCCCCCCGCAGTGCTGAGCCCGGTGTACTCGGTCGTGTCCCTGGTGTGGTGCGGTCCTGCGTTGGCGACCACGACCGCGACGTAGGGAGCAATGAACGAAAACGCAATCGCCCCCCAGCGGAGCCAGCCACTGAACAGAAACACGGCCGCCAGGAACAGACCGATGCGAAGGCCCATCGTGATCAGATAGCGCCGTCGTCGCTCGTCGATCTCCTGGGGCCGGCTGGGTTGCGCACTTGTCACTGCCTGCACTGCTGGCCTGGGCTGGCGCTGGGTGCTGCGATTCCGCGGCGCTCCGGCAGGGGTCATGCGCGAAGTGTCCTCCTGAACGCCTCCGCCTGCACGCTCCGGGGGGAGCCCCTTGGCCGGGAGTGCCTTCGTGCGGTCGGTTAGCCTCATTGCTCGTGAAGATCGCCCGGTTCAGCGTTGACAGTGTTGCCTTCAGCTACGGCCTCGTGGAGGGGGAGCCGGGTGCGGAAACGATCGCCGCGTTACACGCACATCCCCTGGTAGAACCGGTTCGGTTAACAGGGGAGCGCTTCGCGCTGCGAGAGGTCAACCTGGGTGCCCCCGTCGTGCCCAGCAAGATCGTGTGTGTCGGTAGGAACTATCTCGAACATGTCGCGGAAATGGCGGGTTCCGATGGCGACGCGGTTCCCTCGGTGCCACTGTTATTCCTCAAGCCCTCGACGGCGATCGTCGGCCCGGATGCCGCGATCGTCCTACCTCCCGACAGCAACCGGATCGACTATGAGGGGGAGCTCGCGATCATCATGGGAAGGATCACCCGCCGGGTGGCAAAGGAGGACGCGTTGTCGGCGGTGTTCGGATACACCTGCGCGAATGACGTCACGGCTCGCGACCACCAACAGGCCGACGGTCAGTGGACCCGGGGAAAGGGCCACGATACGTTCTGCCCACTGGGACCGTGGATCGAGACCGACCTCGATCCTGGCCTGGCGCGGATCACTACCAAGCTCGACGGCCGAACCGTACAGGACGCCCCAACGAGCGAACTCATCCACGATGTGGCCACCGTAGTGGCCTACATCAGCAATGCGATGACGCTGTTGCCTGGTGACGTTGTGCTCACTGGGACGCCCGCGGGTGTTGGAGCGCTGGCACCGGGTCAGGTCGTTGCGGTGACGGTCGACGGAATCGGGACCTTGGCGAATCCGGTGGTAGCCGCATGAGCGTTCGGACGCGGTTTGCGCCAGGGCCCTCAGGCGATCTGCATGTCGGCAACGTACGCACTGCCCTTTTTTCCTGGGCCTACGCCCGGCGCCACGGCGGCAGGTTCCTGCTGCGCATCGAGGACACGGACGGTAACCGGGTTACCGATGATGCCGTAGCGGCCACCCAGGAGATCCTCACATGGATCGGCCTGAACTGGGACGAGGGACCAGGCATCGGCGGTCCCTACGCTCCCTATCGGCAAAGCCAGCGGCGCGAGCTCTACCAGCACGCTCTTGCCCGGTTCGAGGCTCACGGCCACGCCTACCGGTGTTACTGCACGACGCAGGAGTTGGCGGAGCGCAACGCCGCCGCCCGAGCGGAGGGGCGCCCCCCCGGCTACGACGGGCGCTGCCGCCACCTCGGGCCGTCGCAGAGGGCAGCCTTCGAGGCCGAAGGACGAACCCACGTGCTGCGGTTCCCCATGCCGCCTGGGCAGACGACGTGGACAGATCTGGTCCGCGGCGACATCACCATCGCGCATGATCAGATTCCAGACTTCGCCTTGACCCGCAGCGACGGCGGCCCTCTGTATATCTTTGCCGCCGCTTTCGATGACGTCGCCATGAAGGTTACTCATGTCGTGCGCGGTGAGGATCTTGTGGCGGCAACGCCGCGCCAGCTGGCCATTTATGCGGCGTTGGACTACCCGTCCGAAAGCTGGCCGCAGTTCGCGCACCTGCCCCTAGTGGTCGGCCAAGACGGCAAACCATTGTCCAAGCGCAACGGTGAGGTTTCACTTCGCCACTATCGCGACGCCGGATTCCTGCCCGAGGCCATGTTGAACTACCTGGCACTGCTGGGCTGGTCATTGGCGCCTGACCGGGAACTGTTCACCGTTGCCGAGCTGGTCGAGGCCTTCGACCTGAGACGAGTGTCTAAGAACCCGGCGCGGTTCGATCTAAAAAAGCTCGAGGCCATCAATGGCGAGAAGATCCGGGCCATGGACGAGCCCGAGCTACTCGTGACCCTGCAACCCTGGATGCGGGCGGCGGGGCTATCCGACGACGCGGGGTTCCTTCAGGCCGCTGTGCCCTTGGTGCAGAGCCGGATCGTACGGCTCACCGAGGCGCCAGAGCTGCTGCGTTTCTTGCTCGTGGACGAGGAGGACTTCATCGTCGTTGATCAGGAGTTGTTGACCGATGCCGCGCGGCCGGTGCTGAGCGCGGCGATCGCCGCGCTCGATCCGCTTCCGGCCTGGATCGCCGCCCCCGTCGAAACGGTGCTCCGAGCCGCCCTGGTGCAGCGGCTGGGACTGAAGCCGCGCAATGCGTTCGGTCCGGTTCGCATCGCGGTCACCGGGCGCCGGATCTCGCCTCCGCTGTTCGAGTCCTTGGAGTTGCTCGGCCGGGAACGGACCATGCGCCGGCTAGAGCGGGCCAGGGCTGATATCCCCGGCTGATAGGCTCGTGGCTCGCTCCACACCGGCCACTCTGGCCGCGCGGAGCCCCATGGGGTATGGGGTAATTGGCAGCCCGGCTGATTCTGGTTCAGCTAGTCTAGGTTCGAGTCCTGGTACCCCAGCCAGTCGCGGCCGCCGGCCCCCTGGGGCCGGCGGAGAAAGTCCTAAGCGGGAGTAGCCCCGACCGGATTCGAACCGGCGCCGCCGCCTTGAGAGGGCGTTCCGCCCGAGTTTGGGAAGGCCTGCAAGTATTGGATTACCGGGGCATAATCCGTGTGCTTGTTGATATCCGCCCCGTTGGTTGAAGCTAGCTGTTGTGGGTCGGGGACGGCTTGTTTGAGATTTTTTGCGGACTCTTTGCGGACTTGCCAAGATCACTTCCTAGGGAGGTTGGCAGCGGCACGGCAGAGTCGGTGGACAAACCTTGCAGTTCATCGGCGAGCCTGCGACGGTGCCGGCGACCTGAGGGTGGCGCACTGCCGCACATGGCCATGCGGCTGCTCAGGTCGGGACCTCTGGGCCGTGAGTCCGTGCGCCGGTTGGTAGTCGACCCGACACGCCGGCCCGGGCCGCGCGCGAGCGGGACGCCGGATGCAGCAGGACCGCCGTGGTCAGCGCGCCGGGCATCCCCGGAACTCGTCGCAGGCGATACTGAGCTGGTCCGCTTGGCGTGCTGCACGCTGCCAACCTCTGCTTATCCCTCGGCCATCTCGTCAACGGTGATCGAGGACGCCCTGAGGCGAGGAACCCTACCCACCCACACGACGTTGCTGACGCTGCCCGAGGTGAGGGGAGTTCCCGGGATAGGGGCATTGCATCCCATCGTGGCTCTGCGACCGCTTGGGCCAGCCGAAGGCGTTTCAGCTCGGGTCTCGGCACGATTAGTTTCCCACCACCTGCGGCACCAGACGATCAAGGCCAGGATAACGATTTGATAACGCGCCACCGTCGGGTGACAGTCATGCACTCGAATGCGCGCCTGTCCCTGATGACGACTGGCGCACGAGGCGTCGGCACGGCGCCGAGGAGCCTGGCACATGCACCCGACCGAGACACTGCTCACGACGACCGAAGTCGCCTTGATCACACGTGCACCGACCTCGACGGTGCGTTACTGGCGGCACTGTGGAATCGGGCCTAGAAGTTTTCGGCTCGGCAAGCGCGTGGTGTATCGCCAAGAGGAAGTCGTTCGGTGGTTGGCAGAGCAGGAGAGGCATGGTGCGCCTGAGGCGAGCTAATACGACACGCGTCCCGGCTTCATGAGCGACACTCGGCACGCTCGTTGCCTTGGCTATCAGTCGAGCCGCGTGTCGGACGCCCTGACTGCGCTAGCCCCGCAGCGACGTCCGGCGAAGCACGAAGGAACGCGTCCGGGGTTCCTTTAGATCGTGATGCTGTTCCGCAGCGCGGCCGAGCTGACGTGGACCGCCTCCGGAGTACCCTCCGCAGGGGGCACGGATCCGCCTCTAGGGACGGACGTGTTGGCGCCTTTCCCGCCCAAGGTGATCACATCCGATGGCCCTTGGTGCTTCTGTCACGCCTCTTCAAGCCCGTCTGGTGTGCCGAAATTTCCCGATTCAATGACTCTCAGGCGGTTGACGAAGCCGCTCGGCAGGGGCAGCGTGCACTGCCGACGGCCCGTGTTACCCCTCTAAGAGCCTGCCGTCGGCACGGGCATGGAGGGCAGATGACGCGCTCACGGCCTCCCGCCGAAATGGTCACGGTGGCGGCGCTGGCCTCGATCGTCGCGCTGCTCGCCGCGTGCAGTAGCAGTGGAGTCAAGGCCCAGGGGGCGCCCTCTTCCAGTACGGCGGCTACCTCGTCGTCAGCTGGCAGTTCCAGCGCCGGCCTTGGCGCGTCGAGCATCTCGCCCAGCACCTCAGAGGTAGGAGTTCGGGCGAGTGTGGCCGATGCATGGTCCAACTACTGGCGGGTCTATGACGACATGTCCAACACGTACGCCCAGGCGCAGTGGCCTGCCCTCGCTGCCGGGATCGCGGTCAATCCGATTAAGGGTCAGGTGCTCACGGCTCTGAACGCTGACAAGATTATCGACGTAGTGACCTATGGGGTACCGATCCACCACATCTATTGGCCCGTCGTGATCGGGGATGGGAAGGTCGCGCAACTCGGCGACTGCATGGACTCCAGTCACTACGGGTCGATGTTCCGTAAGACGGGTCAGAAGCGCACTGTGGGACCGGCGAAGATCAACACCATGGCCTCGTTGGTCAAAGGCTCCGACGGCAAGTGGCGCGTCTCGCAGATCGCGTACTTCACTGGCAAGCCATGTTGACCCGGTGGCGCCGTCGCGCAGGCGTGATCGTGGCTTGCACTCTGGGATGGCTGCTCGTCGCCGCCGGGACAGCTGCGGTAGCCGATCCCGGTCCGGGCGGTGTCGTCGTGGTAACACCGGTCGGCGGCGGTAATGGCGGCAGCGTCGGAGTATTGGTGGGCAGCCCCGGATCACCAGACAGCAATGGCGCAGGGAGTGCAGGCTCGGGCCATGGGACGGTCAGCCACCCGGTGAACGGCTGTACGAATACTGACGCGACCGGCGGCGGGTGCAACCCTTGTACCGGCCTGGCGAATGCCACGACCCCGGCTTGCGTCGCATACACGCACAGCTTGTTCTGCTTGTCGCAGAACTTGTTCACGGTTACCCCGGCGGCGTTCACCGCGTACATGCGGTCGGTTGGCTGTGCGGCGACGCCCGCCGGGCCGGGGCCAGCACCGCCGCCGACGCCAGCGCAGCTGGCGCAGAAGGCCTACGGGGAACTGAACTTGCCGTCGCCGACGATCAACAGGTCACCGATCCAAACCAACAGCGATCCGCAGTTCGGCGGCCAGGCGTACACGTGGGTCGGATTGTGGACCTGGCTCTGGACGGCGCCGAACTCGTGGCGTCCGCTGTCGAAGACGGTCACCGCGGGGCCGGTGTCCGCGACCGCGACCGCGCGGCCTGCCGTGTTGATGTTTGATCCGGGCGACGGCAGCGGTCCGGTTTCCTGCGCCGGTCCGGGACGGCCGTGGACCGACGCTGATGCCGACAACCCGCCGAGCGGTGGCGGCTGCGGCCACATGTACACCCGGGTGACCGACGGCGCGAGCCCGCTGACCTCAACCGTCTGGATTCAATGGTCTATCACCTGGACCGGTAGCAACGGGCAGGCCGGGGCGTTTCAGGGTCTGCGGACGCAGGCCAGCTCCACGTTCATCGTCGAGCAGATCCAAACCGTCAACCGGTAGGGGGCAGCCGCTATGACATCGATGCGCACCGACGCTCACCCGTCCATGAACGGGCACCTGACGCCCCCGCCGCTCCGGGCCGGGACCGAGCTTCCGACGCGGCAGAAACACTCGGGATATGTCGCGCTGGCGGTGGTGCTGATCGTGGGGCTGGCCGCGCTCGGCGCCTACTTCTACACCCAGGCGGGCAAGAAAGTGCCGGTCGTGGTGGTAATACATGACGTAGCGGCCGGGCACCCGATCGGACGCTCGGATCTGTCGACGGTTGACGTCGCCGGGGCGGTGACGGCCATCGGGGGCGCCAACATGAACTCGGTGGTCGGGCAGACCGCCGCGGTGCCGTTGCTGGCGAACACGCTGCTGCAACGGTCGATGGTGAGCTCCGCGCCGGCGCTCGGCGCCGGCCAGGCGCGGGTCGGGATTCGGGTGAAGCCCGGTCAAATTCCGGCGGACGGACTGAACCCGGGAGACACGGTCGAGATCCTGCAACTGCCGGCCAAGGACCCAACGGCCGGCGCTTCGACGGCGGCGGGGGTGGTGCTGGCCGAGGGGGCGCCGGTGTTCAGTTCGGCGGCCGACTCATCGCAGACCGGCGGCAGTCTGTTGACGGTGGTGGTCCCCACCGCGAGGGCTGCCGGGATCGCGGCGGCGAGTAACGCCGGTCTGATCGCGCTGGTTGCGGTGGGCCGATGATCCTCACCGTCTGCGCGGACAAGGGTTCACCGGGGGTCAGCACCGTGGCGACGGTGCTGTCGATGCTGTGGCCGGGGGAGCGGGTGCTGCTGGAAGCGGACCCGTCCGGCGGGGACGCCGCGCTGCGCCTACGCACCCCGCAGGGCGGGTTGCTGGCCCGTCAACCCACGATCCGGGGATTGAGCGTGGATGCGCGCGGCGGCAGCCTGCCGGCCTCGATGTTGGCCTACGCACAGCCGACCAGCATCGGCGTGCCGGTTATCCCGACCGCGGACATGCGCAGCGAGGACCTGGCGTTGATCGCGCGGCAATGGCCGGCGGTCGCCGCGGCCGCCGCGCGCTGGCCGGGCACCGTGATCGCCGATCTCGGCCGGCTTCAGCACGACAGCGCCGCCGGTGCGGTCGCGGCCGCCTCGACGATCGTGCTGCTGATCTGCCGGGGAACACCGGAAGGCCTGTATCACGTGCGGGAGCGGGCGGCCGCGCTGGTTTCGCGCCTTGGTCAGGGACCGCACGGCCGCTCACCGCTGATGGTCGCGGTGATCTGCCCGGCGCGACAGCACCCGGCCAGGCTGGGTGAGCTGCAGGCGGTGTTGGCCGCGGACCCCGGCACCTGCGCGGTCCCGGTCGCGGGCTGGATCGCGCAGGATCCGCGCGGCGTTCAGGCGCTACACGAAGGCGAACTCGGCAAGCGCCTGACCGGCAGCGAGCTGATGCGATCGGCGCGCAGCGTCACCGAAACAATTCTGACGCGCTGGCCGCAGGCCCACCCCGAGGCGCCCGATCATGCACTGGTTACGGGGCCGACGGCGCCGGTAGCGGCGGGGCCGCCGCTCGGCTCGTCGATCAACGCGGGAGGTTGGTCGTGAGCGGGCTGTTGGATTACCGGCTGGTCCGGGCCTTGCAGGGCAAGGTCGCGGACCTGCAGCTGGAGGACCGGCGGCGCCTTCAGACGGCGGGCCGGCCGGTGCGGAGCTCGGCGGATGAACAGCAGCAGGCGCACAGCTTTATCCGGCAGGTCGTGTCCGGGCACATGCAGGGCCTGCTCGCCGGCGGGGAGGAGCTACCCGATGACACGGCGTTTGACAGCCGGCTGCGGGCCGCGATTTTCAGCGCGATCTACGGCGCGGGGGAGCTGCAGGAACTGCTGGACGACGAGCTGGTGGAAAACATCGACATCAATGGTTGCGCGCAGACCTGGGTCACCTACGCCGGTGGGGTCAAGGAGCTGTGGCGCCCGGTCGCGGCCAGCGATGAGGACCTGATCAGCATCGTGGCGAATCTAGGTTCCTACGCCGGGATGAACGCCCGCCCGTTCTCCCCGGCCACCCCGGAACTGGACGTGCGGCTGCAGGACGGCTCGCGGCTGTCCGCGGTGATGTCGGCGACCGAAACACCGTCGATCAGCATCCGCCGCAACCGCTTTCCGCAGATGTACTTGCGACCGGACATCGCCGAGCGGGCGCGAAAGCCGGGCGCGGAGGCGTTGCCGGATCTGGTGAGCCTGGGCACGGTCACCCCTGAAGTCGCGGACTTTCTGTGCGCCGCGGTGCGCTCGCGCTGCAACATTGTTGTCGGCGGGGCCACCGACGCCGGGAAGACCACGCTGCTACGCGCGTTGATCAACTGCATTGATCCGAGCGAGCGGCTGGTCACGATCGAGAAGGCGTTGGAGTTGGGGCTGTCTCGGCACCCGGAGCTGCACAGCGACGTCCGTGAGATGGAGGAGGTGCTGCCGGATGCCGAGGGCCGGTTCGCCGGCCTGGACATTGCCTCGTTGGTGCGCCGGTCGCGGCGGATGAACCCCTCGCGGGTCATCGTCGGTGAGGTCCTCGGCCCGGAAGTGCAGGAAATGCTTTCGGCGATGGCGCAGGGCAACGACGGTTCGCTGAGCACCATTCATGCCCGCGACGCGGTGGAGGTGTTCAACCGGATCGCCACCTACGCCGCGCAGTTCGCCAACATGTCGTTCGAGGTGGCGCACCAACTGATCGCCGGCGCTATCGATTTCGTGGTGTTCGTGGAGAAGAACCCGAGGCTGGGGATGCGCCGCTCTGTCACCGAGATCATCGAGGTGAGTGGGGTGATGAACGGCCGGGTCGGTAAGGCCCCGATCTTCTCCCCAAGCCCGGAAGATGGCCGGGCCGCGCGTAACCCGGAGATCGGCATCGTGCGGATCGGCAAGCTGGCCGGCGCTGGCTACCCCGACCGGCTAGCCGCGGCCTTGGCCAGCGGTCCAGAAGAGCGGTGGTGAAGGCTCATGCCTGAGCTGGGGGTGTTGCTCGCCGCGCTGATCGGCGGGGGTTTCGGCGCCGCCGCCTTGCTGCTGATCGTCGGGCTGCGCGGCACGGTGCTGGAGCCGACCCGGCCGTCGGGCCGGCTCGCCGAGCTGCTGGCCCGGCCCCGCTCGCCGTTTTTCGCGGTGCGCCTGGCCGCCGGGCTGGTGCTGGGAGTGCTGGTTTTGGTGGTGACCCGGTGGCCGGTCGCCGCCCTGGGCTTGGGCGGGCTGGTCGGGTTCTGGCCGGCGCTGATGGGCGGCGCGGCCGAGGAGCGGCTGCGGATTGTGCGCCTGGATGCGGTGGTGAGCTGGTGTGAGGCGCTGCGGGACACCAGCGCCGGGCACGCCGGGTTGGAGCACGCGATCCCGGCGACCGCGGCGGGCGCGGCCGCGCCGATCCGTCCGGCGCTGGCCCGGTTGTGCGGGCAGCTACGCGCCCAGGTGCCGCTGGAACTGGCATTGCAGGATCTGGCCGAGCAGCTGAACCATTCCGCTGATCTGATCATCGCCGCGTTGCAGATGAATGTGCGGACCCGGGGCGATGGTCTGGTCGGGGTGTTGTCCAACCTGGCGGTGGCCGGCCGGGAGGAGTTGGACCTAAGCCGCAAGGTCACCGCCGGTCGGGCCGGGGATCGGCGGGCGGTGCAGCTGATGCTGGCGATCGTGCTCGCGGTCGCCAGCTTCCTGGTGCTGTTCTCGGACACCTACACCGCGCCGTACCGGTCGGTCGCCGGGCAGTTCGCGTTGGCGGTGGTGCTGGGTCTGTTCGGGCTCTCGTTCGGGTGGATCCGGGCGTTGGCCGTCGCGAAACCGCCGACCCCGTTCCTGCCCGTCGCCGGCCGCCCGGTCGACCCGATGGAGCAGCGGATCCTCGCGGCCCTGACCGGCGGCGCCCAGCACGCGCCACCCCGGCCGGCCGCAGGGTCGAGGGGGGTGCGGACCGGATGATCGGGATGGCGATTATCGGCGCCGCGGCGGGGGCGGTGCTGTTCTACCTGCTGTCCAAGCTGCTGCCGCCCAGGCGGAGCACCCTGGTCGAACTGGGCCGGTTCTACGCCCACTACCGCGCACCGGAGGCGGCCACGCCGGCCTCCGGGCGGACGGCGGCCGGCGGGCAGGCCCGGATCGGGCGGTGGGCAGGCGCGGAACTGGCCCGCCGCAATGTCCGCTACACCGGCCTTCGCCATGACCTGGCGTTGACCGGGCAGAGCTTCGAGGCGGTGCTGGGCCGCAAGGTCATCGCTGGGGTCGCCGGGTTCCTCGGTGCGCTGCTCGCGCTGTCCGCGTTGCAATATGTGGCCGGCGCGGGGTTGCCGACCGGCGCGCCGCTGGCCGTGGCGGTCGTTGCCGCCGCGGCGCTGTTCTGGGCTCCCGACGTCGATATCCGCAAACAGGCGGCGAGGCGCCGGGCGGAGTTCACCGAGCAGCTGTCGATCTATCTGGACTTGGTGTCGTTGAAGATGGCCGGGCACGCCGCCGCGGCCGCCGCGCTGCCAGAAGCGGCGCAACGCGGCGGCGGCTGGCCGATGATGCTGATCCGGGACACGCTGTTCCGGGCCCGGCTGGCCGGACCGGACGTCAGCGAATGGGACGCCCTGGCCCAGTTGGGGGAGCGGATCGGCGTGCCGGACCTACGTGAGCTGGGTGCGCTGATCAAGCTGGTCGCCGACGACGGCGCGCAGGTCCGCGACACCCTCACCGCGCGGGCAGCGTCGATGCGCCGCGCCCGGCTGGCAGGTGAGGAAGGCGACGCCGCCGAACGCAATCAGTCGATGCGCCTGGCGCACATGCTGATCGCCCTGGGCTTCATGGTCTTCATCGGATATCCCGCCTTCGTCAACATCAAGCTTTGACCGGCACGTTCACCGAAAACAGCGCTGTCGCAACCGAGAGGGAGAACGCAGATGATTGAACTGCAGCTGATCGCGGCGTGGCTCAACGCCCGGATCGCTAAGATCCGCGCGGAAGACGAAGCAGGCCGCCAGGCCGGCTTCTCCACCCTGGAATGGGTCGCGCTCGCCGGGGTGATCATCATCGCCGCGATCGCCGTCGCCACCGTTTTGATGAATAAGGCGAAGACCGGTGCCGGCCGGATCAATGTTCAGTAAGACGGCCGGTGAACCCTCAGCGGATCGGTGCGGCCGTGCGCAGCCGACCGGCGCCGGCGAAGGCTGATCGGGACGGCGGCTTCAGCACCTTGGAAGCGGTCATCGTGATCCCGCTCGTGGTCATCCTGACGATGATCACCGTGCAGTTCGTGCTGTTGTGGCATGCCCGTAACATCGCCGAGGCCGCGGCGCGGAACGGTCTGCGGGTGGCTCGCGGCTACCAGGCCACCGGCGCGGGCGGCCAGCTCGCAGCCTGTGAGTACCTGGACACCGTCGCTGGACATCTGCTCACCCGACGAACCTGCACGGCCAGCCGCACCGCGTCCGGGGTCATCATCACGGTGCAGGCGACGGTCATGTCGGTCGTCCCGTTCGGCAAATTCGGTGTTACCGAGACCTCGACCGGCCCGGTGGAGGCCTTTCGTGGGAACGGCTGAGGCCACTGCCAGCCGGGCCGGCGGCAAAGCCCGCCACGGCGGGGGCGACGGCGGGTTCGCCACCCTCGAGCTCGTCGTGATCACCCCGGTTCTGCTTGCGCTGCTGCTGCTGGTGGTCGGTTTCGGCCGGGTCACCCACGGCCGGCAGCTGGTAGCCCAGGCCGCCGCCGCGGCGGCCCGCGCCGCCGCCCTGGACAACACCCCCGGCCAGGCCCGGGCAGACGCCCAACTCGAAGCGGCAGCCACCTTGTCCCAAGCCGGGATCAGCTGCCGCGCGATGCACGCTATCGTCGACACCTCCGCCTTTCACCCGGGCGGGCAGGTGCGGGTCGCCATCAGCTGCCTGACCAGCCTCGCGGACCTGGCCGTGGTCGGCTTCCCCGGCGCAAAAACGTTGACCGCCACCTCGATCGCCCCCCTAGAAACCCATCGGCAATTCACCGGCGGCACCAGCCGATGAACCTCAGGACCGGCACCGCCAGGACCTGGCGCCCAGTGATCCGGCGTTCGCTGCCAGCGCGGCTGCTGCGCCCGGGCGAGAGCGGGGACGCCGGCTTCGTCTCCTTCTACGTCGTGGTGATCACGATGGGGTTGCTGGCCATGGCCGGGCTGGTCATCGACGGCGGCAACGCCCTGGCCGCGCGGCAGCAGGCCGCCGACGTTTCCCAGCAGGCCGCCCGAGCCGGCGCGGACGCACTGTCAGCGTCCTCGCTGCGCGGCGCGGACCCGGCCCAGCTGAGCGCGACACCAGCCGGCGCGACCGCGGCCGCCGACCGGGTCCTTGCCGCCGGCGGTGTCACCGGCGCGGTGCGCGTCGACGGCGACATCGTGAAGGTGAGCGTGAGCGTGCACACCCGGACCTCGATCCTGTCAGCGGTAGGCCTGAACCAGGTCAGCGGCCACGCGACCTCGACCGCGACCGCGATCCGCGGCACCACAACCGGAGGCAGCTGACATGCGTCATGTGAAGGCGCTCGGGGCGCTGCTGTTACTGCTCGCCCTGCTGGCCGGCATTCCCGCCGTGCTGGGAGCCACCATCGGCAACCCAGCGCGCGGCTGGACCGACCTGAAGGCCGGTGACCTCACCAACGAGGTCCTGATCGACCTGCTCGCCGTCATCGTCTGGGTAGCGTGGGCGCAGTTCGCGCTCTCGGTACTCATCGAGGCCGGCGCGGCGCTGCGACAGCTGCCGCTGCCCGGGCGCATCCCCCTGGTACCCGGCCTGTCCCAGCAACTGGCCCGCGCCCTCGTCGGGGCGGTGCTCCTGGCCGGCACCGTTGCCGCGACCCTCACCGCGCCCGTGCACGCCTTCGCTTCCCCGCCGGCACCCGCGCCGACGGTTGCCGCGCAGCTCGAAACGAGTTCCGCGCCTAACGCGCGGGCCGCGGAGCGTCAACTAGCCGCCGTCCCGCGGCCGGCCGCCCCGTCGACCAGAATTTACGTCATACCCCACGGCGGGCAGGGCCCGGACACTTACTGGGACATCGCCGCGAGCTTCTGCGGAGGCGGCCCGAACTGGGCCAGCATCTGGGATCTGAACCGGGGCCGCCGCCAGGCCGACGGCCAGGTGATGACCGAACCCGGCCTGCTCAAGGCTGGCTGGACGGTGCTGATCCCGACCGGCGCCGGCCACAGCAAGCCGAACCAGGGCCACGAGCAGGCCGTCACCGTCGAACCCGGCGACACCCTGTCCGGCATCGCCGCCGCCCACGGGATCGGCGACTGGCACCAGGTCTGGGAGGCCAGCAAACACATGGCCGAGCCCGACGGCGGGCGGCTGACCGATCCCGACCTGATCCAACCCGGCTGGACCGTCGAGGTCCCCGTCCCAGCCGCGGCCACCGAACCAACGAAAGCGCCCATTTCTGCCCCGACCGCACCGCGAACCCCGCCGCCTCCCAGCCCGCAGCCGCCTTCCCCTGCCGCGTTCCCGCCCGGCGCCCCGAGGACGGCCGAGCATCCTGCACCGGCGATTCCCACCACCCCAGCACCTAGCCACGCCAGCGCGCACGCCGCGGGGCCGGCGGCGGCCGAGGCCGGCCGATCCGCCGAGCTGCCGATCCTCGCGTTCGCCGGAGGAGGAGCGCTGCTGGCCGGAATGTCCCTCGCGGCAATGATCCGCTACCGGCGGCGCCAATTGCGCTGGCGGCGCCCGGGCCGCACGATCAGCGCGACACCCCCGCAGCTACTACCGGCGGAGCGGGCGCTGCGCTCAACGGGCAGCGCCGCCCTGGCCGACGTGACCTGGTTGAACGAAGCGCTCCGCAGCCTGGTCCACGCCCTATCGGGGACCGAGGCCGGCCGGCTACCCGATGTGCTCGCCGCCCGGCTGACCGACGAAGAACTTGAGCTGATCCTCGCCGCCCCGCAGCCCGGGGCGCCGGCCCCGTGGCGGCCGGATGAGTCGGGGGTCCGCTGGCGGATCAACCGCGCTGACAGCCTCCCGTATGACCCCGCCGACCGGGAGCATCACTTCGCGCCGTTCCCCGCCCTGGCCTCCGTCGGCTACACCGTCGACGGTGAGCATTGGCTGCTGGACCTGGAACGGATCGCGGCCATGTCGCTGGCCGGCGACCCCGAACGCTGCCTGAACCTGGCCCGCTTCCTGGCCGCCGAATTGGCGCACAATCCCTGGTCGGAAATGCTGCAGGTCACCCTGGCCGGCTTCGGCGCCGAAATGGCCCAGATCAACCCCGAACGGCTCACCTACACCGATGACCTCGCCGCGGTGATCACCGACCTGGAACGGCAACTCGGTTCGGGCACCGACACCATCCGGGAGGGCGACATTCAGGTCTTGTCCGGCCGGCTGCACAACATCGCCGCCGAAGACTTCGCCCCGCACGTGCTGCTCATCGCCCCGGGCATGACCGAGAACGCAGCGGCGCTGGCCCGGCTACTGGCCGCCATGAAGTCGCACAGCTGCCGCACCGGCATCGCCCTGGTGTTGGTCGACAGCCAGGCGCACGCCGATGCCACCCGCTGGCAGCTGAACGTCGACGCGCAGGGTGTTTTGCGGATCCCGGCGCTGAACCTCGAACTGATCGCCCAACAGATCCCGGCCGGGGAGGCCGCGCAGCTGGCCCAGCTGCTCGCCCTCGCCGCGAGCACCGAGGACCGCCCGATCCCGCCCGCCCCCGGAGGCAAACCGTGGGAGCACTACGCGGACGCCACCGGAGCGCTGCGGACCGAGAACACCGCGGCAGCCCAGCCAGAAGCTGCGGGAACTGGGGGAGCTGCCGGATCTGGGGGAGCTGCCGGATCTGGGGGTGTGCCTCCGTCGCACCCGGCGGAGTCAGCCCCCCGCGGCGCCGGCTCGGTGCTGCCGCTGCCGTTGGCGACCTACCTGCAGCGGACCGCGAGCACCGAGGCCGACATCAACGCGCTCGCCCCGCCGGTCGGCGACCAGATCCGCGGCCAGGTCGAAAGCGCCGACCCGCAGCTGAACGCCGACTTGGCCGACTGGTACGACCCGGCCTGCACCCGCCCGAAGCTAACCGTGCTCGGTCCGGTCAGCGTCCGGGCGCAGGGCCCGCTGCCGGAACGCAACCCCCGGCTGCAGTGGAACACCGAGGTCGTGGCCTACCTCGCCAGCCGGCCGAACGGGGCGAGCACCGAGCGGTACGCCACCGACCTGTGGCCGGACGACCCGGACATCAACGGCAAGACCAAGGTGCGCCAGTCCATCCTGATCGTCCGCAAATGGTTGGGCACCAATCAGCGCACCGGAAGCGAGCATCTGCCCAAGGGGCTCGCGCCGGGCCGGGGTGACTGCTACCGCGTGGAAGATGTCTTGGTCGACGCTGAGTTGTGCCGTCGCCTACGACTGCGCGGCACCGCAAGCGGCCGGGCCGGGATTAGCGACCTGCAAGCCGCGCTGGATCTGGTGGTCGGTGTTCCATTCGACCATCGACGGCCCGGCGGCTACGGCTGGCTGGCAGAAACTCCGCTTGACCACGAATACGCCGGCATGATCGTCGACCTCGCCCACACCCTCGCCACCCACCACCTCGGCGCGCAGCAACCCGTCCTGGCCGCCCGCGCCGCCCAGGTGGCGCTGTGCGCCGGCAGCAGCGAGGACGTCCCGCTGCTGGACCTGGTCGCCGCATGCGACGCTCAGGACAACCGCGCCGAAGCCGACACCTACGTCAAACGCATCCTGTCCAACCACGACGCCGAGGTCGAAGAAGACCTGCCGCCCCGAACCGCTCAGATCCTCTTCCGACGCCAGCGGGTGGACCAGGCCAGCTGATGCGCGCCGACGCGCTCATTGCAAGTCGACGCACCTACCAGGGGGCCGACCCTTCACCACCGGCGGCCGGGCGGCGCTGGCTGGGCGGTGCACGCCCTTCTGGCCCACTAAACCAGGAAAATCGACCGGGCCGAACAGCCTACCGTCCCGAGGTCCCTCGGCCATCTCACCCCCGAAGGCGACACCGGCCGATGACAACTTGGGCAGCGGTGCCGGCGTGGCCGGCCCCGCCGCATTGGTGTGCCTCCCGGGCAGGCTGCGCGGGGCCTTCTCCCGGTCAAGGCGCCGCGAACCCGCCGCGCGGCGCACCCCTGCGCTGCGCTGCGGGCCGGCGCGTCGGAACCGCTCGACTGCCTTGACCGCGAGCCTCCCGGCCCCACGCGGCGGGCGCCCTGCGGGCAGGCGGCATGAATCGGGCGCCGCCCACCGATCGGGAGGCACCCACGATGACCAGCAAAACCGGGCAGCTTCTAGAAACCCCTAACCGACGGGGTCGCGGCACTGATCGGTTCTGAGCAGTGGGCGGCGATGCTCGTGGCCGCCGCGAACTTCCATTCATACAGAGGTGGCAAACAACCAGTTGCTGATCTTGCTGCAGGCGCCGCGGGCGACCCGGGTGGCCGGGTTCCGGCGCTGGCAGAGCCTGGGCCGGCAGGTCCGCAAGGGCGAGAAAGGTATCGCGATCCTGGCGCCGTGCCTGTACCGGCCGACCAAAACGGACACGGCGGGGGAGGAGCACAGCACCAGCACCACCGACAACAGCGATGGGGAGACAACCGGCCCGAAAAGCGCCGGACAGCTGCGGGGTATGCGCGTCGCGCACGTGTTCGACCCGCGCAGACCGACGGGAAACCGCTACCCGAAATCACCCCGGAGCCACTCACCGGGCCGGCGCCGGCCGCGATGTGGGCCGCGCTGGCCGAGCAGGTCGGCGCGCACGGCTACCGGATCGAGCGCGGGCAGTGCCGGGGCGCGAACGGCTACACCGACCCGGCCGGCCGGCTGGTGCGGATCCGGACCTACATCCAGCCGGCGATGGCCGCGCGGGTGCTAGCCCACGAGCTGGCGCACATCGAGTGCGGGCACTGCGAACACGGCGGCTACCGCTGCCGGGGCCGGCGCGAGGTCGAGGCCGAATCGGTCGCCTGGCTGATCAGCGCGAATTTCGGGTTGGACACCGGCGCCTACACCCTGCCGTACGTCGCCGGCTGGGCCCACGCCGCCGACCGCGCCGGTGCGGTAAGCGAAGTGCGGGCCGCGTTCGCAGCCGTCACCGCCGCATCCTGACCGCCCTCGGCGGCGGCGACTCCCACTCGGGGGGGACAGCGCCACCCGATCGCGGCCTGCACGAGTCAAGTCATAGTTCGGGGGGAAGGCCGCAATCGTCGGGCGTGCTGTCGCGAGAGGTACATTTCCGAGGCTCACATGACGGCTACCTGGCAACTGCCGTTGACCTGCGGTAGTTGTGTAGAGTTACGGTGGGTTGCAGGAGCCTCAGGCGTTGCAGGAGCCCCAGGCGCTGAGCAAGTCCCAAGAGCGTCCCCTGCGCACCCGATGAGGCGTGGCCGGGGAGAGCACATGAAATGGTCGGCAACCACCGTAACAAGAGTCGTCGTCGTGGCCGTTGTTGCCGCGTTTACTGTTATAGGCATCCAGGGAGTCTCGCTGGCCGGGGCGCAGCCGCAAACCAACTTTGGGAGCTGGAGCACCAACGACTATGCCGCGAACTGCGGCGACACTCAGGGTGGGTATGTGCTCGCCATTCAGGAGGCCGCGTACTCGCATGGCTCCTACGGCGGCCCTCTGGACAATTATTCGGGGCCGAACACGATCAACGGCGTCAAGGGTCTCCAGGCATACTTTGGATTGAGCCAGGACGGCTGCGCCGGGCCTGCCACGTGGGGAAGGGTGCGGCAGTACTTTCAGTACGTCGGTCCGCCACCTGGCTACGTGTCAGACGGCCCCAACTACGTGATTCAATATGGAGCCAGGAATCAATACTATTCGTATAACGGTTGCTGGGCATCATTGCCTATGGCGGCACTGCCAGCCCGGTCGCGTCTTACCGGTATTATGAGCTTTCGGCGTCCCTGATTGGTCTGACGCCGCAAGCGCCGCTCAATCACGGCGGCGCCCTTCCCTACTGCGGGACGGTGTGATGAACGATATCTGGGGTGATGGTTCGACCCGCCGTCGTCGAGGACTAGTGCTACTTGTGCTCGTCGCAGGATCTCTCGTCATTGGGGCCGGTAACTTCGCAACCGTTTTCGCGACGACATCCTCAACTCCGTCAGCTGGCTCCGTTCGGGAGTCGGCTCAGCAGCCCGCCTCGCCGCGGACGGCTGTGACGGCGCGCGCAGGGTTGAACGCCGCCACTGCTGGTGGCGCGCCGCAGCAACCGGGTAGTGGCGGGGTCTGTCCGGCCGCTCTCACCATGCCGGCGGCCACCACACGTGGCCTTGCCGGCCTTGTGTCTCACTCCTGCGGTGGCCACATCGCGCTCGCGACCTACGGCATCCCCGGGCTGGCCAATAGCGACACCCGGACCACTGCGCCGGCCGGTGACTACTTGGCTTCGCACCCTGCAGCCACGGTGCAGTACGTCGTGTCCTACCCCGACGCCGGTGGTCCGCCAGGGTGGTTCACCCTTCCACCCCCGACCGTGGACGACTCAAGCGTGAAGATCACGACTGTCCACCTGGCCAACGGTCTACCGGCGCGTGTCACGACGCCGGTGGGCGCGGCCGGTATGTACCGAATGGAATGGATCAAGGCGGGCAGCTATTACCAGCTGCTCAGCGCGCATGGCCACACCTCTCAGGGAACGACCGGAGTTCCGCAGTCGACCTTGCTGGCTATGGCGAACGGTATCCGCTGAGCTGCGGGAAGCTACCAGCCTAATTCACGAGTGCGGATCAGGAACAGCCATGTCCGATCGGACTGAGGTCCTGCTACGGATCCAGGCCGCGTCCGCTCGGAGGGTGGAAGCTGTGGTGCGTTGGCACGATGGAGACGCGCCTGTGCGCAGCAAAGCGACGCGATAAGTCGGGATTCGGATGCGCGTTATCGCGCCCGATGACGTGCGGCAGCCCGGGCGGCCGTTGGGCGGCGGTAGGCAGGGCCAATGCGTTGCCCGCGCAACCGGACCGGGCGACCTCGGTGCGCGCGGCTCATCATGTAGTCGACGATTCGCTATTCCATTAATGAACGTCGGCGTGAGACCGCAGCCGTGGCGACCGACCGGTGCTTCCGCAGCTCTGACACCCTCACAAACCGGCAACGCAATCAACACCACGCAACACTCGGCGCGGCATGCGTTTCGATAGATTGCGGCGGTGGCACACAACCTGGGCTACGCCCGCATCAGCACCGCCGACCAAGACCGCAACTCTAACTCGACGCGCTCGCCGGCGTGGACTGCCTGAAGATCTACACCGACACCGCGTCCGGCACCAAAGCCGACCGCCCGCAATGGAACGCCTGCCTGGCTGACCTGCGCCCCGGCGACACCCTGATCATCTGGAAGATCGACCGGCTCGGGCGCAACCTGCGCGACCTGATCGACATCGTCACCACTCTGCAAACCCGCGGCGTCGGGGTCCGGTCGCTGACCAACGGGATCGTGGACACCACCACCGCGCACGGCGGCTTCGTCTTCGGCATCTTCGCGCTGATGGCCGAATACGAAGCCGCCCTCATCAAAGAGCGCACCCAGGCGGGGTTGGCCGCCCCCCGCGCCCGCGGCCGCACCGGCGGCCGCAAACCCAAGATGACCCCCGCCTGATCAACAAGGCTCAACGCATGTCCAACGCGCGGCAATTCACCATGGCCGAGATCGCCCAGTCCTGCGACGTCACCCCGATGACGATCTACCGCAACATCACCACCAACCAGACCGTCGCGAACTGAGCCCCAAAGTGGCACACGGCGCCGGGCCAGTCCTCGCCACACTTCTTTCACCGAGGCGAGCAGGACGACAACATCATGTCTGCGTGGGGGATCGATCTTCTACGCCGCCGACGGGTGTGCCCCACTGCACCAGCTGGACCACGACACCGTTGGGATCGGTGACTTGGAACAGCCGCTCGCCCCACTCTTCCTCGCGCAGAGCCATGGTAATGGCCACGCCTTCCTGGCGTAGGCGGGTCAACTCGGCGTCGATGTCGTCGACCACCAGTGCGACGATCACACCGGCGGCGTGCTGATCCCGGAAGCCCTCGGGTAGGATCTTGAACCCGCGACGCAGCGGCACCACGTCCATCGCCGCGTCCGCCCGGGTGAGCGAGGCAAATCCGTCGGCGGCCATCTGCTCGGTGAACCCAAGATGGGTGGAGAAGAACGCGCTCGACGCTGAGACGTCGGTGACGTTGAGGGAGACGGCGGATGAGGTGACCTGCACGGCAAGCTCCAATAGGGTCGGAAGGAAGGCACGTACACCGTACTACGTACGGTGTACAGAGCAGGAAGGGGGCGCTGGTGCCGAGCAAGCGCGAGACAACGCCAGATCCGGCTCGGACACTGGAACTGCTGTGGCGCGAGCCGGGCTACGGGAAAACGGGCCGCGGACCCAAGCAGGGGCTCACGGTCGATGACGTGGTCGCCGCGGCGATCACGATCGCCGACGCCGCAGGACTCGACGGCCTCTCCATGCGGTCGGTCGCCCAAGACCTCGACGTGGCACCGATGTCGCTCTACACCTACGTCCGCGGCAAGACCGAACTGTGCGACCTGATGCTCGACACCGTCTACCTCGCCATACCCCGGCCGTCCTTCGCCGGCCACGACTGGCGCGCCAAACTCACCCTGGTCGCCGATGACAACCGCAGCATGCTCCTGGCTCACCCGTGGGCCGCTGCCCTGACCACCCCCCGCCCACCGCTCGGACCCGGCCTGATGACCAAGTACGACCACGAACTAACGGCATTCGACGGGCTCAACCTTGAGGACTCCACCACCGACGACGCCCTCACCTACCTGCTCACCTTCGTCCAAGCCGCCGCCGGCGCCACGGCCGATGCCCACAGAACGCAGCTGGACAGCGCCATGAACGACGAGCAGTGGTGGGCCGCGAATGCCCCGCTGCTCAGCCGCGTCTTCGACCCCGACAAATACCCCACCGCTGCCCGCATCGGCACCGCCGCCGGCCAAGCCCACGGCAGCGCGTACAACGCCGAACACGCCTACAGCTTCGGAGTGGCCCGCTGTCTGGACGGCATCGCGGCAATCATCGCGCAGGAAGACCACGGCAAAGATGCCGCCAAAAACGGTCACTGACCAAATCGATCCTCGGCGGGACGGACGCTGTCGGCTCGCCCGTCATGGGCATCTGCGGAGAATGCCGACAGTCGGGAGTGAGCAGGACTGCCGGCTACGGGTGCTGCCGAAACCACCCCAGCCGGCAACCAGGCGCTGCACCCAGCTCAACCGACACCAGATCCTCGCTAGTGCCCCTCCTGGCAACTTTCGCCCTGTGGGCGACACGCCGTGGTAGGTGCTGGGGTCGTGGGTGTTTTCGTTTGACCCTGTTCGTGTCTGATCCTGACTTCCCCCAGGAGACGCGAGATGGTGTCACGTGTGCAGGTCCGGACCATCACCAGCGAC
>JAABUZ0100001442.1_pt1 | contig 45353 bp, 33 predicted proteins | sample 5562091 | NCBI WGS metagenome assembly JAABUZ01 (sample SAMN12813069, study PRJNA571459) | rock metagenome | isolation source: Antarctica rocks | place: Antarctica: Victoria Land, Linnaeus Terrace sud | collected 2015-12-21
GGGCGGCCGCGGCCGTGCCCGCCGAGGTCACGGTCCGGGGAATTCCTGCAAACGTGCACCGCGTACTGCTCGAGCACTACCGTCTCGACGACACGCACAGCAACGCGTACACGGTGTGGAAGGCGATGGGATCTCCCCAGCAGCCGACGACAGAGCAGTACACGAAGCTGAAGAGCGCAGGGCAGCTTGAGCTGCTAACCTCGCCGGAGTGGCTCGATGTCACGAATGGTGAGGTGATGGTAAAGACCGAGATGCCACGGCAGGCAACCTCATTACTGTGCTTGCACTGGTAAGGGAAGAGCCGCGAATGAGTTTGGTCTACGAGCGCGCAGGGGGGAAGGAAGGCGGCGTCAGCGGGCGCTGGTACTTCGTCGCGCTTGTAACGGCAGCGATCGCCATCAGCTACTTCGACCGCCAGACCCTGCCTGTGGCGATCTCCGCAATCCAGCGTACTATCCCCATTTCGAACCAGCAGTTCTCGTATCTGCAGACTGCCTTCCTGCTCTCGTACGCGGCGCTTTATGCCATCGGCGGACGCCTGCTGGACAGGCTGGGCACGCGGCGTGGCTTCATGCTCATCATGATCTGGTGGTCGATTGCCTGTGCTCTCCATGGCTTCGCGTCAGGCTTCGGTCTGCTTCTCGTCGCGCGCTTCCTGCTCGGGATGGGCGAGGGCGGAGCCTTTCCGGCAGCGGTCCGCGTCGTCTCCGAGTGGATTGCGCCGGAGGAGCGCTCGACCGCGATGGGTGTGATCAATGCTGGTACGGCGTTGGGATCGGTGCTGGCGCCACCGCTCATCGGCTTCGTCCTCCTGCGCAGTGGGTGGCGCGCCGTCTTTGTGGGTGCGGGTGCAATCGGCCTCGCGTGGGTGCTCTGGTGGCTGATGAGCTATCGCGGAAACACCATCACACTATCCTCGAACACTGTCGATGCCCGTGTGCTGGCGCAGCAGCTCACCTTTCGCGAAATACTTCGCATCCACAGCGTGCAGGCGCTTGTATTTGCAAAGTTCATGAGTGATTCGGCGTGGTACTTCCTTTTGTTCTGGCTGCCGAAGTACCTGTACGACGCGCGCGGTTTCGACATCAAACACGTCAGCTACTACGCCTGGATACCGTATGCGGCGTCAGGGATCGGAAGCTTTCTTGGCGGCTGGTTTTCGAGCAGGCTTCTCCGTCGCGGATGCTCGCTCGACCGTGCGCGCAAGCTGGCGATGGGGTTGAGCGCGGCCTTTATGCCCGTGGTGATGCTGGTGCCGCTGGTTCCGGTGCAGGTCGCAATCCTGCTCTTCAGCATCGCGTTCTTCTGCCAGCAGTCCTGGTCGGGGCTCATCATGACTGTGCCTGCGGACATCTTTCCGCTCTCGGCTGTTGGCACGGTCTCGGGCCTTGTCGGATTCGGGGGCGCCATTGGAGGCGCGATCTTCGGAATCGTTGCCGGCTCTCTACTGGGTCATGGCTTCGGTTACGGAACGCTCTTCGTTCTCGTTGGAACATTTCACCTTATTGGATTTCTTGCCATCCTCCTGTTCGCCGGCAAAATTCAACCACTTCGGACGCATGACCTCCTGGAGATAGAGAACAACACATGAAGATCACAGAAGTTCGTACCCGCGTCGTTCAGTGGGAGGGCGAGACGGTGTCCCTCCCTCCTCACTTCTGCACCAATCCGATGGACCTCGTGACCTTTCGCGAGGCGTCGATGGGCAACTTCGCCTTTCACGGCTGGGTATTGGTCGAGATCTTCACCGACAGTGGTCTGGTCGGATTGGGAAACGCGGCGCTCTCACCGCTTGTAACCAAGAGCTGCATCGACACATACCTGAAGCCGCTGCTTCTAGGAGCCGATCCGTGGGACACTGAGTATTTATGGCAGCAGATGTACCGCCGCACCATGGCCTTCGGTCGCAAAGGTGTGGCGATGACGGCGATCTCCGCTGTAGATATCGCCCTTTGGGACCTCCTCGGCAAGGATGCGAAGCAGCCCGTATATCGCCTGCTGGGCGGTCGAACGAAGGACAAGATTCCCGTCTACGCCAGCCGGCTCTACAGCATGCCCCTTGACGATCTGCGGGTAGAAGCCCAGAGATACAAGGACGAAGGCTACAAGGCGATGAAGCTGCGCTTCGGCTGGGGACCGCTGGATGGCGCCGCGGGTATGCAGAAGAATGTTGAGCTGGTGCGGACGGTGCGCGAGGTCGTTGGTGACGGTGTGGACGTGATGGCGGACGCGTATATGGGATGGACGCTCGACTACGCCAAGCGAATGCTTCCACTGATCGAGCCCTTCCACCTCCGCTGGCTGGAGGAGCCGGTCATCCCAGACGACACGCGAGGGTACAAGGAGTTGAAATCGTTTGGCCGTGTGCCGATCGCGGGCGGCGAGCATGAGTTCACGATCTTCGGATTTCGCGATCTGCTCGAGGCAAACGCGCTTGACTACATCCAGTTCGATACCAACCGCGTCGGCGGCATCAGCCAGGCGCGCAAAATCTGTGCTCTGGCGGAGTCCTTCCAGGTGCCCGTCGTCCCTCACGCCGGACAGATGCACAACTACCACGTGGTGATGGCCAGCCTGAACTCACCCATCGCGGAGTTCTTTCCCAAGGTCGATGTCGAGGTCGGCAACGAGCTCTTCTGGTACATCTTCGACGGTGAGCCGGTGCCCACGAACGGCTATATCGACCTCGACGAGAGCACACCCGGTCTCGGGTTGACCGTCAACGAAGATTCGCTCAAGCGCTTCAAAGTGATCGAGTAGGAACCGAGGTCAAACGAACATGCGTCTGGTTCAGATTGCGGACAAATCGTCCCGCCGGGTCGCCCTGGTGGAAGAACCGAAGTTGCTCTGTCTGAGCGGCGTGACCTCGGTCTATGAACTCGCACATCGGTGTGTGGGTGAAAACAAGTCGATGACGCAGTACGCGCGATCCCTCGCCACCGGTGAATCGCTCGACTACGACCAGGTCTACCGAGGCCAATCACCTTGGCGTCTTCTCCCCCCGATTGACGTTCCCGGCGAGCTTTCGCGCGTGCTGGTCGCGGGAACAGGCCTTACTCATCTGGGCAGCGCCAGGGAACGTCAGGCGATGCACCTGGTCGATGAGCCGAAGGAGGCCGAGGCAGTCACAGACAGCATGCGCATGTTTCAGTGGGGCGTCGCCCGAGGCCGCCCGGCGCAGGACGAAATTGGCATCGCGCCGGAGTGGTTCTACAAAGGTGATGGGTCGATGATCCGAGCTCCGTTCGAGGCGCTTGAAATTCCGGGACACGCCGAGGATGGCGGTGAAGAAGCGGAGATCGCCGGCATCTATTTGATCGGCGATGACGGTACGCCCTACCGGATCGGTATGGCCCAGGGCAACGAGTTCTCGGATCACAAGTTCGAGCGGCGCAACTACCTGAACCTTGCCGGGTCCAAGCTGCGCGCCTGCAGTCTCGGACCGGAGCTCGTCGTCAACGCGGAGTTCCGGGAGGTGCGAGGCGAGGTGCGGATCGAGCGCTCCGGGAGCGTGCTTTGGGAAAGAACAATCGCGAGTGGTGAAGAGAACATGTGCCACAGCCTTTCCAACCTGGAGCATCATCACTTCAAGTTCAGCGGACACAGGCAGCCCGGAGCCGTTCATGTGCACTTCTTCGGCGCGGATGCACTGTCGTTCGGGAATGGGATCGAACTCACGGCGGGTGACTGGGCCGAGGTGAGCTTCGAGGGCTTTGGACGTGCCTTGCGCAATCCCATACGAGTCGAGATGAAAACAACAACACCAGTTCGTGCGCAGTCGCTCGCGTAGTTGAGATTTGGGGGAGATATATGACAAAGACATCGGTGGCGCTACTCGGTCTGGGAACGATGGGCAGCGGTATGGCAGCGAATCTATTGAAGGCCGGGTTTCCACTTGCGGTCTACAACCGGACGGCAGCAAAGGCGGAGGCTTTCGCACAGGGAGGCGCCCGCGTCGCAAGCACTCCAGCGGATGCTGTGAGGGGTGCTGCCGTCGTCATCTCAATGCTCGCCGACGATGCTGCCTCGCGCGCCGCATGGATAGGTGAGGGCGGAGCGCTCCAAGCCGCAGAGGACGGGGCGGTTTTGGTGGAAGCAAGCACCGTCAGCCCTGCATGGATCGCAGAGCTCGCGGCCGCGGCGACGGCGCGAGGACTGGGGTTTCTGGATGCCCCGGTGACGGGCAGCCGCGTGCAGGCCGAGGGCGGCCAGCTATCGTTCTTGGTTGGCGGGCCCGATGCGGCGCTGGCAAACGCTGCGCCGGTGCTGCAGGCGATGAGCAAGGAAATTGTGCACCTGGGCCCGGTCGGCAGCGGAGCGACGATGAAGCTGATCAACAATTTCCTCTGCGGCGTGCAGGTGGCGTCGCTCGCTGAGGGCCTCGCTTGGATCGAGCGGAGCGGCCTCGACCGCGACAAGGCTCTGACCGTTCTGAAGAATGGAGCTCCGGGCAGCCCATTACTGTCCGCGATCTCAGGACGCATGACGGGGCGCGACTATGCCGTCAACTTCCTGCTCAGACTCATGGCGAAGGATCTGCAGTACGCCCAGGCAGCCGCTCGGGTGAACGGTGTCGATCTGAAGACGGCTAACGTAGCTCACGAGCTGTTCGACACCGCGGCGAGCAGCGGCTATGCCGAGCAGGATATGTCGGCCGTCATCGAACCGCTTCGCGCGAAGAGCAGGTAGGCGGCACGGCATCGTTGCAGGAGTGCGCGGGAGGCTCTTGGGATTGCGGTCCGACGAAATTCCCCAAGGGATCAACGATAAAGGCAAGGAATAAACGATGAAGGTTTCCATTGTTCTGGCAAGTCTTGCTCTTTGCTGTGTCGCAGCAGCCCAGAGCTCTCCCACTCCGACCTATCTCGATCCCTCGAAGCCGACCGAGCAGCGTATCGCTGATCTGATTGGACGCCTCACGATCGAGGAGAAGGCCGCGCAGTTGAATCACCTGAACACCGGCGTTCTCCGGCTGCATGTCCCTGCGTGGGGTGGATGGAACCAAACGCTCCATGGCGTCTGGTCGAAGGAGCCGACAACGCTCTTCCCGGCGCCGATCGCGATGGGGGCCACCTGGGATCCGGAGCTTGTGCACACCATCACGGATGCCATGTCGGATGAGGCGCGTGCGCTGTACAACAGCAACGCCGACGGGCCTCGATCAAAGCATGGCCTCGTCTACCGTTCTCCCGTCATCAACATCAGCCGGGACCCGCGGTGGGGTCGCATCCAGGAGGTCTTCAGCGAAGACCCCTTTCTCACTGGACGTATGGCGGTCGCCTACATCAAGGGGCTGCAAGGCGACGACATCAACCACCTCAAGGTTGCGGCCACCGTGAAGCACTTCGCCGTGAACAACGTCGAGACCGGACGGCAGCACCTCTCGGCGGAGGTGGACGAGCGAAGCCTGATGGAGTACTGGCTCCCTCACTGGAAGGCCGCGATCACCGAAGCGCACGCGCAGTCCGTCATGTCGTCGTACAACGCTATCAATGGCGTCCCGGATGCCGTCAATCATTATCTGCTGACAGACATCCTTCGTGGGCAGTGGGGTTTTGACGGATTTGTGACTGACGACCTCGGGGCAGTGGCGTTGCTCACCTCGGGTCGCGAGAACAGTGGGGAGACCGGCCATCACATCTCGGAAGATCCCGTTGTCGCCACAGCGCTCGCCATCAAGGCGGGAAACGACTCGGATGACACCGAGTTCCAGACGAACATACCGTTGGCGGTGCAGCGCGGCTTGTTGTCCATGGCAGATGTCGACCGCGCGCTGACGCGTGTTCTGCGCGTGGGCTTTCGGCTCAACGCGTTCGATCCGCCGGCCGGCAATCCATACGCCAGGATTCCCCGAAGCGTCATCCGTTCACCCAAGCATCTCGAGCTCGCCTTGAGGACGGCGCAGGAGTCAATCACGCTTCTGAGTAACCGCAACAACTTTCTGCCTCTGAAGCGTGAGGCAGTGCACTCGCTTGCGGTGATCGGCCCGGCAGGAGACAGCGCATATGAGACCGGCAACTACTATGGGACGCCCACTCGCAAGGTAGGTCCGGCGGCGGGGCTGCGTGATCTCCTAGGTCCCGGTACGGAGGTGCGGTACGAGCAGGGCACCGGGTTCGTGGAGGCCGCCGACGGTGGAGCGATCTCACGAGCAGTCGAGCTCGCGCGAAAATCAGATGTGGCCATTCTCTTCCTGGGGACAAATCTGAAGGTCGAGGCTGAGGGAAAGGATCGTCGCGACCTCAATCTACCCGGTGCACAGGAGCAGCTGATGGAGGCGGTCTTCGCCGCAAATCCGCACACGGTCCTCGTGTTGATGAACGCCGGCCCGCTCGCGGTGACATGGGCGCAGGATCACCTGCCAGCAATCATGGATGCGTGGTACCCCGGCGAGGCCGGCGGCGTTGCGATTGCACGGGCGTTGTTCGGCGACGACAACCCGGGCGGTCACCTGCCGTACACCGTGTACGCGAACCTGGATGGTGTTCCCCCGCAAAACGAGTACGACGTCTCGAAGGGCTACACCTACCTTTACTTCAAAGGCGTGCCGCTCTATCCATTCGGGCATGGCCTCAGCTATACCCATTTCGTCTACGGCAAGCTGGAGCTCTCTTCGCCCAGCGTCGGAGCGGGAGGGCAGGTGCAGGTCTCCTTCGAGGTCAAAAACGCGGGTGCTCGGGCCGGCGCAGAGGTGGCGCAGATGTATACGCATCAGGTCCAAAGCACAGCCACGCAGCCCATCAGCAGTTTGCGCAGTTTTGAACGAGTCATGCTGCAGCCAGGAGAGAGCAAGCGTGTTCATTTCACACTTCCCGCGTCCCAGTTCGCGTTCTATGACGTCCACAGCAAATCTTTTGTCGTAGAGCCCGGTACCTTCAACATACTTATAGGCTCATCGTCAGCAGACGTCCGTCTGCGATCAAACCTCGAAGTCACGAGGAAGTGAAAGCTCCTCGCCTCGGGCAAAACGAGAGGTTATCGGGCGGCACCGACACTGTCGCGCTGAGCCCGTCATCTCGGATGGGTGTTCAAGTCATCGAGAGCGCGCTTCAGGTGCTCTAGCTTCTGTCCGGCCTCCCCGAGCTTGCCCTCCGAAGTGAGCCGCTGATAGTCCGAAAGGTCCCGGGCGGCCTCCCCGATCAGCGCATTGCGATCCGTGGTGACGCCTGGTCCGGCACTGGATGCTGTCGCGTGTTGCCCAGGTTCCGCCGGTGCAGTGCTCGCCGCGCTGGTCGATGAGGTCGCTCCCCCGAACAGTCCTGCCATCGCAGACTCAAACGTCGGTCCATAGGCAAGCCGGTCTTGCAAGGCAAGCACAACCAGCCGCAGCTCCGGCATCGGACTTCGCTCTGCCTGGAGATAGATCGGCTCCGCATACAACAGAGCGCTTCCAGTCGGGATCACCAGCAGGTTGCCGCGACGGACATGCGAGCCTTGCTGGTTCCACAACGTTAGTTGTCCTGAGAGCTGTGCATTCTGATCGATCCGCGCCTCCACCTGGAGCGGACCATCGATCAACTTTGTCTTTGGGAAGTTATAGACCACAGCCGTTCCATAGTGCGCACCGTCGCTGCGTCCCGCAATCCAGCCAATCAGGTTATTCCGGTTGGACGGCGTGAATGGGAGGATGTCCACAAACTCCATTCCAGTCTCGCCCGGCAGCTTCATCAGCACGAAATTCGGCTCCACTGGCTGGGTCGTTCGCTCACCGTTCACGTCCATGCCGGCTTCGGTTGCGGGCGTCCACAGATCCTCACGGTTGTAGAACATCTCCGGATCCGTCATGTGATAAAGGCCGTACACCTCGGCCTGCAGTCTTAGCAGAAGCTCCGAGTAGCGCACATGTCTGCGGATGTCCTGCGGCATCGCGGAGGCATCCTTGAACAGACTCGGAAAGATGCGGCGATACGTCGCTATGATCGGGTCCTCGGAATCGAACACATAGAACGTCGTTGTGCCGTCGTACGCATCGATCACGACCTTCACGCTGTTTCGCGCGTAATTAACCAGGTTGCCGCCCAGCGGGTAGTGGCGTGAGTAGGGGTAGCTTTCGGAGGTAGTGAAGGCATCAATAATCCACGACAGCTTGCCATCATTTCCAACGACGATGTAAGGGTCGGCGTCGTAGGTAAGGAAGGGCGCGAGGGTAGCCACGCGGTCGCGTACGTTTCGTCGCATCAGCAGCCGGCTGTCCTTGGTCACATCGTCGCTGAAAGGCAGCTTCGCGAGGTCGCCGCGGTCAAGCGCAATTGTGATGCGGCGCAGAAGTCCCCCCAGAACGATCCCGCCATTTCCCTCGTAGGACGTGAGATTGTTGCTCTGCCCCTGCGGGTAGTTGAATTCCTGCTGCCGCGTCTTGACATATACGTCGCTGTTAGTAAGCTCCCCAAAGTAGACCTCCGGGCGGGTCAGGCGGAGACCGGGCACCGTGCTCTGAACGGGCATGTTGCTGAGATAAAGCGTGGGCAGACCTTCGGCTGTGAAACCGTTCACCGGGTTCATCGTGATGCCGTAGCCGTGCGTATAAATTAGCTTCTCGTTGATCCAATTCCTACTGCTCTCCGGCAGCTTGTCAACGTTCAACTCGCGCGTGGCGAGCATCACTTGGCGCAGTGTACCCTCGATCTCGTAGCGATCAATGTCGATATCAGGGAAGTCATAGTAGGTGCGGATCTCTTGAATCTGACGCAAGGTATCCTGCAGCGCATGCCAGTCCCATAGCCGGATGTTCTGGAGTGTCGCCTGGTTGTTCGCCGCGTCGGCGGATTCAACTGTGGTCTGAGCGGCGAACTCCCGTTGCGCGACTCGATTCAATCCATAGGCCTGCCTCGTAAGCTCGATGTTGTAGCCGATGAACGGCCGCTCTCGAACAAGTTCATTCGGCTTGACGATGAAGCTGCCGACATACCAGCCAAATACCTGGAGGCCCAGATAGCAGACTGCGGCTGGTACGACTGATGCAATGACCCAGCGACCGCCCAGTACGGACGTTGCGCTTACCGCCGCAATGACGGCTCCGAGAAGCAGCGCCACGCAGACAACCAGCATCCCGGTGAGCAGGACGTGTGCGTCAAGATAAGTAGCGCCGGAGAAGACGGTATGCTCGGCCAGCAGTTGATCGAAACGGCTGACGTATACCCGCATCGCGAGGGTGAACAAGAAAAACGCAAATGGAACAGAGAGCCCACGCCAAAGCGATGCCGCATCACTGTCGCGCCGCCCTTCAATAGCACGGGTGCGGCCGGTAAGAAACAGCAACAATCCCGCCACAGCCAGGCCGATGATGGCCAGGGTTAACAGCCAGTCGGCAATCACTTCCCACGCGGGAAAGGTGAACAAATAAAAGCTCAGCGGCTTGCCCAGGATCGGATCCAGCATCCCGTCCTGCACGCGTGGCGCGTACCAGTAACGCGCAAAGGTCGGCCACTCCGCCATCATGCCCGCGCCAGTGATAAAGGCGATCACAAGCGAGACGCCAAGTGCCATGAAGCGCAAGATGGGCTCGACCGGAAACTTCACCGGTTGCCCACCAATCAACAAAGCGCGGCTGCTCGGCAGATCTCCATGATGTGCACGGATCAGGCCTCTGAATGTCCCGTACAGAATCAGAAACGTGACCGCCGCAAAGGCCGCAAAGACTGCCCACTCAAGGCCGAGCGTCCTCCGAAATACGTCCCCGTAGCCAAGCGATCCGAACCACAGTGCGTCGACGTAATACGAGATCGCCGTCCGGCTACCAAAAAGGACAACGACGAAAGCGGCGGCAACTGCTATGAGGAGGCGGCGAAGTGGACGACGCGGGGGCGGCCAGTCGATCGTTTCGGGCATGTACTTTCCCTGATTTCGCAACCATCTCCGCTCTGCAAACAACGGCTCGGGTGGCTGTCCCGGGCGTTCTCCATGAGAGACGCAATCGAATTGTACAGTTGCCGTGTTTGCCGGCTGGAAGAACGCCAGGATGCTCAAAAGCGGCGGCTCGCACCATCTGAAGGCGAAGTTCCCGTGATGCTCCTGCGCTTCAAACAACTTGCACTAGCTTTAATACCATTGCTGCTAAGTGCCGCTTCCAGAGCGGACTGCTAGGCTTGAGATACGCATGCCGTACATCTACATCGATAAGCTGCTGAACGAACTACGCGAGGAGCTGTTGTCAGCCATGCACGCCGCGGTGGAACGGGAGGTCCGTGCCGGGCAGAAGATTGACGTGAGTCGACTGTACCGGGCGTTCACGCGAGCCGCCGCAGGCAAGATGGCGAACCCGGTACAGGTCTCCGATCGATGTTTGGACACCGGGGCGCCCCGTTCCAAAAAGGGCAGCGGCAGCTACCCTGAGTAGCTACGATCGCCCCTCTCCTCAGTGCCCTGAGCTCGCCAGCTCAGGCTTCAAGATCCCAGGCAAGGCTCTCCCAGGTCGTCGGATGTGAAGAAGCGTGGATCACATCCATGCACCCCTGTAGCGGGGCTCCTTGCAAACGAGAAGGCAAGAAGAGATTGGACCGCATGCATGCACGCACTGTCTGAACACGAGCTGCTCCTTACCTTCTTTGCCATAGCGGTCTTGCTGCTTGCTGCCCGGGGTATGGCAGAGCTGACCCGTCGCTTTGGGCAACCGGAGGTGCTGGGGGAGCTGCTCGGCGGGTTCCTGATCGGGCCCTCGATCTTGGGTGCCCTCCTCCCCTCCACGTACACGGCTCTGTTCCTCAATCCGGCCGTCTCTCATGCGCTCTCCCTGCTCTCCTGGATCGGTGCGATCTTGCTGCTCTTGATAGCCGGCATGGAAGCTGATCTCGCCATCTTGCGCGAGAAGGCGATCCCGGGGCTGCTCGCGGCAGCTGGCGCCATCGGCGGTTCCGTCGGAGTAGGGACGTACATCGGGGTTAAGACCTTTCGTATCGAACCCTCCAGCGCGTTCTTTCTCGGGCTGGTGCTCTCCGTTACTGCTATCAGTGTCGTCGCAAAGCTTCTGATTGAACGAGAAGCGCTTCGACGCGACTACGCGCAGGTTATGCTCGCAGCCGGAATCGCCGGCGAGGTTTTGGTCTGGCCGTTGATTTCGGTCGTCTCGGCGGTGCAGCACCGCTCCAATCCATTTGTTGCCGGGGTACAGGCCACCGTGCTCGCGTTTGGCTTCTTCGCTTTCATGCTGACGCTTGGGCGGCGCTTTACCTTTTGGGCGATGCGCCGTGTCGCTGACGTAACTGCGATCTCCAATGGAGAGCTCTCGCTCGTCCTTGTTCTGCTCTGCGTTGCCGCCGCGTCCACGGCGCTGATGGGTCTCCATCCATTGCTCGGCGCGTTCGTCTTCGGAGTTCTGCTCAGCAAGGCCCCGCGTGCAACGACTGCGCTGAAGGAACGCATCCAGGCGCTCACCATCGCCCTCTTCGCCCCCATCTTCTTTGGGGTTGCCGGCATGCGCGTCAACCTCTTCGATCTACGCGGCTGGCAGTCGATGAAAGGCATCATTGTCTTGTTTCTCCTCGCGGGTGTGGCCAAGACCGTACTCGGAGCTATGGGTGCACTGGCCGGTCGCCTACCGTTCTGGGAGGCTGCGAGCGTCGGTGTCGGTCTTAATCTCAAAGGCGGCACGGATGTCGTAGTCGCCATCGTCGGGACCGAGCTTCTGCTGCTCTCTCCGGATCTCTACACGATGTATGCCGTCGTTGCCATTCTCACCGTCGTGGTCTCGCCACCGTTGATGGCGTGGCTCGCCGCGAAGACCACGCCTGGAGAGCAGGAGCTGAAACGGCTCAATCGCGAAGAAGCCCGAAGACTCGCGTATCTCGCCGACATGGAGCGCGTTCTCATCCCCCTCGTGCCGGAGCTGTTCCCGGCACTTTCGGCCCGCATCGTCGCCGCTATCGCTACCGCGAAGCATAACGAGCGCGAACTCTTTGACATCACCGAGCTCTCGCTCGCGGAAGATACGTCCCTGGCTCGTCTTTCCACCCCAGACAGTGTGATCTACGCCTCCAGCTTTCTGGCTCATGCGGCGGAGCACGACCATGTGGAGCTACAACGCGTCTCCCCCGGTGGCGACGTCTTCGCTGCCATGCAAAAGGCCGCCGAAAGTCAGCAACTGCTGGCCATTGGCTCCGCCAGCGTGTCCGGTGAGATCACCTCAAGCTTCGGCAAACTTCAGGACCGTCTGCTTCGTGACACCTCCGTCGACGTTTTGCTCACGATCGCCTCCACCGAGGCTATCCCTCCAATTCGAAAGATTCTCGTGCCCATCAATGGATTAGGGCATTCGCTGGCTGCTGCAGACGTGGCCGCGTACATCGCCAAGGGGAGCGATGCAGAGATCGTACTTCTCAGCGTCATGGCGCCGAGATTGGGACCGTTGTTCTGGCGCGAGCGCAAGCACCGCGATCTCCTGCAAGCCGGCTACACCATCACACGCGAAGCGCAGGGAAGAATCGCGCGACTCGACGTGCGTCAGTCAGAGCATGTCGTTCTTGCCGCCGACGCAGCCGAAGCCGTACTCGCAGAACTGAGCCGAGAACCATATCAGCTGCTCGTGCTCGGCGCCGTCATGCGATCGAGTGAGCAGGGAATCTCGCTGGGAACCACCGTCGAGCGCCTCCTGAACACCGTCGAAATCCCCCGGGTGTTGCTCGTCTCCCGAAATGCGGACACGCCAAGTACCTAGCACGCGCAGCACCTGGCTCGGCTCTCTCCGTCTGCGTGGTAGCCGTCACTCTCATTCATAGCACCCATCTTCACCACTTCTACCGAGGGCGACTCCACCGAGCTGAGCTGCGGTGCCGGCTTTGTCAAACGTTCGTCACGCCTGCTGCATCGGGCGCGCTCGCTCGTACGCCTGATGGACAACCTCCGAGCCGTACTTGCGCTCCAGACGGCGGACTGTGAAGTGTCCCTCCGCCAAACGCTGGAAATGATCGGTGAATAGGATATTGAGCGCCAGCCCACCCGCTGCTCCGGCCACGGGTATCAGTTGGGCCGCGGCCTTTTCGCTGACCTCTAGGCCAAAACGTGCAGCAATCTTCGAGATGAACGACACCAGTGCGGGTGCGCCTTCCTTCGATATACCCTTTTGCGCAATAAACACAGCGGCATCGCGAGTGACCTGGGCCAGGGCAGCGCGGGTAGCGTAGTACGCGCTTTCCAGAGCTTCGCCGCGTACGCCTTCCGGGCCGAGCGCCAGAACCTCGAGGCAGGCGAGCGCGCCTTCAGGCGTTGTGAGGTCCTCGCCCTGGCTGCGGGCGATCTCGGCAATCGAGTGCAGCATCAGCGTCGTCGTCACAGGCAGTTCGACCACGAGACCGGGCAGCCCGAAGAAGCCGCCCACGGCACCGGTCACCGCCGTGGCGACAGTGTGACTGCGCTTGCTACGGTGAGAAGCAGATCTTGACTCGCCTAGGGTGAGTGCGACTCGCAGGCACTGATCCAGAGCCTTGTTGACAGCGCCCCCGATCGACTCTTGGGCGCGGGCCGGCAGCATACGCAGGAGCGCCTCGACAGGCATCCCGGCCTTGGAGGCAACGGTCATTGCAAAGCTGCGTTTTTCCAACTTGAGGGCGGCGCCTTCGAGGTCCGCGTAGTCCTTTGGAGAAAGATGGCTCATAACCAAAGGGTACCTGAATCGCTTGAGGTAAGGTCAAATGGCGGGATAGCAAAGGAGATCCATGGTGGGACGCGATCTGAATCTGTTGCTTGGGGCCTTTGTCGTGTACGCCGGCATAGCCTCTGCGGCGCAACCGGCGAAAGCTCGGAAGGCCCCCGTTGCCGCGAAGTCGTCGACTGGCCTACGTCACTCGGTAGCGGCAATGGATCGCGATCTCCTCGAAATCAATATTCCCGGGCTGCAAAGGATGTACGCCACCCATCGCTATACCGTGACCGAGGTGGTGCAGTGGTACCTGGGTCGCATAGAGAGGTACGACGGGATCTATCACGCGGTCGAGCACGTGGACCGGGCGGGAGCTCTGACCGTGGCCGCTCAGGAAGACGCAGGCTCCAGAAGCGGCGGCAGCAGCTTTCAGCACGGCCCGATGTGGGGTGTGCCGGTCGTCATCAAAGCAAATACAAACATCAAGGGGCTGGTCGCGACCGACGGTTGGGAGGGCTACAAGATTCCCGGCCATGAGTTCCTTGCATCGAGGGATGCCACCGTAGTCGCGAAGCTGCGCGCTGCCGGTGCCGTCATCTTGGGGCAGACCAACATGCCCGACTTTGCGGCAAGCGATACGACCCGCAGCACCGCCTTCGGGCGTACAGGAAACGCCTACGATGTTCGCTTCAGCCCGGGCGGATCCTCCGGTGGCACTGTGACCGCGGTCACGGCAAACTTCGCGATGCTCGGAACCGGAACCGACACCGGAAACTCGATTCGGATGCCCGCAGCCACCAGTGCCCTGGTTGGTGTCTTCCCCACCCGCGGTCTGGTCAGCATTGCCGGTATCGCCCCGCTCGATTGGCTGCTTGACGATACCGGCCCGATCGCCCGGAGTGTCACGGATGCCGCCATAGCCCTCGACGTGATGGTGGGCGAAGATCCGCTGGATCCTCGCACCTCCGGGACCGCGAACCAGGCGCAGCCCGGGCCGTATACAAAGTACCTGAACGGCAATGCTCTAAAAGGCAAGCGCTTCGGCGTACCCGCGTTCATCCTCGAAGGAGTTGATACTCCGTTTCAAGGTGTTCCTGACGGTGGCCCGGATGCACAGGTCGGACGCATCCCGCTGCGACCCGAGACGCGTGCCGCCTTTCTCCGGGCGATCGAGGGCCTGAGAGCCGCAGGGGCAATTGTGATCTTCGACGATTCGCTCCTTCCGGCCAGCTTCGTCGAGATCGTCAGCAAGGTCAAGACTCTGCCGTACATCCGCGAGGGCACGGAGCTTTATCTCAAGAACTTCGGCCCCGCCCAGTATCACTCCCCGGCTGAGTATGAAAAGGCGGTAGGCTCGCCGCTGCCGGATACGATCATCGGCGTACAGCAGGTGACTGGAAAGAAAAGGCGCTCCTCTGTCGTTCAGGCCAGGCTCGAGACCGACCCCAATGCAGAGGCGAACGTCTTCGGTGCGCGACGTCGAGCTCTCGCCGCCTACGAAGAAGTATTGGACAGGCTGCATCTCGATGGGTTGGTCTACCCCGCGACGCAGATGCCCCCGCCAGACGAAACCATGCCGCAGGATGGGCGGATCACCGGTGGGCCGCATAGTGATACCGGTTGGGTGAACGACATTGGCGTGCCTGCCATCGTCGTTCCCGGAGGCTTCTATCCCTCAGGCCTTCCCTTTGGACTCGAGATCTCGGCCCGGCCCTGGAAAGACGGAGACCTTCTAGGTTGGGCCTATGCCTACGAGCAGGCCACAAAGCACCGAAGGCCGCCTGTTCTGGTCGAAGCCGGGCTGCTTCCAAACGCGAGGTAGACACTCGCCTTAGAGCCGTCATGGCAGAGGCGTGTTCTCGAAAAATCGAGCCCAGACTATCCACGGCGACTCGGCGCCCAGACACTCAACTCCGTCTCGCAATTGGAAGCGGTACCTGCGCCCGCAGCTTTGCCACCTCATCCAGGATCCGGTCGGCGAGCAGTCGCTTCGGCATCTCCGAAATCTCGACACTGCCCTCTGGTGTGAGGAAGTGACCGGCATTGCGCTCTGACTCAAAGCCAATCCCGACCCGCGAGACGTCGTTGACAAAGATTGCGTCGACACCTTTTCTTTCGAGTTTCGAGCGCGCGGCTTCGAGTGCGCTGCCCACCTCCGCAGCGAAAGCGACCACAAGAGTTCCTTCACGGCGGCGCTGCACCACCTCCTGGACGATGTCTTCCGTGGGCTCGAACTCAAGCGTCAGCTTGCCGGAGCGCCTGAGCTTGTACGGCGCAATCTCCTTGACGCGAAAATCGGCGACTGCGGCTGCTTTCAGCACCATCGTCGCTTCGGGCAACAGCTGCATCACCTCCGCTCGCATCTCCTCCGCGGTGTTCACGGGATGCAAATCAACATGGCTGCTCACAGAAGTCGGCGATGCGCTCACAAGCACCACCTTCGCCCCGCGAGCTGCTGCAGCCTCCGCCAACGCCTGCCCCATCCTCCCACTAGAACGATTGCCGATGAAGCGCACTGCATCAAGGGGCTCGCGAGTTCCGCCTGCGGTCACCAGAACGCTCTCACCCTTGAGGTCATGCGCTTGGGTTGCAATACGCAGCACCTCGTCTGCGATCACCTCCACCTCCGCGAGACGGCCTTCACCCACCATGCCGCAGGCGAGATATCCGGACCCCGGAAGCACGAAGTGAGCTCCCCGCTCTCGCAGCAGGCAAACATTCTCCTCCGTAGCCGGATGCTTCCACATGTTGACGTTCATGGCCGGAGCCAGGACGACGGGAGAAACTGACGCGAGGTAAGCCGTCGAGAGGAAGTCATCGCCGACGCCGTGGGCGAACTTCGCAAGATGGTTGGCGGTAACAGGTGCAATAACCAGCGCCCCCAAGTCTTGAACGGAAGAGATGTGTTCAATCGGGAAATCGCCCGGCTCGCCGGTCCCTGCAACCGGTGCTGGGTGCCATAATGACGTGATCACCTGCCTTCCGCTGAGCGAGGCAAACGTCAGCGGCTGCACAAACTGCATCGCGCCGTCCGTCATCGCCACCTGCACCTCGATCTCCCGGCGTTGCAGAGCCCGCACCAATTCAGCCGCCCGGAACGCGGCGACTCCCCCACACACTCCGAGCAGAACCTTCATCTTGCCCTACCGTCCGCCTGCGAGGCCGGAGGCAGGACAAGGTTGTCGATCAGCCGGGTGCTGCCAACCCACGCTGCCACGGCCATCAGAGCACCGTTCGCCACATCCGACACCGCCAGCAGCGTCTCTGGATCGACGGTCTCGCAGTAGTCGACCCGAACTCCCGGTGATTGCGCGAGGTGCTGATGGAGCATCCGCCGCAACGCTGCCGCGTCACTGGTGCCAGTCTCAACCGCCAAGCTTGCCTCCCGCAGGCTCGCAAAAAGCGCCCGGGCTTCGAGCCGTTCCCCTGAGCTCAGATATCGGTTGCGAGAGCTGAGTGCAAGCCCGTCGTTCTCCCGCACCGTGGGGCAGACAGCCATCTCCACGGGGAAGTTCAGATCCCGCACCATCGCGCGAAGGACCGCGACCTGCGCGGCGTCCTTCTGCCCGAAAAAAGCAACGTCGGGCGTTGCGATATGAAATAGCTTCGCGACAACGGTCGCCACGCCCCGGAAGTGGCCCGGTCTCGACAGGCCATCCAGCCTGTCCCCGATGCCGGGAACCTCGACAAAGCTTCGCTCGCTACCTGCCGGAAACATCTCAGCGGCCTCCGGAGCGAACAGCAGGTCGACACCCTCGTCTTCCAACTGCCGGCAGTCTTCCTCGAACGTCCTTGGATACAACGCCAGGTCCTCTCCGAGACCGAACTGCGTCGGATTGATGAAGATCGAAACCGCAGTAAGCGCACACCTCTGCTTGCATGCTCGGACCAGGGAAAGGTGTCCGTCATGCAGGGCGCCCATCGTCGGAACCAGTCCAAGCCTACGCGGGGACACGCCACCTTCCCTCAGGGAGGCGCAGGCAGATCGCATGGCCGGGATTGTGGAGGCAACTCTCAAGGCGCTCACGCTTTGTACGTTTCGAGCTCCCCGGCGACTTGCATCTCCTCACGGACACCCGGTGGCAGGTGGTAGCTCTCCGCATCGTTAGGAAACGCGTGCGCCGCGACCTCATCTCGATAGTGTGCAATGCCCTCACGAAACAGCTCTGCCGCATCTCCAAAGCGACGGACAAACTTGGCGCCCGCCGAGAACGTGAGGTTGAACAGATCATGGAAGACAAGAATCTGTCCATCGCAGTCCGGGCCTGCACCAATACCTATCGTTGGGATCGACAGCTCGTGCGTGATCATCGCGGCAACCTCGCGCGGAACTCCCTCCAGCACGATCGCGACAGCGCCTGCCGCCTCGAGTGCGACAGCATCCGCACGGAGCAACTCCACGGCAGCTGAGGATCTGCCCTGCACCCGATAGCCGCTCATACGGTGGAGTGATTGCGGCGTGAGACCGATGTGCCCAACCACAGGAATTTCAGCACGCGTCAGGCGGTCCACCAGAGCTGCCCTGTTCGTTCCGCCCTCAACCTTCACCGCCTCCGCGCCACCTTCCTTCATAAACCTCACCGCGTGGCGCATCGCCTCTTCTTCGCTGATGTGGTAGCTGCCATAAGGCATGTCAATCACAAGAAGCGCGGATCGTACAGCCCGGCGAACGGCCCGCGTGTGGTGCAGCATCTCTTCAACCGTCACCGGCAGCGTGTCAGGGTAGCCAAGCACCGCCATGCCGAGGGAGTCGCCGACGAGGATCACATCAATTCCAGCCTCGTCCACCAGGCGTGCCGTCGGGTAGTCGTATGCCGTAAGCGCCGTGATGGGCTCACCTTTACACTTGCGGTCGAGAAGCGTCTGGATCGTGATCTTCGGCGCAGGTGGAATCGACCGCGCATCGCGGAGCTGGGTAAGGCTCATACTGCCTCCAGTGCGACTCCGCGAAGAAGAAGCGGATGCCGCCCGAACCCTCTCAGTATAAATCCCCTTCGCGTAGCATCGTTCCTGGACACAGGAGGATCAGCGCAGATGCAAGTCCTGAACCGAAGCAAACAGTCCCTGCGACCGCCACGTGCTCGGCACGGAAGCGACCTCATGCAGGGCGGCCTTCTGCTGGCACTTGTTCTGCTGTCCAGCAGTGCGCACCCGCAAACGCTTGCGCGACCCGGTTGGGCCGGCTCCGGCATGACGGCCGAGCAGTGGTGGCCCCACGCTGTGATCTGTGACGTGCAGCCCGACAGCGTCGCGGTCGACCGCCCCGCCGGGGATGGATCCACCCTGCATCGGCTCGCCTCCCGGCTGGAAGACATGCAGACCCTCGGCGTCGACGCGCTGCTTTTGCGAGACCTGGAGAGAGATCCTCAGACGGAGCTAGCAGGTGAGCGCTCAGACCGCGGAGCGATCGCGATAGACGAGCGCTACGGCAACATCGAGCAGTTCGACGACTTCGTCCGGGATGCCGTGCGGCATGGGATGCGCGTGTTAGTCGAGCTCCGGCCAGGCACTGGAGCAGCATCCAGCCTGACCGATGATGCGCGCTTCTGGCTCAACCATGGCGTGACTGGCCTGTCTCTGCGCAGCGATGACGCGGCCGAGGTGCGCGCAGTGCGCAGCGTGCTCCGCAGCTACGTCGGTGAGCGAGTGCTGATCGCGGAAACGGAGGGATCCCCGCCCTCATCGGGCTCGCCCGCAAGCGCCCGCTCCACGCGGATCCCCGCCGGCGGGATGTCTCTTCGATCCTCGGCTGCTTCCCCGGCACGCCCCGACCAGCCCGACCTGGCAAGGATCGACCTGCCCCCTGTAGCGCAAGGCGCCGCGGAGATGCGCCGCGCCATCGAAGGCGCACAATCCATGGTGGCCGGCCACGGTCCGTTGCCATTGCTGAACGCTCCAAAGCAAGATGGCGGACTGCCCGCGCGCGTCATGGCGACCCTGCTGCTAGGCTCGGGCGGAGCCGCTCTTTTGCGAGCAGACGATCTCGATCTTGCGCACGGAGCCGGAGGTGGGACATCGAGCTCAGTCTTCGCCTGGTATAGGCAGTGGAGCGGCCTCCACCGCGGCAATGCCCAGATCCGATCGGGCGTCGGCACCCTGCTCGATCACGACGCCGATGGAGCTCTGGTGTGGGTGCGGCACGCAACATCGGGCGCCCCCGTCATTGGGATCTGTAACCTCGCGGCCAAGCCCCTTCGTCTTTCGCTCGTGGACGATGTGCGGAGGCTCAAGCTACGCGGTTCCTTTCTAAGGACGGTGGCAAGGTCCGACGGAGGTATGGGCGCCATGCCGCTTCGAGACGTCACGCTTCCAGCGTTCAGCGTCTACGTCGGGGAGCTGAGCCGGTAGTCGGGTGGTGGTCTCTCGCCTCATGCTGCCCGAACGGATTGCAAGCAAGCTGCCTGCCGACTCCAAAGTGACGGGGCGACCGCTCTACGGGAAGCCGCAGATCTAACGCGTCCGTGCGATATCCGGGCCGAGCACCTCCTGCGCGCTTGGCGCCGGGTACGGCGAAACTACACCATCCTCAGAGCCAGCCTGCAGATCCACCGTCGGGGACGGCTGAAGATGGTGCTCCGTCAGGCCAGTCTTCAGGATCAGAAAAGCCTCCTCTGGCGTATCCGCAAAGCGAAACAGATCGAGATCCTTCAACGCAATTGCACCGCGGTCAGCCATCGCATCGAGATTGATCACGCTCTTCCAATAGGCCGAGCCATAGATCACGATCGTGATCTGCTTCGCCAGCTTGTGAGTCTGTGCCAGCGTCAGAAGCTCAAACATCTCGTCCAGCGTGCCGAAACCACCGGGGAAGACAACCAGAGCCTTTGCCAGGTAGGCAAACCAGAACTTCCGCATAAAGAAGTAATGAAAGGTAAAGCTCAGCTCCGGTGTGATGTATGGGTTCGGCTGCTGCTCAAACGGCAGCCGGATGTTGAGCCCGATTGACTTGCAGCCTGCCTCGGAGGCGCCACGATTCGCCGCTTCCATAATCCCTGGACCTCCGCCCGAGGTCACCACGAAGCGGTGCCGGCGACCCGGAAGAGACTTCGACCAGCGCGCCAGCATCCCCGCCAATGTTCGGGCGTCCTCGTAAAACGTCGCCATGTCTACCGCCGCCTCCGCTAAGCGAAGCTTGCGCGCGGACGTCTCTCCGCTCTCTCGCTCCTCCCGCTTCGCGGGCTGCTCCGGCTCGGGCGCTGGTCTAGCCGATCCGGTGTTCTCCAGCAGTTCGAGCTCGCTGGTCGCGACATCCAGCGCACGAAAGCGTGCAGAGCCGAAGAACACAACGGTGTCCTGGATCCGTTCACGGCGGAACCGCGCCATCGGCTCCTGGTACTCGGCCATGATGCGGAAGAGCCGTCCGTCCGCCGAATTCAGAAACTCAGCGTTCTCGTAGGCGAAGGGAGCATCGTGCGTGCTGTCGGAAGTTGTCTCGGAATCGTCTGTTTGCATGACCATGTCGTCTTCCCACATCAGCCGCGGTAGTCGCGGTAGTTTACCGCCTCGGAGATCCCGATCCAGATATCCAGGAGTCCCAGGCCGGAGATCATTCCGCGGATCGCCCCGTTATGGAGGATGGACGCAAGCGCCGGGCGCGCTTGGAGAAACGCATTGTGATCCCAGATACGCGTCCACCACGGCAGCACCAGAACCAGAACGCCGAGGTAAACGCAGAACAATACCAGGACGAAAAGCGAGAGCCGCTGCAGCCAGATCGGAGCAGTGCGCTGCCCGGCGCCCGCCGCGGTCAATCCGTCGGGCATGTCGCCGGCTGCCCCCTGCGGTTCAGGAGGCGTGGGGTTGGGAAATAGCTGTGGCTGGCCAGACATCAAGCTCTCACCTCTGACCTTAGCAGACAGGGTAGGCGTTGTCCTCTGGCGCGGAGGTTGCAGCTTCGGCAAACCCGCCGCACGCCCCTCTCATCGGAGATGAGAAAATCGAAGTATGCTCCAACTCTCCGCCGCCGGAAAGCGCTTCGGCCAGAAGCTGCTCTTCGAAGACGCCAACTGGCTCATCACTCCCGACGAGCGCACCGGCCTAGTCGGCGGCAACGGCACCGGCAAATCGACGCTGTTGAAGGTGCTCGAGGGGCTCGAATCGCTCGACTACGGAACGATCAGCCGCGCCAAAAACATGACCCTCGGTTACCTCCCGCAGGATGGCCTCGTCATGCGCGGGAAGTCTGTCTTTGAGGAGTGTCTGTCGGTCTTCGACCATCTGCGCGGCCTCGAACACGAAGCCGAGGCGCTCTCAGCCACGCTCTCCGAGCACCCGCCGGAGAGCCCGGAGTATGCCGCGGCCGCCGACCGGTACTCCCACATCAGCGATGTCATGCACGCGAACGATATCTACACGCTCGATTACCAGGTAGGCACGGTGCTCGGCGGCCTCGGCTTTCCTAAAGAAGACTGGGAACGACGTACCGAGGAGTTCTCGGGCGGCTGGCAGATGCGCATCGCCCTTGCGAAGCTGCTCCTGCAAAAGCCCTCGCTGCTGCTGCTTGATGAGCCCACCAATCACCTCGATCTCGAAACCCGTAACTGGCTCGAAGACTACCTCCGCAACTACCCCAATGGCTTTGTCCTCATCTCGCACGATCGCTACTTCCTCGACGTCACGGTCAACAAGACCGTCGAACTCTGGAACAAGCGCGCCCACTTCTACCACGGCAACTACGAGAAGTATCTGAAGGAAAAAGAAGAGCGCCGCAGCCAACTGCTCAGCGCGCACAAGAACCAGCGGGATCGCATCCAGGATCTCGAAGCCTTCATCAATCGCTTCCGCTATCAGGCTACCAAGGCGAAGCAGGTTCAATCCCGTATCAAGGAGCTCGAAAAGATCGAGCGGATCGAGGTCCCCGAAGAGGAGGCGACAATTCACTTCACCTTTCCCCAGCCGCCAGCCAGCGGCCGAACCGTCATCGAGGTCTCCCACCTCACCAAGCACTACCCTCTTCCTGGCGGCCAGCCCAAGCGTGTTCTGGATGACGTAAGCTTCACCATCGATCGCGGCGACCGCATCGCTCTCGTAGGCGCGAACGGCGCTGGCAAATCAACGCTGATCCGTATGCTCTCCGGCTTGGAGGCGCCCACATCCGGCGCCATCAAGCTCGGCCATAACGTCCTCGCCGACTACTTCGCCCAGGATCAGTACAAGGTTCTTGACCCTAACGCACGCATGCTCGACGACATCAGCGGCTCCGCCCCCAAGGTCTCGCAGGTCGAACTCCGCAATCTGCTCGGCTGCTTCATGTTCTCGGGGGACGATGTCTTCAAGCAACTCGGCGTGCTCTCCGGCGGCGAGCGCAACCGTTACGCCATGGCTCGTATGCTTGTCTCCCCGTCGAACATGCTTCTGCTGGACGAGCCCACAAACCATCTCGACCTCCGCGCCAAGGACGTCCTGCTGGACGCGATCCGCAACTTCTCGGGCACCGTCCTCTTCGTCTCGCACGATCGCTACTTCATCGATGGCCTCGCCACCCGTGTCTTCGAGGTCGAAGATCGCCGCGTCCACGTCTACCCTGGCAACTACGAGGACTACGTCTGGCGAAAGCAGGGAGGACCGGAGAAGGTCATCGCTTCGGTTACAAACCCGTCCACCGTCGTAAGCGCAACCACCGTCCAAACGCCCGATACCGCACCCGAGCCGCCCAAGCCTCCAGTAAAGCGCCTCAATCCCATCAAGCTGAAGCAACTGGAAGATCGCGTTCAGTTCGCCGAGACTGAGATCCCCCGGCTCGAAGACGCGATCGCCGCAGCGGAGCAGAAGCTGGGCGTCTTTACCTCGGCCGAGGAGTCACAGCGGCTCGCGGCCAGAATCGAGACCATGAAGCAACAGCAGGCCATCCTGCTCGCTGAATGGGAAGAACTCACCGGCCAGCTCGACGAGCAGAAGTCCGCCTGACCACCTTCTCGCAAACCTGAACTTCGCTCCATCCCAGCATCCGTGACATCACGTGGGCAGCAGCGGCCTTCAGGCCGCTGAATCGACGCAAGCGAACAAGCGGCTTCAGCCCCGGCACGTTCCTCGCGGCAAACTCCGCCGAGCCCCCTACCTCCCTTCGCGGAGCCTCTCCGCCAGCCGTTCCGGCAGCCCCGCCATCAGGATCCGTCCCTGCGATGCCGTCAGGTCGTACGGCACGCGATGGTAGGTGATGACCGCCCGCTCAGTGTCGTAGATCGCATACGCCGCTCGCCAGTCGCAGTCGCGCGGCTGCCCGACAGATCCAGGATTGATCAGATGTCTCGTGCCCTCGGGCAGCGGCATCGTCCAGGTCTCCGCCTCGTTGTACGTCCGATAGCGCGGCCTCACCTCGTGCCACTCATGTCCGTTCTGGCAGAAACCACCCTGGATATGTGTATGTCCAATGAAAGTCACAAAGGTATTCATCTGCTGGAGCGGAGCCCACGCATCCCGCATGCTTAGGATGTAGTGATCCTCATTCAGAGGAGATCCGTGAGCACACGTGATCGTTGCAGCCTCAACGCCGTTCACCAGCGGGTGCAGCGGTCCCTGCGGCATCTCTCGAAGCCACTGCAGGTTCTCCGGCGTCAGCTCGTTCTGAGTCCAGTTTGCAGCCGCGCGGGCCGTTGGGTTGAAGCCCACTGCAGAAGAAAGCCCACAGCAGACACGGTCGTGATTGCCTCGGACCGAGAGTTGCGCCAGGGGTCGAACCCGATCGATCACTTGATTTGGACTTCCGCCGTATCCCACCGTATCGCCCAGGTTCCAGAGAACTTCGAAGGCACCCTCGGCAGAACGCAGCACGGCCTCGAAACCCTCGAGGTTGGCGTGGATGTCGGAGAGGATGAGAGCTCGCATACGTTGGTCGCGGCACTTGCGCACCAATCTCTTAGGATATCTGCTTCCGCCCGCCCAGCAAAACAGGAACCTAGCCCAGGGTCGCCAGTGGCCGGGAGCGGTCCGTCCGCATCGTCGGTGCGGAGGCCAGCAACTTGCGCGTGTACGGATGTCTCGGTCTGCTGAAGATCTCCTCCGCTGGCCCCTGCTCCACGATCCGCCCATGCTGCATCACCGCCACACGGTCCGCCACTTGGCTCACCACCGCAAGGTCGTGCGAGATAAACAGCATCGTCAGCGAATATTTTCGGCGAAGCTCCGCAAGCAAAGCCAGAATCTGCGCCTGGACCGTGACGTCGAGCGCCGTCGTAGGCTCGTCCGCAACCAGCAGGTGTGGCCGGTTGACGATTGCGATGGCGATCAGGATGCGCTGCCTCTGCCCGCCGGAAAACTGGTGCGGGTATTCACCCATCCGGCTCTCCGGGTCCGGCAGGGCCACCTCGCGCATCGCCTCCAGAACCCGTGCTCTCACCGCGCTCCCGCGCATCTCCGGATGGTGGGCCCGGATGGCTTCAGCAATCTGCCCCCCCACCGGCATCACCGGGTTGAGCGCCGTCATCGGCTCCTGGAAGATCATCGCGATCTCACGCCCGCGCCTCCGCTGCATCTGTCTCTCGGAGAGCTCTCGGAGATTCTGGTCGCGGAAGAGGATCTGCCCGGAGACATGCGCCGAAGGCGGCAGCAAACCCAGAAGCGCCAGCGAGGTAGCCGATTTTCCTGACCCTGACTCGCCCACGAGCCCCAGCGTCTCACCCTCCGCTACCCCAAAGCTGATCTCCGTCACGGCAGGGCGAGCCCCAAAGCGGATCGAAAGCTCGGAGACTTGGAGGAGGTTTGCCACCGTTCCATCTTAGCCGGCGAGAGCACCCGGATTGCCTTGAGCTTTGAGCCAGCCGGAGGCGTCTAATAGCTGACGATATGAGGCGAACTCTCTCCGCTATTCTTTCGATCGGCGCCCTTCTGCACGGACTGGGAGGCGCCGCCCAAACCCACAAAGTGGCCAGGCCCGAGCAGGTTGTTCGCGCGGTCGGGGTCTACGAGTGGACGGGTGACCTGAAGAAGCCCACTGGCAGCCGGTTGATCCCGGTCACCCTCTTCATCGAGGGCGCTCTTCAGGATGCCGGGGTCTACCTCGCGCGGCCAATCCCCTTCGCCCTCACACCCGGCAACGAGTACGAGTTGCAGCAGGCCGGGATCGCGCGAGGCGCGCTCGATCTCGCCTACGCCCGCCACCTCCAGACCGCGGACTCCGCCTACGAGGATGGTTGGTTCGGCTACGGCAGCTACAAAGCTCCTCCCGCAGCGAAGAAGGAGCCGGTCCTTCGCGCCTCCCGCAATCCCGCCGTTCTCACCAGCTCAAAGGAAGACTCGCGTCCGCATCTCGGCAACAAAAGCGACACCGGGAATCCCGCAAAGCCAGATCCCGCAAAGGCAGATCCGGCACCGAACGCGAACGACAAATCGTCCGTTCCGGGAGACCAGGGCGACTCCTCGCAGCGTAAGAGTTCGGCTGGATCAGCAGCCGATGATCCGGATCGGCCCACCATGCGGCGCCGCAGCGACTCCTCCGCGCCGTCCGGAGACAGCCCAACATCCTCGACCACCGGGTCGTCTCCCGCCAACGACCCAGACCGTCCCACGCTTAGGCGGCGCTCCCCAGACGACGCCAGTAAGTCGAAGGACGACTCAAACGACGTCGCGACCGTCACCGGCACCGGATCGCTCAACAACGACCCGGACCGCCCCAACCTCCACCGTGGAAAGCCCGCATCGTCCGCGAACGACACGGACCTCCCCAAACTCGTCGGCGTGCCGAAAGATCTGAAACAGATGGTGGCCGTCTCCGATGCGGCAAACCGTCCGCCGCATGACTTCACTCTGGCCTGGCAAGACGAAAAGGACCGCGCCGCCGTTCTTGCCAAGATGGAATCCCTCGCGAAAGCTCAGCTCCTGCTCTACGCATCAGATCCCCTCGCCCCACAGACCGCTCCAGCCAGGCCCGTCGCCGCACGTCCGTCGCGAAACGCGCCGGGGCAGGGCAGGGCAGGCCAGCCCGGCCTCGCGAGCTCGAAGGCTACCGCCAGATCGACGACGTCTCCGGAGATTGCTCTGCTCGATGAGGAGCTCAAGGCCTTCACCCTCAGCTATGGAGGTGCCGCCACCTACGTCTACACCGCGCATACAGCGGGCACCGGAGCCGACCTTCGGTACGTCACCGTCGTCGCTCAGGCAGACGTCAATGGCGAGCTCCGGCCCGCGATCAAAAGCGCCACTGACGAGGCACACCTCGACCGCACACCCCGCATGCGCTTCGTCGATGCGGTCGATGCAGAAGCCTCCAACCGCGCCAGTCTTCTCTTCGAACTGCGTTCCCAATCCACTCGTCAGTTCGGTCTTTATCGTGTCATCGGCTCCCGGGCCGACGCCTTTTTCATGACAGGAACAACCCAGTAACAGATCGTCCCGCAGACGCAAAAAGAGCCGCGGGCAGTCTGCCCGCGGCTCTCGATTGCTCTCCGGCTTAGCCCTGCAGCGATGGGTAATCGACGTAGCCCTCCGGGCCATGCGAGTAGAAGGTCTCTGGATTCGGCTCGTTCAGCGGAGCGTCCTTGGCAAAGCGAACTGGCAGATCCGGGTTCGCGATGAAGAGCTTTCCGAACGCGACCGCATCCGCCTCCCCTCGCTGGATGACCTCTTCCGCCAGCTCCTTGCTGAACTTTTCGTTCGCGATGTACACCCCGCCAAACGCCTTCTTCAGCTGTGGCCCGAGCCGCCTGTCGCCGATGTACTCTCGCGCCGCGATAAACGCGATCTGCCGTCGGCCCAGCTCCGTTGCCACATAGCCGAAGGTCATCTCCGGATTGGAGTCGGAGATGCCGTGCGTGTCGCTCCGCGGTGCCAGGTGCATGCCCACGCGATTCGGCCCCCACACCGAGATCACAGCGTCCGTCACCTCCAGCATCAGCCGTGCGCGATTCTCAATCGTGCCACCGTACTCGTCCGTCCGGTAGTTCGTCCCGTCCTGCAAAAACTGGTCCAGCAGATACCCATTCGCCCCGTGCATCTCGACGCCATCAAATCCGGCAGCCTTGGCGTTCTCCGCGCCGCGCCGGAAGTCCTCCACAACGCCCTTCACCTCGCTCGTGCTCAGCTCGCGTGGCGTCTCGAACTCCTTCATCGGACGCACCAGAGACACATGCCCCGTCGCCGCGATCGGGCTCGGCGCCACCGGCTGCTCACCGTTCAGAAACACCGGATCGGAGATGCGTCCGACATGCCAGATCTGCGAGAAGATCCGTCCGCCCGCCTCGTGGACAGCCGCCGTCACTGGCTTCCACGCCTCCACCTGCTGCTCCGACCAGAGCCCCGGAACCTGCGCGTAACCGACCCCTTGTGGCGAAATCGGCGTCCCCTCGGAAATAATCAGGCCAGCCGTCGCGCGCTGCCGGTAGTAGTCCACCATCACGGGCGTAGGAACATGGTCAGGCGTGCCGCGCAAACGCGTAAGCGGCGCCATAATAACGCGGTTCGGAAGCTTCAAGTCGCCAAGCTGCAAAGGGTCAAGTAACGATGGCACGGGGGGACACCTCTTCTGAGATCTACAGAAATCAGATGTTCGAGGTCGCCCAAAGATGCGCGGCCAGGCGTAGGTGGCGCAGCGGACCTCGCGAAGCGCGAGGTCAACCTACAGAGACCGCCGCCTGTAAGCTCAGCGCCTAAACGGGGTAGCTCTTCAGCCACTCGCGAAACGTCGGTCCAAGGTCCTCGCGCTTCAGCGCAAACTCCACCGTAGCCTTCAAAAACCCGAGCTTGTCCCCCGCATCGTGGCGCTTGCCCTCGTAGCTGAAACCGTAGACCTTCTCGAACTGCAGCAGCGCCTTGATCCCGTCCGTCAGCTGCAACTCTCCCCCTGCGCCCGGCTTGATCGTCTCCAGCATCTCGAAGATGCGCGGCGTCAGGATGTATCGTCCGATAATGGCGTTGTGCGACGGCGCCTCCTCCGGCTTCGGCTTCTCGACTAAGTTCCTCACATCCAGCAGACGCGGATTTTTCCCGTCCGGCGTGCAGTCTAGGCAGCCGTAGTTCTGAATCGCCGCGCCTTCCACAACCTCCGAGCCCAGGATGCTCGACTGCACCTCTTCAAAAATCGCGACCATCTGCTTCATGCACGGCACCGTCGCGTCCACAACGTCGTCCGGCAGCAGCACCGCAAAGGGCTCGTCCCCAACCAGCTCCTTCGCCATCAGGACCGCGTGGCCGAGACCCAGCGCCTCCGGCTGCCGTGTGTACGTGATCTTGGCCAGCTTCGAGACCGACCGCGCAATCTCAAGCAGCGCCGTCTTCCCCCGCGCCTCCAGCGTCGCCTCCAGCTCAAACGATTTATCGAAGTGGTCCTCCATCGTCGACTTGCCGCGCCCGGTCACAATAATGATCTCCGTGCAGCCCGCCGCAACCGCCTCTTCCACGCCGTACTGGATCAATGGCTTGTCGACAAGCGGCAGCATCTCCTTCGGAATCGCCTTGGTCGCCGGAAGAAAGCGAGTGCCCATACCTGCGGCCGGAAAGACTGCCTTGCGAACCTTCTGATAAGTCATGGTGACGTTGTTTCCTTCATTGGTGTCAATCTCACCGGCAGTAACAAGCCAAAACCGCAGGCTCACATAGCACTTACGCATAGCCCAGAGATGCTGCCGCGCCCACAAGGTACATCCCTGTTACAAAACTGGCGAGTCGTCATGCAGCATCGCTCTCCGGATCACCTTCAGCGGCGCCGGTCCCTGCCGCATGAATGCATCGTGGAAACTCTGGAGGTTGAAAGCCGCCCCTTGCTTCTTCTTCAGATCTTCCCGCAGCTTCATAATCTCCAGCTTGCCCAGCGTGTAATACAGATACGTGGCATCCGCCGTTCCCCGCTTCGTCTCCACCAGCCCCACAGCATGGGATTGGTAACCCTCTCTCACAAACAAGTCGACCGCCTGGTCGATCGTCCAGGCTCCGCTCGCCTCCCCCTGCGCCGTGTGGAGCTTGATCGAATTGACAAACCTCGCATCCCGCAGCAAAGCATCCTGCAGCTGCCCCAGCCGAATCAGCTTCGCCTCACGCTCGTCCGTCGCTCCCGCGCCCGGCCGGCCATAACCCTCGTCCAGCATCATCTGCTCGCAGTAGTGCGCCCAGCCTTCAATATTCGTGTTCGCCCCAATCAGCTTGCGGACCTTGGATGGAAACTGATCCTGCCACAAAAACTGCACATAGTGGCCCGGATACGCCTCATGCACACTCGTCGAAATAATCGTGCCCACGTTGAAGCCCGCCATGTGTTCGGCCACATGCGCCGCCGTCCAGTCCTTCTCCGGCAGCGTCACGTTGAAGTACGCCTTGGTCGAGTGCGTCTCAAACGGCCCCGGAGGATCCATCGAAGCAAAGGTCGTCGCCCGCATGAACGGTGGCGTCTCCTCGAGCGTCGGCTCCACCTCGCTCGGGATCGTGATGATGTGGTGCTCACGGATGTACGCGATCAGGCCCGAAAACGTGTTCTGAAACGCCGGCAGCAGCTTGTCCGGCGCGGGGTGGATCGTCGCCAGCTCCGCCAGCACCTGCTCCGGCGTCTTCGACGGATCCAGCTCATGCGCAATTCGCTTGAACTCACCCTGGTTCCGGTGAAGATCCGCATACGCAATCGTCAGCAGCCGGTCGAGCGGCAGGTCCACCATCTCGTCAAACGCCAACTTCTTCCGGAAGGTCTCCGCACCCAGCCGATAGTCCCCATTCGATCGCGGCAGCAGATCAGACCTCATCCACGCGCCATACTCCTTCAGCGCCTCGATCACCGCTGCATTCGAACTCGCGAAATCAGCCCGCGTCTTCGCGTCCGTCGCGTCCTTGAACGCCGCCGGAACATCATTCTGGAAGAAGCTCACCAGCCCATCGATCTGTTCCAGCGCGATCTCGGTAAAGATCCGCGGCGGGTTCTTCAGATTCTTGCGCGCCTCAACAAATACCTGCGGCATCTGCCGCTCGCGCTCCACCACAGCCCGTAACCGGGTATTTGCAGGCGCGAAGTTCCTGCTCATCAGCACAAACACCGAGCCCGTGATCCCAGACGAGTAGATGTCCGGATTCTTCTCCCAATTCCGGATCACCTCAAGCGAAAGCAGCTGCGACCGGATGCTGTTCAGCAGGATCTCGCGATCCGCTGCCATCGGCGCATCGAGTGACGACGGATCGATCGCCGCCATCTTCTGCTCATAGCTATGCAGCGCCGCAATTTGCCTCTGCACCGTCTCAGTCGAGTAGTCCTCGAGCCTCGTGTCGTACTGATGGAGCCCCGCCGCCGTTCCGCTCGTGGGCGAGTAGCGAAACAAAACGTCGTCGAAATACTGGTTCGAAAGAAAGCCGAACGTCTGCATCGAGCCATCAGCCGATGCATGCTGCGCCTGCACTGCGGTGGCAGTCATGCTGACTCCAAGTGTTGCGCTCATAAAAACGGCTGCGCGAAGAAACATGTACACAAAGTATCCTCTGTTGCGAATCATTCTATCCGCGCTCACGCCGTCACCGCGCGTTCGCCATCGAGCGCATCCAACAGCGCCCGCGTCTCCGCCAGCACATCCTCCGCCTTCGCCGAGGTCAGCGGCCAGCGCAGCACACCCTGTGGCGTAAACTGCGCACCATTCTTCCCATTCCGGCTCACCAACTTCATCAGCAAACCAGGGTCGACGCCCATCTTCCCGCGGCTCGCACCAGCATTCGCAAAGCTCTCGTCCGCGCTCCGGTCCGCAAACTTCACGTGCAGCATGTCCCGCATCGCTTTGATCTTTCCCGCCTGCCCAACCGCTCCGTTCCCCGGCCGAGCTCCAACCGTCGCCCGCGCCGCCAAGGTCGCATTGGTCACCTGCCGCTGCGAGACCGCGTTGAAGCTGTGCTGAAGCGGCCGAGCCGGCGGCGCGGGGCGTGCAATCTGCCCCGGTCTCAGCGGCTGCAACGGCGTCGTCGGCCGCCCATTGCTCCCGGGCCCCGTGCCTGCCGCAGGCTGCTCTTCAATCGCCGTTCGTTTCCGTTCCAGCGTCGCAATCCCGAGCTGCTCGCAATGCAGTCGTATCTCTCCCGCGCTCAGCAGGTTCAGCACGGACTCCGGCGGCTTGCCGTACCGGTCGTCCAACTCCGCCCGCACATCGTTCAGCGCCGCGTAATCCGTCGCTCCAGCGATTCGCTTATACATCCGCAGCCGCTGGTTCTCCTCAGGTATGTAACTGTCGTCGATACGTACTGATATTCCGAGATTGATCACCGTCGTCCCATGCGCCGGTCCATCATCCTCGCCCTTCATCTTACGTACGGCCTCTTCAAGCATCGTCGTATACATCTCGAAGCCGATCGCCTCGATATGCCCGCTCTGCTCTCCGCCCAGCATATTTCCCGCGCCGCGCAGCTCCAGGTCGAGTGCCGCTATCTTGAAGCCCGCGCCCAGGTCGGAAAACTCCTTCAACGCCGCCAGCCTTCGCCGCGCAATCTCCGTCAGCTGCTGCTCCGGCGGAATCAACAGGTACGAGTACGCCCGCCGATTCGACCGCCCCACTCGTCCTCGCAGCTGGTAAAGCTCACTCAACCCGTGCCGGTCCGCTCGGTTGATGATGATCGTATTCGCCAGCGGAATATCCAGCCCATTCTCGATGATGGAGGTCGCGCACAGCACGTCGTACTCATGATTCATAAACGCCAGCATCACCCGCTCAAGCTCCGCCTCCGGCAGCTGCCCATGTCCCACGACCACGCGCGCCTGTGGCACCAATTCGCGGATCTTCGCTGCCAGCTCATAGATCGTCTCCACCCGGTTGTGTACGAAATATGTCTGCCCGCCGCGCTCAAGCTCTATCTCGACCGCAGTCCGCACCAGCTTCTCATCGAACTTCGCCACAATCGTCTGGATGGCCATGCGGTCCTTCGGCGGCGTCTCTATCACGCTCATGTCACGCAACCCGATCAGTGACATATGCAGCGTGCGCGGGATAGGGGTCGCCGACATGCTCAACACATCGATCGCCGATCGCATCTGCTTCAGCCGCTCCTTATGCCGCACCCCGAAGCGCTGTTCCTCGTCCACCACCAGCAGCCCCAGATCCTGGAACTTCAGATCCTTCGACAGCACGCGATGCGTCCCGATCAGGATGTCGACCTTCCCCTGCTCCACCTTCTCGAGAATGACCTTCTGCTCCTTCGCTGTCCGAAATCGCGAGATCATCTCGACGTTCACCGGGAACTTCGCAAATCGCCTCTTGAAACTCTCGTAGTGCTGAAAGCTCAGCACCGTCGTCGGCGTCAGCACCGCAACCTGCTTCGAATCCTGCACGGCCTTGAAAGCCGCACGCATCGCCACCTCGGTCTTGCCGTAGCCCACATCGCCGCACAACAGCCGGTCCATCGGCTGCTGCGACTCCATGTCGCGCTTGATCTCCGCAATCGCACTCAGCTGATCGTCCGTCTCCGTAAAATCGAACGCGTCTTCGAACTCGCGCTGGAGCGTGCTGTCCGGAGAGAATGCCGTGCCCACCGCCGCCGCACGCTGCGCATACAGCTTCAGCAGCTCGGCCGCCATGTCCTGCATGGCCTTCTTCACCCGGGCCTTCGTCTTCGCCCACTGCTGGCTCCCCAGCTTGTTCAGCTCCGGCGCAGGCCCCGTGTCCGTCGACCTGTACTTCTGGATCAGGTCCAGCCGTGTCAGCGGCACATACAGCTTCGCCTGATCCGCGAACTCCAGGATCATCAGCTCCAGCGGCGGCGCATCGTTCTCCTCGATCACGCGCAGACCGCAGTACTGCGCGATTCCGTGCTCCACATGCACCACGTAATCGCCAACCGCAAGATCACGAAAGTCCGAGATAAATGCCGAGGTCTTTGACTTCTTTCGCGCCGCAGGCCTCGCCGCAACGTTCGCATCGTCGCTCAGGTCCTGCGCTCCAAAGATCACAATCTGTCGCGTGGTCGCCCGGTGCAGATCCAGCACCTGCACACCCGCCGCAATCGCCGTCCTTACAATCACCGGCGTGCGCAGGTCCCCGGCCAGATAACTTGACTCCGAGTACACCGTCGAAGACCCGGCCTGTTGCGTGCGCGATCCCAGCCGGTACGGCACCTGGTACTCCTGTAGCAGCGATGCCAGCCGCTCCACCTCGCCCTGATTTGGCGCAGTCAGCAGCACCCGCGCATCCTGCCCCATCAGCGTTCGCAGCTGATCCACCATCGCCGGAATCGACCCATGGAAGCGCATCGTCGGTCGTGTCTGGAAGTCCACCTCACTCAGCTCGCTCCGGTCCGCATCCAGCACATCGATCGCGCCCAGCTGATCCAGATCGCACCCGGTAAACGCCCTCAATCGATCCTCAAGCTCCCAAGGTGAAAGATAAACATCCTCCGGCCGCACCAGGCGTCCAATGCCCGCGCGCTCATGCCTCTGCTCCACCTTGTTCCACCAGCGCTCGCCCTGGTTCTGCACCATCGCCGGCTCTTCCACAAAGATCCGTGCCGACCGGCCCATCAGGTCCAGCAGCGTCAGCGGCGCTCCGGCAACCGGCGCAAAAAACTCCCACCCAGGGAACACCGTAGCCTCGCCCGTCCGCGTCGCCACATGCGTCTGCAGCTCGCTCGGCGTCTCTCCGCCCTCCATCACCGCGCCTGCTGCCGAGCCCGACCGCGTCAGCCGCGCATTGATCGCCGACAACAGCCGTTCGGTCACCGGCATCTCGGTCAGCGGCAGCAGCAACGCCTCATCCAGGGTCGAACTCGATCGCTGCGTCTCCGGATCAAACTTCCGTATCGACTCGATCTCGTCCCCAAAAAAATCGATCCGCACCGGACGATCTTGCTCCGGCGAATACACGTCGACGATCCCGCCGCGAATCGTGACCTGCCCCGGCATCTCGACCACGTCCACCTTCGTGTACCCGACCGAAAGCAGATGCTCGATCAGCATCTCCGGAAGGTGCTCCTCGCCCGTCCGCAGCCGAAGCGCCAGCCCCGTGTAGTGGTCGCGCGAGAACAATCTCATGCAGGCCGCCTCGACTGGCGCAATCACCAGCCGCTGTACTCCGGCAGCCTTCTCGCAAAGCTTCCACAGCGTCGCCGCACGCGCCTCCTGGATCTCCGGATGCGGCGAAAGGTTCTCAAACGGCAGCACATCGTGCGCGGGCAGTCGCAGCACCTGCGACGGTTGGAGCGCGCCCGTCAGCTCACACGCCGACAACACCGCCGCATGCAGCGCCTCCGCCGCCTTGTTGTCCGCAACGATCATCAGGCAAGGCGCATTCGCCGCCCGCACAAATAACGGCAGATACAACGCCCGCGCGGTCGCCGTCAGACCGGAGACACGCCTCCTCCCCGAGCCCGCGCTCAGGTGGCGTCGGACACGTTCAAACGCATCGGTGTGCTCGAGGTCCGCCAGCAGCTCGCGGACAAAAGGAAGGATCATGGAAGCATCATCGCTCTATCAATTGTACTGAGCCCGCACCCAGGTCACATACATCTGCCCCAAGCCCAACCATGCACTCTCCCGACCCCGTCTGCCCCCGCCAAAGTCACACGGTCACGACGATCTTCCCAATCTGCTGATTCGACTCCATGTATCGGTGTGCCTCCACGATCTCGTCCAGCTTGAAGGTCTTCGCAATACGCGGCCGGAACGCCCCCGACTCCAGTTTGTCGAGCACATACCTCTCCGCCGTCGCGCGCACCCCAGGGTCGCTGTTGATCTCGAACAACGTGTACCCCCGAAACGTCAACGACTTCGAGAGCGCCGTGAACAGCGGCAGCGGCGTCTTCTCCCCTGACAACGCCCCGTACTCGAAGATGATCCCCTGGTACGCGGCCGCCTCCGCCAGCTCGGCGACAATCGGTCCGCCAATCGGATCGAACACCAGCCGAGCTCCCTTGCCGCCGGTAATTTCGTTCACCCGCACCGGCAGATCCTCGCCGTCAGTCACAATCACGTGGTCCGCTCCCAGCGCCAGCAGTTCCTCCCTCTTCGCCGCCGTCCGCGTCACCGCGATCGAGATCGCACCCTCCGCCTTCGCAATCTCGATCGCCGCCACCCCAACCGAGCTCGACGCCGCCGTGATCAGCACAAAATCATCGGGCGCGATCTTGCCGAAGTGAACCAGCGCCCCATACGCCGTCAGGTACTGCATCCAGATGCTCGTGCCCTCCTCCGGAGAAAGCTTCGCCGGATACTCCGCCAACGCATTCGCCGGCACAATCGCCACCTCGCCGTACACGCCGTACTCATTCGCGGCGAACGCTGGCACCGTGCTCGCCGTCTTGCCAATCCACGCCCGGTCCACACCCTCGCCCACCGCCTCAACCGTTCCAGAGGCCTCATAGCCCAGCTTCGAGGGCAGCACCGGCTGTTGCAAATACTTGCCCATCCGGAACATCACCTCCGCGCGGTTCAACCCGATTGCCTTCACCCGCAGCCTCACCTCGCCCTTGCCCGGCTCCGGCACAGGCTGCTCCTCAATCCGCAAAACCTCGGGCCCGCCTGTCTCGTGGAAGCGCACAATCTTTACTGTCTCGTCAGCCATCGTTATCCCTCAGGTCACAAACTAAAGCCCTGCTTCATCACGTTCGATTCACGGTACGCAATAACGATGCACAAACACGCCGCGTCCCACATCCGGCTTTGGGCTTCGGCTGCATCTACGCCGCGTTCTCCTCCGCCTTCGCCGCGCCCGACGGATCCTCCCGGAACGCGGGCTCGCCCACATCCCCGTACACCACCTGCCCATACTCCAGCAGCGTCACCATGCCCACGCCACCGCAGATATTTCCACCCACCGCCAGCAGAAGCCACTTGAGATAGCTTGCCCATGCGATCTGGCCCGTCAGAACCGCCGTCAGGATCTCTCCACTTCCCGCAATGCAGTGGGCAAAGTTCCCCAGCCCAACCACAAACGTCAGGATCCAGATGATCATCACCGAGCCCGTGATCGAGTGCGATCCGCTCACCAGCCACGCCGCCAGCGCGATAATCCATCCGCCCATCACCCCACTCCAGAACACCGCGCTCGCCGGCCTCTGCGCCGCCTCGATCCCCAGCTTGGCCAGCGCATGCACCACTTGGGGATTCAACGCATCTGTCAGGCTCACCAGGCACGCAAACGCGAACGCACCCAGCACATTTGCCGGAAGCACCGTAAACCACAGCCGCATCGTGTTCCAGAAATGTTTTTTCTCCGCCAGCACCAGTGCCACGGGGGTAAAGTGTGTTCTCGGTAAACAGCTGTGCCCGCCCCAGGATCACGACGATAAACCCGAGCGGATAAAACATCTTCGCGATGAACTCGGCCTTGCTGCTCGTGCCTAGCATCGCCAGCGTAATCGCATTCCCCAGCGCGGACAGCCCCATAAATGTACCGCCTGCAAACCCTGAGATCGCCAGCGCAGAGCTCGATCGCTTCAGCTCCTGCCGCGCATTGCTCGCAACCTGCTCAAAAATCTCTTGCGCACTCGGCCGCTCCAGATTCTTCTGTGCGTCGGCCGCCGGCGTTTGCTGCTGCGGGGCTCGTCGTCCTCGTAGCCGAGTTGCCATGCGCCATCCTCAGGAAAGGGATCAAAACTGTGCCGCTCTTCCCACGTGAGATGCATGGCCGCGCCGCTCCGCATGCAGGTTGGTAAAATCGGTCCCAGCATGCCGACCCTCTCCGCCCTGTCCCCGGAAGTCCTCGCGAAGTACCAGCCTGTGATTGGCCTCGAGGTCCACGTCCAGCTCCTCACCGAGTCCAAGGCCTTCTGCCCCTGCCTCAACCGCTACGGCGGCGAGCCCAATACCCACGTCTGCCCTACCTGCCTCGGCCTCCCCGGAGCCCTTCCGGTGCTGAACCGCCGGGCCGTAGAGTTCGCCGTACTCGCCGCCAAAGCCATCCATTGCGAGATCCGCGAGACCAGCATCTTCTCCCGCAAAAACTACTTCTACCCCGACTCCCCCAAGGGCTACCAGATCTCGCAGTTCGACAAACCCGTCGCTGAGCACGGCTACATCGACGTCCCCGACGCCAACGGGGAGTCCAAACGCATCGGTGTCACCCGCCTCCACCTCGAAGAGGACGCCGGCAAGAGCATCCACGACGGCTTCGCCGACTCCGGCTCCCGCACCTACATCGACCTCAACCGCTGCGGCACCCCCCTCGTCGAGATCGTCTCCGAGCCCGACCTCCGCACCCCCGACGAGGCCTTCGAATACCTCACCCGCCTCAAGGAGATCCTCCTCTATACCGGCGTCTCCGACTGCAACATGGAAGAGGGCTCTCTCCGCTGCGACGCCAACGTCTCCGTCATGCTCAAGGGCGCAGACAAGTTCGGCACCAAGGCCGAGGTCAAAAACGTCAACAGCTTCCGCTACATCCGCTCCGCTTTGGAGTACGAGATCGAACGCCAGATCGGCGTTCTCGAAGACGGCGGCCGCGTCGTCCAGGAGTCGCGGCTTTGGAACAACGCCGAAGGCCGCACCTTCTCCATGCGCTCCAAAGAAGCCGCGCACGACTACCGCTACTTCCCCGAGCCCGACCTCCCGCCCCTCATCGTCGGTTCGGAGTGGCAGGCCGCCATTCTCCAGTCTCTCCCCGAACTCCCCGAAGCTCGCCGCGCCCGCCTCGTCGCCGAGTTCGGGCTCAGCCCGCAGGACGCCGCCACCCTCACCGCCACCCGCGCCTTTGCCGACGGCTTCGAGACCGCCGCCAAGATCGCCAAAAACCCCCGCCGCGTCGCCGCCATTCTCACCAGCGAACTCACCCCACGCCTCCGCGCCGCAAACCTCGAGCAGGAAGCGTCCCCCGTCACCCTCGCCGGCATCGTCATGGCCGCCGACCTCGCAGAGTCCAACGCCATCTCCTCCAAGCAGCTCAAGCAGCTCCTCGACTCCGCCTTTGCCTCAAACCAAGACTTCCCCGCCGTCTATGAGCGCGAGAAACCCCAGCAAATCTCCGACACCGCCGCCATAGACGCGATCATCGACGAGGTCATCGTCGCCAACCCCAGGCAGGTAGAGCAGTACCGCGGCGGCAAAAAGACCGTCGCCGCCTTCTTCGTAGGCCAGGCCATGCGCCTCTCCAAAGGCCAGGCCAACCCCGCCCTCCTCAACGATCTGGTCACCAAAAAACTAGACGCCCTAGGCCCCATTTAACACAATCGCCTGGCCCCCGTACCCTCATAACTTCCTACAAGACGACTTGAACGAAGCCGCTTCGCGGCGGACGCATACGCGTACGCGGGCTGGCTGTGGAGGTTTTGATCTAGCGTTTGTCGGAGAGAAGGAGGATTCTCTGTGACTCACCTACGTCAGATCATGCTTGAAGAGCTGGAGCGCCGCAACTACGCTCCGTCCACCATCGCGCTTACATCCGCACCGTCGAACACTTTGCCGGGCACTTTCGCCGATCGCCGGGCCAGCTCGGTCTGAAGCACATCCGGCAGTATCAGGCGGCGATGTTCCGGGTCTGGAAGTTGGCTCCGAACGCGGTCACTTAGCGACTGGCGTCGCTACGCTTTCTCTACATCCAGGTGCTGAAGCGAGGTTGGAGCGTCGCTGAGACACCCTATCCGAAGAAGGTGTTGCGGCTGCCGCAGATCCTCAGCCAAGCAGGAAGTCGGGCACTTGATCGATGCGGCCGAGAGTCCCCATTTCGTCGCGTTCTCCTGATGACCCTCTATGCCACCGGCGCACGCCGGGCCGAGGTGGCCCGGCTGAAGATTAATGATATCGACAGCGAACGGATGGTGGTCCACATCCGTGGCGGCAAGGGACGCAAGGACCGCGATGTCATGTTGAGCCCGGCACTGCTCGATGAGTTGCGCGGCTACTGGCGAGGTCTGAAGAAGAAGCCGAAGGACTGGCTGTTCCCGGGCAACAAGTGGCACACGGCGAGTCGTCCGGTCACCACCAAGGTGCTCTGGATGGCCTGTCAGCAGGCTGCGATTCGCGCAGGACTCGAAGACAGGAACATCCACCCGCATACCCTTCGGCACTGCTTTGCGACGCACTTGCTGGAAGCGGGTGCTGACCTGCGCACGATTCAGATCCTGCTTGGGCATCGGGACCTGGAAGAGACCACCATCTATCTGCACCTGTCGAACAAGCATCTCAGCGCGACGGCCAGCCCGCTTGACCAACTGACACTTACGTCTCGGAGAACAGCGCCACGCAACGACTAAGCCACTCCGCACTGGAGATGGCCGACATCATTCGCTACGCTGGTCCCGGCTTCCGAGAACGCAGTCATCGCTGGATCAACGGACAGCACCTGAAGGTGCTCGATGCGATTACGCGCTGTCGCACGGCGCATTGGGCGGCCACCGCGATCAGTGCACGGACTGTGGGCACACTGCCATCTCCTATAACTCGTGCCGCAACCGGCACTGCCCACGATGCCAGGGCAACGCCCGCCTGCGCTGGCTTGAGCAGCGCGAAACGCGAGCTGCTACCCACTCGCTACGTCCATGCCGTCTTCACGCTCCCGCGTGAACTGGCTCCGCTTGCGCTCCAGAACAAGCGGCTGATCTACGGTCTGCTGTTCCGCGCCAGTGCGGCCACGCTGCTGGAAGTCGCTCGCGATCCTCGCCACCTCGGAGCCGAGATCGGCTTTTTCAGCGTGCTCCATACCTGGGACCAGCGATTGCAGCATCATCCGCATGCCCACTGCGTCATCGCCGCAGGCGGACTCTCGCCGGACCATGCGAGCTGGATCTCCTCGCGCCGAACCTTCTTCCTGCCCGTCAAGGTTCTCGGACGCGTCTTCCGCGGCAAGTTCGTTGCCGGTCTCAAGGCCGCCTTCCGCGAAGGCAAGCTTGAGTTCCACGGCCAGCTCGCACCGCTCGCCGAGCCCCGCAGCTTCGCTGCCTGGCTCAGATGCCTCTTCCGGCACGACTGGGTCATTTACTCCAAGCCGCCCTTCGCTGGACCGGAACATGCCTTGCGCTATCTCGGCGCCTACACCCACCGCGTCGGCATCTCCAACAGCAGGCTTGTCGCCCTCTCGGACGGCAAGGTCAGCTTCCGCTGGCGGGATTCCGTCCACGGCAACAAGAAGCGAGTTATGAGCCTGCCCATCGATGAGTTTCTGCGACGCTTCCTGTTGCACCTGCTGCCACGCGGCTTCGTCCGCATCCGCAACTTCGGCTTCCTCGCCAACCGACAACGAGCCACGCTGTTGCCGCTCTGCTTCCGCCTGCTCCAGCGTGCATGCGATTCACCAGCCCTGCCACCTCAACCTGAGCGAACGCAGGTCCTGCCGAAGCGTCCTCTCTGCGGTGGAACGATGCACGTTATCGAGCGACTGACAACCGTACAGTTGCTTGCTCGCTCTCCACCCGTAGCACACAGGCGTGCCGCATGAACCTCGAACTCCAACCCCGAACCGACCCCATGCTCTCGCATGCATACCCGGTCTGCGTCTTCAGCAGCTCTTCCCATTCGAGTCGGGTTCTACCAGCGTACGTAGGCGCCACTCCGAATCACATCTGGCTCAAAGAACTCGGGCTTCGATCCCTGCCTCACGGCCCGAGCCCAACAATCCCACCACGCCCGAAGCAACTCAACTCTATTCAACGCCCATAAAGCAGCGGCCCCGGACAAAGCGGCTTCCTTCACGTCGCTGTATCTGAACCGCCCGCAAACCGCTCTGCTCGCAGACAGATCTCACAGAGCGCGGTCCAGATACAGCACTAAGACTTCAGATACAGCACTAAGACTTTCGGTCCAGATACAGCACTAAGACTTATCGGTACCAATCCTTCGCGCGATCGGTACGCCGTGAAGTTCGTCTTTCTAGCGATCGGGGGCAATCGCCGCGCTCGGATTTCGACCCACATCTGGATGGGGATGCCAGATGTGGGTCGCGCGGTCGAGTTACAGCTTCAGAGTCACCACAGCATTGTCCACGACGTTGGCCCACTTGGCATCCTCTTTCCCGTAGAGGTCGTGCCAGCGCCACCACTTGTACCTTGGCGTCTTCGGATAGCCCTCCGGCGAGTCTTCCCAGTCCTCCTGCCGTCCCAACGCAGTGACGTCCAGATAGCTCCACACACTGCTCATGGCTTCATCACCGCGGCTGTTGATCAAGTATGTGCGGAATATCTTGTCATTCTCATCGCGGAAGAAGGCGTTGTGCCCGTGCCACTGGTCGACCCAGAAGTCCCGATCGAAATCGTCGATGATCGTGTACCAGGGGATCTTGTCCCAGCCCATGCGTGCTTTCAGCCGAGCAATGTTTTCCTGCGATCCGCGTGACGCATAGGCCAGCGTGGTGTCGCGCGCGTGCAGGTGCGAGAGGTGCGAGACCTGATCCGCGCCAAGCGAGCAACCGACGCAGGCGTGGTCGGGCCAGCCGTAGACTCCGGAATCGTAGAAGGCGCGATACAGCACGAGCTGCCGCCGGCCTTCAAAGAGGTCGAGCAGCGAGACGTCCCCCTGCGGACCTTCGAAGACGTACTCTTTCTCCACCGTGAGCCACGGCATCCGCCGCCGGGCCGCCGCCAGCGCGTCGCGCGACCGGGTGTGTTCCTTTTCTTTGACCAGCATCTCCTGCCATGCGTTTTGCCATTCCTCCGCCGAAACTACCGCGGGCTTCTTCATGTTTGCGATCTGCTCGTTAGTCGTCATTGCTTTTCTCCCTGTTCGCGCTCACGCGCTTTCCTGTTGCAGAACCTGACAACGGCGAGAGCGGAAACACCGCCCGTCGAGACAGCACCCGCCGCAATCCAAACCGCAGTCGCCACGCAGAAGGGGCACATGGCTACCTTCCTGCCCTCTCGACAGCGGCAGTGCGGATGCGCCCGATCAACTGGTTCCAGCCCCCGTCTACGGCCCGCTCCTGCTCGCGTACCCAGCCCATCGCGCGGTGCCGGAAATGCATGCGGGTTGCGCCATTTTCTTCTGTGAGCCGATATTGCAGGTTTGAGACGGCGGGGTTCGACATGAAGAGCGGTCCCGAAATTTCGAGCAGCGATGGTCCGTTGGTGGCCTGCACCGTACCCCAGAAGTGGCCGGTGTTGTTGCCCAGGTCGCGATACCACCGTCCACCGGGCCAGGCCTCCAGGACCATGGGCATCGGTTTTTCAGGGGTTGAGTTCAACGGTCCCATCTGTTCGAGAATGGTTTCGAAGACGATCTCCATGGGGGCCGCGATCTCCTCTTCCTTGATGATCTCGAAGGCCTGCATTACGCCTTCCATTACAGTGGCTGCCATTACTCCTCCTTGTGTTCGTGTGAGTCCTTGTCCAGGCGAATCATTCGGTCCAGCGCCTTGCGCTCTGCACGCTGCTTGATCTGGTCTAACTGGTGTGTCCAGTAGTGTTCGAAGACCTTCACCCAGTCGTGAACCGGCTTCAGGCGCTCAGCGTCAAGGCGATACATGCGATGTTGCCCGCGCTTGACCACCGTCACCACGCCCGCCTTGCGCAGGGCGCCCAGGTGCTTGGAGACGGCAGGCTGCGCCATTTTCATGCGAAGGACGATCTCGTTGACGGCGTACTCCTGGCCGTCAGAAAGCACGGCGATGACCTCGCGCCGCCGCGGTTCGGCAATAGCGCTGAAGACATCCGCGGGGTGGGCCATACGAGTCATGGAACAAATATATGCCTGTTTAGGCATATGTCAACTGGAAAAAACCGCAGATGAGGGCCCGCCACACGCTCAGGCGGGGAACGGCGGGTCCTGTTAGATCAGCTCACATTGGCTATGCACCGAACGCCCACTACCGCATTTGCATCGACAAATGGGAGGAGCAGGTCTTCCGGATCGGAGAGAGACTGTTTCCCATGCAACACCTCATCGCTGAAGTCCTACGCAGACAGGCCAAGGTTGAGATGATGAACCTCGAAACAGCAGCTCACCATCGCGGTTCCCCTGCCCACCAGCTCAATCAAGTACAACTACGTCATGCCCGCCTCCTCATTGGTGCCCGCGCCCAAAGCCCGCTGGCTCCTCTCCTTCACCATCGCCGCCGCCATCGCCGGCTGCAGTGGCCACACCCGCTACACCCCGCCTACCAGCCCCATGCCCCCCAACACCGTCCTCCTCTCCGAGATGATGCGGGAGCTCTCCGCCCGGCCCGGCTTTACCGAGGCCGTCCTCGCCCAGCTCGACAAAGGCGGCAAAACCGGCCCCGCCCTCCTCACCCCCAAACTCGCCGACACCATGCGCTCCATGATCCTCGGCAAAGACTGGCAAGGCCTCAGTCGCTTTCCCGGCTGGACCATGCGCGAGATCAACCCCACCGTCCGCGTCGTCGGCCACGTCGTCGGCAAAGACCAGAAAGCCGAAGCCCTCGCCAGCCCCGGCAAAGCCGCCAGCACCGATCCCGGCCCATCGCCTCCCAGCGGAAGCCTCGCCCAATACATCGACCTCGGCCCGTTCCCCCTCGACCGCCCCGCCACCGTCAAGCTCGACCAGCCCTCCACCCTACCCGGCTTCGTCGAGCAGGCAAAGCAGCAGGGAACAGTCACGGAGCTCGGCGATGGAGTCACCCGCGGCGACGGCCCTGACCCCAGCCTCGCACCCATGCACCCCGAGAGCGCCCGCCTCGCCTTCCTCCTCAACCGCCTCTCCCTTAACGCCCTCGAAGGCGCCCCCCAACCCGCGAACCAGGTCGTCGCCACCATCGGCAATCAGCGCGCCACCACGCCCCAGCAACTTGTCCGCGCGCTCACCAGCACCGGCCACACCGTCACCGTCGCCGACGCCCGCTACTTCGCCAACTTCGGCCATTTCCATCTCCGGGGCCACGACGTCATGATGCCCTTCTGGGTCAACTCCCAGATCATGGTCCCCGGCACCAGCCGCCCCCTCCTCGTGCCCGTAAGTCATACAGAATACGAGTGGTTCATCCACGGCCCAAAGGTCAACGCCGCCGTCGCCTTCTACTTCGGCATCGACGGCAAAGCCGAATTCCGCACCATGGACGAGCTGAACCAGCCCTGGGTCCTCAACCGCCACGCCCACACCTACACCGGTGCAGACGCCGTGGAGGTTACCCGCCTCAGTGGAAGGGTGGCCGTGGCTTACATCCATCAGCACATCGCCCGCCCGGGCCTACCCTTCGGCGGCTATTACGCCCTCGGCGTCTGCCAGGACGCCGTCGCCGCCATTGAAAAGAAGCTCACCGGGAAGGCCACCCTCTTTCCCAACACCGCCGACGCGTCCCTCTTCGCCGACCCGCGCGACGCCGAGGTCAATGCCCTCATCGCCGCCATCCCCAAAGATCGCAGCGGCGCCCGCCCTGAGCCCGAACGCATCTTCGGCTCACTCCCAACCGCTGACCTCAACGCCATCACCATCCCCGGCCTCGCGGACGATCTCCTTGCCACCCAAACCGCCTGGCGCGAGGGCAAGCTCCGCCACACCCACGGCCTCCGCTTCTGGACCGTCCGCGCTCTCGAAGCCCTCGGCGCAGCTCTCGCCGCATTCGTCGTCTACCGCCTCCGCCGCCCCCTAGTCCCACGCACCCAGGTTTCATAAGCTTCCTTCATGGAAGCCAAAATCGATGTCAAGCCAGATCTCCCGTAACCCAAGCCTTCAGGAGACATAGCGATGGCGCAGGGATCCTGGCCGAGCGCATAGGATGGCTACAGGAAAAGTAGGATGGCTACACGAGAAGGAGTAAGCGTCGTCAAGCGCACCCGGGGGGACGCTGCCTTCTCCTTTGATTTGAGGAATTTACCTCCAAAGCGCCTGGATTGACGAATTTACGGCGGGCAAGGTTGCTATCTGGTGCAAATGGACAACTTACGAAGTGGGATCCCCCAAGGGGGTACATGTATGGTCCGTCGCCTGAATGCAAGCAAGATCGTGTGATGGTGGAAGCGGTCTGCTCCTATGTATACGGCTTCTGAGTGGAGCGGTGGATCTGCTCCGAGCCATGATGGAATCCGCACCCTCTCT
>JAABUZ0100001443.1_pt1 | contig 45351 bp, 39 predicted proteins | sample 5562091 | NCBI WGS metagenome assembly JAABUZ01 (sample SAMN12813069, study PRJNA571459) | rock metagenome | isolation source: Antarctica rocks | place: Antarctica: Victoria Land, Linnaeus Terrace sud | collected 2015-12-21
GCGAGTGGCTGGGCGTGTCTGGCGTCGCCGGCTCGACCCGATCGTACTGGTGGTACGCGAGGTCGAGCCGGTGGCGTCAGGCGCGTCCAGACGCCGCCGGAGCCCGCAATAATTCTGACGGGTGCCCTTAGAGCGCGCGCGCCGGCAGGGCTGCGCTGGCGGCTCACCGCGTGGGTGGCCGCGGTGATGCTCGTCTCGGTGGCCGTGATCTTCGTCGCCGTCTATGACGACACGGGCACTCAGCTCCGACGCGAGATCGACCGAGACCTCGCAGGCGACACGAGCCAGCTCTTGCAGTCGCTGAACGCGTTGCAGGACCGCGGCGCCAGTCAGATCACCGCCGCCGCCGCACGCTACGTTCGCTCGCAGCCGTACAGCGCGACTTCGATCCTCCTGTTCGTCTTGGTCTCGGGAGAGCCTGTTGCCAGCAATCACGGGGAGCTGTTCGGCATCGCCGTCCCGGAGGCCGGCGAGAGCGCGGCCGAGCAGGCCAAGGAGAACGGCGCCGGCCGCGCGCTCCAGGTGCCGAGGGTCGGCTACTCGACACGGGCGGTGCCCGACGTGGGCCGCTTTCGCATCCTCGAGCGGTCGGTGCGCTCCGGATATCCAGCCGTCGTGGTGGGCGCCGGTGAGCCGCTCGCGGTCGTCGAGCGCGCTCAGCACGGGGTGGCGCGCTCGTTCGTGCTCGCCGGAGCGTTGACGCTCGCACTCGCACTGCTGGCTTCCTATCTCGCCGGCGTGCGCGTTTCGGCGCCGTTGCGACGCATGGCAGCAGTCGCCACGCGCGTGGACGCCGGAGATCTCGAGCCTCGCATGGACGGCGAGGGGGAGGGCGGGCATGGAGGCGAAGTCGAGGTGCTGGCGCAGGCGTTCAACCACATGCTCGACCGCCTCGCCGAGGCGTTCGCCGGCCAGAAGGAGTTCATTGCCGATGCCTCCCACGAGCTCCGCACGCCCCTGACCGTAATCCGTGGCCAGCTCGAGGTGCTGGCAGCCCAGCACGCGCCCGCCCAATCCGAGGTACGTCGCGTCGAACGCCTCGTGCAGGCGGAGATCACCCGCATCAGCCGGCTCGTGGACGACATGCTGGTGCTGGCTGCGACCGAGCAGACAGACTTCCTGCGCGAGGAGGCGATCGACGTGCGTTCGTTCGTCGCCGAGCTCTGGGACGGCGTCAGCCTGACCGCCGCGCGACGATTCGAGCTGGGCCCCGTCCCCAAAGGGTCCCTGTTCGCGGATCCGGACCGTCTGGCGCAGGCGCTGCGCAATCTCGCGGGCAACGCGGTGAGTCACACTACGCCGCAGACGGGTCTCGTGCGCCTGGAGGTGCAGAGCGCGGGGCATGAGGAGATCCGATTCGCGGTGCTCGACGACGGGCCCGGGATCCCGGCCTCCGAGCGCGAGCGGATCTTCGAGCGTTTTCACCGCACCGATCCGGGTCGCAGCCGCCGCGCGGGCGGCGCGGGCTTGGGCCTGGCGATCGTGCGCGCGATCGCGCAGGCGCATGGTGGTGGTGTCCGCGCAGGAGACTCGGGTCACGGGCGGGGGGCGCGTGTCGAGCTGATGCTGCCGGGCTTCCGGGAGGATTGATCGCCGCCGCCCGCCCGCGGGCGGGGCGGCGGCAGCGCGGGTTTTGCGCGATCGCGGCTGGGCGGCCGACCCGCGGTCGCATCTGGCCGGCGCTACCCTTGGCACCGCGATGAAGCGATATCACCTCACGACGTTCGGCTGCCAGATGAACGCGCACGACTCCGAGCGCATCGAGGGGATGCTTCAGTCGATCGGATACTCCGCGGCCCAGCGCCGTGACGATGCGGACCTGATCCTGTTCAACACGTGCTCGATCCGCGAGAAAGCCGACAGTCGCTTCGCCGCGCACCTGGGGGAGGCCAAGCGGCTTAAGTCCGAGCGCCCTGAGGTGACGGTGGGCGTCGGGGGCTGCTGGGCGCAGTCGGTCAAGGAGGAGGTCTTCGCCCGCTTTCCGTTCGTCGACGTCGCGTTCGGCCCCGGGCAGGTGCACAAGCTCGCGGAGTTCCTGACCAGCGACTCGCTCAGCGCACAAGGGTTTTTCGAGTTCGAGGGCTTCACCGGGCGCCTGCCCGCCAAGCGGGCGCGCGAGCACCAGGCATGGGTGCAGATCAGCGTCGGCTGCAACTGCGCGTGCTCCTACTGCATCGTCCCATCCACGCGCGGGCGGGAGGCGAGCCGGGGGGCTTGGGAGCTGGTGGCGGAGGTTTCGAGCCTTGCTCGGGACGGGGTGCGCGAGGTGACGCTGCTCGGCCAGAACGTCAATTCCTATGGACGCGATCTCCCCGGAGCGCGGCGGATCAGCTTCGCGGCGCTGCTGGCGCAGATCGACGCGATCGACGGCATCGACCGCATCCGCTACACGAGCCCGCACCCCAAGGACATGCGCGAGGACGTGATCCGCGCCCACGCCGAGCTGCCCTCGCTCTGCGAGCACATCCATCTCCCGCTTCAATCCGGCTCCTCGCGGGTCCTTAAGCGCATGCGCCGCACCTACACGCGCGAGCGCTATCTCGACCGTGTGGCGCTGATTCGCCAGCGTGTGCCCGACTGCGCTCTGAGCACTGACATCATCGTCGGCTTTCCCGGGGAGACCGAGGCAGATTTCGAGCAGACAGTGGAAGTCGCCGAGGAGGTGGGTTACGACGGAGCCTTCACCTTCATCTATTCCCCCCGGCGCGGGACCGAGGCGGCGACGCTACCAGACCAGGTCGCCCACGAGGTCAAGGTGGCGCGCCTGGAGCGGTTGGTCGAGGTGATCCAGCGCCGGGCGCGTGAGCGTGCCCAGCGCTTCGTCGGGCGCACGCTCGAGGTGCTCGTCGAAGGGCCCTCGCGTACCGACTCCGCCCGCCTGCGCGGTCGCTCACGTCACAACAAGGTTGTGAACTTCGACGGGCTGGGCGCGGCGGGGGATCTGGTCAGCGTCGAGATCTCGGAGGCGACGAGCCAGACGCTCGCGGGGCGGGAGTTGGCCCGCCGATAAGGAAGCTGTCAGGAGGGGCCGAAGTAGCCGGCCCCGACGATGAGTTCGAACCAGGTTGCCTATCGGTGCCGGGCGGCTGCCGCGGGGTCGGTCGAGACGAGCGCTCGCCAAGCGTGTCAACCGCGACGCACAAGTGGCTGCTCGCGCACGAGACCGCGTAGAGGCCCACGGTGTGCGGCTCGACGAAGGGAGAGTTGATGTCCGCCGGGGTGTGGGTCCAGGCGCGAGCGCCGCCGGTCGGATCGGTCGAGGTGAGCACGGCCCCGTTACCGATGGCCGCGCAGAAGCGATCGCTCGGGCAGGACACGTCCCCCAAGCGGGAGCCGAGCCTGATCCTGCGCCAAGTGCGCGGACCACCCAAAGGGTCCCTCGACGTGTATACGTGCCTGGAGCCGTCAACAACCACGCACAGGTGGCTGCTCGCGCACGATATCTGCCCCAAGATCGACCCCGGCATGAAGTTGGCGCCGCTCTCAACCTGCCGCCAGGCAGCGGCCCCGCCCGCGGGGTTGGCCGAGGCGAGCACGTAGCCGGCTGCGTCGAGCGCGGCGCAGAAGCGCTTCGTCGGACAGGAGACGTCGATCAGCGCCACCGGCCCCTGAGCGTCGGTGTGAGGGTCGATCGTCACCCCCGGCGGCCACACCGCAGCAGCGGTTGCGCCGGCGGCACCTGTGGCGACACCTGCGAGCCCAGCAAGCAGCGCGACCGCGATTCCGAGCACCAGGCGCCGCGCCGGAAGGAGCGAGCGCAGTGCGGCCTTGGCCGCGAGATCGGTCTGCCGGCGCCTCTTCCGTCCTCTCGCAGGAGCCTCCGTCTCAGTCCTCATCGCTTTCGACTGCCGGGCGGGACGCCGCTGGAACTCTTCGCCGGACGACATCGCTCAAAGCCTCCAGTACTTCCACGAAGCTTAGCGTCTCGATATGGCGTCAGTTCGGGAGATCGATCGAAGTCAAAATGCGCCTCACGCATCTGTTCTGCACGATATGGGAACATCTGTTCGATGCGCTGGAGCAGCCTCAGCAGTGAGGCCCAGGAACGGACGCGCCTGCCCGGTTATCGCGATCAGGTAGTCGTCCGTCACTTTGACGCGCCCGGCGCGCTCCGCACGCGGTTCTACGAGGTCCGCGCCAAGTCGATCTTGAACCGGGTACCGGCGGCATCGCAAATGCCGTTCCGGTGGACGATCAACCCGTATCGCGGATGCACCCACGCCTGCGCCTACTGCTTCGCCCGCCCCACGCACCGCTACCTCGACTTCGACGCCGGCCGGGACTTCGAGCGCGAGATCGTGGTCAAGGTCAACGCTCCGGAGCTGGTGCGAGCCGAGCTGGCGCGCCCGTCGTGGAAAGGCGAGCACGTGGCGCTGGGCACCAACACCGACCCATACCAGTGGGCGGAAGGGCGATATAGGTTGATGCCCGGAATCTGGGAGGCGATGCGCGATGCCGCCAACCCATGTTCGGTGCTGACGAAGTCTCCGCTGCTGTTGCGCGATCTGCCGCTGATGTCAGCGGTCGCGGCTCGAACGGACTTCAGCGCCGCGTTGTCAGTTCCCACTCTTGACGAGCGCGCGTGGCGTGCCACCGAGCCCCACACTCCCCATCCCAGGGCGCGACTGGAGGCCGTCGCGGAGCTGACCCGCGCGGGGATCAGGACGGGTGTCCTGATCGCACCCCTGATGCCCGGGATCAACGACGCGCCCGAACAGCTCGAACCGATTCTCAGGCTCGCCTCCGAGGCTGGTGCGGCTTACGTGACCGGAATCGCGCTGCATCTGCGTGGAGAGGTCCATGAGCTGTTCTTCGACTGGTTGCGCTCTCACCGTTCCGACCTGGTTTCCCTGTATGCGTCCCTATATGAAAGCCGTGCGTACATGCCCATCGTGGAGCGCAAGCGATTGGCGGCGTTGGTCAGAGGCCCGGACCTGCCCCCGGGCGAGCGCATGCGGGGACGCACCACGCCCGGCCGGGAAGCCGGGCGCGCCGCAGTCCAGCCAGATCAGCAACGCTTGTTCTAGGTAGGACTGATGGGAGACCGCCGAAAAGCGCAGAGATTGCGGGTCACAATCGCTGGGGCCGCCGGATCAATGCTGGCCGTCGAGGAGCTCGAGCGGAGCCGACGGCTCGCGTCGGCGTCGTGCCAGCGCCGCTCGGCGACGTTGATGGTTCAGTGCGTTCCGAGCTCCAGCGTCCCGAGCGTGCCGGTTTCGAGCAGCGCTGTGGATGCGAGATGGTTTGGGTTCGTCGAGGTCCTCGGCGGCGAGCAGCACGCTTGCGTCGAGGAGGATCAAGACGGCCGTCCCGTCTTCAGCTCGCGTACCGACGTCGCCGCCGTGGCCGGTGGCCTGTCAGACTCAACGCCCCACGCCAGCCAGATCAGCAACGCTTTTCTGATGTCCTCACCAGAACGGTGCATGACCGGGGGGTAGCCGGTCAGAACCGATCGGGAGCTGAACGCTTGCTTTCCGGGTGAAACCGCTGCTTCCCGCCGGTGGTAGTTGAGGAGCTTCGCCTTGGGCGAGGAGGCACGAACGATGCGAGACCCCACCAAAAAACAAGGAGAACGGCGTCTGGAGCGGATGTTCGAGACGCGCAGCGACGCCTGGGACCGCGTCGGCTTGGCGGCGGAGGCCAGCCAGAAGGATGTCCGCCGCGCGCGGCGCCAGGCGGCGATTTCGCTGCTGCTGCTGATCGGCGTGCTGGTGGTCAGCGCCCACAGCAAACCGCTGTTCGGTAACGGCGGTCACACTCCCGTTCAGATCGTCACGGTGATCGCGCTGATGGTGCTGGGGTGGGCGTTCGCGCGCGACATCGGCCGCGCCGCCGCGCCAACGTTCTTCCGGCGCATAGATCCCGCCACGGCGGGAACGTTGGGATTTTTGATCCGGCTGGTCACGATCGCGGTCGTGCTGCTTCTCTCGCTGTGGAAAGCCGGCATCAAGCCACAGACGCTCGCCGTCGGCGGCGCGTTCACCGCGGTCGTGTTCGGCCTCGCAGCTCAGCAGACGCTCGGCAACCTGATCGCGGGAATGGTCCTGCTGAGTGCCCGCCCGTTCCGAGTCGGCGAGCGTGTCCGGCTCCAGGCCGGGGCCGTCGGGGGCACCGTGGAAGGAGTGGTGAGCTCGCTAGGGCTGCTGTACACGACGCTCGCCCGGGGCGAGGATCGCGTCATGATCCCCAACAACGTGGTCCTTGCCGCAGCCGTCGTACCGATCAAGGAACCCGATTCGGTGGATGTCAAGGTTCGCCTACGAGCTGGGATCCGCCCGAGCCAGGTCCAAGCGATCCTCGACGACAGCATTGGCACTCCGACACGTGCCGCAGTGACTGTCCTGCTGGAGGAGATCGACGGCGGGGACGTCGTAGTGAGGGTCCAGGCCACCCCGGACCGCGCGATCGACGGCGCGCGTTTGGCGGACGAGATCATCGCATCCCTGGCCAGCGTGACCGGCGAGCACGCGCTCAGACGCGATTGAGCTTCGCGCTCGCGATCGGAGCGGCGCAGTGAGCGGCGGATAGGTGGAGGCTGCCACATCGCGAGTCCGCTCAGCGCCATAATGGGAACGAAGCCGAGCTGGCGAAAGCTGCGTGTGACGGTTCCGTACACGTATCCGACGATTTCCCAGGCGGCGAAGAGATGAAGGAGACGCAGCGTTCGGCGCAGGAGGTGTGGGGCAGGGCGGCAGGATGTAGACCGGTACGTTCCCGATCAGGCGTGGCTTGAGCTGCAGCCGCGCGAGGAGCTGGGAGGCCTCGCCCCAGAGCAGCCAGGCGCCCGCTGGGCCCATCGAGAAACTGGATCAGGGGATGCTCATGCGTCATCTAGCGTTAGCCGATTCCATCGACCGCACGCTTCGCACCCCGGAGCGACGCGCCGGGGCCTGACGATAAGCCTTGATCGCCGGGAGCTTCTTGCCCTGGCCCACGAGACGGGCCACCTCCTCGGGCATCGGCTTCTCGCCGTGGCGGTCGAGCTCGTCGGGGGACACGCCGAGCCGGTCGGCCAGGAAGGCGATTTGCGCCTCCAGGCGGGTGATGCGGTCGTCCCGCCTCGAAGACGGATTCAGCAGATCGCGCGTCGCGGACGCATCAACGAAGCTCATCGGAAGACCTCCAGTCTGGTTGGCCGGTCACGATCTGCCGCGATTCTAGCCCCGCATGAGGCGCTGATTCTGACGGGGGCTTCTCACGTCTAGACTACGGTCATGCCTTCAATTCGCCAGATCCACGTCGGTGACGTTCCGATCGGCGGTGGAGCTCCGGTCGCGGTCCAGACGATGACCAAGACCGAGACCGCAGACCTGCGCGCGACGATGGAGCAGATCAGGCGCGTAGCCGAGGCGGGGGCGGACATCGTACGCGTCGCGGTTCCCCGCGACTCGGATGTCGAGGCGCTGAAGACGATCGTGGCCGACTCTCCGATCCCTGTGATCGCGGACATCCACTTCAACCACACGCTCGCCCTGAAGGCGCTCGATGCCGGAGCCCACTGCGTGCGCCTGAATCCGGGCAACATCGGAGGTCCCGACAAGGTCGCGCAGGTCACAGCGCGCGCGTCCGAGCTCGGCACGCCGCTGCGGATCGGGGTCAACTCGGGATCGCTGCCCAAGCACCTGCATGCGCTCGAGCGCGAGCACCCTGTCGAGGCGCTGGTGAGCGCAGCGGCCGAGTTCGTAGAGCTGATGGAGCGCCTTCGCTTCTCGAACTTCAAGGTGTCGATCAAGTCGACCAACGTCCCCAATACGATCGCCTCCAATCGCCTGCTCTCTGAGCGGATCCCCTACCCGCTTCACCTCGGGATCACCGAAGCGGGTACTAAGTGGTCAGGCTCGCTGAAGTCGGCCGTCGGCCTCGGCACTCTGCTCGCGGACGGGATCGGTGACACGATCCGGATCTCGCTGTCGACCTTTCACGCCGAGGAGGAGGTCAAGGTCGCCTGGGAGATCCTCAAGGCGCTGCAACTGCGCGAGCGGGGACCGGTTCTGATCGCGTGTCCCACCTGCGGCCGGTTGCAGTTCGACATGGACACCGTGGTCACCGAGATCGAGCGACGCCTCGAGGCATATGAGGAACCGATCGAAGTCGCGGTGCTCGGCTGCGCGGTCAACGGGATCGGTGAGGCATCGCACGCGCACTTCGGAATCGCCGGAGCTAAGAACGAGGGGTTCATCTTCAGCCGCGGCGAAGCGCTGCGCAAGGTACCAACCGATCAGCTCGTCGACACGCTGTTCGCCGAGATCGACAAATACGTGGCTTCAGGACGGGTCGCCGTGGACAGCATCGAGGCAGCGCAGGCAGCGCAAGGGCTCGAGCGAATCGAAGCCGAGAATGCGCACGAGCTCACACCCGAGCGCCTTGCCGCGCTGGAGGCGGCCGCGGCCGATGATGAGGCGCTCGGCGATGAGCCCGCCCCGTCGGCCGAGCCTACGCTGGGCCCCCTGGACGAAGCTCCTGCACGGCTGGACGAAGACGTGTCTCCGGTGGCGGGACGAAGGTTCACCCGCGCCTAATCGAGGCGTTCGAGGATGTTGCGCGCGTTGCACCGTACGCGCTCGTCGGGATCATCGAGCATCCGCTCGAGCATATCGCGGCCGGTGAACCGCTCGCACTCGAGCACGGTGAGCGCGCTGTCGGGGACATCGGCCTCGGGATCGTTTAGCGAGCGCCCAGCCTCTACCGCCCCGTCGCCGTGAGCAGCTCGCTGACCTTCGGCCAGTTGACGACGTTCCACCAAGCGTCGATGTAGTCGGGCCTGCGGTTCTGGTACTTGAGGTAGTAGGAGTGCTCCCATACATCGACGCCGAGCAACGGGGTCTTGCCCTCGCTGATCGGGTTGTCCTGGTTGGGCGTCGAGACGACGGCAAGGCCGGAGCCGTCGTGGACCAGCCACGACCATCCGGAGCCGAACTGATTGACGCCGGCGTCCTTGAACTTGGCCTGGAAGTCCTCAAAGGACCCGAACGCCGACTCGATCGCCGAGCGTAGCTCAGCGTCCGGTCCCGAGCTGCCGCCGGGGGCCATCCACTCCCAGAAGAGCGAATGGTTGTAATGACCGCCGCCGTTGTTGCGTACCGCCCCCCGCTTGTCATCAGGCAGGCGGTCGAGGTTCTGAAGGACCTCCTGCACCGGCTTCTGCGCCCACTCGGTGCCCTCCAGCGCGGCGTTGGCCTTGTCGACGTACGCCTGATGGTGCTTGTCGTGATGCACTCGCATCGTCTGCTCGTCGATATGGGGCTCGAGCGCGTTGTAGTCGTAGGGAAGATTCGGAACTGAGTAGGCCATGTGGGCTCCTTGAACGGTGTCTTGAGGGTTCCTACTCCTGCAGTCTCGTTCTATCAGACCCCTAATACCCGCAATGGCTGGGTAGGCTCCGGGTTCGTGACACGCTTGTCAAAGTACTTTCTGCCGACCGAGCGAGAGGCTCCGGCGGACGCGCAAGCTATCTCGCACAAGCTCATGGTGCGCGCTGGCCTGGTCCGTCAGCTCGGATCAGGCCTTTGGTCCTGGCTGCCGGCGGGTTGGCGGGTCCACCAGCGAATCGTGGCGATCGTGCGCGAGGAGATGGAGGCGATCGGCGCCCAGGAGATGCTGATGCCCGTGCTGAACCCGGCCGAGCTGTGGCGGCGCAGCGGTCGCTATCCGATCGAGGAGCTCTTCAAGCTGAAGGACCGGCGCGGTGCCGAGTTGGTGCTGGCGATGAGCCACGAGGAGGTCGCCACCGTCCACGTCGCAGCCGCGGTGCACTCACATCGCGATCTGCCGCTGATTCTCTATCACTTCCAGGTCAAGCAGCGCGACGAGCCGCGCCCGCGTGCGGGCGTGCTGCGCACCCGGGAGTTCGTCATGAAGGACTCCTACAGCTTCGACCGTGACCTGGAGGGGCTTGAAACCGCGTACGCCAAGCACGTGCGGGCGTATGACCGGGTGCTCGACCGCTGCGGCCTGGAGTGGTATCGCGTGGAGGCAGACGTGGGCATGATGGGCGGGTTCGGTGGACACGAGTACATGGCGCCGTGCGCGGCGGGAGAGAACGAGGTGGCGCTCGCGCCGGGGTACGCGGCGAACGTGGAGGTGGCACGTGCCCAGGCACAGCCCGTGTCGCTGCCGGCCGGACTGGATGCGCCGCAGGAGGTGCAGACGCCCGGTCTGAGCACCGTGCAGGAGGTCGCGGGTGCGCTCGGACTGGACGCGGGCGCGTTGCTGAAGGCCTACCCGGTGATCCTCGGCGATGGGTCGCTGCGGCTCGTGCTCGTCCGCGGCGACCACAAGGTCAACGAGATCAAGCTCGGGACGGCGCTGGGGGCAGACTTCCGCCCCGCCGGTCCGGAGGAGATCGCCGAGCAAATCGGGCCCCCGGGGTTCACCGGGCCGGTCGGCGCACAGGTGCCGATCCTGCTCGACGCCGCCGTCGCGCCCGGCGCCTACGTAACCGGGGCCAACCGTCCCGATGCGCACCTGCGCGCAGTGGAGCCCGGCCGTGACTTCTCCTACGAAACCGTGGATGTCCGCAGCGTGCTTGCGGGCGACACGGTCGGCGGGGCGCAGATCCGGATCGAGCGGGCGATCGAGCTCGGACACATCTTCAAGCTGGGCACCCGCTATTCGGAGCCGCTCGGCGCGAGCTACCTCGACGAGGCGGGAATCAGCCACCCGGTGTGGATGGGCTGTTATGGCTTCGGCGCGGCGCGGGCCGCCGCCGCGGCGGTCGAGCAGTACGCCGACGAGCATGGGATCTCGTGGCCACGGGCCATCGCTCCGTTCGACCTCCATCTGGTCGTGCTGGGCAGAAGGGGCAGCGAGGAGTGGGCGATAGCCGAGCACCTCTACAACGAGCTGGAGGCTTTGGGGCTGCGAACGCTCTACGACGATCGCGACATAGGTCCCGGGGAGAAGTTCGCCGTCGCCGAGCTCCTCGGGGCTCCGGCACGGCTGACGGTCGGCCGGCGCACCCTCGCGCGCAATGAAGTAGAGGTGCAAGTACGGCGGGGGCGCGAGGCGCGCAGCGTGCCCGTGCAGGGAGCCGCGGAGGCCGCCGCCGAGCTATGGCGCGGGCTCGCATGACCGAAGCTGCGTGGCCCTGAGGTGCTGCGCACCACGATCACCAGGCGCCGACTGTTCGGCGTGGACCGCTCGGGCCCGGCACCGGACGCGACGCTCGCCGGGAAGGCGCTCAATCCGTGGACGCTGCCCAACGCGATCGGGTTCGCGCGGCTGGCCGGGATACCGGTGTTCCTGGTTCTCGCTCTGTCCAGCCGTCACGGCCACGACGCTCTAGCGGCGACACTGTTCGCGCTTATCGGCTGGGCGGATTATCTCGACGGCTTCGTCGCTAGGCTGACCGGCCAGTACAGCCGCTTCGGAGCGATCCTCGACCCGGTCGTCGATCGCCTGCTCGTGATCTCCGGCATGGTCGTGGCGTTCCGGTTCTCGCTCTTGCCGCGCTGGGCGATCGTCGTGGTGCTGGCGCGCGAGCTGTTCATGCTCGCGCTGAGCCGTTATGGCCTAGCGCGTGGGGTCGAGCTGAAGATCAACTGGCCGGGCCGCCTCGGCGTCGCGCCGATCATCGGAGCGCCGTTCTTCGCGGTCGTTGGCGTCCATTGGCTTGCGCTGGTGCTGCTCTACCTGGGCATTGTGCTCACGCTGCTGGCGACCGGTCTCTACGTCCGCCGGGGGGTGCAGGAGCTCCGCTCGCGCAGCCAGGCCGCAGCGGGCTAGACCCTCAAGCTCAACTAGACCCTCCGGGCGGCCGGGTATAGTCTCACCTGTGGCTCAGCACTGTCCAGAGTGCGGATTCGCTAACGCCGACGGCGCCAGCTACTGCCGGCGCTGCGGCGCGTTCCTGGCGCAGTCGGAGTCCTCGGACGGGCCCAGCACCGCGACGTACAAGGTCGGCGAGACCGGAGACCTGGAGCAGGTCGAGCTGGAAGACGTGATGGCGCGCGGCGCCGCGTTGGTGATCCGGGCGGGAGGCGGGCGGGTGGGGGAGAGCTTCTCGCTACAGGGCGATCGCTTCACCGTCGGGCGCAATCCGGACAGCGACATATTCCTCGACGACGTGACGGTCTCCCGCGACCACGCGATCCTCGTCCGTCGCGGCACCGACTACTACCTCGATGACCGTGGTTCGCTCAACGGGACCTACGTGAATCGCAAGCGAATCGAATCTCGTCGGCTGCTCGATGGGGACGAGCTCCAGGTCGGCAAGTACAAGCTCGCGTTCCTGAGCGGCTGATGGCCTCAGAGCTCCGCGACCACGAGGCCCCTCTAGCCGTGTCCGCTGTGTCTACCGGCGAGGAGGGGGGACGCCTGCGTCAGAAGGCGGTGACGATCGGCGCGGTGTGCAAGGCGCTGAACCAGGAGTTTCCCGAGATCTCGATCTCGAAGATTCGCTACCTGGAGGATCAGAAGCTGCTCACGCCGCGCCGCACGCAGGGCGGTTACCGGCTCTACACGCAGGAAGACGTACAGCGGCTGCGTACGATCCTACGCCTCCAGCGCGACGAGTTCTTGCCGCTGCGCGTCATCCGTCAGGAGCTCGCCGGCGGGCGGACGGAGATGGACCTCAGGAGCTCGTCGGAGGGCGACGCCCGCTCGCGCCATCGCGCGATCGTCACCGCGCGCGAGCCGGCAGCGCTTTACTCGCTGGAGGACGTGGTGCACGAGACCGGCGCAGAGCCCAAGCTGGTGCGCGAGCTCGTGGAGTTCGGTGTGATCAAGGGTGAGAACCGGGCCGGCGCGCGTTACTACGACGAAACCGAGCGGGAGATCGTCCGAGCCGTGTCAGAGCTGGCCCGTTACGGCGTTGGGGGACGCAACCTCCGCGTGTTCCGTACTTCGGCGGATCGCGAGGCGCAGCTTCTACAGAGCATCCTGGCCCCAGCGCTGCGCTCGCACAACCCCGATCGGCGCAAGGAGGCGATTGAGGCGCTCGAGAACCTGGCGACGGTCACGACCCACCTCAAGCACCTGCTGCTGATTCGCGACCTACGCAAGATCGCGACGTGAGCAGTGGGTTGCCGGTGAGCGCAATCGATCTTCGTGCTTTCGTTCGCGACGTTCCGGATTTCCCCAAGCCCGGAATCATCTTCAAGGACATCACGCCGCTGCTCCTGGACGCCGCGGCGCTGGACGCGGCGGTGGCGGGACTGGCCGCCTTCGCGGCGCCGCTTGGGATCGACTTCGTGCTCGCCGCTGAAGCGAGAGGATTCATCCTCGGCGCGGCGCTCGCACGCCAGCTCGGGGCAGGTTTCCTACCTGCGCGCAAGCCCGGCAAGCTGCCCCATGAAACGGTCAGCGCCGACTATGTGCTCGAGTACGGGGTCGACGCACTCGAGATCCACGCGGACTCTCTCGCGGGCGCACGGGTGCTCGTCCACGACGACCTGCTCGCGACCGGCGGCACCGCCGGTGCATTGTGCGACCTGGTGGCCGGGCTCGGCGGCGAGGTCAGCGCGTGCGCGTTCTTGGTCGAGCTGGGCTTCCTGGGCGGCCGAGAACGGCTTGCGCCGCGTCGTGTGCATGCGCTGATCGATTATCCGCCGTCGTGATCGGAGCGGGCCATGACCCCGCCGAGCTCGGACGCGGGCGGCGCCTCGCGGATCGTCTTCTCAGGTGAGCTTCAGCGCGCCGTGAAGGACGACGCTGCCCGGGCCGTGCGGCTGCGCCTGGGTCTCCACGGTGACCAGCAGTTGCCGGTAGCGCGCAACGTTCGCCGGCAGCATTCCTCGGGTCGACAGCTTGCCGTCGGCGCCCACGCGCTCGTGTACGAAGCCGACGAATTCGTTCTCGGAGCCTGAGCTGTAAAGCCATACGGCATATAAAAAGTTCCTGGTGGGCGCAAGCCCCTGGGCTTCGAGCACGATTACGTCGTTGCCGGCCTGCCGCAACACGATGGCCGCCCCGAGAGCCTTGGAGCCCCGGGCGAGCGGGACGAGGGCGATGCGGCCCAGAACGGGGGCGCGGGCCGGAGCGGTTGAGGTGGAGGCCGGCCGAGCGGCCTTGGACGGCGTGTGCTTGGTGCCCGAACCGCTGGTGGCTACAGCCACCACCACCACCACGACTACTATCAGCGCTCCGAGCGCGAGCAGGATGCAGCCGCCACTCCGCGCGCTCGGCGCGGCACCCGCCGGCTTGGGCGCGCCCGGGCCGGAGCGCGAAGTCGCCGTCGGTGCAGGCTGCTCGCTTTGACCGAAGGCGGACTCGGGCTCTGGGGCGCGGTCGCGCTCGGATTCCCGGGCGCCGGGTTCAGGCTCCCCGGCGGAGGCGAAGTCAGGTTCGTCCGCGAGGCCGGGTTCAGACTCGGCGCCGCTGGGCCCGGGAGGGATCTCGGGCAGGGGCCGGCTTGCCATCGGCGCCAGCTCGGCGGCGATCGCCCGCGCCCAGCCGCGCTCGTCGGCCGACTCGGCGAGGCGGGCGTGGACCTCCTCGCTGACGCGCGAGGGAAGCTGACCGAGTAGATAGTCAGTGACCAACGCGCGCTGCTGCGGAGCCACCGGGGTCCGCGGACCGAGTGCGTCAAAGGCTTCGAGCGCTCGCTCACGCACGCCGACGCGGTCGATCGACAGCAGCTCGGCGATCTCGTCGTAGCCGCGATCTTGAGCCAGCACGAGCTGCAGGAGGGCCCGCTGGTCGGGTGGAATGCTCTCCAGTGAAGCCATTGCGTTACGTAGCCTAGAGAAGCGGCCGGCGGAATGACTCCCTCGCGACCTACCAGCTCCCCTGAGAGCGTACTTGCGCGACTGCGTCTCTGGACGCAGGCTTCTCGGTCTAAGGTCCCTGCTCGATGCGGTTCGAGCTCCCCTTCATCCACGAGCACGGCTTCGATGGGCTCTACGGCCTCGAAGTGACCGAGGCTTCAGACTCGTTGGTGCGTGGTCGCGTCGCCGTGCGCGACGAGCTCAAGCAGCCGGCGGGCCTGGTCCACGGCGGCGTCTACGCGTCGATCGCCGAGAGCCTGGCTTCGCTCGCCACCCACCTCGCCGTGGCGAGCGAGGGCAAGCAGGCGATGGGACTCTCGAACCACACGAGCTTTTTGGCGCCGATCACGCAAGGCACGATCCATGCAGTGGCGAGCGTCAAGCATCGCGGGCGCACGACGTGGGTCTGGGAAGTCGAGATCACCGACGACGCGGGAAGGCTATGCGTCCTGACGCGGATGACGGTCGCGGTCAGGGACGCTCCCACCCCTTCACCGCCGTCCTGACCGGGCCATGCACGGGCTCCCTGGCATCCTCGGCCCGCAGGAGCTGTTCGACGCAGCTACGCATCCTGGCACTTGCCCTCGGCTCCCGCCCAAGCGCCGGGGGACCCCTCAGCCTCCGTAGCGGTTGGTGATCGGCATCCGCCGATCGCGCCCGAACGCGATCGTCGAGATCTTGATCCCCGGTGGCGCCTGGCGGCGCTTGTACTCGGCGCGATCGACCATCGCGATCACGCGCTCGACATCGGCGCAGTCAAACCCACGCAGCACCAGCGCCTCGCGCCCGAGATCGTCCTCGATGTACCCGTGGAGGATTGGATCGAGCAGCTCGTAGGGTGGCAGCGAGTCGGCGTCGAGCTGGTTTGCTCGTAGCTCGGCGCTGGGCGCGCGGTCGATGATCGACTGCGGGATCGGCCCGCTCCGCACCCCGGCACCGCCGGCCACCCCGCTGCCGCCGCTCCCCCCGCCGGCCACCCCGCCGGCGCCGCTCGCCCCGCCGCCGCCGCTCGCCCCGCCGGCGCCACACGTGTTCCGGTGCCGCGCGAGCTCGTAGACGAGCGTCTTCGGGCAGTCCTTGATGACCGCGAAGCCGCCCGCGCTGTCGCCGTAGAGCGTCGAGTATCCGACTGCCAGCTCGGACTTGTTGCCGGTAGTGAGCACGAGCCACCCGAACTTGTTGGACAGCGCCATCAGCAGGTTGCCCCGAATCCTCGCCTGCAGGTTCTCCTCGGTCAGGTCCTGGGCCCGGCCGCCGAACACGCCGGCAAGCGTCTCGTCATAGGCGTGCATCGCCTCGGCGATCGGGAGCTCGTCCATATGCACGCCGAGCCCTGCCCCGAGCCGGCGAGCGTCGGCCTGGGTTTGCTTGGAGGAGTGTGGGGAGGGCATCACGACCGCCGACACCCGCTCGGGTCCGAGCGCGTCGACCGCGATCGCCGCCACGAGCGCAGAGTCGATCCCGCCCGAGACACCCATCACCACGTGCTCGAAGCCGTTCTTCTCGACGTAGTCTGCAAGCCCGAGCACCAGCGCGGCGTAGACCTCCGCCAGGAGCTCCAGCGGCTCGCTGAGCGCGCCGCCCACCACGCGCGGCTCCGAAGGGCCCTGCGGAAGCTCCAGCCTGGCGATCACCGGCACGCCGGGGAGCTCCCGGCGAGCCGCCGAACGGTGGCGAGGGTCGCGCAGCCGGGCCCCGCGGGGACCGACGGGGTCGATCGTCGCGAGCAGCAGCTGCTCGGTGAACTGCGCTGCGCGCGCGAGAACACCGCCAAAGTGGTCGATCACGAGCGAGTGCCCGTCGAACACGAGCTCGTCCTGGCCACCGACGAGGTTGCAGAAGGCAACCGCAGACAAGTTGTCGCGGGCGCGCTGGACGAGCATCCGCTCGCGCTCGAGGCCCTTGCCCGCGTGGTAGGGCGAAGCCGAGAGGTTGACCAGCAGCGTCGCGCCGGCGAGTGCCTCCTCGGCCGCGGGCGGTCCGGGCTCCCAGATGTCCTCGCAGATCATGAGCCCGATCTTCACGTCCCCCAGCGTCATCAGCGCGGGGCCGGGACCGGTCTGGAAGTAGCGCTGCTCGTCGAAGACGCCGTAGTTGGGCAGCAGCATCTTCCGGTAGACCGCCTTGACCGCACCGCCGGCGAGCACCGCGCAGGCGTTGTAGACGTCATCCGCGCGCTCGGGAAATCCGACCAGCGCGACGATCCCGTCCGGTCCGTCGGTCCGGGCCGCGATCTGCGAGAGCGCTTGGCTCGCCTCTGCAAGGAAGTGCTCCTTGAGCAGCAGGTCCTCTGGTGGGTAACCGGTGAGCGCCAGCTCGGGAAAGAGGACTAGCTGCGCGCCCGCCGCCTTGGCCGACTCGATGCCCGCGATGATCTTCTGCCGGTTACCGGCAATGTCGCCGACGGTCGGGTTGCACTGGCACAAGGCGATCTCGAGTGGACCGGGCATGATCCCCAATTATGGGCCCCGCTCCGCGGGCCGTGTGCCGCGCCCAGCGCCGGTCAGGACCGCCGCCCCGCACGGAGGCGTGGGCGCCCCGCTCAGCGTCCCGGCGCGCCGCGCCCGAGCCAGAACTGGATGAAGGCGCGCAGCCGCGGGTCGCCGGGAGCACCGACGCTGACCGCGTGCGCCCAGGCCAGGCCGAGTACCCCGTCCGTTCCCGGGCGGTGGGCGAGAACCACGGCTTGGCCGGCTGCCGCGAGCGCCGGGCTGAACGGTGGCGCGAGCGCACGCGCGAGCGGCTGCAAGCCCGGTGGCGGCGTGCCTCCCCCGTATTCGATCACCACATCGCCCAGCTCGAGTGCCTGCAGCAGCTGGTTGTCGCTCAGTCGCACTCCGTCGCGTGTGAGCGGCTCGGGGACATGGGCGCCGCTCGTCGGGGGACGGGAGTCGTAGTGGGGCCCGGGCTGGCCGGGGAGCAGGCGGGCGTGTCCCAGGTCGGGGAAGGACAAGCCGGGCCCGATCGCGTTCGCGCTCCCCGACACCTGAGCCGTGTCGCGTCCCGCGAAGAAGCCCGACAAGGCGGCGATCGCTCCGATCGAAAGCGCCAGCGAAGCGAGCCCGATCGCCCCGCGCTCGAGCAGCTTCACCGCGGTGCGCGCGCAGCGCGCACGCGCGGCGTCCGGGCCCCGGCCGCTCCGCCCTCGCCGGTCGTGGCCCCCGCGGCGCCCGCTTTGGCTTCCGCGGCGCCCGCCAGCTCCTCGATGCAGGCCAGCAGCTCCCCGGCCAGCACCTCCACGTCGGGGAGGCCGTCGTAGTCGGCTGTCAAGCCGAACTCGAGCTGCCCGTTGTAGCTCATGATCGCGATTCCCAGCGCCGTGTTCTCGGCCAGCGGGAGCACCGGGAAGATGGACAGCAGCTTTCGGCCGAGCGCGTACAGCGGGAACTGCGGTCCGGGGACGTTGGTGACCACGAGGTTGTACATGCGCTGGTGAGCCTGCAGGCGCGCCGCCTGGGCCATGATCGTCGGCGGCGCGAACCCCGAGAGCTCCGTCAGCACGCGGGCGCCGACCGCCTGGCTGGAGTCCTTGATGCCCTCCATCGCCCCGCGGATCTCCAGCATCCGCGCCACGGGGTCGGCGACCCCGACCGGGAGCGGCACCCGTAGGGCCGCGAGCCGGTTGCCCAGCGCACCGCGGTCCACGTCGGCGCGCACCGACACCGGGACCAGCGCCTTCAGCACCACTTCGTCGGTGGGCTCGCCGTGCAGGCGCATGTAGCGACCGAGGGCACCCGCTACGACGGCGAGAACCGCATCGTTGACGGTTCCGCCCAGCGCGTTCTTGACAGCCTTGAACTGGGCCAGATCCCCACGCACCCAGGTGAGGCGGCGGTGGGGGCCGACCTTGACGTTGAAGGGGCTCGGCGGCGCGGTGTCCAATCCCACCTTTGCGATCGCCCCTACCCCTACGAGGGCGTCGCCGATTCGCTGCGCTACATGACCGGGAGCGCGCAAGCCGGCACGGACCCCCTCGACGATCTCTCCGGGCACCGTAGCGCGCTCGAGCAGCGACTGCGCCAGAAGCTGTGCTCCTGACGGCAGCGGCCGCGGGATCCATTCGTGGTCGGGTGGAGCGACAGGCATGGGATCGGGCGAGGAATCGAACAGCACGGTGACGATGTCGACGCCCGAGACGCCGTCGACGAGCGCGTGGTGGGTCTTCGAGAGCAGCGCGAAGCGATCCTCCGCGAAGCCCTCCACCAGCCACAGCTCCCACAATGGCCGCGCCCGGTCGAGCGCCTGCGAGAAGACCCTCCCCGCGAGGCGTGCGAGCTGGGCCTCGCCTCCGGGCCGGGGAAGGGCGGTGTGGCGCACGTGGTAGGTGACCTTGAAGTGCGGATCGTCCACCCACACCGGCCGTCCCTGCTGCAAGGGGACGAACGCGAGCCGCTGCCGGTAGCGGGGTACCAGGTGCAGCCGCGAGGAGATCTGCTCCACGACCTCCTCGTAGGCGGGAGCCGAGCCCGCGAAGATCGTGCAGGCCCCGACGTGCATGTGCGTCGAGTCACGCTCGAGGTGTAGGAACGAGTCATCAAGGCCGCTGAGCCGGTCCGGGTTGCGCACCTAGAAGATTCTTGCAGGTGCATCGGTGGGCGCCCCGCGGGGCGCCCACTCCCTACTGCCCGTCTGAGCGCACCCTTAGCCTCGCGCCTGATGAACGCTCGTTGCGTCGCGCACCTCGACATGGACGCGTTCTACGTGTCGGTCGAGCTGCGCCGGCGCCCTGACCTTGCGGGGCAGGCGGTGATCGTGGCCGGCGCCGGCCCCCGATCTGTCGTTACCACCGCCTCCTACGAAGCTCGGCGCTTCGGGGTCGGCTCGGCGATGCCGGCCGCACGCGCGCGCCGGCTGTGCCCCCGCGCAGTGTTCCTGGTGCCCGATCACGGCTATTACCGCGATGCCTCGCGCGAAGTGATGGCGATCGTGCGTGCCCATGTGGAGCGAGTGGAGGTCGTGGGCCTCGACGAGGCCTACCTCGAGCTCACCGGGCTGCCGGCGCCCCACGCTGCAATGCGTCGCGTGGTGATCGAGATCGAGCGAGAAACGGGTCTCGGCGCGTCGGTCGGGATCGGTCCCTCGAAGCTCGTCGCCAAGGTCGCCTCTGATGCCGAGAAGCCACGCGGATTCGTGGTCCTGACCCGTGAGCAGGCGTGCGCTCGCTTCCAGCAGGCGCCCTGCGGGCTGGTGCCCGGGATCGGCCCAAGGACCACCGAGCGCTTGCGCGAGCTGGGCATCGACACGCTCGGCGAGCTGGCCGTCGCGCCCGGGCGCTTGCTCGCGGTTCGCTTCGGCATCAGAGGCGCCGCCGCGCTCGGGCGCCGCGCGCGCTTCGAGGACGACACCCCGGTCACCGAGGTGCGCAAGGTGCTCTCGGAGTCCCGCGAGGTGACCTTCGACCATGACATCGCCGATCCGCACGAGCTGGAGCCGGTCCTCGAGGGTCTCGTGCAGCGCCTCTGCGCGGCGCTCGTCGACCAGCACCGCGTCGGGCGCACGGTCGGGATCAAGGTCAGGCTCGAGGACTTCTCCACCCACAGCCGCGCGCGCACGCTGAAGAGAGCCGTGAGCACGGCCGACCGGGTGGGCCCGGTCGCGCTCGACATGCTCAGGCGCTTTCATCCCCCGCGCGCAGTTCGCCTGCTCGGGGTGCGCGTGGCCGGCCTTCAGCCGGCGCGCGCGGCCGGCGACGAGCAGTTGACATTGGTGGCGGAGGAATGAGGCGCCGGTTCGTCATCCTGTCTGGTGACGAGGATCCGATTCCCCGGCGCTCGGCGGTCAACCTGGACTGCGGAGCGCCGCGTCCCCCGCCCAAGCTCATCCCTCCCGCCCGACCCGAGCCACGCATGACCGCAGCCACCTTGCGCCCCGGCAGAGCAACCCGAGGAGCAAGCCAGCTTCGCTGTGCGATGCTGCCGCCGGCTGCGGTGCCTTACCGCGAGCCGCTGCTGGCCGCGCTCGCGGCGCGTGAGGAGCTCCGCCTCCGCGTCGTGTTCCAGGCCCAGCAGCCGGCCGGCTGGGACATGGATCGAGGTTGGTATGCGACCGATCACGATTACGACGCGGCTGTGCTGGGCGCGCTGCAGTGGGCCCGGAGTGGGCGAACCCCGATCATGCTGTCGCGCGGACTGTGGAGGGCGCTCGAGCGCTTTGCCCCGGATGTGGTCGTGGCATGGGAGTTCGGGCCGGCTGCGCTGGTCGCGCGTGCCTGGTGCTCGCGTCGCCGTCGCGCGCTCGTGCACTTCAGCGAGCTCGGAGCGCCGGCTGCGCATGAGCTGCCGGGCGCCCAGCGCCGATTGCACGGCGCCCTCCTGCGCCGTGCCGCGGGAGCGATCGGCGCGAGCACTCAGGCGCGCGAGCGTCTGGTGGGCCTCGGAGCGCCCCCCTTGCGTACGGTGATGAGCCTTCAGAGCGTCGATGCGGACTCGATCCGCACTGCCGCGGCCGCCAGGCCGACCCGGCCCCCCGGGGATCCGCTGCGACTGCTGTGCGTTGCGCGCCTGACCCCGGAGAAGAACATCGCTGCGCTGATCAGGGCTGCCGCGAGCACCGAGCCCGGCGCGCTCGAGCTAGAGGTCATCGGCGACGGCCCCTTGCGCGCAGAGCTCGAGTCGCTGGCGGCGTCGGTTCCGAGCACCGTCCGCTTTCACCGCGCTGTCTCGCCGGCAGAGATGGCCCAGGCCTACGCGAGCGCCGACGCGTTCGCGCTGATCAGCCACTACGAGCCGTTTGGCGTCGCGCTGCGCGAGGCCGTCGCGGCGGGCCTGCCGCTGATCGCCAGCACACGCGCCGGCGCGACCGGCGACATCGCGATCGCAGGTCGCAACGCGTTGGTCGTCGATCCCGGCGACCACGCGGCGATCGCCGCCGCCGTGCACTTGCTCACGAGCGATCCGGCGCGCCGGCGCGCAATGGCGCAGGCCAGCGCCGAGATCGACGCCGAGTGGCCGCTGGAGCGCAGCGTCGACGCATTCGCGCGCGCCGTCCTTCTGGCCCGCGGATGAGCCATCAGCGACCGAGCAGCGCCGGCAGCACGTGCGCTCTGAGCGTTATGACCGCGGCGTCCCAGCGGTAGGGCTCCAGGCAGGCAGCCGCACGCGCGCGGTACCCGGCTCGGGTGCCATGATCGCGCGCGTAGGCAGCGCGTATCGCGATCGCCAGCGAGCCGGACTCGAGGTCGCGCGCGATGAGCTCGGGATCCAGGGCGCGCGCGAGCGCTAGCGCTTCGTAGGGGCCGTGCGCGGGTGTCGTTACCAGGAGCGCACCGTCGCACAGCGCCTCGAGTGGTGCCACGCCGAAGTCCTCCCAGCCGGTGGCCGACACAAAGCAGCAAGCCGCTCGCAAGGCTGACCGAAAGGTCTCCCTGCTCACGAACCCGCGGAACGTGACCCCCGGCGGCTCGCGCAAGCGGTGGCGCGCAAGGAAGGCCCGCGCCAGCTCAGGCTCGATCCCGAAGATCTCCAGCCGGCGCGCACTCATATCCCCGGCTATCTCTGCCCACGCCGCACACAGCCGATCGAGGCCCCTCGCCTTTGGATCCGGGACGTAGGCGACAGCAAGATCGGCGTCTCGCGTGCGTTCGATATCCCCGGAAGGCTCAATCGGCACCGGCACCACTTCGGCGGGCGCACTGCCCGCGGGCAGTGCGCCCGCACCGGCTTCGCCGAACGCCACGATCAGCCGGGCCCGGGCAAGGCTTCGGCGCTCCAACGCGTGCACGGGAGCATTGCGTGCGCCGGGGCGGTTGAGCGCCGCGGGCGAGTCCAGGCGCACCGCGTAGGGCAGCCCGCCGGGTGCCGCGAGTAGAGCGGTGGTGGTGGTAGAGAACAGCAGTGCCCGCGGTCGGGCGCCCCTCGCAAGCGCGCCTGCCAGGGCACGCCGCGCGGCGATCGCCTCGACGAGGTCGTTGACGGGGTATCCGCGCCGCAGACGGTCAGCCGCGCCGAGCTTGACCTTGATCGCCTCGACGCTCGCCCCGGCTTCGCGCAGCATCGACACCAGCAACGAATCGGCGATGCGCAGCCCACTAGTGGTGCCGAGCGACACGAGGAGCACCTCGCTCATCGGAGCGCCGAGTTCATGTGGCCGGCGCCGAGCGCCCGCTCGTATGCGGCCAGCGTGCGCTCGCCGCAGCTTGCCCATGTGAAGTGTCGCGCCACAGTCTGCCGCGCGCCGGCACCGAGTGCCTCCAGCCGAGCCGGGTCCCGTAGCGCGGTCGTGATCATGGCGGCGAGCGCGCGATGGTCGTCGGGCGCCACGAGAACCATTCCCGCGCCGGCCGCGGAGATGTCAGCGGGACCGCCCTCCCCGCGCGCTGCGATGACCGGCAACCCCGCGGCCATCGCCTCGACATAAGCGACCCCGAAGGGCTCCTCCACGCTTGCCATCACGAACAGATGGCAGCGCGCGAGCTCTGTGAGCGCGCGCTGATGCTCGAGCTGCCCAACCAGGCGCACCCGCTGCGCGAGCCCCAGCTCGCGGGCCAGACGGGCCAGCGGCTCACGGCCGGGCCCGTCGCCGATCACCAGGTAGTCGGGCCGCTCGCTCTCGGGTATCGCGGCCAGCGCGTGCAAGACCACGGCGTGGCGCTTGCGCGCTACGAGGTGGCCGAGCGTCACGATCGTCTGGCGCTTGTGGCGTACCGGCATGGTGCCGGGAATGTCCGCACCCAGGTGAACGACTGCGGTGGGCAGCTCATGACCCGCGATCGCCTCGCACCTGATGGCGGCCCAGGAGGAATTAGCGACCACGAGGTCCGCGGTCTCCAGCGCCACGCGCGTTGCCTTCCTGGCGAAGGGGCTGCGCGCGTGCACCGAGATCACGTCCGGCCCGTGGGCAGAGACAACCAGCGCGCTGAGGCTCCCGCCTGAGCGCGAGCCGGGGGCGCGCGGGGGCGCGGGCGAGCGCCAGCCGCGCCAGCGTGAGGCGAGCCAACGCGCGGCTGCGTACCCCGACGGCGTCACGCAGTGGGCATGGAGTACATCGAACGGCCACCGGGCGTGCAGAAGATCGAGCGAGCGCGCCAGCGACGGCGCCAGCCAGTAGCCCCACGCGCCGTAGCTCAGCGGGCGCGGTGGGCTGATGAAGAGCGCCGTATCGACCGGGATCCGATCCAGCTCCCACGGCGCCAGCAGCGCATGGAGATCACGAAGCCATGCCGTGAGGGCTCGTGGGCCCCGGCGAGCCACGGCAAGCGGCGGGACCGGCCGCCGGGCGGCGATCACGCGCACCTCCGCGCCGGCGTCACGCGCGGCGATGGCTTGGCGATGGGCCCATACGCCATGCACCGCATCGACGCGCGAGGGGTACCACTCGGCTACTACGGCGACACGCAAGGGCGCGGAGCCTCGTAGAGAGCTCATTGGAGCAGCCGGGCGGCCGCCGCATTCCGGTAGGCGAAGATGCGGTTCAGATCGCGGCGGACCAAGGCCAACCGTGCCAGCTCGCCAAGTGGCCCGAGGGGCACCTCATAGTGGACTCGGTCACGCACGAGCGTGCCCTGCGGCATCGGCGCGAACTCGTGCCGGTGATGCCAGAGCCGGTAAGGCCCGCGAAGCTGCCGGTCGGCAAACGACCGATTCTCCTCCCATTCATCGATTCGCGAGACCCAGCCCAACGGCATCCCGTGCACCCGCAGGCGATACTCGATCAGCGTCCCGACGCGCATCTCGAGCGGCTCGGGAGTGACGAGCCTGAAGCGCAGCCATGGAGGCGTGATCCGCTCGAGATTGCCCGCCCGTGAGAAGAACTCGAACACTTCGCCCACCGGCCGGTGTATGAGCTGCTCGCGATGTAGAAGGTGGACAGTCAGCGGTCAGCTCAGAGCGCTCGGTTGCTCGCTTGATCAAGCAGCGACTGGCACAGGTCCCACAGCGTCTGGCGGTCTGCCGTGGAGTCCTCGGAGACACCCAGCAAGTAGTGCGTAGGGCGCGGGCGGCGGTCGTGCCAGAACTGGCCCGAGCTCTGTAGGGGCTCCGAAGCGCTACCGAGCCAGACGATCGTGTCCGCCCCCTGCTCGGGCGTCCGGATGATGGGGCGCGTGAGGGCCCGGAACACCGGCATCCACTCCCTGACGCCCTTCGTATCGGCCCAGCCGGGGTGCATCGCATGGACCACCACGCCGGTCCCGTTCAAGCGGACGGCCCACTGCTCGGTGATTGCGACCTGCTCGCGCTTGGTGCGGGCGTAGAGCTTCTTGGGGCCATAGCTGGTTTGCTCGGACTGCAAGTCCTCGCCGGGGAGGCTCTGCCCGTACATCCCACCAGAGCTGACGTTGATGACCCGCGCGGGGGCGCTGCGCTCGAGCAGGCCGCTGAGCGTTGCAGTGAGCACGAACGGCGCGAGCACATGCGTGGCGAACATCAACTCGTTCCCGTCGACCGAGTACCGTCGCTGATCGGGCATCACGCCGGCGTTGTTGACCAGCACGTCGAGCCGGGTCTCCTCGCTACCGAAGCGCTCCGCGAACGACAGGAGCTCCCGGATGCTGCTCACATCGCAGACCACACCGCGCACATCGGCGCTCGGCACCTCCCGCCGAACCTCGCTGGCCGCATCCTCCGCGCGCTGTTGATCGCGACCCAGGGCCCGCACGCTGGCGCCCAGGCGGGCAAAGCCCTTACAGGCAGCCGAGCCGAGCCCGGACCCCGCGCCGGTGACCAGCACCACCTTGCCGTCCATTCGTGGAGGATCACTCGGCCAGCCCGGCAAATGCCGCCGAACCACGAGACCGATGCTCCCGTAGCCAAGGGCGATGCTGCGGTCAAGCAAGGTGTCGATCGTGTTCGATAGTCCGATGATGGTTAGGCTCTTCTCTATGGGGTGCCTGAGGAGCTCATTCGTCCTGTAGAGCTTACGACTGTCCGGGACGCCTACGGGAGCTCTTGACGGGGATTGGCGCGCGACCACGAGCCATCGTGCTGCGCCTCAGGACTGGCAGCCAGGGCACCAGAACGTCGTCCGGTTCGCGTCGCCCTGGCCGCGAGCCCTGATCGGGGTTCCGCAGCGCGGGCAGGGTCTGCGCGTCCGGTTGTAGACCTGGATCCCAGCCGCGCGCCACCCGTGGTCGGCCGAGCGCCGCATACGCGGCCTGACGCCGTCGACGATCGCCATGGCTTCGGCGTCGGAAAGCTCCGCGAGCGTTCGCCAGGGGTCAATCGCCGCCTCCCAGCAGCCCTCAGCCTTCCAGATGTTGCCGATCCCTGCGATCGTTGTCTGGTCGAGCAGCACGTCACCTACGCCCCGCGTGGGATCGTCTGCGCGCAGGCGAGCCAGAAATCGCGCCGAGTCGAACTCGTCCGCCAGGATGTCGGGGCCGAGCGCTGCGAAGCGCCGATCGAAGCGCATGCGTGAGTCGGGCATCAGCTCCAGCGCCGGACCGCCGAATTGGACGACCTCGTAGGTACCGCTCGTGATCACGAGCCGAGCCTGGCGTGCAGCGCGGCGCCAGCGCCGCCCGAGCGGATAGACATCCCATGCACCGCGCATCGCCAGGTGGGAGTGGAGCGTGAGTCCTCCCTCGAAGCGCAGGAATAGGTGCTTGCCGTGCGTGTCCACGCCGGTCACAACGCGCCCGGACAGCCGCTGGGGCCAGCGCTCTAGTGCGTGACGCGGGTGCGGCGTACGGATCTCGTCTGGCAACTTGCCCTCCAGCACGGACCGGATCCGCTTCGCGGCGTTATAGATCGTGTCACCCTCGGGCATGCTCGAATCAGGATCGCACGTTGGCTTGCCCGCGCGCCCGCGCGAACCTTTCAAGCCTTGTCCTGCGAGCGCCTCTATTGGCCGTCTTGCTCTTCAGCTTCTACCGCTCGCGAGCAGGTCCTAGACACCGCGGCGACCCGGCGGCGGTTCCGTCCGGCGCCCAAGCACGCCCTGAGTGATCCGGCGGCGGTTCCGTCCGGCGCTCGAGCACGCCCTGAGTGACCCAGCGGCGGTCCGTCCGGGGCGCTCATTTTAATCGCACGGGTCATGAAGCTCCTCCATTCCGCCGATCTGCACCTGGACAGCCCCATGCGGGGGCTCGTCGTCTACGACTCGGCACCGATCGACCAACTGCGCTTGGCCACGCGGGTGGCGCTGGGCAACCTCGTGGACGCGGCGGTCGAGGAGCAGGTGGACGCGGTCCTGCTCGCGGGCGACATCTTCGACGGAGACTGGCCGCACTACGGCACGGGCGTGCACTTCGTCTCCGAGATGGGTCGCCTGCGCGAGGCGGGCATTCCGGTGGTGATCGTGACCGGCAACCACGACGCAGAGTCCAAGCTGACCAAATCGCTGCGGCTACCCGGCAACGTGCGGATGCTCGACACGCGCAAGCCACAGACGGTGACCTTCGAAGATATCGGTCTCGCCGTGCACGGTCAGGGCTACGCGACGCCCGCCGTGCTCGATGACTTGTCAATCGGCTACCCCGCGCCGGCTGCCGGGATGCTCAACGTGGGCCTCCTTCACACCAGCGCCGACGGCCGCCCAGGACACGAGCGCTATGCGCCGTGCAGCGTCAGCGCCCTGGCCCAGCGCGGCTATGACTACTGGGCCCTTGGGCACGTCCACCATCGCGAGGTCCTGCACGCGGATCCCCCGATCGTCTTCCCCGGCAATGTCCAGGGCCGCGGCCTGCGCGAGACCGGGCCCAAGGGCGCGACGCTGATCGAGCTGCGCGAGGATGGCACGATCTCCTTCGAGCATCGCGTCCTCGACTGCGTGCGCTGGGACCTCATCACCGTCGATGCCGCTGGATGCGCTGACCGTGATGCTGTCTGTGAGCGCGTCGCGAGTGCCGTGCGCCAGAGCGCGGGCGACGCCGGGGACCGGCTGCTCGCGGCGCGGGTGAAGATCGCGGGCGTGACCGATGCACACCGCGCGCTGGTGGCCGACGTCGAGCGACTGCGCTACGAGGTCATCGCCGCCGCGGCCGATGTCGCCGCTCAGCAGGTCTGGATCGAGTCAGTCGCGCTCGACACCACTGCTTCGCACGAGCTGGCGCATGGCGGAGACGACGCTGTCGGCGAGCTGATCCAGGAGCTGGAGGAGCTGTCGGGCGAGGACGGCTCGATCGGCGAGCTCCTGGCGCCGCTCGCCCCGCTCGCCGATGCGCTCCCAGCGAGCGTCCTGGCGAACTTCGACCCCCGTGACGCGGAGACCGTCCGGGAGCTGATGGCCGACGTCAGCCGGTCGCTGCCCGTAGCGCTGCTCGAGAGGACGGCCGCCTGATGACACTGGCGATCGAACGCCTCGACTTCGCCCCCTGGGGTTGCTTTGAGGACTTGTCCCTGCGCTTCAGCTCCAGGGTTGGGGATGTTGATCTGATCTACGGACCCAATGCGGCCGGGAAATCGACCACCAGTCGCGGCGAGCGCAGCCTGCTCTACGGGATCGAGGAGCGCACGCCCGACAACCACACCTACGACTACGCGGATCTGCGCATCGGCGCTCGCCTGCGGCTCGATGGATCAAGCGTGGAGCTCTCGCGCCGCAAGCGCCGCTCCGGCTCGCTGGTCGCCCCCGGCGGACAGTCCCTGCCCGAGGACTCTATTTCATCGGCGCTGGGAGGCCTAACCGAGGCGGTCTACCGCGCGCTGTTTCAGATCGACCACGACACGCTCGTGCAGGGCGGGGCCGAGCTGCTGCAAGGCGAGGGAGAGATCGGCACCAGCCTGTTCGCAGCCGCCGCGGGCATCGCGACGCTGCACGGTACGCTCGCGGAGCTCGACACCGAAGCCGAGCGGATCTTCAACCCGCGCGCCCGCAAGACGGTCCTTCACAAGGCGCTGGCCGCGCTACGAGAGGCCGATCGGCGCCTGCGCGCGGCCACGCTGCGCCCAGCTCGCCACCGCGAGATGGCGCTGGCGTTGACCGCAGCGCAAGCGGCGTGCAAAGAGCTGACTTGCCAGATGCGTGAGCTCGACCTCGAAGCGCGCGCGATCGAGCGCAGACGGGCGATCGCACCGCTGCTCGATGCCCGCGCCGATCGTGTGGGAGAGCTCCAGGCCCTCGCCGGTACTCCGGACCTGCCCAGCTCGGCGGCTACGCAGCGCGCCGACGCCCAGGGGCGCGTGCAGGCGGGGGCCGCTGCGCTCGAGCGCATCAGAGGCGTCGCGGCCAAGCTCGAGCAGGAGATCGAGCGAATCGAGGTCGACGAGGCGATCATCGTCCGCGGCGACGAGATTCGCGCCATCAAGGAGAGCGCGCCGGCGACCAGCAAGGCTGCGGCGGACCGACGCAAGCGTGAGGGCGAGCTGGCCGAGGCACGCGCCGGCCTCGAGGGCGCCGCCCAGATCGCCGGGGTAGAGCCCGACGAGATAGAGAAGCTGCGCCGTCCCGCCGCAGCACGGCGTGCCCTTGACGGCTGCCTGCGCGAGCGCGAGCAGCGAGGATCGCGGCGGACCAGCGCGCAAGCGCGGATGGACGACGCCACACGGGCCCGGGACGACGCTCGCGACGAGCTGCAAGCGGCTGACGCCGAGCGTCGTGGCACCGGGCTCATGGATGTGCACGACCTCGACGCCGCGATGACCGCCGCGCTCAAGGTGGGTTCGTTGTCCGAGCAGATCAGCGAGCTTCGCCTCGCCGCGGAGCTCTCGCGCGACGAGGCGGCCGAGCGTTTTAGCCGCTTGAGCCCGGCACCCTCCTCGCTCGACGTGCTGCGTACCCTCGCTGCGCCTTCGCGTGAGCAGGCAGCCCGTGCGGTCGCGCACAGCGACGAGCTCAGGCGCGCCGTAGAGGAGCTGCGCTCCGAAGCGAGCCGCCTGGCGGGCGTCGAGAGCGAGCTGGTGCAGGAGCGCGAGCGCCTGATCCTGGAAGGGGAGCCTCCGAGCGCGCAGGCGCTGGCGGTCGCTCGTGGGCTGCGCGACGGGCACTGGTCGGCGATCCGCGACGCGAGCGCCGACGGCTCCCGTTTGAGCGGCTGTCTTCCGTTTTCCCTAAAGGACGCCGAGCGCTTCGAGCGCGCCCTCACAGACGCTGATCGTGTCGCCGACGCCCGCACAGATCACGCCGCGCAGATCGAGCGCGCGGCGGCTGTGGGTGCGCACGCGGCGCGCACCGAGCGCGAGCGTGCCGGGCTCCTCGCGCGCGAGCAAGAGCTGCGTGACCGCCGGGTCAGGCTGAACGACGAGTGGGAGCAGGCGTGGCGGGTCACAGGCTTGGCGGTGATCGCGCCCGAGGATGCGCCCGGCTGGCTGGATGAGCGTGAGGCGATCCTCGGCCTGATCGGAGCCGCCGCCCAGGCGCAGGCGCGCGCCGGCGCGCTGGCTGACCGCGAGCGCGGCCACCGCGACGCGCTCGTGGCGCAGGTTCGCGTGCTCGGGCACGAAGTCCCGTCCGCGGCCGGGCTCGACACGTTGCTCTCCCGGGCTCGGGGAGTCATCGACCAGGCAAGAGAGCAGGCGAGCGCGCGGTGCACCGCAGCGAGTGCCCTGGCGGGCGCGGAGCGTGCGTTGGTGGTGGCGCAGGGCGAGCGCGACTGCGCAGCGCAGGCGTGGTCGGGGTGGGAGGACGCGTGGCCTGAGCGTCGGGCGCAGGCGGGGCTGCCGGCGAGCGCGACTCCCGAAGGCGCCCAGGAGATCGCGCGCGCGGTCGACGAGGGCTTGGCGCACTTGAAGAGGATCGCCGATCTCGAGCGGCGGATCGCCGGCATCGACGCGGACCGGGCCAGCTTCGAGGACCGCGTGCGGCGGCTCTGCGAGGACTCGAGCCCTGAGCTGACGGCGCTCGACGCGCAGCGCGCGGCGGGCGTCCTGCACGCGAAGCTCACCGAGCACGAGGACCGCCTGCGGCGGCGCCGGAGCCTCAGCGAGCAGCGTCAGGGCATGGGGGAAGAGCTGGCGGCGACCGAGATCGCCGTCGGCGTCGCGAAGTCAGAGATCGACGCGCTGATCGCCGCCGCGGGCGCCGAGCACGCCGGCGAACTGCCCCGGATCGAGGCGCGCGCCGCTCGGGCTGGCGCATTGCGCGAGGAGATCGCCGAGATCGAGCGCCAGGTCGCGCAGGTGGGGGAGGGGCGCTTCGCGGAGCTCGCGCAGGGGATGGCGGGCTTTGACCGCGACCGCGCCGCACAGGAGCTCGATGAGCTGCGCCAGCGCGCCGACGAAGTGAGCCAGGAGCGCGAGCAGGTAACCGAGCAGATCGGTGAGCGCAAGCGCGAGCTAGGCGAGGCTGAGACCGACACGGCGGCGGTGCGGGCCGCCCAGGGCGTCGAGCTGGCGCGCAGCCAGTGCACACAGGCGGCGATCGCATACGCCAAGGCACGGCTCGCAGCCACGGTGGTGCGGCGGGCCATCGAGCGCTACCGGCGCCTGCACCAAGACCCTCTGCTGCGCCGGGCCAACGAGCTGTTCGGGCGCTTCACGCTGGGGAGCTTCGTGGAGCTGTTCGTGGACATCGACGAGCGCGGTCAAGGCGTCCTCATCGGTCGCCAGCGAGACCGCGTGCGCAAGCGCGTCCCGCAGATGAGCAAGGGCACCCGCGAGCAGCTCTTCCTAGCGCTGCGGATCGCGGCGATCGAGCGCTACGTCGCGACCTCAGGCCCGGTCCCCGTGATCTTCGACGACGTCTTCATCGAGTCCGACGAGCCGCGCTCAGAGCGCGTCTTCGGGGCACTCGGCGAGCTTGCGACCAAGACCCAGGTGATCGTGCTCACGCACCACCATCACCTGATCGCGGTCGGCAGGCGCGCGCTGGCAGACAAGCTCGTCGTCCAGGACCTCCCCGACGGGGCGCCCGCGCTGCGCGAGGCTGCGGCGGCCTGAGCCCGGGCACTTCAGCTCGTGATCGCACCGCACGGGGTTTCGGATTCGGCTCGCGCTCGAGCTCCCTGCGGCGCGCTTACCGCCTGACGTGCACCCCGTATGCCTGCCTTACGCGGCGCAGTCCCTCAGGCACGGAAACCCGCTTTGACCATGGCAATGGTGGCAATGCTCGAGTGCTCCCCACAGAACCGTACGTACGCTGTTCGTATACGGCTCCTCGGGACGGCGGGTTATGACCCCCGCCGCCGGCCGGTTTGCGACCTCGAAGTCATCCCCATAGCGCTAGCTGTGGCGAGACGGGGGCGGCGATGTGCTGGTGCGCCCGACGGTGACGAGCCTTATCGGAGTCTTGTTGATGCAGACAGCCGCGCTTGACGTGCTCAAGCCGCAAAACGGAGCGACCGTACTCGCGTACTCGCCTACGCCTTCTTGTTCGGATACGCCCAGGAGCCTTTCCTGCGCGATCGATCGGCGGGCCGGCATGGTCCTGGATCCTGCACGTAACAAGTACGAGCCAGCCAAGATCATCCCGCCGGCCGCCGCACCGCCTACGGGCAAGCCGCCGCCGAGTCAATCGCCTACCGGTGAAGAAGGCGGACCTCCAGCGGGCGGCGGCCCGACGGAGGGACGGCCTAGCGCCGCACCGCCTGCCTCCACGCCGACTCCCGGCGCTCCGCCGCCCGGATCGCCGCCGTCCAACGCACCACCATCCGACGCAGCACCGTCAGTGAAATGAGCCCGTGATCCAGGCCAGGCCGGGCCTGGGACGCCCCTGGGCTCTCGTTCCGTCTAGCCCAGCGGCGATCCCGGGGCCCCATCCTTGCGAGATTGGGCGATCGGGATCGCCGCGCCGCGCCGGCGCTGACTCCTCCCTCGTCGCCAAAAGGACCCGTCCGCACGGCACCCGCCGAACACCGAATGCGATCGTGCACACCTCGTCAGTCGGACGGTCCAGATCGGGGGCCAGCAGTCGTCAGCCGCTCGACACCCCAAGCTGCCTCTGGTGGCAAAGCAGTAGCGTGGGTGTCGGGCGTGGGCGGCCGGTCCTCGACCGGGATATTCGCGAAACAGCACGCCGCAGCCTCGTCGCCAGCCGGCGAATCCTGGCGTCGCGGCTCGCTCGGCTGGCCGCAGGGCTGAGGCCGCACGGTCAGTTGCCTTGTTGACTTGAGCGGACTCGATCGCTTGGGAGGACGGCGCTCTACGCGGTCGCCAGGCGGAAGAATCCCGGCTCGCCGTCGATCTACCCCCGACGCGACCCCGCTATCGGTGACAATCCGTCGGCCGTGTCTTCATCTACGTCGACCGAACCACCGGCTGGAGCGCCGCCGATCGCCGCGGAGCTCGCCGCGCTCGCCACAGAGACTGCGGGAGCACGGTATTTGGGCGCTGACCTTCAGGTCCACACGCCCGTCGATCCAGGGTTCAAGCCGCGTCCCGAGCCAAAAGACCCAACGGAGCGACGTGCGCTAGCGCGGACGTACATCGGGAAGGCCAAAGAGCGGGGGATCCAGCTCGTCGGGATCACCGAGCACAATGACGTGAGCTGGATCGACGAGCTTCGGTACGCGGCGCGCGGCATGGACGTGTTTCTCTTGCCCGGATTTGAGGTGGAAAGCAAGGAAGGCATTCACGTTCTTTGCCTCTTCGATCCGGACACCCCGGTGACGGAGCTTGAGGAGGCGCTCGTGCGGCTTGGCCTTACGAAGCAGCGTCGTGACGGGCAGCGCCTCCAACTTCGAACCAATCAGCACTTCGCTGGAGTCCTGAGTCTCATACAGGAAGAGTGCGGGGGCGCTTGCCTTGCCGCACATATCGAGAGCGACAAGGGGCTCCTGTGTGCGTTACGAGAGGGCGCGCGTGTCGACTGCTGGCGGACCGAAGGGCTTATGGCCGCTCAGATCTCCAAACCGCCGGGCCAGATCACGAGCGGCAACGGACGAATCATCCGAGGCGAAGAACCGATCTATGCGCGTGAGCGGGCGCTGGCCTACGTGCTCACTTCAGACGCTCGCTCGTTTGAGGACATCGGCTCTGAGCCAACATGGATCAAGATGGATCACGTCGGAGTAGAGGGGCTTCGGCAGGCTTTTCTCGATCCGGAGTCACGCATCTCGTTCGAGGATCCGTTGGCTATGAGAAAAGGCTCCCATCTCCTAGGCGTCTCTTGGGAAGGAGGCTTTCTCGACGGCGTACGGTTTTCACTGAACCCCGAGCTGAATTGTCTGATTGGCGGCAAGGGAACCGGCAAGTCGACGGTCATCGAATCGATCCGGTACGCCTTTGACCTGGACTTTCGCACCAACGAGGTCAGGGACGCCGCGACGCAACTACGCGAGAACGCGCTTAAGTCGGGCTCGAAGGTCTCGGTCGCGGTCGAGACGGGCCCGCCGAACCCGACGCGCTACGTGATCGAGCGCACCGCGCCACACGCCCCCGTCGTCCGCGACGAACTCGGTACGCCTCGTCCCGAGCTGAGTCCGCAGAGGCTCCTTTCCCCGCGGGTGTACGGCCAAAAGGAGATCTTCGGTATTGCCCAAGAAGACCGAGCGCGACTCGATTTGCTGGACAACTTCGCTAACGATGGGCTGCGCGATGCAGTCGAGCGCGAGCGCGAACCGATGCAGAAGTGCCAAGAGAACGGAAGGGTCATTCTCGACACGCTGCGGCGCATCGACGACGCGGACACCAAGCTTGCCGAGCTGCCCAACCTCGAAGAATGGCGAAAGAGGTTCCGCGAGGCCGGCTTCGAGGAGCTACTGCGCGAACGCCGACAGCTTGACCGCGAGGAGCGGCTGCTCGGCGCTGCGGTCGACGCGCTGCGGCGGCGGCGGCGGGTCGTCGCAGACCTGCGAACGGACGCAGGCGACCTGGCTTCGACACTCGCCGTCCCCGATAACGACGAGCTCCCGAACCGGGATCTCCTCGAGAGGGCGCGAGAGGTGTTGGCCACGGCTGACGCGGGTTGGACGTCCACGCTCGAAGAGCTCGAACAGGGCTTGGCTGAGGGGGGTAACGGGCTGGACGCCGTTCGGTCCGAGTGGTCCGAGCGCCGCGGCTCCCGCACGATCGAGTTCGATCGTGCTCTCCGCGAGCTACAAGAGCGTATGCCAGACGTCGACCCTGAGCGCTACCTCGATGTCGAGCGACGCATAGAGCAGCTCACCCCGCTGCGCGCAGCGCGCAAGCAGCTACAGGCCAGGCTAAAAGAGGCGCGCGACGCCCGCAGCAAACTGCTGATTGAGCTGATCGACGCCCGTGGCGAGAAGCACCGGACGCGCCAGCGCGCTGCTCAGAGTCTCAAAAATGCATCCGGCGGAGCCGTCAGCGTGGAGCTGGAGTTCCAGGGAGATCGTCAGCGGTTCTTGGCCGGGCTGAGAGCGCTCAAGACGGGCGCACGCAATGAGGGGCTCGGGCGGATGGTGATGGACTCCACCTTCAGCCCTACAGAACTCGGTCGTCTGGTGCGGGCGCGTCAGCTGACGGGCCACTGGAGCCTTCCGGACGGCCAGGCGGCACTGCTGGAACGCAGCGTCGATGAGGAAACGCTACTGCGCCTCGAGCTAGCCGAGCTGCCGGATCGGGTGACGCTTGCGCTAGACGTGGGTCCGTCCGGAACCCGCGACTACCGAAGCCTCGACAAGCTCAGCCCCGGACAGAAGAGCACCGCAATCCTGCTCCTGATAATGCAAGCCAGCCATGACCCTCTCCTGATCGACCAGCCTGAGGATGACCTCGACAACCGCTTCATCTACGACGACATAGTGCAGCGTCTTCGAGCGGCCAAGCCAACTCGACAATTCGTGATCGCGACCCACAACGCGAACATCCCGATCCTGGGTGATGCCGAGCAGATCGTCGTGCTGGATGCCGAGGAGCGCGGCGGACCGCCTGTCAGGGGTGTGCTCCGAACACGCGGCTCGATCGACACGAGCGACGTTCGAGACGCAGCGGAGCACATTCTCGAAGGCGGACGCGAGGCTTTCGCTCTCCGCCAAGCGAAGTACCGGGTGTGATCGGGCCGCTCGCCAAGGACGAGCTGGCGTCCCTCATAGCCGGCGGCGAGGACTCGTTCACCGAGTTCAAGGGACCGGACGTCAGCAATCTAGACCTGGCGAAGGAGCTATGCGCGTTCTCCAACTCCGCCGGCGGTCGGGTCTTCGTAGGCATCGACGACGATGGCACGATAGTTGGATCTGAAGGATGGGATGAGGAGCGCATCATGAACGTTGCTCGCACCCTGCTTGACCCACCAATCGTGCCCGGATACCAGCGGCTTGTCTGGCACCAGGGCACAGAAATCATCGTGGCCAGCATCGACCAGGGGGTTGAGAAGCCACATGCCGTTGGAGGCGGTGAAGGCAAGCACTACTTCGTTCGCGTCGGGAGTACCTCCCGCGAGGCCAGCCGGGAGGAACTAATCCGGCTGACCCAGGCTTCCGGGGCGGTGGCTGGAGATCTCCGCCCGGTGATCGGATCTACCGTGAAGGATCTCGATGACGCGCTGCTCGCCGGCCGGTTCGCTGGCCGGCGAACGATTCAATGGGATGCGCTAGATGAGACCCAGCGTCTCGATGTGCTGATCAACGGCGAGATTGTTCACCCCGAGACGCAAGGCCCAACCGTTGCGGGGCTGCTCTGCTATGGCCGTGCGCCACAGGAGCGCTTGGCCTACGCCACTGTGAACTGTGTGAGCTATCGTGGTGTCGTCGCCGAACGTGAACTCCTCGACCGAGCAGAGATCGGGGGACGAGTCGACCAACAAGTCAACGACACCGTCGCGTTCATCGAGCGCAACCTTCGCAATCCATCGACGGTTTCGGGCCTCACGCGCGAGGACGCTCCGCGGCCGTCTCGAGAAAGCCTCCGCGAGTTGATCGCCAACGCTGTCGCTCACCGGCACTACGGCATTGCCGGCCCGACTCAGGTACGCGTCTTCGGGAACCGCATCGAGGTGCTGAGCCCAGGCGGTCTGCCGAACGGAGTGACCCCAGCGGCAATGCGCGTCGGTGTCTCGGTTCGCCGCAATGAATTCCTCGTCCAGTACCTCGAGTCGCTCGGACTGGTAGACGCGGTAGGCCGTGGCGTCGTGCTCCTACTCGAAGAGGCCGCGGGATTAGGCTTGCCGGAGCCCACGATCGAGACTCCTGAAGGCTTCGCCGTCGTCACGTTGTTCGTGACTTCGTAACCGTACGATCTGAGGTGCGGGCTTGGGCTCTCGGCGGGATGCTCTGCGACGACGCCTTGAGCGGCTCAGATCCCGGTCGTCGCACTCTTGTGCGACGCCGGCGCGACTCGGCGTCCGGCGATCGGCCGGCGTGGACCAGAGGCAGCTTGGGGTGTCGAGCGGATGAGGACTGCTGCCCCCCCCGATCTGGACCGTCCGACTGACGAGGTGCGCACGATCGCATTCGGTGTTCGGCGGGCGCCGTGCGGACGGGTCCTTTGGCGACGGTGCGATCGTCGAGTCACTGCGCTTCGTCGGCGGCATCTCAGAGCAAGCCTTGACCTGAGAGATCCTCGGACACTCCCAGAGGCTGCGGCGTGTTCCTAGTTGCGCGTGGAGAGGGCGTCTTGGAACCAGCTGATAGCGGCCTCGCCGTCGTTGCGCACGATGCTGGTCACGGTCCAGCCCGGTCGATAGGGTCTTGGAGATGGTCTACGAAGGCGCAGCCAACCACAAGCACAAGCATCCGTGGCAGCGGGGACGCAAGGGGTCCCTTTGCCCAAGCGATATGGCGCTCGAAACGGCGCAGGCACTATTGGATCAAAGCGAGCCGACGCCGGGCAAACACGAGCCGCGGTGGAGCACGGATGGAACTATCGCCTACGCCGCTCGTCTACACATCGACGACCGCTGGCACGGACATCCAGCCGCGTGGAAAGAAGTACCTGAGAGTATTCGTGCGCGTTGGGTGCGCGAAGGCTGGGTCGCAAAGCGCGACGTTCGGCGATATTGGGACGATCCTCGGACGGCATGAGCGTGAACTGGGAGTTCCTCGCAGGCGATACGAGCCGCTTTGCTCTAAAGATGAGCCTCGCTCCTGATCCGTACGAAGGGCGAGGCGTTACACTGGAGATGTCAGCCTCTTGGGGAAGCTTTGAACTCTGGATCATGGGGCGAAACGTATGCGCTCAGACCGACTCTGGGGAGACGCTGAACGCCGTCCACTGGTACCTCCTGCCGCTTCTCGAATGGCTCGTCGAGAACTGGGACCCATTGCTGCACGAAGAACGGCTTCCTGTCGAGGTTGCCGGAGCGACTGCGGCCCGGTCGCTCAACGAGACTGCCTGGGCCGCAGTCGATGAGCCGGCTACGGGCGCCGCGCAGTGGCAGCCGTGGTGGTCGCGCCACAGTCTTTCAGCAGCACGCGCTGGAGGGCTCTTTCCCGAGGTGATCCTGAGGCGCTGGCGTGATGACATCGAGCTTTCTTGGGATTCATTGACGGTCCCTGGAGCCCCGCAGTCGCTGGCATTTACTGCGCCGCTTGGATCCGCACGCCTTCCTTCGACGGAGGTCGTCGTACCGCTGGTAACCGTCTTGCGGTCGGCCGTCAACGAACTCGGAGCACGCTGCCCAGAGAGTGAGCGGTTTGCAACGCTGGCCGTAGCTCTTGGTCGCCTCGAAGATGCAGACCGCATCGAGGAGCGCGCAGCATGGCTCGCTGGCTTGGGAGCCACTATCGATGAAATGCGAAATCGCTGGCGAGAAGTGGTCGCAAATCTTACCGGTTCATCTCGTTGGCTCACCGAAGGGCTTGCGGAGCCATTGTTCGTGCGCGGAACGCCGAAAGCGGCATTGATGTTCGGCGCCGTGGCGCCGAACATCAATGCCCGCGACGTGGATGCCCTGACCGGATTCCTTCTCGGCCTTTCGGCGCCCGGACGCACAGAGGCAGTAGCCGACTCGGCCGAGTGGGCCGATCTCGCGAGCAGGATTGACGAGCGCTCAGCTCCCTGGCGCCAAGGTTACGATCTCGCGCTCGATTTTCTCGACCACGTCGGCGCCGATCTGTCCATCCCCGCAGATATAGACGCCCTGCTCAGCGACCTTGGCGTGGCGGTCACGGAGCTTCCATTAGAGGATGTTGAGATCCGAGGACTCGCAGCCGCTGGACCTGAACATCAGCCATGCGTCGCCCTGAACCCCAACTACCCATTCCATGAACGCGTCGAGGTTCAACGGTTCACAAAGGGCCACGAGCTCTGTCACGTTCTGTTCGACCGCACTGCCGCCAGGGAGGTTGCTGAAGCGAGCGGACCTTGGGCCCCGGTGGAGCTCGAGCAGCGGGCCAATGCGTTTGCTGCAATGGTGCTGATGCCGGAGCAGCTACTGAAGGTTGAGCTGGCGAAGCTCTCGCAGCTCGTGCCCGATACGGCCGAACTCGTGGCCCTGGGCGAACAGCTCGGCGTCAGCCTCCGCGCACTCGCCTGGCATGCATCAAATCTCGGTCTAGTTCCGCGCGCTTTGGTGTGGCAGATACAAAGAACGCTTCGTGCGGGTTCGGATTCGACGCTCTTCGAGATATAGCCCTATTGTGTCGTTCAGCCGGGCCTGCGCGATCGCTTTCGCGTCACGGCCGAGGCGCACCCGGCGAGCGCTTCGGGCGACGTGGGGATCACGCGCGCCGGCGGCGTCGGACGATCGCTCGGCCACGAGAGCACTCGCAAGCCCGAGTCGGGTCGGACGATCGCGTTCGCGTGAACCCGATCGTCCCAGAGGCAGCCGCGACACTCCGGACCGTCGGGCTCCCGGCCGACCGACCGGCACGAGCGCTTTCACTCGCCGACCCGCCCGAGGCTCATGAGTCCTTCGGCGACATTCCGATCGCGCTGATCGGCGGCGGCCCTCGCCGAGGCGGCTTTCCCTTCCGCCGACGAGCACGCGCTTGGCGCCACTCATCAACCGGCTGGTTGGCGAACCTGCTTGTGGCGAGGGTTGGGTCACAGGCGGCGTAGTAGGGGCCAAGTCCTGATTCGGGTTGGCTGCGCCGCGCTGCTGTGATGCATCAGCCATGACGCGACCGATGTTTCTGGCGCCCAATCGTGGTGTCAGGTTGTGCGGCCGAGGCGCAGCGTGGCCACCACCGACGAGGAGGACTCGATGGGCAACGAGCAGGACACCGGTTTGCCGAAGCTCTCCCGGCCTTGACACTTGCAGGTGCCGGCTACCGACACCACCGATCCGTGCGCTCCCAAGCGAGCGCAAAGCTGAAGATCCCACTGACAAACGTCCCGGACGAATGGCTGACATCAGCCCGGATTTCCACTGACCTCCATTGTAGAACGTCGGTCGAATGACAGTGGCTCACCCAGTGGGCAGCGCGGGTGGCCGTCGACCGGGTGGCTTTCAGTCGATTCGAGGCGCCTAGCGAAGTTCGGCTGGAAGCCAGTGCGCCCAGCTGCCAGGGTCTGCGTTCACGTTGGCCCATCGGTCGAGCGCGCCTGCCAGCATGTCTGCCATCGACGCGGATGGCCACCATGCTTTCCGGACGAGCAGGACGGGGCAGGCGGTGACGGCAGCGAAATCGCTGGCGTTCTCGGTGACGATCACGCGCTCGTCGGCGAACGCGAGTTGCACGAGCACGTCATCTGGAAGGTTGTGGGCGCCAAGTTGCGCGGGTGTCGTTGCGTCGTGCCCGGCGGCGGCAAGCAGAGTCGCGACCCGGGGCGACAGCATCGAGTCGATCAGAAACTTCACGCCAGCAAACGCTGGCGCTCGCTGGCGACGCTCTCGGCTTGCGCGAGCGCGCGGTCGTTCGCGTCGATCCGGGCCTCGATCTCCTCTCTGTGGACGGCGGCGTAGTTGAGCGCGATCACCACCTGGCGCTGGTGGATGCCGAACTGCTCAGCGAGGGCGGCCACGCGTTCGGACTCTGAGCCGCTGGTCTGCCGAAGCGCCGCGAGGATCTCCCACACGTCTGGTCCGCCCGCCAGCGCCGCTCGGCGCCCCGCAGGACCGGGCTTGAAGGCAATCCCGGGATGCGCTGTGCCGTCGAGGCCCTCGCGCACGAATCGCTCGATCAGCTCGGTGATGGTCGTGGCCTCAGCAGTCGCCTGGGTAGCGAGCCGGCTGCGCAGCTCGTCTTCGAGGCGGATGCTAGTCGTCGATCTTCCCATGGGCCGCGTCCTCAGATTGCTTGCAATGCGTCGCAATCCATTGTAGTACCGAGAGGAGGCCGACCGGTGATCCAGGCGCGCCGCGAGGCCGGCGTGATCCGGCACTATCTCGGCGCGAGCATCCCGTTCAGCGACATGAACGCCAGGCTCCGTGTGCGATTCGATCACCTGCGCGCCGATGGGATCATCGAGCGAAAGCGCCGGCGTCTACCCGGCAGCCACATCGCGCTCTACCGCAACTGCCGCCTCGCGGTACCACCGATCCGAGCACTGATAACTGAGTGGGACGATCTGCTGACATCGACCGGGAATCCCGCTGACATCTGAGCGGGAATCCACATCTAGCGATGGCGGAGCCGATGATGCTCTGCGGAGAGCCGGCTGGCGCTGATTCACGCCAGCCAGCTCATAACCGTAGCGCTACAGCTCGTGACACGCTCCCACTGCTCAGGCTCGGTTGGCGCGCCCCCCAACCACCTCGGCGGCCAAGCGAGAATCGAGGCCGTCGGAGCTACCGTTGCCGTGGCCGAGGCCAGCCGCAACCTGCGCGCCGAGCTGCGGATCGACGCTTGACCAGTAGGCGATCACCCGCAACTGGGTCTCGGCACTGAGGCGGTCGCTGGCGTGGGCGACGATGTTCTTGGCGAGGTGCTCGCGGTCGCTCTGGCTCATCACCTCGCGGTACAGCGTCCCGGGCTGGCCGAAGTCGTCGTCCTCGGCGTGCTTCTCATACGCGTAGCGACCCAGCTCGCCACCGGGCACCGACCAGCCAAGATCCGCGGCGTTCCGCGGATCGGCCTGCGGGCCCCCATGGCTGTTGGGCGCGTAGACAGGCTGGCTTCCCGCGTGGTGATAGGTCATCGACGCATCCTTGTTATAGGAGTGCACGTCGACCTTGGGAGCGTTGATCGGCAGTTGCTCGTAGTTGGGGCCAATCCGGTGCAGGTGGGTGTCGTGGTAGGAGAAGATTCGTCCCATCAGCATCTTGTCTGGGCTGAGGCCCGTGCCCGGGACGAGGTTGGCGGGCGAGAAGCCGGCCTGCTCGACCTCGGCGAAGAAGTTCGACGGGTTACGATCGAGCACCAGGCGGCCCACCTGGATCGGCGGATAGTCGCCGTGCGGCCACACCTTGGTCAGGTCGAAGGGGTTGAAGCGGTAGTCCGCGGCGTCCTCAAAGGGCATGATCTGCATCTCCAGCTGCCACTCCGGAGCATCGCCGCGAGCGATCGCCTCCCGCAGGTCGCGGCGATGAAAATCAGCATCCTCGCCCGCCATTGCCGCGGCCTCCTCGTCACTGAAGGTCTCCGATCCCTGGGCGGTCTTGAAGTGATACTTGACCCAGCAGCGCTCGTCTCCGGCGTTGACCCACGAGAACGTGTGACTGCTATAGCCGTTCATGTTGCGCCACGTGCGCGGAATCCCGCGGTCGGACATGAGGATGGTCACCTGGTGAGCGCTCTCGGGCGAGAGCGTCCAGAAGTCCCACATCATGTCGTTAGAGCGCAGCCCGGTATCCGGCAGGCGCTTCTGGGAGTGGATGAAGTCCTGGAACTTCGTCGCGTCGCGGACGAAGAACACCGGCGTGTTGTTGCCCACCATGTCGAAGTTGCCTTCGTCGGTGTAGAACTTCAGCGCAAAGCCGCGCGGGTCGCGCACCGTGTCGGGGAAGCCCTGCTCGCCGGCCACGTGGGAGAAGCGTGCGAAGACCGGCGTGCGCTTGCCGACGTGAGCGAGGAAGCTCGCCTTGGTGTACTGGGTGACATCCTCGGTGACCTCGAAGAAGCCGTGCGCGCCGCCGCCCTTAGCGTGCACGACGCGCTCGGGCACGCGCTCGCGATTGAAGTGCTGCATCTTCTGCACGACGTAGTGGTCGTGCAACACAGTCGGGCCGGCCGGCCCGACTGTGAGCGAATACTCGTCGCTGCCGGCCGGAATACCGGAGTCGGTGGTCGTCGTAGGGGGCTTGCTGCTGCCGTCCCTCGTAGGTGGCTTGATGTCAGTCATCGGCTATCTCCTCTTTCTGTCTTGCTCGGGGTTTGTCTTGCTCGACGTTTGGGTTGACGCGCGGGGGGCCAGGTTTGCTTCCCGGACTTGGATTGACGGGTGCGGTGTCGATCGTGCTGGCGCAGGCGGGGCAGAGGCCCCAGTAGACGACCTCTGCCTCGTCGATCGTGAAGCCGGAGTCCGCAGACGGCACTAGGCAGGGCGCGTGTCCCACCGCGCAGTCGACGTCAATCACGGTGGCGCAGCTACGGCAGATCAGGTGATGGTGGTTGTCGCCGACACGCGACTCGAAGCGGACGGCACTGCCCGCTGGCTCGATCCTGCGCACGATCCCAGCGCCGGTCAACGCGTGCAGGACGTCGTAGACCGCCTGGGTCGAGACGGCGCCCACGCGCTGGCGGGCAATCAGGGCGATCTCCTCGACGGTGGGATGGCCACCCTCGCGAACGGCACCGAGCACCGCCAGTCGCGGTGCTGTGACGCGCAGGCCCGCCGCTCTCAGATCCTCGAGATCGATGCTCTCGGAAGCGCTCGCCGCAGCCACCAAATCAGTGTATCTAGTTTACTTGATTCAATCAAGGAAACGAATGAGACGGAAACCCGCGGTCGCTTGAGTCAAGGATCACGGGCTAGCGTGGCTAGGCGGAAGCTTGTCGTCCGGAGACTTCCGGCTAGGGGTACAGCGCCGTCGCCAACCGCCGCCGGGACTCGCGCGCAAGCGGATGCTCTGCGCCGAGTTCATCGAGCACGCCTACGACCACTCGGCGCACGTTCTCTCGCGTTCCGTCGGCGGATGAGAGTGCACCCAGCAGCAAGTCCAGCCCGCGCTCTTGATCACCGGCGTCGAGGGCGCCGAACGCCTGTTGAAGGGTCTCGGGAGCGTCGATAGCCCGCTCGAGCTCGATGCGAGCCGCCAGTCCATCCGCAGCAAAGCTCCCCGGAACGTCTGCGAGCAGCTTCAGCGCTTCGTCGCTCTCGCCCCGGCCATGCAGAATCCGCGCGAGTGGGACCACCGCGTCTGCACGGCTCGGCTCGAGATCGACCGCTTGGCGCAGCGCGTCCTCGTCTCCGCGCTGCACGAGCGTGTCAGCTTCGGATGGAAGCAGCGCGTCCAGGAAGCGCGCCACCTCGGCCGGCGGCTTGGCGCCGACGAACTCCGCGGCAACGGTGCCGTCCTTGAACGCCTTCACGGCGGGGATGCTCCGAACCTGGTAGGTCCGAGTCAGCCCGGGGTTGGCCTCAGCATCGACCTTGGCCAGCTCGATCTTGCCGGCGCGCGCGGCGATGGCGGCCTCGATCACCGGTCCGAGCGCGCGGCAGGGACCGCACCACTCCGCCCAGAAGTCAACGACCACCGGCAGCGTGCGCGAGCGCTCGATAACCGCTGACTGAAAGTCGTTCTGCGAGACATCCATAGCAAGGATGGTAGCGACCTCGTAGCCGCGATAACGTTGCTCCCGCCCCCCTCCGGGGGGTTGGCAACTGCTCGGCATCTTATTTAGCGTCCGATAGCAGCCGTACGCTTCTCGGTGATGAGGCTCGGACTATGCGCGGGAGGAGGGCATCCACTACATCACCGCCTACCGGGGGTGGCGCGATGGGAAGCTGCCGCTGCCCGCGCGTCAGCTTCCGTCGGGAACGATCCTGGTCGACGAGCCGCGCGTCGAGGATGCCGGTGGCGTGGCGCTGTACGCGCGCGTGTCCTCGTCGGACCAGCGGGAGGATCTGGAGCGTCAGGTGGGCCGCCTGGTGGCGTGGGCGACCTGCCAGGGTCTCGGCGTGACCTGCACGGTCGCTGAGGTCGGCTCGGGTCTGAACGGGTCGCGCGGCAAGCTGAAGCGGCTGTTGGCCGACCCGGCGGTCGGGACGGTCGTCGTCGAGCACCGGGAGCGCCTGGCGCGGTTCGGCGTGGAGTACGTCGAGGCTGCGATGCGCGCGCAGGGCCGCCGGCTTATCGTGGTGGAGGAGCGGGAGGTCGACGACGATCTGGTCAGCGACATCACCGAGGTGCTCACCTCGATGTGCGCCCGGCTGTACGGGCGTCGCTCGGCCCGTCGGCGCGCGGAGCGTGCGCTTGTGGCGGCGGGCGGGGCGGCGTAGGCGATGCTCGTTACGCAGGCATACCGGTTCGCGCTCGATCCGACCCTGGTGCAGCAGCGCAAGCTGCGCTCGCACTGCGGGGCCAGACGGTTCGCGGACAACTGGGGGCTGGCGCTCGTCAAGGAGCGCCTCGAGCTGCGCGAGCGCGTTCGTCGCGCGGCGCTGGCCGAGCAGCTTGCCGATGGCGAAGTCGAGGCGCTCGCACGGACCGTCGCAGTGCCGTGGACGCTGCCCGCGCTCAGGCGCGAGTGGAACCGGGCGAAGGCGCAGGCGGCGCCGTGGTGGGCGCAGAACAGCAAGGAGCCCTACAGCGCCGGGCTCGCGGACCTTGCGAATGGCCTCGATGCGTTCTCGAAGTCCAAGCGGGGTATGCGCAAGGGCGCGCGCGTGGGCTTCCCGCGCTTCGAGGGACGCCGCCGCAGGCGCGAGTCCTACCGGTACACCACCGGGCGCCTGGGCGTGTCCGGGCGCTGCCGCGTCCAGCTTCCTCGCGTCGGCCATGTCCGCACCCACGAAACGACCGTGAAGCTGCTGAGGGGTGTCGAGGACGGGCGAGCGCGCGTGCTGTCGATCAGCGTATGCCGGGAGAACGGCCGCTGGTACTGCTCGCGGTGCTGCGAGGTCCAGCGACACGATGAGCCCGCCCGATCGGAGGATGTGGTCGGAGTGGA
>JAABUZ0100001444.1_pt1 | contig 45349 bp, 45 predicted proteins | sample 5562091 | NCBI WGS metagenome assembly JAABUZ01 (sample SAMN12813069, study PRJNA571459) | rock metagenome | isolation source: Antarctica rocks | place: Antarctica: Victoria Land, Linnaeus Terrace sud | collected 2015-12-21
GCCTCGCAGAACAACTCGAGTAAACTCATTGCGAGATCCCTCCGATGATGGATAGAAGCTGTTTGTCTAACTCCTATTCTAACTCATCGGAGAGGGGTCCTACTTATCCAGAACTCACGTTAAATAGGCACTTTCAACCCAAATATATTATCAAGAGTCGAAGCAACATTGTTAGAGACATTTATCAGCTTACTATAAAGTAGTGCTGATACCAGTACGCCCCCAATACCGGCAAGACCGGAGAGCAAAGGAGTCGCAATCAATCGAGTCAGTGAAAGGCCATAGTCGTCTCCGCCTTTGTTACTACGGAGTTCATTATAAAAACGTCCGAAAAGACCAGCGATAGCCCCAACTATGTAGAATGCGGTTGCCGCAACAATAGCATTTCTATTTGAAGGCACATAGTCGACATTATCGGTAAGAATAGCTGTACACAACAGAATATGCGTCACAATACCGGTCAACGCGATGGTACCAAGTAGTTGATTGCGTGCCCGTACTATTCCATCCCATATCCCATCCCGAAATTCATTGAGCGTGCGCCTGACCTCACGTAAAGTGAGGCGAGCCTTTGCTTGTAGTTTTTTGTCGGTTGGTGTCACCACTTCACTCTTGTAGTCCTCGTTATCTAACGAATTATCCGCATGTTGAATAAAGATACTAAGATTATTGGCAATTTGGCGCAGTACATCCTTCTCGCTCTTGACAGTTGCTATCAATTTGTTGAGTAAGCGATCACGGCTCTTGTCAGGCTGATGCTCACTAAAATAGTCGGTAGCAAGTGGGTCAAGGTCCTTTACCGCCTGTATGAGCTTATCAAGCAATTCATCTCTATTGCTCATTACTGATCCCTTGATAGCGAATAGGTCGTGCATTGCGCCACGTAACACCTTTTCCACAGGTTCAATCTCAATGAGCGCCTCTTCCGCGCGATGTATCATCTGCCATGTGCTGATGTAACCAATGCCAGAAACCCATCGCATACCTGTATCTGAATAGCAGAAGTTTCTACTAATGCCATTACAGAAGGCGTAAGTTTCTCTGAATGCGATTTTCTGATATGGCTCTTCAAGTTCCAGTCCAATATCTTTCTGAATCTGCTCCATGTCCACTGTTTTGAGGTTGCCCATTGCGTCTTCTTGCAAACCAAGTTGTGCTTTTAACTGCAGCCAGCGCGTTCTCATCCGTGCATAACTACCCATATTTGCACCATCAGCAGTGGCAAAGTAGCAGCCAAACAGCGCAACAAGAAGCCACACAATGCCCGTTAACAAAACACCATAGACAGGTGCATACCAATATGAGCCTTGTATAGGAAGAAAAGGAAAGATTTGCTGGAAAATCAGTATCGGGGGAGGAAAATATATGATGACGGTCACGACAGACGCCACAAACGGAGCGAGAACACCGGTAATAAGCAGCGAAGCCGCATAGGCTTTGACAGCGCGGCGAAGCGTATACCCTAAGCGTTTCCAAGTGTTCCTATTTTGAAGAGAGCCTTTGGTTGCAGAAGTATCTTTTAGCGATGTTGTTATATTAGAACGTACCACATTCCCATTGTGTTGCACGGTGTTAATGCTTAATGGCGCACTTGTGCTTTCGATAGGCTTGCTCATAGTATAGACCCCTGTTGTTATATCGCTATGTACCGCACCTCAGATAAACAATGAATTCTTGTACTTACCTGCTCTATCGTATCAGTGTTTACTTAACTAGTATGAGTTAAACAAACAGTTACAACAGGCAGAGACAGTGCTTTATGAGATAGACGACACATAGCGATAAATTTATCAGGTGAATATATGGCGACTCATGACGGCTCATGACGGCTCATGACAGCTAACTATGGCAATAATATCTTTACACGCCCAGCCGATTTATGATAGCAAGTGTGATCGGCAGAAAGACACTTAAACTCACCACCGCGATCAACGGGTCAAGCAAAGGACCACTCACTAAACTACCTCTTAGCCTCATCCTTTGAAACAGGTTAGGCAACACAAGACCACATAATGCAGCAACCATCAGCGTAAAGCCGAAGCCCAGTGCAATCGCAACACTTAGTAGCACGTTCAGGTAGAGAACCCAGACCAAAAGGCCAACCAAGAGACTTGCAAGTACACCGCCAAAGGTATCAAGTTGTAGTTCACGCCCAATGCTACTCCAGAGGTCACGTCCGTGCGCTGCGCGAAGTTGCCAGCCAGCTACACCAAGTGCTTGCGACCCCATACAACCACTTGTCATGAGAAGCATGGGAACGAGGCAGAGTAGACTTGTCAGGGCAAGGCGTGAATGAAGTCCGACAGCGACATTCGCTATAGACACAAGAGCAATGCTACCTTGAAAAAGTGTACTGAACATATGAGTAATGAGCAGGGCTAGAATAAAGCCTGCAACCGCATTGACGCCTAGCCAGGAAAAACGATTGATTGCGGTACGCCATGAAAATTTTTCTTCGTCCTCCGACTCCTCAACGTCGGCACCCGCGATATCCGAGATATCCTCAGCCTGCTCCTCATGCAACACGTCAATCACGTCGTCGACAGTAACAAGGCCACGCAGATGATTTTCTTCATCGACAACAGGGATACCGAGCAGGTCATATTTTGAGATGCGGCGCGCTACCTCTTCCTGATCGGTGTCAGTCTGCACCTTGATAACATCGGTATCCATCAGGTCACGCATATGCTTCCCTGGTTCAGCTGTGACGAGTTGGCGCAGCGAGACGACACCCATCAAATGGTGCTCATCATCGACAATATAGAGGTAGTACACCATCTCTAAGTGTTCTGAATTGGTACGCATGTATGCAAGAGCATCCTCAACCGTCGCATCTTGCGAAAGCATGAGAACCTCGGGAGTCATGATGCCGCCAGCAGTCTCCGCACCGTAGCGTAGCAGGTCACGAATAGGCTTAGATTCGTTCGCGGGCATCAAGCTTAGCAGACGTTCAGCCTCTTCCTGCGGCATATCGGCCAGAATATCGGCGGCATCGTCTGGCGCTAAGCGTTCCAACAGGTCAGACGCCCGTTCGGGATCAAGTTCGCTCAAAAGCTCGGACTGTAAAGGATATTCGATCTCGTTCAGTGCGTCCGCAGCCGTCTCCATGTCCAGGCGTTCCAGTACAGCCCCAGCATCTTCCACATCTAATTGCTCCAGGATATCGGCAATATCGGCTGGATGGAGATCAGCAAGTTTGCTATGACTCACATTTAGCTTCACCTGTGGCACAACACCGCTACCAGCAATAGTTGTACTTGCAACAGCGCCAGCAGGAACAGCCGCTAGCTCTCCCGTTTGCCCACTACTGCCGACCTTTACCATCTCAATTGGCTCGACATAATTCCAGGTGATAGTACGTTCCGCGATGCGCACTCGCATCACACGGCTTAGAGCCTCGACAGGTGCCTGGATACCGAGACGGCGCAATAGACCACTAAAGCCAATATCCACGCCGACGAGTCGTGCCGTTTTCTTGATCTGTGCAAGCTTGAGATCGTTAACCTTTACAACACGAAACCCCTGCGTATCCACAATCTGCTTATCTAAAATGTCGCGACGCAATAATATTTCGTCTGGGCGGGGTGTATATGGAACAATTGCCGTCTGTGGCACAGTGAGACGAACCTGGATATCCTCTATTGTCTGGACCTGTGACCAGGGAACAATGGTATCATGTGCGCTTGTGTTCAATACGGGATGCACAATGAGGGCTGTTACCACGGGAAATGTTTCGTGTAGCTCGACACATACATCACGTACCACACCAACACGTCGATTCTCGCTATCGTATACGCTCTGTCGGAGCAATGCGCTTAAAAAGATCATACTCTCACCACCTTCTTGGAGAAACCAATAATGGAAATTGGGTAGTAACTGACTGACGATTGTACGAATTCAATGCATTACACCATTGCCGATTTGTAATGGACGACAAAGATGAAATGAATTAAACCCCTACAAAGGGCATAACAGAAGAAAACACTGGCAGGTGGGAGTTCTTACTCGACATCTTTCACATCAAGGGAGAGATGTGTACTCATCGAGTAAGGCGGTGGCACGATCAGACGAGAAGACTCATCACAGGCAAGGCCATCATTCGATGAGGAGTAGAACAGTCCCGCAGTAGGCACATGTTAGCGTCTACGCATGTAAACTGAGACACACAGCACCTACTATGACTAGGGCCAGCGTCCATGTCCTTTACCTCCTTTGCCCATCGCTTGCGGCTATTGCTACTGATTGCATCTTTGATGTACATATGAGAAAGACCACGGTGGCCTTCCCGCTTCGCACGCATGCCAACACAAGTGTGGGTATGACAAAAAAACGTTCTGTTGCAAGTATAGCACGCAGGTTATATTTTCAGCAACTAGTGTAGGACTCGAGGACTCGAAGCAAGGCATCAATACTCAAGGAAATGTTAGAATGTCGCTGCATCCTCAAGCCTTTTGCCCCATTTCTGAAGAAATGGTTCGTGTCGCTCAGGCTTCCTATCCCAAAGGGAATGTATACACGTTACCTACAATCTTGCAAAAAAACGATACTGGGGCTTGATGCCTAGGGCTAGGTCTTACGCGAAAGACAACGGTCACATGCGTCTATCCTACCTCAATCCGTTTTACCAATGCTCGTAAAATATCACCTCAGATCAACCAGCTGGCCTATCAGTATTTGTCCATAGTTATACGACAAGTATTCTGGCTACTAGATACTATTTGATGTATGCACACGTTTACTTAAGTAAGGTCAGCAGGAATATATCCCCGGTATCTATGTATTTGTAACTCATCTATCATACACAGTGGGAAAGTGAATAAAAAAATAGTAGAAACAATGTAAGGATCGCAAAAATATGTCGGGATTAGAAGGAATAACATTCAATCACTATCACATCCAACGCCTCCTAAAACGAGGAGGTATGTCAGAAGTCTATCTCGCCCAAGATGAACAGAGGAAGTGCGAGGTAGCAATTAAGATGGTCCATAGCAGCCAAATCGATGATATCAAGCGGTTTCAGCGCGAAGTGAACCTCGTCAGTGCCCTCGCACACGATCACATTCTCCCGATCTTCGATAGTGGTCTATACGATCAGTGGCAATACATGGTCATGCCATATATAGAGAGTGGGACCCTACATGAGCGGCTAGCACAACAGCCTTTGACACAAGCAGAAGCAGGAGTCATGCTCGAACAAATCACGAATGCTCTACAATACGCCCACGATCATGGGATCATCCACCGCGATATCAAACCTACCAATGTCTTACAGCGAGATGAGCAGTATGTGTATCTTACAGATTTTGGTGTGGCAAAAGCGATAGAGGAAGAAACCAGCCTTACGCAAACAGGTTTCCTGATCGGGACTCCTAAGTATATGGCTCCCGAACTCGTCTCGGAGCCAGCCAGTACACTCAGTGATATTTATTCCCTCGGTATACTGCTTTACCAGATGCTCACAGGCCAAACACCCTTTGAAGGCAGCACCCCCTTTGAGATACTTCAGAAACACGTGCAAGCACAGCCAACACCTCCCTCAGTGCTCAATCCAGCTATCTCTCCTCCTGTCGAGCACGTTATTCTCCAGGCGTTGGAAAAGGACCCGCATCGTCGCTTCCAAAACCCGCAAGATATGGCACAGGCTTATAAGAATGCGTTGATGACGATGGCTTTAGCTACCACACAACCACACGTGGTAATCCAACCTCAACGCATTCGGCGTTACAGGTTTAGCACTCGTTTGGCAATGACAGCACTTCTCACACTTGTTTTCCTGCTCGGAACCACTGTATTACTCGGTTCTTTCATGAACAGAGGTGGAGTTGCACCGGTTAGAGGGACAAGTAAGCCGTTAGTCAGTCCTACTGAACAACTACAAAAAAAGAGTCCTGTGACCACACCCCAGAGTTCATCTACCGCAAAAAGTACTCCTACTCCTACTCCGACAATAGAGCAACAGGACCAGGGCAATGGAAAGGGTTATAGTCATGGTCATAAGCATGGACATAAGTGATTAACTCATCTAGTTCATGAGCTTCATACGAGGCGTCTTGGTGAGGATGAAGGCCAAAGGTGTGACACTATCGAGCCAGGGACGCGAGGAAATGAGATGATCGTTGGCGCACAGAGTGGTGAAGCCAAGCTGCTTAGCCGTCTCAGCAGGTTTTCCACAATGAGAAAAGTGACGAGTGAAGGACTGATTCTGATAGATCGTTCCAAGTTCATCTTGTAGCTGCATGTAGACGTTTCCTTCTTTCTTTTGTCTTTCGTCATCGAGTTACTTTTGCCTTAAAAGAAACTGCTCCACCAGAAAAACCACTATGAGTCCTATAATCAGGAGTGCAAAAGTATAATAGTAAAACTTTTCAAGCAAGGCTAGAAGCCAGTCAATACGGTTTTTTAACACAGCAAAAGAGCCGATGAGAGGAATCGAACCTCCAACAGCCGCTTTACAAAAGCGGTGCTCTGCCATTGAGCTACATCGGCTTGTGTATCATGCACATCAACGAACATGTTGCATCTGTTCGGCAACGTTTCTGACAGGACAGATTATACCTTTATTGCCGTACAGAGTCAAGTACTTTTTGATACAGCTTCCTCGGAAATATATGCGTTGTCAGAGGCTACACATAGTACTTTGTCCCAATGAAGTACTATTGCATCATACAAATTCTGAGAAAAAGTGTGTTCTTCCCAATCTTATGTTAAGCAAATATTAAACAAGCTATAAGCGTTAAGCGAAACTACCTTATCTATTAAAACGTGTAACCTGTGTTACATGATTTGGGGATGTTATATTGAAACAGTTGGAGTGTGTAAAATGATGCAGCAACAAACTAAACAATCCGTTATAGATCAAAATAAACCTGTTATTCTTGTTATTGAGGATGACGATAGTATTGGCACCTTTCTTGTCGAAGCTCTTTCGCAAGAGACACAATATGATGCAATGTTAGTAACTGATGGCTTGCAAGCACTACAACTTATAGACCATGTGAAACCGTGTCTCTTTATCACAGATTATCGCCTACCACACATGAACGGCCTGGAACTCTATGATTTACTCAAGGCTATACAGACATTGAAGGACACACCCGCTATCCTCATGAGTGCTCAACTGCCCGAACAAGAGGTGCAAAAGCGCAATATAGTTGGATTGAGCAAGCCTTTTGAACTTGATGATCTGCTCAACACTGTTGGACGCTTGCTAGTAGCGTAGACTGCGGGTTTTCCAAAACGGAAATGTGGTAGAGGAGCCAAATAGCGAGAACTATTTGGCTCCTCTACCACTTTTCCGTTTTGGAAAAAATACATCTTGCAACATGACACAAAACCTGACATGATACAGAAAGGCATGGGGTTAAACAAAGGAGACAATCATGACAATTTTTGCGCTTATCGTTGGCATTCTTTTCATTACCGGTATTTTACAGGATAGTTTTGAGGCGATTATTTTGCCGCGACGTGTCTCCCGTAAGTTCAGACTCTCGCGCGTGTTCTATGTCACGCTCTGGACATTGTGGTCGGCACTTGGACGCAAGATGCGACCTGGTAATAGACGTGAATATTATCTTAGTTATTTCGGGCCACTTTCTCTTATTCTGTTAGTGGTCTTGTGGGCAGGTGTACTCGTAGTCGGCTTCGCATTAGTACAATGGGGATTAGGATCACAGGTAAGTGCGCCAGAGAAGATACCGAACTTTGGTACCGACCTGTATTTGAGCGGTACGACGTTTATCACACTTGGGCTGGGCGATGTAACTCCTCACCTGGGACTTGCGCGTCTTGTTACAGTCTTAGAAGCAGGCACAGGTTTTGCTTTTCTCGCATTGATTATTGGCTATATTCCTGTAATTTATCAAGCATTCTCACGACGCGAAATTAATATCTCACTGCTCGATGCACGTGCTGGCTCACCACCAACGGCATCAGAACTGCTTCGTAGGCATTGTAAAGGGCAAAATACAGGAGAATTGGTGCAATTCTTGCGCGAGTGGGAGTGGTGGAGCGCTGAGCTGCTAGAAAGTCATCTCTCCTATCCTGTGCTAACCTACTATCGTTCTCAACACGAGCGTCAATCCTGGCTAGCGGCGTTAACAATGATTTTGGACGTGTGCGCCCTAATTATGGTTGGACTGAATGATGTTCCTGTTAAACCTGCGAAGTTTGTGTTTGCCATTGCGCGCCATACTGTCGTTGACCTCGCGCAAGTATATGGAACACCATCTAACTTCACAATGAAACGGTTGTCAACAGCGGACTTTGTACGGCTTCGCAGTGAACTTGCTGCTAACAATGTTTTCATAAGTGAAGCAGAGGATGTAGAGAGAAAGCTAGCAGAACTCCGTGGCATGTACGAACCGTTTGTCGCAGCTTTAGCAACTCATCTCCTCATGCCATTGCCTGAGTGGATGCCCGTACCCGATAGAGTTGATGATTGGGAGACAAGCGCGTGGGATCACTTTTTAGAGTCAACACCTCGTACGCTCGATAGAGCCATTCGCAGAGACTGATTGCGAGAAATTAATGAAGGCGTTTAATTGTATGATGCATGATATAGTGGGCTCTACTTATTAACCGTTTTCTAGGTGATAGAAAAGAATAAGCATAGGAAATTATGTAACATACTGACAAGGAGCGTATAAAAGATGTGTGGTCGCTACACCCTTACCATTGATATTGATGCCGTTGCGCGAGCATTTAATGTTGCTCCATCACTGCAAACAACGCCGCGCTACAATGTTGCCCCGACACAAGAGGTGGTTACAATTTTACAGGATGAGACAAAGCATCTCGACTTTTTACGCTGGGGTCTTATTCCTTCCTGGTCTAAAGAGGAGAGCATTGGGGCGAAGATGATTAACGCTCGAGCCGAGACACTTGCTGAAAAGCCAAGTTTTAAGCGACTCTTGCAAGGGAGACGATGCTTGATTGTCGCCGATGGCTTTTATGAATGGAAGCAGGAGCAAGGTGGCAAGACGCCCATGTACTTCACTCTGCCAAATCACCAGCCGTTCGCCTTCGCGGGATTATGGGATACATGGAAACAACCCGATGGACAGCCGTTACGCACCTGCACAATTATTACCACCGAACCGAACGACGTGGTTGCATCAGTTCACAACCGCATGCCCGTTATTCTCCCCATCGCTGCACAAGAGGAATGGCTAGATCCTAAACAGCATGATATGCATGTCCTGCAACAATTCCTCAAACCATATACGGCAAGCGAAATGTCTGTACGCCCAGTTTCACGTAAAATAAATAGCCCTCAGTATGATAGCGCTGATTTGATTGCCTAATATGTTATGCCAGCCCATCTCTATTGCCCTATGAAACCCGTTACTTATGCTTGTATAATAAGAGTCGTATGACGACATTGTTTAGCAAGCAAAGGAAAAACTTTTCATGGCGATTGCTTCCGGCACAACGCTAGCCGATTACCTCGTTCCCGTTCGCAGTACATCTCGGAGTAAAGTATTATTACGAGATGTACTGTTTATAGTTGGTTTTAGCATATTTCTTGCACTCTGTGCGCAAGTCTCGTTTCATATCCCATTTACTCCTGTACCTATAACACTAGAAACCTTAGCGGTACTCCTTACAGGTGCTGCGCTTGGTAGCAAACGGAGTGGACTGACAATGCTTCTTTTTCTTGCGGAAGGGGCGGCAGGTCTCCCTGTTTTTGAAGGTGGCACAGGTGGATTTATTCATCTCATTGGTGTTACAGGAGGCTATCTCTGGGCGTTTCCTGTCGCGGCATTTGTCGTGGGGCTGTTATGTGAGCGTGGCCTTGACCGCCGTATTCTTACCTCAGCATTCGCGATGCTACCCGGTACTCTGATTATCTACGCGATAGGTGTGTCCTGGCTAGCCATAGTCCTACACCTCAATGTTGTGCAGGCATTCACTCTGGGTATGTTGCCGTTCATTCCTGCCGACCTGCTCAAATTGATTGTTGCCGCCGCGCTCTTGCCTCTCGCATGGGCGATTGTAAAGCAGCGAAAAGCGTAGGCGAAAAGGTTGTGTTGCAAGAAAAAAGTGACTTTTGCAACACAACCTCAAATACTAGAGCATATCTTCGTAGATCGACGCAATCGGCAAACAGAAGTTATTGCGCTTGTGTGAATACTCTATTTTTACAAGCGAGATTGCACGCGCACGGGTTTACGTGACCCTAGTGTTGTCAGTTCGGGGGTTGCCAATGAACGGATGGCATCGATAGTCTCTTGCGCGTTCCGCACAAACTCGACGCGTGCTGGAACCTGTGCTTTGAACTCTTCGACGGTCATATCATCGAGGAAACGTGTACCCTCGTTGTCCAGCATCACACGTGGGAGCAGTACAAGATCGCCGAGATTACCGTTCTCATGAAGTGCGTCCAACACATCCTGACCACATAGAAGACCTGCAACTGTGACCAACGCGCCAAAGAATTTGTTGACGATAGGCAGCACCTGCACCTCCGTATGCTCGATGTTCCGAATGTCCTGTGCCAGTTTTTCAATAACTGGAGCGGCCATTGTGCTGGTACCAAGCGTTACGCGTCGCGGCTCTCTCATCGCTGCTGGCAATCTGCGCTTCGTTCTGGCCCATTGCTCTATAAGGTAACGTGTCATACCTACGCCATTCTCAATCTGTGCGTATGAGCCATAGTGCTTCGCAGGTGGAAAATCCCGCTGCGTGAGATAATACCACTCGTCCGAGAGATAGACAAAGGGGTCGCCGTCGGGACTTTCAGCCTCAAAACGATGCTGGTACGGCTCAACCTGCGCCACAATCGCCTCGGCCTCCGCACGCGTATAGTGGCGCAGCGGTGGCAAGTCACCTGTTTTAATCATATTGTTGTACTTGGTCAAACCAAGTGGTACCACTGAAATCGACTCCACAAGTGGACGTAGCTCGGTCAATTCACGTATACTGCGGTCAAGTTGCTCACCATCGTTAATCGTGGGGCAGAGAACTAGTTGCGTGTGACAGGTAATGCCGATATCACCAAGCCGCCGAATATGACCCATGATATCGCCCGCACGCGGTCCATCCACCATTTTACGGCGCAGATCGGGGTCGGTTGCGTGAACCGAAACGTAAAGCGGCGTCAACTTCTGCTCATCGAGCCGCTGCCAATCAAGCTCTTTCAAGTTCGTTAGCGTAACGAAATTTCCGAAGAGGAATGAGTAGCGGTAATCGTCATCTTTAATATAGAGTGACGAGCGCATACCATGTGGTAGTCCGTGTTGAGGTGCAAAGCGTTCTGGCAGACCCTTAATAAAGCAAAACACACACTTATTGGCGCATTGGCGAATAAAAGGGGCGGGTTCCTCGCCAAACAGCACACCGAGATTTTCATCGGCACTTTTGCTGACGCGCACTTCATGAGTGTCCTGTTGGCGATCAAAGCCAATCACTAATTCTTCATCGGCAACGTAAAAGCGATAGTCCACAAGATCTCGAACAGTGTGACCATTAATTGTACGCACTAGATCGCCGGATTGTAATCCGGCGCGGTCTGCGGGACTTTCGGGCACAACCTCGCGCACCCATCCATACATTTTTGGCATAAGATTTTCCTTAGTTACGTGGGGCAAGGTACGTGTCCCTGTAAACATATATATGCGCATAGCAGGCATAAAGAGAATGATATCCGTACGATTATACTCTCTGTGGTGCCAAGCGTCAAATTGGCAGAAAGCCGTGACAGAATAAGTCCTTGAGTAGTAATGAATACTGTTGCTTAAATCGCAATTTCAGCTTAATGAAAAGATCCAGAATTTTCCAAAGTGAGCTTAGACGACCAACAAAAATAGGTGCCCAATGAATTAAGCAACAGTATTTGATACATATCGATCATGAGAGCATTCCTTGGCGATCTTTTTCTTCACCCTTTTCATGCGCTTATCTCGTTGCGAATCCGTGGGAAGAGCTGTTTAATGCTGACATTTACAGAGTGCCACATATCATGACAAACCACACTTGCCCCTGTCATGGTCGCTTGCCTATAATGATCTTTGTTCCATTTAATAATCTTTGAAGAAGAGGAGGTACACAATGCGCTTTACCTTACGGGGTACACGCCTGGTAGATGCTACAATGGATCACGCCAATAGTGATATTACCATTGTGAATGCATCGATTCAGCAGGTCGGACACGCAGCCGACGGTGCTGAGGACAACATCATCGATGCCTCCGATGCAATCATCATGCCGGGCTTTATCGAGGTCCATACACATGGTGGAGGGGGCTTCAATCTATACACCACCGATGTAGACGAGATAGCTTCTTACGCACGATGGATCAAGCACTACGCAACGTTCTCGAGATGACGCATGTCTCGCTACAAGAGGCGGTAGGAATGCTTACGCTCAATCCCGCCCAATCGGCACAGGTTGCGATCCATAAGGGCAGGTTGCAAGCAGGCTATGACACTGATCTCATATTTGATGCATCTCTTACTCTGCAAGCGACACTCTGTCATGGAAAAATTGCCTACGTCACTGATACATGGCGTGAACGCCTGAAGCATTTAAACATATAACAACATGTCAGAGTTTCAGGTGTTACAGTGAACGAGCCAGATAGCCCTATCTTTCTCGTGTGGGGGATAAACGGCTCTTGCGAACGGGACGTGATGGGCGAGAGACATTTTTCATGCGTTACGTTAGTAATGGCGACCTGTACGCGAGGGACGTGAGAGCCAGGAGGGACGCGAACGACTTGCATAGGGCAAGCGTGTCCCTTCGGGTTGCACCTCCTCTTGTACGCGTGTCATCTGCCACGTTGAACTGAAAAACAGAATCCAGCCCCAGATAATGAGTGGCAGCCCAATGGTGACAAGTGCCTGACCCGTCCATGTCGAGGTCAATAACCAGTAGTAGCTGAGCAGCGATGCCGCAAGCAGTAGTATCGTCAACAAGCTCGTGCGACGATTTGTTGAGCTCAGCGCCAGCACAAATGGTGCAATAACGTACCACGGCCAGTATGTTGGTAGCAGGACTGCTAGGAGAAGCAGGAGCCAGCCACTAAAAAGGGCCACAAGTTCAAAGGTGTTTGCAAGCCACAGTCCAAATAAAAGGAAAAGACCTACAAGTATCAAAGCGACAAAGGACCAGTGATAGGGACTGAGGAGCCAATCCGACTTAATAGGCAGATCGAGCAGGGCAGCATCCAATGAATTTACAGCCGTATTCTGTAAGAAAGTATGCTGTATTTGTGTTAGCACACCAGCAAAACTCATCGCATGCCAATATGGTGCATAGGCAAGAACAATCATGACCAGCGAGATGAGCAGCATTCCGACCCACCACAGTAGCCTCTGTCCAGCCCGTAAAAAGCGTGATTGCTTGAGCATCAAGGGCAAGAAAAGCGGCAAGAGAGGAAGCCACAAGAGATTGATAAGCGACACAAGAAGGACAAACACCCAGCCTAGCGTAGGAGAATTGCGTTGGAAGCAAAGTAGGGCTGTTAACATGACACAAACCAACACGATCTCTTGATGCATTTCCGCGACTCCAAATAGCAAAATTAACGGATTCCACGCGTAAAGCAGCGTTGCCGAGAGCCTCATTTCAGGTTTTGCTCGTGCCAGAATAGCCCACAAAAGCGCGGCATTGACGAGATGAGCGAGCAGACCAAGACTCCGAAAAGCAAGAATTGTATTTACGACACTATTTTGAGCGATCAGTGCAAGTAAAACACTTATATCTGTCCAGACAGGACCATAGGGCGTTGTTGTTTTCACATCAACGAACATCTGTAGTACATCATGAGTAGGGGGAAGAACTCCATAGGGGTTGATGTGGTGAATTGCGACCATATTTCCATAGAGCCCATAAATCAGCATATCTTGCGAAAAGATCGTGAGACCAACAGGTATAAAGAGCATCGTTATGCCGAAAACAGTGGTTATCAGCAACACAAGCCAGAACAACAATGTGTTATCGAGTCGTGTAAGTCGCTCTAATACGACACGCGCACTCAGTCGCGAAGCGAGAAGGGCGATACCACTTGTGATGAGCAAGAGAAAAAATGATAGCAATGCATTCGCGCTATTTCCCGTTGTGCTATTCAGAATGTTAAGCCAGGACACCTTTGAAAGAAGTTGTGGAAGCGCGGGAAAAGCAGTTGTCCAATAGAGTGCAGGTAGCCATGGGAAAAGCGTCGGGAGTGCATGCGACACTTGTTTCGCAGAACCATCGACACGCGTTATCCCTATAAGCACAGGGTAGAGTGCGAGGAAGAACAGTTCCATAATCACACCTAGCAGGCTCAATTGCAGTAGGATAGGGCTGCTATTCCTGGTCTTCCTTGCTGAAATGGCACTGGGGCGTGGTGTTGTTGGCGAAATAATGGGTACGGATTGCTGTGTAACTCCTGGCAAGGCTGGTTGAGTACGCCGTGAACGTAGGGCGTCTACCGTTTGTTGATCAGGACGCTGCTGCATGATTTCTCCGTCTTCCACAAGAGTAATATGTAGCTGTTGTAGCCTTTATAAGATGTCTTACAGGTATTAGAATGTGTTGCTTACTACAAAGGTTTTAGACGGATACAGGAGATAAATGGTTACAAGTCGCTATACCTTGTAGTATGAAGAAAAAAGTGACATCTGTCAATGTATTTCCGTTTTTCTTTTCATGGAAAAGAATAAGCAGCCGAAAATACGTAAACCCCGGCTCTATTGTCAGATGTAGTGAACGATGCTATAATAGTTCGGTGTTTAACTCCCATATTAGACCATTATGGGTAGCTAGACATAAAGGCCGCTAACACTATGAAGCGGTATCTGTTACATTGCATCAACACTGTGTTGATGTTCCACCTGCTCTGGCAGCGATCTTGTCCGTCAGCGACTGTTGACTGACACCTGACCAGAAGCATACCCAAAGGAAGGAGGTGACTTCGTGAGGCGAGATTACGAGCTAGGCATCATTCTCAACCCCGAAGTCAGCGAAGAGGAGACACGCGCCATCATGGGTCGTGTCGAGCAGATTGTCGCCACTTATGGCGGTCAGACAGTCAGAGTTCAACAGTGGGGACGTCGCCGTTTGGCATACCCCATTGAGCGGAACCGCGACGGATATTATATCTTCATCGATATGATCTTGACACCTGAGACCGTGAGCGAACTCGAACGTACACTCAAGGTTTCCGAGACTGTGCTCCGACATATGTTCAGGAGACGTGATCCTAAGGCCGTCCAGCAAGAGCGCGAAGAGCGTGAGGCCCGTGCCATAGCCGCTGCTGCGAACGCTGAGGCAAGCGCCGCACTTGCAGCCGCTGCATCCGTTGCCGAAACGAGCACGACGGAAGGCCCGCAGGAGCAGGCTCCAACGACTGAAATTGAGACAGAACAAGACACGCAAGAAGCACCAGAAGTTCCTGATGAGGACTTTGGTGAAGTTCCACCTGCTCTTGAAGAGGAAACGGTCGAAGCCTAGTTGCTTGAGACCTGAGTAGTGTACATCATACGTTTGGGTCCGTTTATTCAATCTCTAGGAAACTGTAAAAAGAGCCGGGGTGTATAGCAAACCGAGCCGAAAGGATTTTGACTATGAACAAGATTATACTTATCGGGCGTTTGGGGAAAGACCCAGAAATGAGCTACACCCCCAATGGTCTTGCCGTCACAAAATTTACCGTTGCCATCAATCGCTATGCGAAGTCTCAAACAGGCGAGCGACAAGATGAAACCGATTGGTACAGCATCGTAGCCTTTAACAAACTCGCTGAGACGTGCAACACATACCTGAAAAAGGGTAGTAAAGTCTACATTGAGGGGCGACTAGCACAACGTAAGTATACTGATAGAAACAACGTTGAGCGTGTTGCACTTGAGGTAACGTTGAACGAGATGGAGAATCTTACGCCGAGAGATCCACAAGGCGTTAGTTCCTCTTCTGGCTTCGGCGGTGGTGCAGACGATGCTCTTGGAGATTTGGACGAACACCCCTTCTAACAAGATTTTGAAAGGGAAAGAAGTCCGTGCAAAGACGTTCTGAAAGTGGTCCACGTCGTGATCGACGCGAAGGTGGACGAGGTGAGCGCTCAACGCGCCGCAAGATTTGTCAGTTTTGCCATGATCATGTGCGCGAAATTGACTACAAAGATGCAAACCGTTTTATCAAACGCTACATTTCTGATCGTGGGAAGATCGAACCCCGCCGTAAGACGGGTACCTGCGCCAAGCATCAGCGCAGTTTGAGTGGTGCATTGAAGCAGGCACGCTTCATGGCATTGCTTCCTTACACCGCTGAACATATTCGCGGCATGTAGTACAGGCTGGGCAGAACTCATCTGCCCAACATGGCTATATTACGTGAAAGCCGATACTCGGTGCGGTGCAGTTTCCTAAGCAGGGAATACCGAGGCAAGAGAACGACACTCCATTGTTCTCTTGCCTTTCCTATAAAGTTAAGAACCGTTGGTTTCTTCTTCCCACGACATGTTCGTACTGTTGTGGGTTTCCATATAACGGAGGTTTTGATGACGAGTCAGACAGCGCGTCGGCCCGAAAATAAACGACCCACCAAAGCGAACAAGTATGTGAAACAGACGGCACGTGTCGAGGCGCGTCGTGACGGCAAACCTCTTATTTTTGGATGGGGTGGCCACCTCTCGCGCCACGAAAAGATAGTCTTTCAACGTCGCGCCATCTGGTCTATCACTACTGCTATCACACTGCTTATCATTGTTGTACTTGTTGGATTTTGGGTCAATATCAACATTCTCATTCCCGCTCAACCAATTACAAGCGTCAACGGTCACGACATTCCACAGGCCGATTTCCGCAAACTCCTCGCGGTCAAAGCACAGGTAGAACTGAACAAAATCAAAGGACCACATGGCCTTATTGCTCAAAACGATGCCATCAACAGCCAGATTACCGCTCAACAACAAGACATGAACAACACCTCAAAGCAAATTGATACTCTCAATGCACAAATCAAGACGCTTCCTGCGGGCACTCAACGTTCCAATTTAGAAGCACAGGTCGCAGAACTTCAGAAAAAGTTAAGTGCTTCACAAACACAATACGGTACACTCACCGCGCAATACCAGGATATGACCAAGAACACTATTCCTCTCGAACAGCAGTTATATACACAACCGCAGCAGACAAGTGATAGTGCTACATGGTTGCAGGACGATGAGATCATTCGTGAATGGCTGGCATCGCAGAATAACAGTATCAATGCACAGATCAACCCTAGCACGAATGAGGTGAATAACGCGGTTAAAAACTTCGTCGCGAATTTACCAAAGGGCACCAGTTACAGTAGTTTTTTGAGTGCTGATAACGTAAGCGACGCCGATGTTCATGCCGCATTTGTCTTGTTGGTACGTCGTGACAATATGCAAAAATATCTTACAGCACAGGTTACATCACCAACCTATCAGGTTCTAGCACGCGGTATCACGGCCAGCACACAGGCTGACGCCAATAACCTGCTCAAGCAGTTGAAGAGTGGGGCAGATTTTGGCAAGCTGGCAAAGGCCAAGTCGGTTGATACTCTCACAAACACAAAGGGTGGTGACTTTGGCTGGCTAGCACGCGGACAATACATTCAGACATATGCCTCTAACTCCAGTGGTATCGTCGAAAACTGGATTTTCAGTCCGGCACGCAAGCTCAACGAGATTAGCCCTGTACTCTCCGAAAACGGTGCCTTCCACATTATCCAAATCATGGGTATCGACCCATCACGTGCGGTGGATAGTGCGACTCTCAAGAGCCTCCAAAGTAACGCTCTGAACAACTGGCTTGTGGCTCAAAGGGCCAATGCCAAGATCACACCTGTCGATCAGACCAAAATTTCTGATCCAGCAAATATGCCTCCTGGCTTACCTGCATCTACTCCGGGCCAACCAACACCGGGCACAGGTGCTCCTGGTAGCCTCCCAAGTGGTAGCGGTGTTCCTGGACAACCATAAGGATAGGATACATTTAGTCCCCAGGGCACCCGCAAGGAGATGCCCCTTCCATACGACGCGCACCGACTCCATCGGGTATGGGAGGGGCATCTCCTTGCGAGTGCCCTTGCGTCAGCCATGCAAAAAAATGAACTGCACCCGATACATTCCACAAACCACACCATTGTTCACCATAGTATGATATAGTTAAAGGTACAGCCTGAAGTACATCTTTTTTTATTGCATATTGCCCTGACCAGAGATCATAAGGAACAACGTATATTCTATGACCACTATTGCACCCAACATGACCACACTTATTCAACGCACCCAAATACACGAACCAATTCAGCGCGTATTAGAGACCGCCTCACTCTACCTTCATATTCCTTTTTGTCACACACGCTGTCATTATTGCGATTTCAACACCTATGCTGGCATGTTGCCACTAAGAGAACCGTATGTTAAAGCGTTATTGAAAGAGATTGCGCTTGCAGGCAAGATGGCGCAACATGCTGATGGTACGAAACGCCGTTCGCGCACAATCTTCTTTGGCGGTGGTACACCTAGTCTCCTGACCGTAGCACAGATTACGCGCTTGCTCAACGCCTGTTTTGCAGCCTTTACAGTTGATGAGGACGCGGAAATTACTATGGAGGCCAATCCGGGTACATTGGATCGTGAACAGTTACAGGGCATACGGGCTGCGGGCATCAATCGTTTGAGTATGGGAGCGCAAAGCTTCGACGCAGAACTGCTGCAAACACTGGGTCGCATCCACACGCCCGAAGAGATTACACAGGCGGTAGAGTTCGCACGGGCCGCAGGCTTTACCTCAATCAACATAGATTTTATGTTCGGGTTGCCCGGTCAGACGATGCAGCATTGGCGCGAAACACTGGATCGTGCGCTCACTCTGCGTCCCGAACATCTCTCACTCTACTCTCTCATCATTGAGGAAGGCACACCATTTCATACATGGGCGCACGAGGGGCGTATCGTTCCAGGGAATGAAGACCTGTGTGCGGACATGTATGAGTATGCTGATGAACGTCTCCAAAGCGCGGGCTACGAGAATTACGAAATCTCAAATTGGGCACTGCCAGGGCATCACAGTCGGCATAACTTGACCTACTGGCAAAACCTTCCTTATATCGGTATGGGGGCAGGAGCGTATTCAACCTTTGAAGGTCGACGCTTCTCAAATATTCGTGAGCCATTGGATTACATCAAGGCATTGAACGTACAGCGCTTGCCAGAGGCAGAGAGTGAGACGGTTGAGCGTGAGCAAGAGATGTCGGAGACTGCGTTTCTCGCGCTACGCACGGCTATGGGTCTGCACCTTCCTACCTTTGAACAACGCTTCGCACAACCTTTCACACAATTTGCGGGGAATCGCTTGAACCCTGTAGAAGAGGCTGGACTACTGGAACACGAGGATGATAGGCTCCGTCTGAGCAAACGAGGTCGTTTACTTGGCAACGAGGTCTTTCTCCGACTGTTACCCGATTAAGAAAACTACACCAAATAAAGGATGCGCCGTGGAATCATCACCCTCAACGCAATGGCAAACCTATCCTCTACGCTCAAAGGCAGAACGACAAGCCGATGAGCAACACGGAATTGACCCTTTGTACGCACAACTGCTAGCGAATCGAGGCATCACCACACGCGACGATATAAGCCGCTTTCTCAATGCGACCTATACTGAGAGCCTGAATCCCTTTTTGCTTACCGATATGGACAGAGCCGTCAAACGCGTTCAACACGCACTCACAAGTCAAGAGCATATCACCGTATATGGCGACTACGATGCTGATGGTGTTACCTCTTCGTCACTGTTATTTCGTGCGCTCCATACGCTAAAACAGGCAGAAGCACTGCTTGATTTTCATATTCCCCATCGGCAGAATGATGGCTGTGGACTAAATATTGCCGCTCTCGATATGCTAAAAGAGCGAGGCACGCAACTTATCATTACCACAGATTGCGCTAGTTCCGATGTTGAGCAGATAGACTATACGAACACATTGGGGATAGACGTAATCATCACCGATCATCACAATCCACCCGCCCAACATCCAGCCGCATATGCGATGGTTAATCCGTGGCGTCTCGATGCCACAGAGAAAGAACTACTCCTGCGGCCTCTCTGTGGTGCGGGCATGGCCTTCAAATTTGTCCAGGCTCTTTACCGTGCATATCATCGTTCACAAGAGGAGGAGATGGAATTCCTGGATCTTGTTGCGATTGGCACCATTGCAGATATCGTTCCACTTATTGGCGAAAACCATATCCTTGCGCGCCTCGGTATGCAAAAATTAAATACTACGCAGAAGCCAGGATTAAAGGCGCTTATTCGTAACGCAAACCTGCAACTTGGACGTATTCGCGAACGTGATATTGCGTATGGATTGGCACCCCGTATTAACGCCGCAGGCCGTATGCAAGATGCAAGTATTGCCTTTAACCTCTTGACAACAGAGAGTGAAGAGGCCGCTAACGCATATGTTGCCCAGTTAGAGGAACTAAACATCTCACGGCAGCAACAAACTGAGACGTTAATGCGCAATGTACGAGCAGAGGCACAACATCACCCCAATGATAAAGTGATCCTGGTCAGTGGTGATGACTGGCACGAGGGCATATTGGGACTTGTAGCCGGAAAGCTAGTTGAAGAAATTAACAAGCCAGTGTTCGTGTTAAGCAACGACGCCGAAAAACACCTTAGCCGAGGCTCGGCGCGTAGTCAGAAAGGCTTCAATGTCATCGAGGCGCTACGTAATTTCACTGGTCGCCTGGAACGCTATGGCGGCCATGCACAAGCAGCAGGCTTTACTATTGAGACAACACGCATCAACGAATTTCGGCAGCATCTTTTAGAATGGCAGATAACGGGCAATGGAGCCGCTATAGAGGATGATATAGCCGCCGTTATTGAGCCTGTGTCCTCCACTGCTCTTGAAGAGGCGACACAGGTAGAGACAGTTGTTGAGCAAGCATCGTTTTCACAGATGGTTGATCTTGTTTTACACAGAACAGACCTCTTGAACTACGCGGGCTACAAAAGGTTGCGCGTATTAGGTCCTTTCGGTGCTGGCAATCCTGAGCCTATTTTCAAAGTAGAGCAGGCACGTCTTATTGATCGTTGGGCAAGTGGTATGAATCGACAAAACTTACGCCTTAAACTTGCAGTTACCGACGCGAAAACTGGTAATGCTGCTCAGATTACAGGAACGCTAACACGGGGTGCAGCACTACTCGAAAGATTCGAGCGCGGCTCCTTTGTTGACATCGTTTTTCGCATCGAGTCATCGGAGGATGAAAGTCGTCGAGACATCTGGCTAAAAATATTAGATGTACAAAAAAACCTTCGATGAACGCGGCCAACGTTGTTCGACATTTTCTGGGAAAAAGAAATTGCAATGGGATGGCTCTAGGCCATCCCATTGCAATTTCTTTTTCCCATATTCTCACGGATAGACGCCACGAACCTCGGTGGCTTCAGCAACACGGGCAACGGCAAGCAGATAAGCACCCATACGTAGATTTGTATTCTGCTCCTCGGCCTTTTGATGCACCGCATGAAATGAGCGCATCATAATGGACTCAAGCCGATTGTTGATCTCGTTCTCCGCCCAGAAGAAGCGTTGTAAGTCCTGCACCCACTCAAAGTAACTCACCGTGACGCCGCCAGCATTCGCTAGAATGTCGGGAACAATTGTTACACCACGATCATTCAGAATACGGTCAGCTTCAGGAGTCGTTGGTCCATTCGCCGCTTCAATAATCATACGAGCCTTGATGCGTGCCGCGTTACGCTCCGTCAACTGGTTTTCTAGCGCGGCTGGGACCAGCACTTCACAGGGAAGCTCTAACAATTCCGCGTTCGTCACCGACTCTGTACCTGGCAAACCCGCTAGATTGCCGTGTTCCTTCGAGTAACGCAGTGCCTGGTGTACATCGATACCAGCAGGATTGTAAACACCGCCCTTAATATCGCTCAGGGCCACAACCTTGCAGCCCAACTCGCTCAAAAGACGTGCTGAAATGCTACCAACATTGCCAAAACCCTGAATAACCACCGAGCATTTGTCAGGCCGCAGCCCATATACTGCCATTGCCTCGCGTGCCACAACCTGTACACCACGCGCCGTTGCTTCAAGACGGCCCTCACTACCACCAATCGAAAGTGGCTTGCCAGTGATAACGGCGGGAACAGAGTAGCCTTGATGCATAGAATAGGTATCCATCATCCATGCCATGACCTGTGGATTTGTGTTCATATCAGGCGCGGGAATATCACTATTAGGGCCAATAAAAATTGCTATCTCAGTGGCATAACGGCGCGACATACGCTCCAGTTCCGCTGTTGACATAAGATGGGGATCGCAAATTACACCGCCCTTCGCACCACCAAAGGGAATACCCACAACAGCGCATTTCCATGTCATCCACATTGCCAGAGCACGAACCTCGTCGAGCGAAACTTCTGGACTAAAGCGGATACCGCCTTTTGCTGGACCACGATTGATATTATGTTGCACTCTATAGCCAGTGAACATTTCTACGTCGCCGTTGTCCATGCGTACAGGAAAATTGACAATTAACTCGCGTTTGGGTTTCCGTAAAATAGCCCGCATCGCCTGAGAAAGACCAAGACGGTCAGCTGCTTCATCAAACTGCTCCACTGCTACAGCATACGGACTCATCACCTCAATAGCCATAACTCAAAAAACCTCCTTGACATGGGCCATTCATCAGCCCCTAATGCAACGATGCACAGGAAGCAACATTGCTTCTCCTAAGAAAATCATGCATACACTGCCACTTCTGCCTACTTGTAGGATATCACACAAAAGGCCGATGCGTTATAGATGAATACTATTTCCGTTTTCTGCCTCCTATAAAAGAATAGTATTGTGTAACAAACTTGACAAAACAGTGCGTTTTGACCTACAATAATAGAACAAATATTCCAGAAGGAGTGACCGATGAGCGACCAAAACAACGAACAGGGACGTGAGGAGCAGAGGAAACGTGGTTTTAATCCTAATGACCATGTGATACAACTGCGCAGTAAAGAAGGTGCCAAAGACTATCTGCCCGTTCAGTGGCGGCTCGTCTGGTTCCGTGAGCAATGTCCACAGGGCACGATTGATACAGCAGAATGTGAAATTGATCTTGATCGTGAAGTGGAAGAGGAAATGTATGTGTGGAACAACGAAAAGCGACGAAGCGAAAAAGTTGTGAAACATGCGAAGGGCTATGCAAGATTCAAAGCTATTGTTACAGACGGCAAAGGTGGTAGAGCGACTGGAACCAAGTCTGAAAATGCTGCAAGCTTTCCTGACTACATCGAAAAGAGTGAGACCGGCGCGATAGGACGAGCGCTTGCTGCCCTTGGCTTTGGAACGCAGTTTGCCCCAGAGCTTTCAGAAGCCCATCGCATTGTTGATAGTCCTGTTGATCACAACCCTAACGGGTACGAGAGCAACAGCTCCAATGGTAATGCACCGCTTACACCTCTGCGTCCGGCGGCTATCAACACCAATGGTAATGGCTCTTCGTCCGCTACCACTACTTCTGAGACGCCTACTGATGCCACAATGACAGTCACAGAGCAACAAATATCGAGTATTCGCAAGTTGAGCGAGTATCTTGGCAAGGCGGAGCCAGAAAGTCTGGCATCAATGAGTAACCTTGAGGCGAAAAAGGTAATTCAACAACTTACCGCTGAGTACAGGCAGAGTAAGAAAGCTTCTTGAGAAAGAGCGGGCAGAGTATGACCTCAGTCGAGTTAGAGTATGCAGAGAAGCGCATGCGTCAGAAATGGCATGACCTGGTGATGGAAGAGCAACACGGCGCGACAGTACAGGTACTTGAGCGTATGTTCAACGCCTATATGCTAGCCGTGGAAGAGTACAACCGTTGCACGGAACAGTACCAAACATCACAGTGCATTCATCAGCATAACAATATGAAGAAAAAAGCATCGTAGTAGAGGCCTAATTCATTACGCCCTCGTCATAGAATAGCATTGTGACGAGGGCGTAATGAATTAGGCCTCTACAGCAATTTATAAACCTTTTATGAAGTTCACAAGAGCACCAGCAACAGCATCGGCAGCATCGAAAAGAATGAGGTGTCCAGCGTTAGGGACAATGACTAGCTGCGACTCAGGAATGTCACGATGCAAACGCTCTCCATAAAGAACGGGTATCTGCTGATCGTTTTCGCCCCACACGATTAATGTCGGCTTCCCTAATATTTTGAGATCCGAGGAAACCGAGTTGACATACCAGGGAACGAGCAGTCGAATGTGTTGCAGCAGTATCTCCTTGCCTAGCTCACTATTCCATGGTTCGATATAGGTGTTGAGTACACTATCAAAGCGTTTCGTGTCCACAACTCCTGCAGGGAGCGTAGTACGCAGATCATGAATCATGTCTTCAAGCTCAGTGTTTTGGGCAGCATCAAATTCCTGTCGCTTCTTCATGTCCGGTAAGGGCCAGTTTGCGGCGAAGGCGTCGAGGTAACAGATACTGTCAAGCAAGACGAGACCAGCAACATGGTCACGGAACAGGCGTGTCGCCAGGATTTGGGCGACACCCCCACCTAAGCCATGTCCAACGAGAATAACGTTTGTCAGGTTCAGGCTTCTCAACAAAAAGCTCAGCACGTCGGCCTGACCCCAGGGGGATGTATCGGCAGGCCAGGGATGCGCAGACTGCCCATAGCCGAGCATGTCAATTGCATATACCGCGCGTCCAAGCCCTGCGAGTTGAGGTAGCACAGCATTCCAGGCGAATGCGCCCGCGACAAGATCGTGCAGTAGAACAATGGCTCCATCGGTCCCATACTCCGCCCCCTGCACAATATAACTCAAATCATAATGAACGGCATGTCCTATACGACGCTCAGGTGCCCGTTGCGTCCGCGTAATATCTGATGTATTACTTGCCATAAATAGTATCCTCTTGTATCTGACAATCCACAATATGGATGTCTATATTTAATAAGAATGGATAGGCGACCACAAGGAATCGCCCAATAAGCGTGAACTTCACATGAAAAACTCGGTTTCCATCGAAACGAGGACATCCCTTGCAGGTGCCCTGGCCTCATCAGAGACATCCCTTTGGCCTGAAGTTAACGGCTTATGGAGATCGCCCCTACCCTACCATACAGGACGGAGACTGCAAAGATTATAATATAGTAGGGACGATCCCTTGTGGTCGTCCGTTACGTTTTTCTTACATACTCCTTATATCTGACTCGTATTTTCCACAAGGGAAGGCCCTTTGTTAGAATCCTCGACGATTACAGTTATGCCTTAGCATATAGGCTTGGTACATTATAGAAGGCACTGAAACCAGCGTAACGCGCAGTCTCATCACCTAGCTCATTCTCTATCACGAGTAAGCGATTATATTTTGCTACACGCTCACTACGAGCAGGTGCTCCTGTTTTGATCTGACCAGCGTTGGTAGCAACAACAAGATCGGCAATGGTCGTGTCCTCGGTCTCACCTGAACGATGCGAAACAACGGCACTGAATGCGGCTCGTTTCGCCATCTCGATAGCCTCCATCGTCTCAGTCAAGGTTCCAATCTGATTGAGCTTGATAAGAATAGAGTTCGCGGAATGTTCCACAATACCGCGTTTGAGACGTTGCGTATTAGTGACAAAAAGATCATCACCCACCAGTTGAATACGATTGCCGAGCCGTTGGCGCAACAGTGACCAGCCCTCCCAATCGTCTTCGGCCAGCCCATCTTCGATAGTGACGATTGGATACTCACCAATCCACTGCTCATAGAGATCAATCATCTCGCTCGATGTGAGGGTACGCCCTTCACGTGCCAGCACATATTTCCCATTCTGGTAAAATTCAGTAGCGGCTGGGTCCATACCCAGGAAAATATCGACACCTGGTTTGTAGCCTGCGGTCTCTATAGCGGCAACGATAACCTCTAATGCCTCGCGGTTAGAACTAAGCGAAGGCGCAAAACCGCCTTCATCGCCGACATTGGTGTTCTGCTTACGGTCATGCAATACCTTTTTAAGTCCTTGGTAGACCTCAGCCCCCATACGCAGTGCTTCGCGAAACGAGCTAGCGCCAACGGGAAGTATCATATACTCTTGCATGTCGGTTGAGTTATCTGCGTGTTTTCCACCATTCAAAATATTCATCATAGGAACAGGCAGAGTACGTGCTGAGACGCCGCCAAGATAGCGATAGAGCGGCAGTCCCTGTGCGTTCGCGGCGGCCTTTGCTACCGCAAGTGAGACACCAAGAATAGCATTTGCGCCAAATTTAGCTTTGTTTGGAGTGCCATCCTGTGCAATCATAACTTCATCAATGGTCGATTGATCGCTTGCATCAAGGCCAATAATAGTGTCACAGATAACTTCATTGACGTTATTGACCGCGTTGAGAACACCTTTGCCACCATAGCGTTTCTTATCGCCATCACGCAATTCTACCGCCTCATGTGCGCCTGTTGACGCGCCAGAGGGAACAGAGGCGACTCCATTCGCGCCCCCTATTAAAAGGACCTCAACCTGTATGGTAGGGTTGCCACGTGAGTCAAGGATTTCATGGGCTGTAATAGCCTCAATGGTTGTCAGATCGCTTATATTGTTTGGCATCTCTATTCTCTATACCTCCACGAAATTTTCTGTTTGTATGCATGAATAAATGCATGTAGCGTATGCTGCGGAGCTATTGTACATTGTATCATAGGGTTGAGGCAATGAAGTTATTCTTCTTGCACCTTCTCCACCACACGCTTTAGCACATCGTAGGGTTGCGCACCCGACACGAGATACTTGTCGGCGAAGATGAGCGCGGGTACTCCATTCAACTCGTACTCATGGGCAACGCGAATATCGGCTGATACCTGGGCATCAAATTGTGGCTCGTTCAAGGCAGTTGCAAATTGCTCTGTGTTCAGTCCCACCTGTGCCGCAATCTCTTTCAAAACGTTCAGATCATCAATCGCACGCGCCTCTTGCCAGTAGGCGTTCATTACAGCTTTGTGGAAAGTTGCACCTTTTGCCTCTCCTTGAGACTCGGCGTATTTAGCAGCGACGAGGGCAAGGCGGCTATCTATGCCAAATGGACCGGCATGTACTTCAATGCCATATTGCTCACGCGCCATTTGCTCAAAGCGTGGGCGTGATGCTTCAATCTGCGCTAATTTCTGTGGTGTTATCGGAGGAGAACCGGCGGGTCGTAGTTCAAACGAACGCCAATGGATTGCAACATCATAGTTTTGCTGGAGCTTCTCCAAACTGGAGGCTACGAGAAAACAAAAAGGTCAAACAAAGTCCGACCATACATCAATACGAATAGACATAAAATGTTCCTTTCACTTCTCTTCACTGATCGCAAGCTATGCTTATTTTACCATATTATCTAGCTTGCATTTATTGTACATATGTTCTATAATAAAACAATGATGAGGGACGTTTGTAGGGATCGATGTACCGTGTCCGCATTGGACACTATTTGTTCATATCCATTACTGCTTTCAATACGTGTACATAAGGAAGGAATAGCAATGGAAAGTGGGAGTCTGCAAGTGTCTCCCTCGTGTGTAAAGGAATGTATACAATGACACAATCAAATACAACTGGACACGAAACACAAAGCGAAAATCTCAATGACTCACCAATGATGGCACACCTGTTGAGCGCCCTCAAAGAGGGCACTGATATTGGACATTTTGGGCGTTTGACCTTCGTCATGATCGCACGTCACTTTTTGCCAGACGATGAGATCATCGAACTACTCAGTCATCAACCCGACCACAATGCAACCGAGGCACGCGCACTCTTACATCAGGTCAAGGCACGTAACTACAATCCGCCTAAACGTGAGCGCATTCTCGAATGGCAGTCACAGCAGGATTTTCCCATCTGTCCCACTCCCGACGATCCAGGTAGCTGTAATGTCTATCAGGAACTCCGCTTCCCCTCAGACATCTACGATAACATCAACAATTTTTATGAGGAAAAGGCCGAGGCAGAAGAGAAGTAGCTGAAAAAAGCTGGTCACATCCGACATGAATGTGACCAGCTTTTTTCAGCAGCACACTTATCTTTCCTGTTCCGTAGGACGGATCAAAATTTCGTTGACATTGACACGCGGCGGTTGCGTCACAGCGTAAACAATAGCTGCCGCGATATCCTCGCTTTCGAGTGGTGTCATCGAATTGGCCCAGTCCTGTATCGTCTTTTTCGCATTTTCGTCTGTGATGTGATGAGTCAACTCGGTAGCAACTATGCCCGGTTCGATCACCGTCACACGAATTTTATCTTTATATACCTCTTGTCGCAGTGCCTCTGAGAAGCCTCCCACGCCCCACTTCGAGGCATTATATACGCCTCGACCAGCACCAGCCGTTCTACCAGCAACCGACGAGATATTGACAATGTGTCCACTTCCCTGTTGCTTCATTATCGGTAGTGCCGCATGCGTTGCATACATAAGGCCAAGAACGTTGGTGTTAATCATGCGACGCCAGTCTTCTGTGTTCGCACCATCAATCGTGCCTAGCAGCATCACACCGGCGTTATTCACAAGAATATCTATACGCCCAAGTTCTTTCTGAGCCTTCTGAACTGTCTCGTTCGCCTGCGCTTCATCCGTTATATCGGAAACGATTGGGTATGCCTTACCACCATTTGCTGTGATGCGCTTCACAAGCTCTTGTAAGCGATCTTCGCGCCTTGCGGAAATAGCAACGGCAGCACCTTCTTCTGCCAACGCTATCGCGGTAGCCTCACCAATACCAGACGAGGCACCAGTAATCAATGCAACTTTACCTGTAAGTTTCTGTGCCATATATATCTAATCCTTTACTTTCCATTCGTGATGACAAACCTTCACTACGTAGTACACGTATGCCAGTATAGGGAATGTGTACACAATACCTGGTAGGGGTCTCATTCATGACACCCTTTTGTTGACCATCATACGTTATAAAAAAGGGCGTCATAGAATGAGGCCCCTACAAGTGCGTCATATGTACCAGCTTCTCAAGCAATGCTTTCAGAGTGGCTTCGGGATCGGTGCAGAGACCGCTATGCGTGGGTGAAGTCTGGATAATTGTGCTACGCGGGGAGACGAGCCAGTGAAAGCGTTCAGACTGTGAGAGTTGTCCAATAGGACCTGCATCTTTGCCACCAGTACAAACAAGAACGAGAAATTCGAGATGACTCTTCACCTCGTCAATATTGAGCTGAGGCGCGAGCATAGTCAGACGCGGTGTGTCCAGTGCGATACGTACATTGAGAAAGCGATGCGTGCGGCAGAAAAGGATGACGCCAACGTTAAGAAATTCGCCACGTTCAACTTGTGGCATGACCCGCACAATAGCGTAATCATACGAGGCTAGCGCGTGCATGCATAGCCTCCTCTACAAAAATATGCGACGCCGACAGACGGTCTAGCAAATAGGCGACGTATGCAGCCCGACGCTCCTCTTTTGTAGCAAAGAGTGGATCTTCACCAAGCCACTCGTCGGGAATAGCAGCGATAATACTCTCAAGAAGAGGGAGTGATAGGCGACTTTTCAGCAATGCATCGGCCTCGGAAAGCTGAGTCGCGACAGGGAGCAAGACATGATCTTTAATCTGGGGAAAAGGCGAACGGCTCCGTTCTCCATAATTCACGCCTGTATGCTGAAAGTAGAGAGATGCTCCATGATCAATCAAATACAGGCGTTTATGCCAGAAAAGCATATTGGTATTGCGCGGTGTGCGATCTACATTGGAGACATAGGCATCGAACCAGACAATCGAGGATGCGAGTAGAGGATCAATTTTGTGAGCGTCGAGCGCATCAAAGGTTAGCGATCCTGGCAAATAGTCGAGTGCGAGATTGAGACCTACACTCCCTTTGATCAATGCCTGTATCTCATAGTCAGGCTCGGACCGCCCTAATGCAGCATCTAGCTCCATAAACACGATCTCTGGCACTGTTAAACCTAAAGCGCGTGCGATTTCGCCCGCCACGAGTTCTGCAATCAACGCTTTAGGTCCCTGACCCGCACCTCGAAACTTGAGCACATAAAGGCCATCATCATCCGCCTCGACAATAGCGGGCAACGAGCCGCCCTCTCGTAACGGTGTGACATAGCGTGTAGCTGTAAGTGTTTTTAGCATGGTAATTATTTTACCATATCTACAGCACAAGCTATGATTTATCTAGTCTCCAGCGAGATTTCGAGCGTCTGCCCACTTCTGATGCCACCTTCACCGGCTGCTACTTTGAGTACATCTTGCGCTACTCGCTGTGGCGTGAGTGTCTTAGAGAGGTCAGCACCTCTAAATAATGCTTTGTAGAGGTCGGTGTTCATGCCGTGTGGACATACTGTATATATTTGCACACCATATCGTCTGACTTCTTTGGATAATGCCTCGGAAAACGCGATGATCCCTGCTTTTGTCGCGCTGTATACGGCTAAATTCGGATAGCCATTACGCGCAAGGGCGGCTGAGATGTTGACAACCACACCGAATTTACGCTCTATCATGCCCGGCAAAAAGGTTTGTGTGATAAGAAACATGCCGTGCAAATTGACGCCCGTCATTTCCTGCCACTCTTCACGCGATACTTCTGTCAGCGGTTTGAGTGTCGCGACAGCAGCATTGTTGATGACGATATCGACCTGGCCATAGGCGGTGCCAACCTCCATTGCAAGTGTCTGAACTGCATTTGGGTCAGAAATATCTACTGAGACCGCGAGCGCTTCACCCCCTGCGGCAAGAATTTCATCCTCTAGTTCTTCTAACGGTCCTAAATGGCGCGCGACAAGGACAACCTTTGCCCCCTGCTGCGCGAAGTCTTGCGCGATTACTCGGCCAAGGCCACGACTTGCTCCTGTAACTAAAACAACTTTCCCTTTGAAATCCATGATACTTCTACCTCATTCATCTTCTTCTTGTGACATATGACGCAAGAGAGTATGAGGGTGGGTAGCGAACATGACATGAGCAAGCCTCCTCTTCCTTACCACCAGCCAGCAGGGGTGGGTGGTACTGCTTTATCGGGTGGTGTCGGCGAGACAAGGCTAAAGTTGTTAGGACAGTATGGATAACCTGTCACGGGAGCAACAGGCTTTGGGTGATGTATGGTTGGCTTGCCTTCCACAACAGGTGCAACTAATGGCTGCTGCACTGCCACCGGTGCGAATGATGGTACGGTACCAGGAATAAACCAGTCAGTTGAGCGGACACCATCGGGATAAGTGACTATATCTTGTTCCAGACCACCAGGATTGGTAAAGTCACGGATGGGGTGGCCTTGTTCCGCGAGTAGCATAGCATCGTGCCAGATAGGAGCGGCACCGTCAACACCAAGCACATTAATCATCGGAGTGTTGTTGTCATTGCCAGTCCAAACACCCATCACATAATCAGTGGTGAAGCCCATTGTCCAATTGTCGCGGAAGTCATTTGTCGTGCCGGTCTTAGCGGCGGCTGGTCGTACTGTGCCTCGATTTCCTGCCCAACAATCATTACGCGAATTCGGGAACAGTTGAAGTACGTTGCAGTCGTAGAACTCGGGTTTCCGTGACTCGTTATCACTCAAAACGCTGGTCATCATATACGCAAGCTGAGGACTGATAACACGTTTGCCAGGATTATTTTTATGTGTGTATATCCGATCTGCACTGGCAAAGACGACTTTTTGCACTGCATAGTACGGTACATGTACGCCGCCATTCGCGAAGGTGCCGATAGCCGAGGTATGGTCGATCAACTTGACGCCCAGACCACCAAGAACGAGCGAGTAGCCAGGAGTGCCTTGATAACTTGTGATGCCCATATCCTGTGCTGTTTTCATCGCGTTGTTAATGCCAACGTGTTGCAATACGCGTACAGCAGGAACGTTGAGTGAGTTTTGTAGGGCACAGCGCAGTGTCATATGTCCATGAAAACGCTGATCGTAGTTTTGCGGTGTAAATGTCGGTGGATATGCTCCTGGTAAGGGTATTGTCAGAGGACGGTCAGCAACTGCCTGTGCGGGTGATGCTCCCTGCTCGAAAGCGGTAACATAGACATAAGGCTTGAATGATGAACCCGGTTGCCGATATCCTTGCGTGGCTACATCAAATTGTCCGTCGATGCTGGTATCGTTGTAGTCAATGCTGCCAAGTAGCGAAAGAATTGCACCCGTATGAAAGTCGATAATCACCTCGGCCGCATTACTCACATTATGACCTGTGTTGAAGAGGTCCGCGACATGCTGCTGAGCAATTTTCTGAATTTTGTCTTGTAGCGCGACATCCAATGTTGTATAGACAACCATGTCTGAGCGCGACAACTGTTCACGAGTGAGGTGATAGGTTTGTTCCAGTTGCGTCAACACGAAGTTGAAGAAATGGGGAGCTCGGTTCGTGAGTCCTGCGGGATGTTTGAAGAAACCTGGACTCCTGGCCTCTTTCATCGCATCAATTACCTGCACCCGAGTGATATATTGCTGCTGGACCATCATATCCAGCACGACCTGGCAACGATTAAGCGCAGCCTGGAGATGGCGCGATGGTGCATAGGTGTCAGGCGCATTGGGCAGACCTGCGAGCATCGCGGATTGTGCAAGGTCTAGCCGCGATGCTGCTGATGGTCCTCCTTGCGTATCATCGATGCCGAAGTAAATATTCGCGGCGGCATCAACGCCATATGCCTGCTCGCCATAAAAAATGCTATTCAAGTACATTTGTAGAATATCGCGCTTGCTATAATGGCTGTTGACCTCGGGCGTTAAAGAAATCTCTTGCAGTTTGCGTATAAACGTGGTCTCGTCGCCAACAAGCAAGTTTTTGATTAACTGTTGCGTGATCGTGCTACCACCTTCTACGATATGCCCGGCACGCAGGTCATCGAGGGCCGCGCGAACGATACGGAGAACATCGATGCCCGGGTTCGTCCAGAAATTCTTATCCTCTGTAGCAATCGTCGCGTTAATCAAGTAGGGCGAAACATGGTCAAGCGTGACGCTTGTATGTATTCCTTGATCGGTTAAAGCTCTAATGAAGATGCCTTTGCTATCATACATTTTGAGGTTGTCATGCGGTAACAGGTCATGCAGAGTCGTAACACTTGGAGCATATAGCTGTTGTGTATCGTTATAAAAACGGTAGGCAGTATAGGCACCAGCACCACTCAGCGAGAGCAGAACGACGAGCAGTGATAGAAGTGTACTACCAACAGTAAGCCAGAGACGTTGCGTTTTGCGTCGCTGCGCGACGCGCGTAAAACGAAGATTTTTGCGTGAGATGTGACGCAGCAGAAGTTTTTTTCGTCGCTTGAATAGATGTGCCTTTAAGCCTGTAGCGGTCAAGGCAGAAGGCATTGGAGTAAGCTGCATTGATGGAGATGCAGGGATATCTTTTGGCAGTTCAAGAATGCTGTTTCTCGCTCCCTCGGAACTGGCATTAAAGTCAAGAGAGGAAACAGGTACTGATGATAGCGTATTCTTTTGAGATGGCGAAACCGTTTCAAGGGAGTGAGCAAGCTTTTCTTTACGTGCCTCTTTACGTGCTAAATAACGTAAAGCACGTTCCCGACGAGGTGTGACTCCGTTTTTTGACCGAGGACCGGGAGTAGGCGTCCCTGATGGCACTTCATAATGAGTATGCTCGTTTGGTGTTTGATGCTCTGATGACATAGAGACACTCCCTGTACCCCTTACTTGTATATATGAGCTTCACTTATATATGAGCTTCACTGAATAAACCATACCATACTAGATCACAACTATACAATCAGCAAAAGTGGTAATAGTTAAATTTATACAGTGACATTTGCCTGAATATACATTTTAAGTAGATAGACGCGGCAAACGCTAAATAGTTGCGTTAAAGTATCAAGCTTTGGAAGCGGCTTCGATCAATGCGGGCAATATTTCATTGGTGATGGCCTGTATCTGGTTAAGACTTTCAAGCCAGGGAATGTCCTGGTGGTCACGGCTGCCGCGTACTTCGGCAAGCTGTAGCACGCTTTCATCGATCAGCGTACGGAAATAGAGGAAGGCACGCACAGCATCTGCGACTGGCACCTGTGAGCTATTGGTGATGGAGCCATATTCTGTGCCAAGTTGAATAGCTTCGTGGCGAAGTTCGTCTTTATGTGTACCATCGGTGATAGCACGGAGCAACAATTCGAGCACACGGCGTCCCAGGAGTCGGTAGGCTTCTCGCGCTTTTTCGTTAAAGTGTTCATACCAGGGCAACGTGTTAAGTGTGCCATCGGTAAAGGCGAAGCGCACACGTCCAAGAACACTTTGAATGAGCAGTTGCGCGGCTGGATCAGTTTTTGGCTCGTTATCTTGCCGCAGACGTGTCTCGATGTCCGCACGCCGAAAGCGCCGATGTCCGCCATTTGTCCTTCGTGAGGGAAGTTCGTTACGATCAGCCCATAAACGAACTGTGGCTGGATGTATGCCTAGCATATCCGCCGCCTCACTTAAACTAATCCACTCTTCCCCTGCCTGTGATGTCGACATATTTCCTCCTGAGAATAGTGGTGATAGTTGTATTTTATACCAAGCACTGTATTGGCATCTTGATTGTATGTATTTCGTAACGCGACGTCAAGTGCTACACCACAGCACTTTGTTGCAGTTTCTGCTTTTGCTCGCGTTTACGAATACGACGTGAAAGCAGGTACAGCAAACCAACGGCAACTAACGCGATAAATGTCAACCCTGATGGGTCGCGTTGACGTTGCGTTATCTCTGTGATGGGAGCAAGTAGAACGAAGAAGGCGAGCGCACCGGATACTAACGCGACCTGATGCCGCTCGGTCCATCCAAAGCCATTGCTCGACATACGTAAGATCACAAAACCAGCAACGAGATCGAGCAGTATTATTAAAATGATTGTAACCCAGAATGGCGTCAGTGTTGTAGGCAGTATCCAGCTAATGAGGAACAGCGTTAACGTACACAAAAAACCGACGAGTCCAAAGCGTAATGGTTGCGTGACTTCAGTACTCTTAGTGACTGTAAGACGACGTGGCAGATAGCGTGCCAGGAAAATGAGTGCGACTGCTACAACAAGCGTTATCAGGTATGGAATGAGTGGTGGACGATAAGAAAACAAGAAGAGAGCGCCAAGTACAACAGCTAGCACAAATAGCGCTATCAAGAGTAGCAGAGCGCGTGGACCAGCCCAACGTTCCGTGCGGCGTTTGGGGAAGAGTAGACTCACAAGAAGAATAGGAATAGCGATGCTGAATAGTGTGTGAAAGGTTATCATCTGCACGCTCCACACCCAGTTGACACTGAACAAGCGACCATACGTACCAAGTTGCCCGAGGTCTTGCCAGTGGGGGTCAAAGAAGCTTTTGACCCGTAAGCCCTCTTCGATGACGCCGAATGCCGCACCGAGCATCAATAAGGTAGGCCAGCCCTTACTCCAATATAACATAAGTTCGCGTGCAATAATTGCGCCACCACCATAGAGAATGCAGAGCGAGAGCAGCGTCAACGGATTGAAAAAACTGTTTGGCGACGTGAAACCAGTAAGCAGTGCCGCGACAAGTGGTGCGATAAAAAAAAGAAAGACACCGGGTGAAGGTCTGAGAAAGCGTAGAATTTGTAGAACGCGTGCCATAATGGATACTCCTTCCCCTGAGGGGACGGAACGAGCTTTTCCTGTGATGAGATACTTATTGTGCTGCTAAAAATTGTACGCTTTGCTGTGACGAAAGTTGGAAGAGGCAGTCGTTCTACACCAAACAACTAAAGTGTTCTTTTAACCTTTCAACTGCAATCTCCTTTAAACTCTCTCTTGCTTCTCGCGTTAAAGCCTTCGCTAATGCAGGGTTGACCACAAGATACTGCCCATCCTCACTCAAATCTAGCAAGCCTTGCCGCTCAAATCTGGGAAAAGGACTTGTCTTAATCATCTGTCTGGTTTTCGCCAGGCTCACATTCGGGTCGTCCATAATAGCTCTTTTAGACCCGTATATTTTCTCGCCTGACAAACCTGCTTCTCGACGCTGTTTGTAAAAATCTATGAAGTAGTGAGCTACATCATCGACTGAGATGAGGCCGTCCTCATCTGTTTTCTCTAATATGACGAGGAGCAAGAGCATTTGGTAGGCATATTCGAGATACGTATTTCTCGCAAAACTGAAGAGCGTGTCGAGGACAGTCTGTTGTGCTTCAATCGGTATAACACGTTCTACCATTGTTTTGGGCTGTATGCCACTTGCGAAAAGCCGCTTTTTATACTCTGCCTCTTGCGGGTATTGTCCTAGTGTGCGTTCAATCTCATGCAGTCGTCTCTCGATACGTTCATCAAACAGGTACGCTTGTTGGTGAAAGGCTGCTACCTGTGCCTCTATCGAAACGAACGGCTCTGTATGTCTCTGCCCTGTAACAAATAAATTTTGTTCTATGTTTCCCGATAGGCCGTTGTAGGTGAGATTAGAGGAACCAACCATTGCCCATGCCTGTGCATTGAAAGTACCAAAGTAGACTTTGGGGTGAAAGAGACGTCCTATATTTGTAACATAGACGTACAATTCAACACCACAGTCATGATAGAGCATTTGAAAGGCACTAAGGCGGTTAGTCGGATTGAGTCCAACTATCGCGCGGACTTTAGGTGCAGTTCGCAACATTGTTTGAATTGGTAGTATGCCATTAGTTGAGACATACCCACTACAAATGTCGAGCGCATACCCGGGGAAGTCCCGCCCGGCTTGCAATAACATCGCTAGCGGCTGATCTATTGCCCTTGTTATGGTGTCTGACATGCTTACTTCTCTCCACCTTCCATCTTCTTAGTTATCCCATCAATCGTATCACATCCCGAGCCCACTTCCTTCTTTCTGAAACTTCATTCCCTATAAAACAGTGTGACAAGAGAAAGTGTATAAAAAAGGAGATTTTTAGAACGATGAGCAACAACTCAGCAGAAGATAATAGTACACAGCTTACACCGCCGGTGAACGAGACACGCGATCACGTGCATGGTCCCGCGAATGCACCCGTTACACTGGTGGAGTATGGCGATTTTGAATGTCCCAGTTGCGGCATTGCCTATCCTACCGTTGCCAAGCTTATGGAGCGCATGGGCGATCAACTCCGCTTCGTGTATCGCAATTATCCGTTGATGGAGTCACATCCACATGCGGAACATGCCGCTGAGGTCGCGGAAGCCGCGGCCGCACAGGGCAAGTTCTGGGAAATGTATAATACCTTGTATCAACATCAGAAAGAACTCGATGACGATCACCTGATGGAGTACGCAACAGCAATTGGTCTCGATACACAGCGTCTTGACCGCGAGATGAAGAATGAGACTTACACCAAACGCGTTGAAGAAGACCTGGATAGTGGTGATCAAAGCGGTGTCGAGGGTACTCCAACCTTCTATATCAACGGTGTATACTACGATGGTGCCTATAATGTAGATGCATTTCAAGAGGCTCTTGAGCAAGCTACCAGGAAATAGTGCATATCTACATGATGGTTTTTAATCGTGCTATGAGGAAAAGGAGATAACAGCTTTTTATGACAAATACGAATAGCAACGACAAACAGGAAAAGCGTTTTATTGATCCCGCAACAGGTGCTCCTGATGGTACCTCGTCATCTGGTGGCATTACGGGTAAAGGCGCGGAAGCTGGGGACCAGACCAAGAGCAAAATCGCTGCCGATAGGGGTGAAAAGCCAGATACAAGTGCTGTCGCAACTGGTCATAGTGAACCAGGTGGTAATATTGGTGGTCGTGGCCCTGGAAGTCCTGAATCGACAATTGGCGATCAAGACTCCACTCAGGCGCGTAACGACATGGATATAGTTGATCCTATGACCTCGCGCGACCCAGGGCAACTCGACAAAGTGGGTAAACAGGATAATTCAAAGGAAGTTGCGCGACGCGATCCGTAATCTCTTCTGTCGTGTCAAGACAAAAAGACCAACGGCAGGGCCTTTCAAAAGTCGCGTGAGAGCATGACAGGGGCAAGCCCCATAAGCGTTCACTTTACATGAAAAACTCGGTTTCCATAGGAGCCAGGGCACCCGCAAGGGGATGCCCCTCCCATAGACAACCCCGCTTCTCATGCGTCATCGTCGTATGGGAGGGGCATCCCCTTGCGGGTGCCCTACCTCATCAGAAACATCTTTTTGGCCTGAAGTTAACGCTTATGGGGGCAAGCCCTGTCACTCTTATACACCCTTTTCGCCGCTGTTGCGTCTATAGTAGTGACAGGGCTTGCCCCTGTCATGTGAACTCTGAACCAACGGGCGATTCCTTGTGATCGCCCGACTATTCTGACTGACTAAGAGGGAGAAGATTTCTCCCTCTTAGTCAGCTCTATCCATTGCCCAGCTTTTCAGCGGCCACCTGTCCAAAGTTGAGCATGGCAACGAGCATGACACCCCCGAGAATATTACCGATTAATGTCGGGAACATGAAGCCGACAAAAAAGGTTGTCCAGGAAGCGGCACCGATATTGACCAGATAGAGCACGTCAACTGAACCGGCAACAATGTGTGCGAAACCGCCAAGTGCCACAATATAGGTGATGAGAATAACGATATGTAATCGCGTCCCATCAGCCGCCGGAAGGAGCCAGACCATCAAAGCTATCAGCCACCCGGCAAAAATCCCACGTAAAATGGTCAGGCCAAACCCTCCTCGCAGTGAATGTTGTGCAATTTCGGCAAAGGAGTGTCGAATTGGCAGTGGGAAAAGAGCAGTATGTGCTACTACGGTGGCGAAGATAAGGGCTCCCACAAGGTTGGCTACTAGCACCAACGTCCACAGTCGAACGATCAGCCAGAAAGTGCGTCGGTTCGGGTGAGCAAAGAAAGGCACAATGACCGTGAGCGTGTTCTCGGTAAAGAGTTGCTGTCGACCCAACACCACGATCACAAAACCCAGACTATAGCCGAAGTTCTCGATAAACGTTCCCCAGAATGGAACAGGCAACACAGTATGGAGCAGACCCTGAGCCATCATCGAAAATCCCATGGAAAGTCCTGCCGCCAGAGCTGATATGGCTAAAGCGAGAGGAGAACGTTGTAGCTCCCGTTCGCCCTCCTCTCGTATAGCCTCAAGGACAATCACAGCTCTAGGGCTAGACCGCCTGGCAACTTCTATGCGCTCCATCCTATTCAGTTCTGGCACCAATTCTGAAGTTGGTATCAAAAGATTCGGCTCTTCTGCTAGCGGTTTAACATTTCCTTCAAATTGCTTTGTCAAATCCTTAATATTTTCCTGAATTCCATCAATCTTCTCGGTCAACTCTTTCTCACCTGGCTCCACGGCAGGGATCACTCCTTTCCCTTGCGAGGCATGGTCTCCACTGCCTTGTTCGTTATCCTTTGCGTTAGTATTCTGCCATTCCATCATATCAAAGCCTTTCCAGGCGAATCTTCTTCTGACAAATCGTGAGGCGGGAAGAGTACGCTATAGTTGCAGATATATTTTGCGAGCTATGAAATCTCAGGAATATGCGTAGATTGAGGTCCTCAATTCCCTCGCCACAAGAGCGGGTCGTATTGACCCTATTATCAAAAGGGACATACTCATGTAAAGGTTACACGAAGTAGAAATACTTGGTGTATCCAACAAGAACACGCATAGGAGTAGAAAAACGATACACAATCATTTCCAGAAATGGAGAGGACAAGCCGACTACATTGCAAACCTTGTGTGATAGAGCAATAAATACCTATTTCAACGATTCGCAACAACTCTGATACCAGGTTTTTTGTCTTGACATAGATTGCTCTTTGCTTATATACTCATTGCATGAATATTCAAACATCAACTATAATGTTGTTGTGAATACATTCGTTCGCAAGGAGATTGTATATTGAAACCTCGCTTTTACGTATTACGCGCCCTATTTCTACCGCTCATAGCCTGTCTACTCTTTGCCGCCTGTGGCAGTACAACCGGGAGTGGCAGTTCAGCGACAGCAGCCCTTAAAGCGGTCACACTGAACGTTTTTGCCGCGGCCTCGCTTACTGAGTCTTTCAAAGAGATCGCTACCAATTTTCAAGCGGCACACAGTGGTGTCACCGTAAGATACAATTTTGGTGGATCCCAACTTCTCGAGCAACAAATGGCGAGTGGTGCCCCTTCTGACGTGTTCGCCTCGGCAGATCAAACGAACATGAAGAAGGCTGCTGATGCAGGTCTCGTAGGAACTTCTCAGCCATTTGTCAAAAACAAACTGGTTGTCATCATTCCTGCCAACAATCCTGGCAAGATCAACTCGCTCAAAGACCTGGCGAACAAGGGCGTCAAGATCGACATTGAAGCCTCGGCTGTCCCTTCTGGTAAATACACACGTAAGATACTGGGCAAGATGGCGAAATCACCTGAGTATGGTTCTTCGTATGAGAGCGCGGTAAAAGCGAACTTTGTCTCGCAGGAGGACAATGTAAAGGCTGTTGTCACAAAGGTACAGTTGGGAGAGGCAGACGCAGGTTTTGTTTATCTCACCGATGTTACCAAGAATGTCTCCAGTCAGGTAAAAGAAATCACCATCCCAGACAATTTCAATGTTATCGCGGAATATCCCATTGCGACCACAAAGAACTCGGCCAATGCCTCTGTCGCAAAGGCATTTGTACAATACGTGCTCTCATCTCGCGGACAAGCCATTTTACAAAAGTATGGTTTTATCTCCGTGAGTAGTAGCTCATAAAGTATGATGTTGAAAATCATCCGGCAAAGTACTTCATCCTTCGTGATGCACTGGCCTGCACGCATTCTGGTTGGTGTACTTGCAGGCTGCTTTTTTCTGTTTTTAGCGGTACCACTCGCCTCGTTGCTGTTCCATGAACCGATAAATGTATTGTGGGCCGCTATTCAGCAACCAGATGTGTTCCAGGCTCTCCAATTGAGTTTGGTTACGACGACGATCAGCACAATTTGCGCTATCGTGTTGGGCTTACCTGTCGCCTACATTCTGGCACGTCTGAATTTTCCTGGCCGTAAAATCTTGGAGACGTTGGTTACAATGCCAACAGTGTTACCGCCCGTTGTTGCAGGTGTCGCTTTACTCCTTACCTTCGGGCGCGCGGGGCTGCTAGGCCGCTATCTCAATCTGATTGGAATTTCGATTCCCTTTACAACTGTAGCAGTTGTGCTAGCTCAAACATTTATTGCTGCACCATTTTTCGTGAATAGTGCGAAGGCAGGTTTAGCACAACTAGATAAACGCTACGAACTCGCAGCCTATACCCTACGCGCCTCACCGCTCTACACGTTCAGACGCGTCACCCTGCCACTTATTGCACCCGCATTGCTTTCGGGTATTGGGCTTGCATGGGCGCGTGCGCTCGGAGAATTTGGAGCAACCATTACCTTTGCGGGCAATTTTCAAGGTATTACTCAAACAATGCCAATAGCAGTGTACATAGCTGCTGAGACCGATCTGGACAAGGCCATTGCGCTTTCAGTTGTGCTGTTCGCAGTCTCTTTTGGTGTGTTATTGGCGCTACAAATAGGGCGTCTTGGGCGCAATACACGATAAAGACGATGCCAGGTGTGTTACACACCTAGCATCGTCTTTATTTTATAGTCTTTCTTTGCCTCTATGCAGAACATCCTGAGCGGTCTCTTGCTGATCGGTCCCTGCGGGTCCCTTGGCTTCATCGGGAAAGGCACGAAGAGGGTCATGCGTGCTTGGTTCTCCCGTCACCTGATTATAACCGACCTCGACAACCTGCTCCGCGCGAATAGCATTTATCGGCCTCTGGCCCGGTGGTGGAGGTGTAATTCTAGGACCAGGCTTGAATGTGGGCCATTGCGGATAGATTGACTTCATGCCTTGCTGCACTTCGCGGGTCACATTGGTTGTTCCCTCTTGCAGAGCGCGTTGCTCGTCTTGATTCATTCCCTGTTTTAGGAGTGCCTCTTCATTAGGCGTCAAGCTTGCTGGTGGCGTCTCATTCTGTGTATTCATACCAAATAAATCCTCCTCATAAGTTAGCACGTTCTCGTATAGCAAAATGTGTACTCAATATCGACAGTCACAATTGTTTAGTTTATAAATGCATTGGGGCAAATCCAGATAGTTTGGTCCTCTATAATACTTCAAGGCTGTTCAACTCTGTAAGGTTGCTCGTACTCGTTCACTCGTTGTATGTAGTGAGAAATGTAGACCTTACTGTCTATTTTACACCAATACCGCCCTACAGTGTATTAACTATTTAAGAAGTTCCATGAAGGTACTAACAGTGCTTTTTGAATGTCAGCAGGATTAGGAAGGAAACAGGAATAAGCAAGCTGAAGACCGACCAAGTGGTAACGTAGATTTATAACAGTAGATATTCCCTGAGCTTTAGTCTAAAGGAAAAAGACATGCCTTTAGATCATTCAAGGTAATGTAGGAACTGGGATGAGCCGGTCCTCGATTGGCAATGACGCGCATCGGCTTGCCTGGGTCCCCAAGATCTGAAACGACCAGTATAGCCTCACGCATATCTTCGTTTTCTGTATAACTACTCACCGTTACTACACAGCGTAGCCCAGCACCGAGAGCGGCTAACAAACCATTGCGCGAGTCCTCAATAACAAGAAGCTCCTCAGGCCTGACCTTCAAGCGTTCCAATGAAAGTTGGTATATATCCGGAGCAGGTTTCTTCTTTGGAACAATATCCCCGGCTAGCACCTCAAAATGAGCGGCTCGTTTCGGCCCGACTGCATACTCTAAGATAGCACGAACCGACTCTTCGGCTGAGGTTGAAGCAACAGCGAGCTTCCAATTGTTTGCAATAGCTTCACTAGTGATACGAGCAATACCGGGGCGACCAGGCAGACGGCCGGAGGCCACGATCTCTTTGTAAATAGCTGTCTTACGCTTATGCCACTCAGCGAGCAGCCTCTTCTGCCCTTCAGTATCAGTAGGAAGATGAGCCTGCCGGACGTATTCATCGGTGAGCAGGCTTGCCATGCGTTCCTTCCCCCCACCTATTTTGACCTTCTCTTCATAGTCTTCCTCCGACCATTGAACTGGAAGACCAAACTCTTTGAAGGTTTGATTAAACGCGGGCAGGTGCCCAAAGCGCTCTGTGTCTGCAAGGACGCCATCACAATCAAAAATAAGCGCATTTACCATACTTTGCCCTCGCAACCAAAGGTTTGCTTATACCACTTAGTCATTCCTCTAACCTCTTCGCGTCCATAGAATGAGCGAATCGGCGCAAGAGAGATCATCGAAGACATTAAATAGAGACTCACCGTAGCGTTTATTAAATGCGTGATCCATCCTCGCTTTCATAGACACAACGGGCATAAGTTCCTCCCTGGTCACTCATTTTTTGAGATATTATACCTCAAAAAATGAGTGGATATTAGGACACTTAGCCTGTGTAATTTCAACCGCAGTTCTATGGTACGTACCCTCTTTCCGGTTAAACTGACACAGACATGCCTACTGGTTTGATTCATATCTCAAAGATTAACAGGCGTTCCCGGATGAACCGCTGGCAAAACTTGTTGATCCCTGGCTAGCGGAAGAGTGGGTTGTCTGAGCGGGCTGTGGTCTTGCTGTGCTGTTCTGGCGAGACCAGTGTTGCTCATCGACCTCCGTCTCGGCTAGCTCTAATGCCGTTCGATATGGACCAAAGTTGACGTGTTTGTTTACAGCATAAAGTGCCTGTGGAGCGCACAGGAAGATGGCTAATGCCTCGTCAAAGACATAACGGTCGATCTGCTCAGCGGCTTTGACGAGTTTCTGCCCATCGATCTGTGCTGCCATCTCTATATAGAGTTTGTTGAAGTCGGGAAGTTCTGGCCCGGCTCTAAAAGCACCATCGGAGCCGAAAAACTCGCGATGTACCGCTGCTGGCGGCGAATCAGAACTCAGGTCGAACCAGCCAGCTAGCAGAATATCCCAGGGAAGAGGGAGCTTCTTCTCAATCAAAAGATGCGATCCTGCTAACATCTGTTCCGGTGGTACCGCAATAACTTGAACTCCAATGCCTAATGCCTCCTCTATATCGGAAGCCATCAGTCGACCAATGCCTTCAAAGGGAGCAGGCACCGCTAGACGTAATGTCCTTCCAGTAGGCCAGCCAACCTCGTCTAGCAATTTCCTGGCTTGTCCAGAGTCATGTGTATATCCCTTCATGTCTGAAGGAAAGCCTGCACACCAGGATGGAGTCAGTGCGCAAAGCGGATTGGCATAGCCTCCGAGACCCTGAGCAATGATTTTCTGTTTATCAATCGCAAGGTTCAATGCTTGGCGTACACGCTTGTCATTGAGCGGGACATCCGAGGGTGAACGATTAATAATCCCGACTAGCACACGATTGGCATCACATGCGACGAGCCTTGCGTGTTCAGAAGCAAGAATACGATCAGCATCCGCGGGTGAGACCTCGCTGACAATATCCATCTCTCCTTCAGTGGAAATGCAGAGTTCCAGTGCCTCAGCAGGAGAAAGATCATTGCGGAAAACTGCGCGTTCCAGATGTGGACCGCGTTCAAGATTCCAGTGACTGCGGTTCGCTTCGAGAACAAGACGAGGAGAACGATCTTCACTTTCGATCAGCCCTGCGCTGGTAAACGGATTTGCGCTCATAACCACGACGCGCTGACTGATGGAAGAATAGCCCTCGGTGAGGGTAAATGGTCCAGTGCCCCACGGGCCTGGTGCATCGATCACTCACCAATGGCCTTCGCCACTACCAAGTTTGCTGTAGCCAAAGCCTTGTTCACGCCAGAAGGTGGAACTGGCAATGTGGAAGCCACGCATCTTTTCTAGAGCCAGACCATCAGGCCCAGGAAAATGGAAGCGAACTGTGTGGTCATTCACGACTTCGCAGACCGATTCCTGTGGAAAGTTAAGCCAGGTTCCAGGGGGATGAGGAGCAATCCAGCGTTGCATTTCGTCGAAATTTTGCTTAATACTGTGTGCATTAAAGGGTTCACCATCCTGAAAGCGCACACCTGTACGCAGCAGTAGCTCAAGCGTTTTCTCGTCGAGCCATCGTGCATCGGTTGCGAGGGCTGGAACTGTGCGTCCGTCCTGGTCAACGCGAATGGGTTCTTCCATCGTGTTCCAGGTGATAAAGAGCCAGTTCAAAGGCGAAGGATCAAAGACATAGACGGTTCCAACAGGAGCGCGCCATTGTGATCGAGTGGGTGCAACTTGAGGAGTTGCCATCGATACTACTCCTTTCGCTGTCAATAAGACATAGCGTTGCTTGTCCTTGCTCTTACAAGACATTTATGTAAAGAACGCCTTCGTTACCTTTACATACTACGATAACGTCTGGTATTGAGTATAACATATAGAAAGCTCATTTAACAGATACCGCATTCCCTCATGTAAAATGTTACTGAACGGGGTACACTTCCCTCAAAAGAAAATGTTACTGAGGGGAGCGTCCAATGCCGCAAGAAGAGAAGATGACGATCACCGAACGTCGAAAATATCTCA
>JAABUZ0100001445.1_pt1 | contig 45321 bp, 44 predicted proteins | sample 5562091 | NCBI WGS metagenome assembly JAABUZ01 (sample SAMN12813069, study PRJNA571459) | rock metagenome | isolation source: Antarctica rocks | place: Antarctica: Victoria Land, Linnaeus Terrace sud | collected 2015-12-21
GAAGCGGCAAATCTTGGACTTTATCTCTTATTTCAACCGCACCTTAGCCAAGCCGTTCAAGTGGAAGTTTGAGGGGTATTCTGAGGTCGCTTAAGCTGATTAGTTATTTCTGCCAGCCTGCACTAGTAATCTTCGGGTGGGAAGGGAGTAAGTGAGGTTCTCCTGACGACTGACGCCTCTTTCCTGACGCCTTTCACCCTGTTGTGGTATATTTCAACTTTTAATCCCATATAGTAGTTACCAGGAACAATACAGTGGTAAAAAAAGCACTAATTACAGGATTGACTGGTCAAGACGGTTCCTACCTAGCCGAACTGCTTTTATTCAAAGGCTATCAGGTATTTGGACTGGTTCGCCGCTCTAGTTCCGGCAATTTTGACCGCATCAGCCACTTTTCAGGCGACATCAAGATTCTCTCAGGTGACCTCCTAGATCAATGTTCCCTGATGGACGCTCTCACCGAATCCCAACCTGACGAAATCTACAACCTCGCCTCCCAAAGCTACGTTCCCATTTCGTGGACACAGCCAGCCCTTACCGCCGAATACACCGCAATTGGTGTTTCCCGCCTCCTAGAATCCATCCGTCGCTGCAAACCTGATGCCCGGTTTTACCAAGCCTCCAGCAGTGAAGTCTTTGGACAACCTGATGAATCTCCCCAAACCGAGCGCACTGCCTTCCGTCCCCGCAACCCCTATGGCGTTGCCAAAGCCTATGCTCACTGGATGACCGTTAACTATCGGCAAAAATATAATCTTTACGCCTGCTGCGGTATCACCTATACCCACGAATCTCCCCGACGAGGCACAGAATTCGTTTTTCGTAAAATCACGCGCGGCGCTGCCATGATCAAGCTTGGCCTTGATAACGAACTGAAACTTGGCAACCTGGATGCCCGTCGAGACTGGTGCTACGCCAAAGATGCTGTCTATGGAATGTGGTTGATGCTGCAGCAAGAGCAACCCGATGACTACATCATTGCTAGCGGCGAAACCTACTCTGTTGGGGAGGTGGCAGAGTGCGCCTTCAACTGTGTTGGCCTCAACTGGCAAGATTACGTCTCTGTAGATCCTACCTTCTACCGACCAGATGAACCTGTGCAGTTAGTGGGCTGCATTGATAAAATTCAAACCCAACTGAGTTGGAAGCCTCAACACTCCTTGGAACAACTAGTTGAATTAATGGTCGACTACGATTTAAAGCAGTTGGGAAAGGAAGGCAGCACAGTGTGCTAATATGTTTGCGTCAAAATTTGGCACACTCAGTTAGCTCAATTCAATCTTGCTGGTACTTATGCTCCATTTCAAAAAGACTTTGCTCCTTTCAACAGTGGCTGTTTCATTGGTTGCTTGTTCCAATCCGCAAGCCCAAAATAGTCCAACACCCATTAATTCACCTTCAGTTTCTCCAGCCAGTTCACCCGCTCCTCAAACCACAGGTGCCGCAAATACCACTACTACTACTAATGTACAAGACAAACAATTTGCTCAAAAAATTAAAGTATTGCAGCCGATAAAATCTGGCAAGGTTGGTCAAATAATAAAAGTCCCAGTGACTGTGCAAAATACTAGCAACTTCGTCTGGAGTAGTACAGTTGCTAGTCCTGTACACCTTTCCTATAACTGGTATGACACCAATGGTAACAGGGTAGTCTGGAACGGTGAACGCACAAATTTGACTAAAAGCTTACCTCCACAAGGCTCAGAAAAACTGAATGCAGCGATCAAATTTCCTGATCGTCCAGGAAAATACAATTTGATTGTGACAATGGTGCAGGAGGGTGTGACTTGGTTTAATGAAGCGGGCGCTGAATCCCCACAGTTTCCTGTAACTGTTACCTCAAAATAGTGCTAGGACACATTTGATCCGCAGCGGTTTATACTCAGGGTAAGCGCAAGAAGCAATAAAAGTACTTGGCTCTCAATAATACTGAGAATAATCGCAATAAAGCTAAGAATCAAACTTCATTATTGGGATTAGCATTGCCTATATATCATATTTTGGGCATTTTTTTCTTGCGCTTACCCTGGGTTTATACTGGCATGATTCATCCAGATAGCGCTTCATCAAATCAATTTCTGATCAACCTTTCGGTTCTCACTACTAAACCAACAGGTATAACGACCTACGCTATTAATCTCTTTCCCCAAATTCAATCGTTCAACCCAACGTTACTGACTTCGCAGACCATTGCTAACTATACCTGCTACCCAGTTCCGGCGAATTTAACCCCTGACCAAGGCACGAAAGGGCATTTTCGCCGCCTGCTGTGGACTCAGCTGCAACTGCCGCAAATCTACCAAAGGCTGCGATCGCGCCTCCTATTTTCCCCAATTCCAGAAGCCCCCCTCTACTCGAACTGCCGCTACATCGTCACTGTCCACGACCTCATCCCCCTGCGCTTTCCCAACCCCCTCTCACCCCTTACCCACTACCACCGCCACTACATTCCCCAAGTCTTAGCCCAAGCCCAACACATACTTTGCAATTCTACCGCTACCGCTAAGGACATCACCGACTTCTTCGGGATCAGCGCTGACAAAATCACCCCTATCCTCCTCGCCCACGACGCCAAACACTTTTGCGCTCTCAAACTGCAAGAGCGCAACTACTTCCTTTACATCGGACGCCATGACCCTTACAAAAACCTGCACCGGCTAATTGCCGCCTTCGCTGCACTACCCAGTTGCCGTGACTACGAACTCTGGCTAGCAGGGTCAACTGACCGACGCTACACCCCCACTCTCCAAGCTTTAGTAGACCATCTGGGTATTACCACTCAAGTTAAATTCCTCGATTACGTACCCTACAGCGATCTACCCATCCTGCTCAACAGCGCTCTAGCGCTCGTCTTCCCCAGCCTCTGGGAAGGTTTTGGCCTCCCCGTCCTCGAAGCAATGGCTTGCGGCACCCCCGTCATCACCTCCAACCTCGCTTCTTTGCCAGAAGTCGCAGGGTCAGCCGCCCTCCTAGTCAATCCCTACAAGGAGGGAGAAATTACCGCAGCAATGCACGCTATAGCCGCTGATTCAGGATTGCGATCGCACCTAAGCAGCCTTAGCCTCGCCAGAGCCAACCAATTCAGCTGGACCAAAACAGGACTTGCCACTGCTGAAGTCTTATCCCGCTACCTTTAATTTTTCCAGAGTACCAACACAACGCCGCACATAATCAGCCCCAACCCAACTATACGACTGAGGGGAATCGATTCCCGAAACACGAAGTAGCCCATCAGCACCGAAAACACATAAACTAGGGAGACTGCGGGACCGGCAACGCTGAGGTTAACGCGTCTGAGCACCAGAATGTAAGTAAATGCCCCTACACCGTAACAAGCCAAACCCGCGACCAATTCTCTGGTAGTGGCGATGCTCAAAATCAGGCCGAGAAAATTGCGCTCATTAACTTCTGCCAGCTTCAGGGCTCCTGCCTTGAGCAAGAACTGCCCGGCGACACTCGCTAGAATCGAGATGAGGAACAATCCAAATTCTGATGGGGTCACAGAAGCATTCCTACGCAAACAACTCGGGTTTATAGTATACAGTCAACTGGACTATAACCAAAACTACGATCAAACATACTCACAACTCAGGTGTGAATGCTATGACAAACGTCGTGAATCCCTACACAAACGAACAGGTTGAGGCTTGGCTGCGTGGACTGCTAACCATTGCTTGGGCAGACGGCAACTTTGATGCCCAAGAACAGGAGTTAATTGCTGCTCTGACACAGGAGGAAAGCGATTCTAACCTCAAGCTGGTGTCACTGGAACCAATTACGCCAGAGGAATTAGCAGACGTGTTAGGGCAAGACACGGGTGCAGCGGAAAATTTCTTACGCATGGCGGTGATGGTGGCGATCGCCGATGGCTCGTATTCCGTCGCTGAAAATCAACTATTGCAGCAGTTTTGCCAAGCTCTGGGACAGCCTGATGAGGTACTCTCAAACCTGTGCCACACTCTTTATGACAAAAATGCTAGCGCGGAGTCGGCCTCTATCCCAGTTGCCCCTCCCACGCAATCCGAGCTGGACATGCTACACCCCGTCCGCGATTGGCTGGATGGGCTAGAAATCCACGATCCAAGGTTAGCAAAATTCTTATGTAAAATGATTCCGCCCCAGTGTCCATTTGAGCGAGATGTCAAGCTTTTTGGTCAAAAGATCGTCCACATTCCACCTCTGTGCAAGCTCAACCCGCTATATGACCAGCTAGTAGGCTTACGCTTCCGTTCCCTATCTTACTTGGCGGATGATTGCAAAGAAGATATCTCAGCGTACTACTAAGCTGATGTGCATTCAAGCTACCCTCTACTGACTACTGACTACTGCAAACAAGTTATGCAATTTATTGATCAGGCAGAAATTGAAGTTGAAGCCGGGAAGGGTGGCGATGGGATTGTAGCCTTTCGACGCGAGAAGTATGTGCCAGCTGGTGGGCCTGCTGGTGGAAATGGAGGGCGGGGCGGCTCGGTGATTATGGTTGCCGTGGAAAACCTGCAAACGTTGCTCGACTTCAAGTACATGCATATTTTTAAGGCAGAAAACGGTTCTCGGGGTGGACCGAAGAATTGCACCGGGGCGGCTGGGAGCGATCGCGAGATTCAAGTTCCCTGTGGCACCGCAGTTTATGAAGCCGAAACTGGAGAACTGATAGGTGATTTAGTCGAGCCTGGGCAAACTCTCTGTATCGCCAAGGGGGGTAAGGGAGGACTGGGGAACAAACATTTCTTGAGTAATAGCAACCGAGCACCAGAGTATGCTTTACCAGGGTTGCCGGGGGAACAACGACGGTTGCGGCTGGAGTTGAAGCTCCTAGCGGAAGTAGGAATTATGGGGCTTCCGAATGCCGGTAAATCCACTTTAATTTCGGCGTTATCGGCAGCACGACCAAAAGTGGCAGACTACCCCTTTACAACCCTAGTACCAAACTTGGGTGTAGTGCGTAAACCTACAGGCGATGGCACCGTTTTCGCCGATATTCCGGGCCTGATTGCCGGTGCCCACCAGGGAGCTGGGCTGGGTCACGACTTCCTGCGCCACATTGAGCGCACAAAGGTCTTATTGCACCTGGTTGATGCCACCAGTGCTGACCCAATAGGAGATTATAACACAATTCAGCAGGAATTGACTGCCTACGGGCGAGGCTTAGCAGAGCGTCCTCAAATCTTAGCGCTCAGCAAGATTGATGCGGTTGATCTGGAAACGCAGAATCTCTCAGCAATTGTGACCGAGTTGAGCCAGTTGAGTCATGCCCCCGTTTTCCTGATCTCATCTGTAGCTCATACCGGACTAGAGCCTATGTTGCAGCAAATTTGGTCAACTCTTGACCAACTTAGCTCTAGCCAACAACTCATTGATTCCCCAGTGAGCCTGGTGGCAGAGTAACGGCGCTAGGCGCAAAAGACTTATTCGGCGAGGAAACAATGGTCACTCCGCCCACCTGCGTCGCGATTCCGGGGATAGTTGCAGGCGTACTCGAACTAGCAACGGGTTGATTAAATACTTGATAAGTAACACGAGAGACTTGGCGAATCAACTCTTGAGCGCGACTATCATTGTGGGGGCGTTTTACCATCGCCACTGCGATGTAACGCTTGCCACTGGGCATATCAACTAAACCCACATCACCTACTAGCGAACCGATATCACCCGTCTTGTGGGCAATTGTTGCTCCTTGTCCCAAACCGCGTGGTAGTAGAGTATCTATCGTCGTGTGCCGCATGATATCCAGTAAGCGATCATGCGCCCTGAGCGACATCAAATCCCCCTGATTCACCAAAGCCATCAAATTCGCTAAATCTCTCGGACTCGTGGTGTTAGTGCCTGACAAATCCGGTAGCGGATTGCGGATTTCTGTTACCGTCAACCCCCAACTTTGGAACCGCTGATTCAAAGCTGCCGCACCGCCCAGACGCGCAATCAGCATATTGGTTGCTGTGTTGTCTGAGATCGTAATCATCTTGGTTGCTGTTTGCAGGGCGGTGAACTTAGTACCAGGGTGCTGATATTGCAGATCCCCGGAGCCTCCACCAATCATCTCCTGGTTTAAGGTCAGCATTTCATCCAGGCGAATCTTCCCGGCATCCACATCCTGGAAAAAGGCGACGAGAACTGGAAACTTAATCATGCTGGCAGCGGCAAAGGTTGAGGTTCCATTCAGCTCCACGTAAGCGCCGCTATTGGGATCAACAAAGAAAACTCCAGGTATCAAACCGGCATTTTTAGCCGCCAACTGCTGCAAGGCAGTTTTCAACGGCATAATTTCCTGACTCAGCTTTAAGCCATCGTGAACCACCTCATTACTTACCGGTTTTTGCTGCGTCTTTTGAACGCCAATCTGAGAAGACAAACCCGTAATCCGACTGGTGGGGTTCAAAATTGATAACAGCGTTCCAGTGATCGCGCCAATGCCAACGCCCAAAATTAGCAACCGCAGACCATACAAAACCGACTTACTTAAGCGTGATCGCTGCCGATGATCGCTTCGCCTCTCTTGAAAAGTTGAGCCAGTTGCCCCGGACACGCGAGACTTTCCACTTTTTGGCGAATGAGGCGGTGTCACCCGGATTGAGCTTGACTTAATAACCTCCTTGGGTGCCGTTACAGTCAGGCTTGGCTGAGTGTGACTTGTTTGTTGTTGCTGGCGTTGAGCTTGGGGGTTGTCCCAACCTTGACGCCGCGCTGAGTCAATCTGACCAGACTCTGGCAGCTTTACTTTTTTTGATACCATCGACTCAGTTACGGACGGCTTTTCCACACTTAACTCCTCTTGCCCCTATTACTACGATTGATACTTGCAACCAAGTGGCATTTGGGTGATTAGTCTATAACAATTACTAACGAAAAAGCGAGTCTGAGCAGGTTAAAATAGTATTATCTAGTCTAGATGAGCTGTGAGTACTAGTTAATCGCTTTGAGAACTCAAAGTCAAACAGAAAGTGCCCATTCCATCTGAGTCAAGATCCCCCGCAGCATCGCCACTTCCGCATTTTTAAGCTGGGAGCGATTGAACAGGTGGCGGAATTTCTCCATCCGGCTAGCCGCTGTATGAGGATAAAGATAACCAATCTTGAGTAGCAGGGCTTCTAGTTGCTGGTAATACCCCTCCAAAACATCCAATGAGGCGTAGTCACCCGTAGAGGCAGTCGGCTCAGCGCTCAATAGCCCCTCCTGTGCACATATAGAGAGTTCGTAACAGCAAATTGCCACCGCAGAAGCCAGATTCAGGGATGGATAGTTGGGACTTGAAGGAATGCGGACAAAGCGCTGGGCATAGTTCAATTCCTCATTACTCAGCCCCCGGTACTCGGGGCCAAAAATCAGAGCAGCTGCTTGACTCGGCTGCGTTATCAACCAGGGTAGTGCCGTGCGGGGGTATTCCAGCACAGAAGACAAGGTGCGGACACGAGCGGTTGTGGCGATCGCACGCTGACAACCTTGCAAGGCTTCAGGCAAAGTCGCCATGACTTGGGCGGTTTCCAGGATATCCGCTGCATGAACCGCCATCAGCTTCGCTTCAGCCGAAAGCGGGTCACACTGAGGATTCACCAACACCAGCTGTTGCAACCCGAAATTTTTCATCCCCCGTGCGATCGCACCCACATTTAGCGGACCCGCTGGCTCCACCAAAACAACCCGCACCTCAGCCAATATCCGTTCCCACATAAGCCTGTCAACAACGATTCCTTACAATTGGAGGGGAATGTATCGTTAACTTAACATGGGACGCGCTCGCTCCAAACTTGATCTACTCACAAAAATTTGCCCAGTGTGTCAACGCCCCTTCACTTGGCGCAAAAAATGGGAAGATTGCTGGGATGAGGTGAAATACTGCTCAGAACGCTGCCGACGCCATCGGTCAAGCGCTTTCGGCACGGGCAGTAGGGACGCAAAGAATACAAAAGAAGAAAGGTTTAAGTAATGTCAGTTGGACGGGTGCAACCAAAGCTTATTATTCACGGGGGAGCTGGTAGTTCCCTTAAGGGGAAAGGGGGAGTTGAGGTGGTGCGCCGATCCCTCTACACAGTGGTGGAGGAAGTTTATGCCCTCCTACTATCAGGAGCAAGTGCTACAGTTGCCGTAGTGCGGGGTTGCCAGTTGTTAGAAGATGACCCTCGCTTCAATGCAGGGACTGGTTCAGTGCTACAATCCGATGGTCAAATCCGCATGAGTGCTTCGTTGATGGATGGGGCTCGAGAGCGCTTCAGTGGCGTAATTAACGTCTCACGGGTGCAACATCCTATTGAACTAGCTCAAACTTTACAAAACTCAGCTGATCGAGTGCTATCCGATTATGGAGCATCTGAACTATTGCGAGAACTCCAGATTCCCAGCTACGACGCGCTGACTGACCTCCGATTGCAAGAGTGGATGCAGGAGCGGCAGGAGAATTTTGTCAAAACGATGGCTGGGGTGGTAGCAGAACAGGAACTAGTCGACAGCAACGACGGACGTGGCACGATAGGCGTCGTGGTGCTGGATAATCAGGGGCGTCTAGCAGCTGGCACATCAACCGGCGGCAAGGGATTTGAGCGGATTGGGCGCGTCAGTGACTCCGCCATGCCAGCTGGAAATTACGCCACTGCCCATGCAGCCGTCAGCTGTACAGGGATTGGAGAAGACATAATGGACGAATGTTTGGCAGCGCGGATTGTTGTGCGCGTGACCGATGGACTCTCCTTAGAGGCAGCTATGAAACGCTCATTTACAGAAGCTCAAGAGCATCAACGGGATTTCGGAGCAATTGCCATCGATGCCACAGGCGCGATCGCTTGGGGAAAAACCAGCGAAGTCCTGCTCGCCGCTTACCACAACGGCGAACAAATAGGCGACACTCTTGACATGGCTGAATCTACACAAACCAACTGCCTGAGTAATTCGTAATTCGTAATTCGTAATTACTGCCCCTCATTCCTCTGTCTGCTCCGGGCGGACACAAGGCACCTGGTTTGGGCAGGCACAAGGCACTGCCCCTACGCCTCTCTGGTTCGTCTTAATGATTTCAACCGCCAACCCGGTTTAACCACCTGACGAGCACGGGCAATTACCAGGCAATCATCCGGCACATCTTCTGTCACCACAGATCCAGCTGCCACGTTGACATCAGCTCCCAGTGTCACAGGTGCAACCAAAACACTATTTGAACCAGTCTTAGTGTGATCGCCGATCTGGCTGGGATGTTTATTCACACCATCGTAGTTGGCGGTAATCGTACCGGCACCGATATTGACGTGATCGCCTAATGTAGCGTCTCCCAAATAAGACAAATGACCAACATTCGTATTGGCACCCAGAGTGGTATTTTTCAATTCCACAAAATTCCCCACACGGCAGCCAGCCCCCACTTGAACAGGACCACGCAAATGGGCATAAGGGCCAATTTGAGTCCCCGCTTGGACGATACTATTTTTCACTACTGAATACAGCACCGTCACATTCTCACCCAGCTGGCTATTTTCAATCAAACTCCCAGGTCCGATGCGACTCCCCGACTGAATCACCGTATTGCCCCGCAAATGGGTTTGCGGTTCAATAATCACATCCGGTTGCAACTGCACCGTATCATCAATCGTGATGCTGGCGGGGTCAATCAGAGTCACACCAAGAGCCATGCACTCTTCCTTGACCCGCCTTTGCAAAATCTCGTACGCCGTTGCCAGCTGTTGCCGGTCATTGATCCCCAGTATTTCCTGGTAATCCTCTACATCAACAGCCATCACTGGTTCAAGCTGGTTCACCGCATCCGTCAGGTAGTATTCCTGCTGGTTATTGTTTGCCTGCAGTTGGGGCAGCACCTGTGCCAAGTCAGCCCAGCGGAAGCAATATACCCCAGCATTGATGCGGCGATTTTGTTTCTGGGCGGCAGTGCAGTCGCGGTCTTCTACGATTTGGTTAATGATATTTTGACCGTTACAAAACACGCGCCCGTAACCTTGAGGATTGGGCAGTTGGGCTGTAAGGAGCGTGGCAGCGTTCTGATGCTCCTGGTGAATCTTCAACAGCTGTTTGAGGGTTTGGGGTCGCAACAGGGGTACATCCCCGTTTAACACCAACAGATCCCCACGGAAGCCCTCAAGGTAGGGGAGCAATTGCTGGATGGCATGACCGGTTCCCATTTGCTCGGTCTGTTCGACAAACTCCAGGGGAGGCAACAAGGGGGATTCTTCCCCTTGCCTCTTACCCGTATCTGCGTCTTTAAGGGCTGCTTTCACTTGGTCAGCCTGATATCCAACAATGACTAGACGGCGATCAGGCGAAATTGAGGTACAACTCTGGAAAACTCGTTCGACTAGCGATCGCCCCCCCAACGAATGTAAAACCTTGGGCAGAGTCGATTTCATTCGGGTTCCGCGTCCCGCCGCTAGAATTGCTACCGCTATCATATTCAGCTTTTTGCGTATCAGAGCTTCAGATAAAAGGATAGCTGACATAAGAGTGCATATAAAGAGGCAGAGGGAGCAGAGGGGCTCTTTTAGCCAAGCTTCTGGGAGCCAATAAACTCAGTAAACTGCTGCATTAGTTTAGGATTGCGCCAACCCTTGTCCGTTTCTTGCGCCATCACCACAAGCGCTTCTTGCGAACTCAACGCTTGTTTGTAGGGACGTTCACTCGTCAGCGCATCGTAGATATCAATCATCTGAAACACCTGAGCTAGATAGGGAATTTCATCACCCACTAGCCCATCAAGGTAGCCAGAACCATCCCAGCGCTCGTGATGATGACGGATGATGGGAATGACACCCCGCATAGTGCGCAGAGGTTCGCAGATCTGCTCACCAATTAGAACGTGCTGCTTCATAATCTCCCACTCTTGAGGGGTCAATTGTCCAGCCTTGAGCAGCACACTATCGGGAATGCCAACCTTGCCAATATCATGGAGATAGCCGCCCCACTGCAAATCCCGGATTTCGGCGCGTGTTAGAGCGAGAAATTCACCAAAGGCTTTAGAGAGTGCTACCAGCCGTTCACAGTGATCGCCGGTGTTAGGGTCACGACTTTCAATCGCCCTGGCAATTGAGAAAAGAACTTTTTCGGCGTGATCTAAGTCCTCATTCAGGCGTTTCTGACCCACCAGCGATTTAACCCGGGCTGACAGTTCCAATCGGTCAAAAGGTTTGGTGAGAAAGTCATCTCCCCCAGCTTCAATTCCTCGAATCCGCGATTTCCGATCTGAGAGAGCCGTAATGAAAATCACCGGTATTAGTCTGGTCTGTTCATCCTGCTTTAACTGTCGGCATACTTCAAATCCATCCATTTCCGGCATCATTACATCCAGCAGGATCAGATCCGGTTGGCTCCTCATCACCCGCTCCAACGCTGCCGGTCCACTGTCTGCCTCCAAGACTTCGTAACCCTCCACCGCCAAGAGTGCGACGGCGGTCATGCGACTGGCGGTATGGTCATCAACCACCAGGATTTTGGGCGCATCTGGGTCAAAGCGGTTGACTAGAGAATTCTTTGCTTGATGGAATGTAAGGGTCATTGAATCACAAATCGAGTCAAGTAGGGGGGGCTTCCCAGATTATTATTGCTATCTTCACATTGATCACACTTCTAGTATGCTGAATTAGTTTGAATCGCAAATCAGGCATTTCACGGAGATTTGCTGTTTATTTTTCCGCTCTTGAGAGTGCGCTTTCTCCAATGCGAGGTCGGCTCCAGAGAACTGGCTTGTTGCTCCCCAAGCCGCCGCTGCAAAATTACACTCTTCTCGTCACCCAGATGGGGATCTCGGTAGGGAATGGCAGCACGAGTGAGCAAATGTTCTTGTTCTGGCGGAGATAGCGCCGGTAAGTCAGTGGCAACCCAACTTGCTACTGTACCAGGCGATCGCCGCCCCACTGGTGGCGTCGAGCCAATCTGTAACCCAGCTGCCATCAGCGCTGTCCGCACAGCAGCTGCACAGGAATAAGTCGCTAATGTACCATCTCGGTATAAACACTTAGCAACCCGCTCTAGAAATTCAATAGTCCACAGTTGGGGGCAGTTGGGGGGTGAAAATGGGTCCAAAAAAATTGCATCCGCCTGGAAGCCGGACCGTTGTACCAGCCCAATCGTAGCCCTTGCATCACCAATGAGCAGAGTCGCCTGGAGGTGGGAATTATGAACTTGGTGTTCCGTTGCCAACTGGGTGAGAATTTCGGTGTAGTCGGGGTGACAACAGCTAAGTAAGTGATGGGCGATCGCCGCTTGTGGCACAACTGGGTTGATTTCCAAACCGACTACCTCCACACAGCAGTTAGGATTGATTGCCCAAATCGTCGCCAAGGCAGCTGCGGTGTTGTAACCAAGACCATAACAAATATCCAATAGCCGCAAGCTGGGTTGACTGGCTTTTTGCGCCAGATGAGTCGGCTCTACAAACTTCAACTCGGCTTCCTGGCGCGCACCATAGTAGCTGTGAAAATCTTCTCCAAATTCAGCGCAAAAGAATGTGCTGGAGCCATCATCTGTTAGCTTTGGTACAAAGTCTTGAACGTTTGCCATCAATCCAAGCTATAGGTAGCAACTCTAGATAATATAAGGAATCTCTCCCCCCCCTCCCCCCCTCTCCCCCTCCCCCCCGCTTCAAAATGACCAACTCTCCCCTATTTGTCTCTGCCGAGTGGCTACACGAACACCTCGATGATCCGCAAGTGGCGATCGCCGATTGTCGCTTTTCCCTAGCAGATCCAGAGCTAGGGAGGCAACAGTATTTGCTCCACCACATTCCAAAAGCCTACTACCTGGATTTGAACAAGGATCTTTCCAGTTCTGTTGAACAGCACGGTGGACGACATCCCTTACCCAACCCAGCTCACCTGGCTGACAAGTTATCGGCTATGGGGGTAAATTCTCAGACGTTGGTCGTTGCTTATGATGATTCGCACTTTGCCTTTGCCGCTCGTCTGTGGTGGCTGCTGCGCTACCTAGGACATGACCGAGTTGCTGTGCTAAATGGCGGCTTCACTGGTTGGCTCCGAGGTGGCTATCCCATCACAGACACCATTGGGACACCGCAGATGGCTACGTTTGTCCCTCAACTACAAACATCGCGGCTGCTGGATATTACAGCAGTCAAAGCCCGCAAAGAGCTGCCAAACGTAGCACTAGTCGATTCGCGGGAGAGCGAGCGCTACCGAGGAGAGCGAGAACCAATTGATCGAGTTGCCGGTCATATTCCTGGAGCGGTTAATTACCCTTGGCAAGAAGTTTCGGATGCCCAAGGTTACCTCCATAGCGACGCCGAACAAGGTTGCCGCTGGGAAAAATTGGCTCAGTCAGAGGAAATTATAGTTTATTGCGGTTCTGGCGTCACTGCTTGCGTCAATTTACTCTCTTTGGAAATGGCTGGGATTCACACTGGCAAGCTTTATGCTGGCAGCTGGAGTGACTGGTGTTCCTATCTTTGACACGCGCCCATCCTCCCCATAAGTCTAGTCACAGAAAACTATATTGCTCGCCAAGTCTGTAACTCAGTCAATTTTATTGGTAGATTTGAAAAACGGGGTTGGCGTTCTGTCGCCGACCTGACAAAGATCCAGTGCCCAAGTACAAATGTATCGACCAGAGGATTTTATAGACTGAGGCAATTTAACTAAAAGCTTACTATTTTACTATAATATCTCAATCTTACTAAAATTGGGATTTCACAATTGCTATAATCGGTTATTCGAATTAAATTCTTTACTCAAACTATTAGGTCTAAGTTTCTATGCCTTGCTTAATGAATCGTCTGTCTATTTTTGTAGACGGAAACAATATGTTTTACGCGCAACAAAAAAATGGTTGGTTTTTCGACCCCAGACGGGTGTTGGAATATTTTAAAAAGGAGAAGCATGATATGGATCTGATCAATGCTTTTTGGTACACTGGTTTAAAAGACCCACAGGATCAGCGCGGGTTCCGAGATGCTTTAATTAGTCTGGGATATACAGTCCGAACCAAAATTCTTAAAGAATATTACGATGATACGTCCGGTCGCTACTCGCAAAAAGCAAATTTAGATATTGAAATTGTAGTGGATATGTTTAATACTTGTGAGCAGTATGATCGGGTCGTTTTATTCAGTGGCGATGGAGATTTTGAACGAGCAATCGAACTATTACGCTCAAAGAATACGCATATTACAGTAGTATCTACCGAAGGAATGATTGCTAGAGAATTGCGTAATGTTACAGACAGATATATAGATTTAAATGATATTCGGGATCACATTGAAAAGATTGACTATTAAAGATGCGCTCCTTAGGAGCTAGAGTCAAAAAATCAGCTATTACCTCGTGACAACAAGTAAAAACTAAGAAGAGAGTGCGATGAAGACCAAACAAGACCAAATCCTCATTTTTGACACCACACTGCGGGATGGTGAACAGTGTCCCGGAGCCACCCTAAATGTAGACGAGAAGCTGCTGATCGCGCGGCAGCTGGGTCGCCTAGGTGTGGATGTAATTGAGGCGGGTTTTGCTTTTGCAAGCCCTGGGGATTTTGAGGCAGTCAAGAAAATTGCTCAAATAGTGGGTACAGAAGATGGACCTGTGATTTGTAGTCTGGCAAGAGCAATCCGGGAAGATATTAAAGCAGCAGCAGAAGCGCTAAAACCAGCGGCTCATGCCAGGATTCACACATTTATTTCAACCTCAGACATTCATCTGGAGTACCAGCTGAAGAAATCAAGAGCTGAGGTGCTGGCGATTACAGAAGAAATGGTCGCCTACGCCAAATCATTCATGGAGGATGTAGAATTTTCACCGATGGATGCCGGTCGCACCGATCCAGAGTACCTGTACCAAGTTCTAGAGCGGGCGATCGCCGCTGGTGCCACAACGATAAATATTCCCGACACTGTGGGTTACACAACGCCCAGTGAGTTTGGGGAGCTGATTCGGGGCATTAAAGAAAACGTCCCCAAAATTGACTCTTGCATTATTTCCGTTCATGGTCACAATGATCTAGGATTGGCTGTGGCTAACTTCCTGGAAGCCGTCAAGAATGGAGCGCGGCAGCTGGAATGCACGATCAATGGCATTGGGGAACGGGCTGGAAATGCGGCGCTGGAAGAACTGGTAATGGCGCTGCACGTGCGGCGGCAGTACTTCAATCCCTTCTTAGGACGCCCAGCTGATTCAGAAGAGCCTCTGACTAATATTGATACGCGCCAAATTTACAAAACCTCTCGCCTAGTTTCCAACTTGACTGGGATGCTTGTGCAGCCGAATAAGGCGATTGTGGGGGCGAATGCGTTTGCCCATGAGTCGGGGATTCACCAGGATGGCATCCTCAAGAACAAGCTCACCTACGAAATTATGGACGCCCAATCGATTGGCTTGACAGACAATCAGATTGTGCTGGGGAAACACTCAGGTCGCAATGCCTTCCGAACTCGCTTGAAGGAATTGGGGTTTGAACTGTCGGAAACCGAGTTAAATAAGGCATTTCTGAAGTTCAAAGAACTGGCGGATAAGAAAAAAGAAATTTCCGATTGGGACTTGGAAGCGATCGCTAATGATGAAATCCAACAAGCCCCAGAACTGTTTCACGTGGAGTTGGTGCAAGTGTCCTGTGGTAGCAACGCTTGTCCCACTGCAACCGTTACGCTCCGCACCCCAAATGGTGAAGAATTGACCGATGCAGCGATCGGTACAGGACCAGTGGATGCGGTGTATAAGGCAATCAACCGGGTGGTGAATGTACCAAACCAACTGATTGAGTTTTCCGTCCAGTCTGTAACAGCTGGGATTGACGCGATTGGGGAAGTGACCATCCGCCTACGGCACGAAGAGCAAGTCTTTTCCGGTCATGCGGCTAACACAGATATTATCGTCGCGTCAGCCCAAGCCTACGTTAACGCCCTCAACCGACTCTATGCGGCCTTGCAGAGTCAGGTGACGCAAGGAGAACACATTCGGTCACAAAAAGTTTAAAACGCCACGCGAGGCAAGGCGGAACGTAGAGGTACGTAGAGGTACGCAGAGTAAGAGGAATCTCTGCGTACCTCCTCAGCGTTATAAGGCAAGAGGTTTACCAAACATAAGTCTTTTTTTAGCCGACCGTACTTTCACTCCAGTAATTTTACGTGGAAGGGTCAACTAGGTAAAACTTATCAGTGAAATTTCGAGGGGAAACAAATCAGTATAATTTCGCTTGGACTATTAGTAGAGTAAGTATTAACTTTGTTTTGTAGCAAGGTGATTTTGCTGAAGTGTAAGGGTTAATAACGTTTCCAATTCCGAATCAACTTCTAAAATTGCAAAACCCCAATTTGCTCACCTATTTAGTTACAGGAGAAAGTAGCAATGGCCCAGCTAACATCTACAACGGCAGAGCATTACGAAACCGTAGATCCTGTCGAACTTGAAAGGATACAAATTAAGCATTTATGGATTACAGAGCCAATTTTTAAGGCAACTGAGATTGTCAGGGAAATGCCGTTTTTCGATTGGGTAAGCAACCTAGACTCTCCAGAGGAATTTTTACCTGCTGCCGTCCAGCTATTCCACCACTCTGCAACCTTTCCAAAGGTAATGGGTCTAATGCTAGGCACTACACCGATGTCGGAAAATCACATGATGCCGTTCTATGCCAAACATGCTTATGGCGAGGCTGATCATCATGAACTGTTAATGCGTTGGATGCTTAAACACAAGCTGTTGTCGAAGCGGTCTGATATTGAATATGTAATCCCTACACCAGAAACTAATGCCTGTGTTAATCTGGCGTACCAGCTTGCTATGGAACGCGATCGCTCTATGTGGTTGGTCACGATCAACAGTGGAATTGAACGTTGCTCGAATGACTTCTTCAAAGTGGTAGCGCCAAAAATGCATGCACTTGGTGTCGGCAATGTCTATTTTGATATCCATGTAGAGGCGGATGAACACCACAGCATTATGGGACTGGATTATATTGAACCACTTGATCCTGAATCACCTCGGGGTCGCCATCTAATTGCCAAAGCCTTAGAGGGCATTTCTCTTTGGGCAGCAATGCTACACTCTTGGATTGGCGTGGAAATGTTTCCACACTTTGACTTAGACGGTAGCCTCAAAAAGCGTAGCCAACCTGTTTTCAGTGCCAAAACAAAAAAACAGAATTTTCCCAGATCTAAAGCCAGGGAATTTGAAAGCAACTCTTACTGTCTTCTCCACAACTAAAGTAGGCAATTTGAAAGCTGATGAATCAGGAGCGAGAATTCCAACTCCCGGCTGAGTTTTGAATTCTGACGACTGAGTTCTATGGTGTTCGATGCTAAGGCAACCAAAAATCTGGCAGTATCTTACTCCAACTGCGCACTGTTTGGTTGAGCGTCCGGGCAATTTGAATATGAGGTTCGTCGGTCTCAACTGGTAGAATCTGGGCTCTTGTGCCGCGCCCGAAACGCGAAATCACCTCGTTCGCCGCCTCTAAGCCAGTGACATATGCCTTTTCCTGAGACCACGAACCGTGGCGGCTAACAATCCAATCACCACTCATAAAGACGTTTTGTATGCTTGTCACCACTGGTAGCATGTACTGGTAGCTACCAGGTGCGAAGTGAGTTACAGCTCGTGGCAGACGAATCACACTACTGTCGATTACCTTCGCCTCTTGAAAAGCCGGGATACAAGTCGCTAAGTCGCGCTGAACAATCGGCACAATTTGCTCATCGCTTAGAGGTAGAAACCCGTTAGCGTGGTAGAAGTCTGCTTCGATGACCGTCCCTGGCTCACTCTTGTACTCATCATGCAGCGCATTGAGGTCAAAAAACGTCCAGCCGGTCGTCGCATTGAACCCGAAGCAAGCATTGGAGGGATGAGGAATGGCAATTTTGCGGTCGAACCACAGCCGTGTAGCGAGTACATCCACTGCCCCCAGATTGCTGATGTCCCGGAATTCCTTGCGGCTTTGCAGACTGGAGCTACTGCTGACAATCTTCTGCATCCCGCTTACCCCAACAGCAAAGATGACTGCGTCTGCCTCAAACACCTGATCGCCGCAGACAACACCCGTTGCCATGCCGGTGCTATCAAGAATTAAGTCGCTAACTCGTTGGTGGGTAAGTACCTGCCCTCCAGCGTGTTTAATGCGTTCCATCCAGGGACGAAATATCATCTCCCCAACTGTTCCCCGACACCAGACGACATCGAAGTCTGGTTGATGAGCCAGGATAAAGAAGTAAAGCATCCCCAAGGCGGCAGCTGCTGAACACTGCTCCCCTGGTGCAAATAACCCTACTAAAAGCATCGGCTCAAAGGAGTCGCGGTAGAGCCGCGCCGAAACCCCAAAATCTTTGAAGAGTTCACGGGCAGTCACCGAATCGTAGCGTCGCCAAGCCTGATCGGAATTGTCAAAATCGATCACTGCGTAAAGCAGGGGAAGAGCAGAGAGGCGATCAATCAGCGGCAACCGCTTGAACTGGGTGTACAGAAAAGTCCCAAGTGGGGTAGGGAGTCGTGGAAGGTCTTGAAAAATTGGCGATTCGACTTCCAGCCCTGCTGGTGAATACTGGGAGGAGCGAGTGAAAGGGGTGAAGGGATTGATTCCCAATTCCCGAACTAGGGAAAAAATATTTCTGTACGGGTACCAGAAGCCATGAATGCCTGCTTCTACCGAGCGCCCACCTGCCGTTTTCCAGCCTGCTACCAGACCACCAGGGACTGGACCAGCTTCTAGAAGTGTGACGTCGTAGCCCTGGGAAGCTAGGTGGTAAGTCGCTCCTAAACCTGCCCAACCCGCACCAACGACGACTACCCTAGGGGTCTGTGATTTGTTTAACATCGTGATCTCGCGATTCAAATCGTAGTGTCCCTGTTGCTCTTGAGTTGATTGAATTTAGCTCTGATGGTTTGTATCTTTGCATAGTATAATTGTACTGCTTTGCGACACATGGATCTCAGTAAGTCCAAGTTTTGGAACAGCAAATGGGGTAAAATTTAGCAGCTCAGAAACTCAGGCTAGGGTATGTTGGCAAAGTAAAAGATGTAGGCCAAAAATACGATATTTAGCCGTAATGTCAGTTATTCAAGCTGCCAAGAACGGCATTTTCAAAGAGCAAAAATTAGTACTTGCTAACTCTAAGTTGGCAGACAGTCCCTATCGTACACCATCTCATGTCTGCGAAGCCGCATCGTTTGTCAGTCAGAGATTCACCGGAGGCGGGAATTTCGTTGAACTTCTCAACACATCCACTCCAGTCTGGACAAGTTTTTTGCAGTCCTGGCGGTCATTTCAATTATCGGGTGATTGGCCCTTGTTGCCGATTGTTCGACCGCGAACAACTTCCTTGGCCTTGCTGTCGGTTGCAATGGCGTGGTAAGGAGCCGAGTTGGCGGCGCATTGGTAAGCGATTTGTCGCTGACATTGCTACCAAGCATGCCCCCTCCTACTGTGTTGAAATCTTAGGACTGGAGTCTTCTGAGCAGGCGTTTGTAACCACTCTTTACTGGGTTAAATTACCCCTGCCTGTAAAAGAGTGGTGGTATTCGGGGAAGTTTCAGCAAACCTTTGAGGCGGTAAAGCAATGAATCCTGGCTCATGTGGGGCAGTGTGGCACATGCTAGCGACGATGCTTCCCACCACACCCTCTACCACATGAGGATGGGCAGACGATAAGAGCGTGGAAGGATAAACAGCTTTACCCCAAGTTGGGTGTACAATCATCCTGCAGGGGCCAGTGTCGTTGATAGAGTAACCCAAGAGGGAGCGGGCAACTGCCACATCATCGAGCTTGAGTTGACCCGGTGGTGAATTCATTGGCAAGCCGGTTCTGGGGTCGAACACATCTGCCAGATGTCCCATTGCTCTCAACTTGAGGGCGACGTTGCCACCGAATTCAATAAATTGTTGGCGCAACTGATTTTTATAGTTTTCAGTGTCAACTGTCCTCTCAATTAGAGCAAATTGACACAGTTGTAGAACCACAAGCACTGACAAGACTGGTAGCGACCAGCTAGGTAGGAGCTGGCCTAAATGAGTGCGAATGAACCCATTGGGCGAATGGACTGAATACTGCATCTATTTGGGAAATGGCCACTTCCTTTCACAACTTTAACTGATGCATTGGGAAGGTTGGTATTTTCGGCAGTGCCATTGTGGAACGAAACCAACGGATGAGGTAAAGCTGCTTGTCTCATTTCTGCGTTCGGCTCGATCGCAACTACCCGTACCCCCCGTTCAGCCAACAGACGAGAGGAGATACCTGTACCCGCACCAATATCTGCTGCTACCGACGGTTCATCCAGTCCCTCTAGGATACTGTCAATGGCAGCAGCAGGGTAGCTAGGTCGGTATTTCGCATAATCCCCAGCTCGGTCGGAAAATCGATCCTGCGGGTTCATTGCGTGTAGCGGCGTTGTCTCAACGTTAGTTTCGTTCATCAGCTTTCCGTATTTGATTGCGAACATGCGCGAATTGTTTTCGCCCCTTTCAATCGCCAGACTGTATCCGCTTCAACAAATCATAAAAAGGCTCCCAATTATCTTCATTAGCAATCCGCTCCCAAGCTGCTTCTATCACTGGTCTTAGTAATACCGTTTTTGGATTACTACGAGCCAGCAGTTGTGCGACATTGTCCATTTCATCTGGTGGCAGACTATTCAAAATTTTCTGGTATAAATTCCGCCAATCTTCTAGGTATTCTGCCGAGGCATCTGCTTGTAAAACATCTGGGCTACTGAGTATAGAACTAGCATCCTCTCGCCAGCTAGGTGAAAACATCTGCCTCAGTTTTAAAAAGAAGCCGTGATAACCGAGCTGGGTATTTTGTAAAAGTTGAATTGTTAGCCCAAAAAGCTTATCTAATTCTGGCACTGAAAACTGAGAAACCCCCAATTTTTTCAGCATAAGTTGTTTGTATTCAACTTGATAATGCTCATCAAACATGTCCAATCCAACTGCCATATCCCCAGGCGAAATCACCGCTTCTAGCGGCACCTGAAGTAGCTCTAAATTAAACTTACAAACAGCTGGTTGTTTCCCATAACTATAGCGTCTGAAATAGTCAAAATAGGCAGCGGTAAATTGTCGGTCATAGCTAGGGATAAAAGCATAGGGACCATAGTCAAAACTTTCACCCGTAATCGACATATTGTCAGTATTTAGTACCCCATGACAAAAGCCAGCTGCCATCCATTGGGCTGTCATTTCTGCCACCCGTTTGACTAATTCTGCGTAAAAGAGGACATACTGGTCTGCTTTGCCCTGAACAGCTGGGTAGTACTGCTCGATAACGTGGTCTAAAAGTTTCTTGATTAAATCCGGACGCTCGATATAGTACAATCGCTCAAAGGTGCCGAAGCGGATATGGGAGCGGCTCATCCGTACCATTACAGAGGAGCGAGTAGGGGAGGGTTCATCACCCCGCCATAGCCCTTCGCCAGTTTCAATCATGCTTAGACAGCGAGAGGTACGGACACCCATCTGATGCAGGGCTTCAGCTGCCAGCACTTCTCGGAAGCCACCCTTGAGCGTCAGCCTGCCATCAGCGCTACGGGAGTAGGGGGTAGTGCCAGAGCCTTTGGTGCCGAGGTCGTAGAGTTCGCCATCACTGCCGCGCACTTGACCGTAGAGAAAGCCCCTACCATCACCCAAGAAGGGGTTGTATTGACCAAACTGATAGCCGTGATAGCGCAGCGCCAATAAAGGATGCCGCCCTTGAAATTTACCAAAGGCTTCAATGAAATCGGCATCTGTTACTGCTTGGGGGTTTAGTCCCAGTTTGGGTAGCAGCAAGTCATTGCGGAAGCGCAGGATGTGCTGAGGAAATTCAACTGCTGCCACTTCATCGAAGTAATCACCGCCCAAGGATTCCAGGGCGGGTTCGTAATTGAGTGTGAGGAAAGGATTGGGGTTGTTCATTGCGCTTCCAGCGCCTCGGCTTCTTGGCTCTGCTCCAGATGTTGGCACAGCATATCTGCCTTGTGTAGCTTAGCCAGTGTTTTAGCCTTCTGTTGTTTGACCTGCTCGTCCTGTTGTTCAACCTGCTCGAGGTGTTGTTTAACCTTCTCGCCCTGTCGTTTGACCTGTTCAGCTTGCTGTTCGACTTGCTCGGTCAGTAGCTCCTGTTCCAACTGTTTGTGTTTTCTGTCCACAATCTTGCTCACTCTATAACTATATCGCGCTACTTGATATTTTGCCCCAAGACCCAAAGTTATATGCTACACCTTAGAAAAAAAAAGTCCATGCCAAACTAGTAATAACAGAAAATTCTTTTTTCATTTATAAGACACTCCTTCAAACATGGGCTTTATATGGTCAATCTGGAAGTCTATCCTTCTCTTGCTTCTAAATCCGCTGATGGCACAGGTTATCAATCCGTTGCTGTCTGTATGCTTTGAATACACAGCATCTCTTAGTTCTTTGTAATATCCAAAATCTCTCTCTTTAATCTCGGATAGAGGTAAGCTGTCGATGTCCACTTCATCCGAAATTACAGTTACAGTTACATTATTTTGCTGATATTCGTCAGGATACTCAATTTTATGAATTTCAATGTCAAGCTGTTGTAAAAAATATCTTTTTTCATAACTTTGTCCTCCCATTCATCAATGAAACTTACAACATAGGCTTTTTTGTCCCACCAGCTTTCTCACCACGCAAAGCCCCTCACTGAGTCCAGCTGACCGTAGTGCTTGTGCCATTAATTCTGCCAGTCCCAGCGTCTCACTCCACTGAGCCAGATAGCGAAATTCACCGGAAATTGCTCCAATGGTAAGTGATGACACCGAGGACGAGAATGGAGAAGCAAATGAGCGTAGAGCAAATACTACTGGATAATTGGCGGGTACTCCCCCCAGAAAAGCAACAAGAGGTACTAGATTTTGTGGAATTCTTGCAGTTGAAAAGCATCCCCAAGCGCCCACGCCGCAGTATCAAGGGGTTGTGTTCTGATTTAAACATTCACATTACAGAGTCAGATATTGCTGAAGCGCGGCAGGAACTGTGGGGCAACTTTCCGAGGGAGGATATTTGATGACATCTGTGGTGGCAGATACGCAAGCATTGATTTGGTACATTTTAGAGCCAGAGAAACTGTCCCAAAATGCGCTAACTGCATTTGATGAAGTGACCAATGCTGGAGATTTGATTCATCTTTCTGCCATTTCCGTTATTGAAATTTGTTACCTGATTGAGAAAGGGCGGTTATCGGCAGTAGTGCTGGAGCGCATCATGGCTAACGTTAATGCTCCCGATGCAGTAGTTGTGATCATTCCAGTTGATTTGAATGTCGGACTGGCAGTTCGGCAGATTGCTCGGGCAACCGTACCGGATATGCCTGACCGGATCATTGCAGCTACCGCTCTCTACTTGAATCTGCCTCTGGTTACACGCGACCAGAAGATTCAGGCATCAGCAGCAATCCTGACTATCTGGTAGTCCAAAAAACAGTACGACAGGCGCTTGACGGTGATGGTAGAACCTAATTGATTCCAGCTGACCGTAGTGCTTGTGCGATCAATTCTACCAGTCCCATCGTCTGCGCCCACTGAGCCAGATAGCCAAAATCAAGTCTATCAGCCTGAACCTTCAACACTCCCAGGACATCACGCCACTGCCTGTCTGAAACCCCACCGCCAAGGCGATACCAGATGAGCTTCTGAAGAATGATGTCTTCAGAGGAAGGTAGCCAAGCCAGCCGATCAGGGTTTTGAGTAATTACCAATTGCTGCCGTCGCTGCATTTCAGACTGTGCTAAAGGCTGATCGGAAAGGATGAAGATATCGACTTTCTGCATAGTGTCGAGATGGATGACATTAAAAGATGACTTGCGCTCAATTGCTTCCACCACCATCCTCTCGTCGATAAAGAATTCCCCAGTCATCGCTGCTACCAGAGGCTGCACATGGGAAAGGTGTAAATCCGCTACCATATCTACATCCAGGGTGGCACGCGGTTCCCCTAAAATAGAACTCGCTACAGAGCCGCCAATCAGGTACGGAACCGCAAGCGCATCCAGAATCTCTGCCATTCTCAACGCCAGCCTGATCGATTCCGCATCCACTATTTTCCCCTCGCTATTCCTGTAAAGCCGATGAGCTGTCTCCTTACCCAGCCATCTGACTGCTAGCTGAAATCGTACCTCGGCAGGAGTGGCATCAGGGTGTTGATTGCGGATGCCAATCAGCGCCCATTGCTGAATTCCCTTAGTTGCTTCGTTTGTCAGGTGGGCTTTTTTCCAGGCAGGCATACGGCGGAAAGCCAGCATGAGAAATTTGTCGATTTCTGGACTGGTATCGCATGATTGTGCTCGGTAGCCTGACTGGTTGGAACTAATCATATTGGTGGATGCAGCTGCAACACCTGCTTGGGATGTTGTCCGGTTTTTTCAGCTATCGCCAGTAAGGGCGACTTTTCCAAAAGACGCCAAGAACAATACCGAGCAACTGAATTTCGCTCAAATCCACCAGAACAGGTAGTATAGGCAGCAGGGACTTCAAAAACAGGAACACGGCTAAACACAGAACTAACGTCCATAAGCTAGCGGTATTGATTATCACTTGTCGGTACAACCGCTCAAGTAAGTAAACTGCCAAAGCCCCTACACCAATTGCTGTGGCAAAGGTGGTCAATATCCCTAACGGGGGTGCATATAGAATAGATAGCGCCTGACGGATTACGGGAGTTTGTGTGTATCCTAATGCTAGTAGGAATTCTAGGACTGCAACAATAAGAGTGGTAAGGGCAGAAACTTGGAGCAGCGATCGCCAGGGCAGAAATTTCAAGCGACGCAGAGAATCTCTCATGTTGCAACCAGCTGTTAGATTGCCTTGATTCTAACTGAATGTTAATTCACATTACTTGTCGTCGGTTGATGCTGCTGCAAAACCTGCTTCAGATACTGCCCTGTGTAAGAGCGTGGATTTTCTGCCACTTCTTCTGGTGTCCCCACAGCGAGCGCTTCTCCCCCTTTGTCGCCACCCTCTGGTCCTAGGTCAATCACCCAGTCAGAGCAACGAATCACATCTAAATTGTGTTCAATCACCAAAATTGAGTTCCCCTTGTCTACTAAGCGTTGCAACACATCCAACAACTTGTGGACATCATAAAACGATAAACCTGTAGTAGGTTCATCGATTAAATAGAGCGTCTTACCCGTAGCGCGGCGAGATAGTTCAGTTGCCAGTTTTAACCGCTGGGCTTCACCGCCAGATAAAGTCGTCGCAGATTGACCGAGCTGAATATAACCTAGTCCCACATCTACCAAGGTTTGCAAGCGGGCGACAGCTTTGGGGATATTTTTGAACACCTCAAGGCTCTCTTCCACGGTCATGTTGAGGACGTCAGCAATAGACTTGCCCTTGTACTTCACCAGCAGGGTTTCACGATTATAACGGGCTCCTTTGCAAACTTCACACTGCACATAAACATCCGGCAGAAAGTTCATCTCAATCACATTCACTCCCTGCCCCCCACAAGCTTCGCAACGCCCACCTTTGACATTGAAAGAAAACTGCCCCGCCTTGTAACCCCTAGCTTTGGCTTCAATGGTTTGGGTAAATATTTCCCGAATCACATCAAAGACGCCAGTGTAGGTGGCTGGGTTAGAGCGGGGAGTGCGCCCAATCGGGGATTGGTCAATCACAATCGCTTTATCAACGGCATCCAGTCCCTTAATCTCGTCAAGCTGTTGTGGGAACGGGACTTTGCGGGTGAAGTGGTGTTGTAGGGCTGGGTAGAGTAGTTCGTTAATCAGCGTGGATTTACCAGAACCGGAGACGCCGGTAATGGAAACCAGCTTGCCGAGGGGGATTTCGACATCAATGTGTTTTAGGTTATTACGGTAGGCGTTTTTGAGGATGAGCGATCGCCCATTCCCAGTCCGCCGTTCGGCTGGAGTTTCAATCACCTGCTGCCCTGATAGGTAAGCGCCAGTGAGCGAACTCTCCTTTTCAAGTATTGCCTCCAAGTCACCCTGCGCGATAATATGTCCCCCGTGAATCCCGGCACCAGGACCAATATCAACAATGTGGTCAGCTGCACGGATAGTTTCTTCATCATGCTCGACCACAATCAAAGTGTTGCCTAAGTCGCGCAGTTTGGTTAGGGTTTGCAGCAAGCGTCCGTTATCTCGTTGATGCAGACCGATACTCGGTTCATCCAGCACGTAGAGGACGCCAGTCAGCCCGGAACCGATCTGGGTTGCCAGCCGTATTCGCTGGGCTTCCCCACCAGAAAGAGTCATCGCTGCGCGGTTGAGAGTCAGGTAATCCAGTCCCACATCGAGGAGAAATTGCAGTCTAGCTCTGATTTCTCTGAGTACTAGATCGGCAATTTGGAACTGGCGATCGCTCAGTTGCATTGTGCTTATCCTGTGCTGACACTCCCGAATAGATGCGCCAGTAAAATCAATAATCCGGTACGATCCTAGCCGCACAGAGAGGGCTTCCGGTTTCAGACGCTTCCCCTGACACACTTCACAGGGCTGATCGACGAGATATTGCTCCAGCTTTTGCTTTTGGAGTTCCGAACTAGTTTCGTCGTACTGCCGTTGGAGTATGGGGATCACCCCTGTATAGCGTCTGTGATCCTTCCGGTCTTCAATCCAAATTGATTTCTCAGCACCATATAAAATGATGTGCTGCTGTTCTGGCGTCAGGTGGTTCCATAGCGTCTGGATCTCAAAACCATAGGCTTGAGCTACGCTGTAGAGCAATGAGAGATAGTAGGAGTTGTCCTTTTCTGACCAAGGCGCGATCGCGGCATACACTGGTTGGCGAGGGTCAGGCACCACCAACTCTGGCGAAAACGTCCGTAAGCTGCCCAACCCATGACAGTGAGGACAAGCACCATAGGGCGAATTAAAGGAAAACAATCGCGGCGACAGTTCCTCCATCACTGCCCCATGTTCTGGACAGGCAAATTTTTCTGAGAATACCAGCTCGTTGGGATTACTGGTGCTAGGTGTTGTATCCATAATATCAACAACCGCAATTCCCTCAGAGCGGCGTAAACAGGTGGTGAGGGAGTCAGTCAGGCGTTCTTCTAGTCCAGGCTTCTTAATAAGTCGGTCAATGACAACGTCAATATTGTGGGTTTGATTCTTATCTAGTTCAATCGAGTCACTTAGCTCGTACACTTCGCCGTTAATCCGAACGCGAACAAACCCCTCGGAAGAAAGACTGGATATCAGTTTGCGATGGGTGCCTTTTTTCCCCCGCACGACTGGGGCTAGAATTTGAAAGCGTGTGCGCTCAGGTAGTTCCATGATCCGATCGCACATTTGGTCAATTGTCTGAGGCGCAATCGAGCGATCGCATATCGGGCAATGAGGTTCACCTGCCCGTCCAAACAACAGCCGCAGATAGTCATAAATCTCCGTCACTGTACCAACGGTAGAGCGAGGGTTATGGGAGGTAGATTTCTGGTCAATTGAAATGGCTGGACTCAGCCCCTCAATCGCTTCCACATCTGGTTTATCCAGCTGCCCTAAGAATTGCCTAGCATAGGCACTCAGGGACTCCACATAACGGCGCTGCCCTTCGGCGAAGATGGTGTCAAAGGCGAGGGAAGATTTGCCGGAACCAGAGACGCCTGTAAAGACAATCAGGCGATCGCGCGGCAGCTCCAAGTCGATATTTTTGAGATTGTGCTGCCTAGCTCCCCGAATGCGGATTGTATTCTGGTTGGCACCGTTGAGATGATGCCCGTTTTGGGACTCAACTGGCTGGATAGTTGAAATATCGACTTTGCGAGGTACGAAGCAATCGGACATGGGGGCAGAGCGAAACAGTGCTTAACGATCTTAGCGTTGCCCTTGCTAGAGCTGTATCAAGACCCTAGCACGCTTGTGTTGTGAAACCCGGTTTCTTTGCATAAGTCCTATATATATCGACACTCAGCAATCCCATCAGTAACGCCCGACAGACGCTTTTGTTGATTCATTTTTTCTCAGGTGAAGCGATCGCAGCTTTGGGGTGCAGCGCAAAATCCACTTTGCCCGAAGTGTGCTTGACATCAATATCGTTGCCCACAGCAACCAGAGTCTTGCTGCCGGTTGCGTTGTAGACATCGTAGCGCCCGTTACTGTGGATAAAGTTGTTGCCTGCACTCTCTGCTGTGCCAAGATCTGGTTGAGCGTTAACGGTTGCTACGACGCCTTCCCGCTTGTTGTTCTCAATCACGTTGTTACGCAAAATCGGACGGGCATCATCTGAGATCAGCATCCCATCTGTGTTTTGGACAATGTGGTTTTCTGCTACCAAGGGCGATGAAGTGTCACTGAGCGCAATGCCAAAGCCAGTGTCCTCAAATCGGTTGTGACGAATCTCTCCTTGGGCAGATCGAGTTACCGATATACCGTTACCCCCGTTCTTAATGAAGACGTTAGCTTCAATTTTAGGGGCAGCTGTACCAGTGACAAAAATGCCTTCCCGGTTGCTATTGGCAAATGTACTATTCTTAATAGTGGGATTAGTCGATTCAATCCACAACGCTGTGCCGCGAGTATTGGGATTAGTGATAGACACACCAATAATGGCACTATCTTTCTCAGCTTGAATGGTAATGTTCTGACGCGCAAAGGTCGGACTGATGTAGAAACCGCCGCCAGCAATCAGCGTAGTCAGTCCTTTAGTCGATTCATCACCGCGAAGGGTAACGCCTTGTTTGAGGGCGAGTGGGAAGACTTCGCCACTCTTGTCGGTATAGCTACCAGGAGCCAGCTGAATAACTGTATTGGGTTGTGCTTGGCTGAGGGCGTAGGTAATTGTCCGATAGGGAGAGGCTTCCGTGTTGCCGCTTGACTCAGCTTTGTCTACCCCAGTCGCTGGGTTGACGTAAACAACTGTTACACTTCCTGGATCTTTCGCCTTCTTAGTTGGGACGACAGGTTCGTTAAGTGTTGCGCTCCCTTGACTTTGAGCAGGTGGCGTAGTTAGTATGGCGAATGGTGCTGGGAGTGTGATTTGAGTTTGTAAGGCAGTTTGTACACCTTTTGGTAGTAGGGTCACAGGAGCTTGTAGCGTCAGGACGTACATACTTCCCTGAGGGATCTCCACTTGTCGAGTTGTTTTGGGAGAACTTAATCCAGATATCAGACCTAATCCAGTACCCAAGGAGTTTCCTAGATTGGTGAGATTAGTAACTTGAGCGCCGCTTGCCCGAGTTGCACTACCAACGACACCAAACAAGATACCAAACACAGAACCCGCCATAGTGCTGAAGAAGCCCTGATGTGCTTGGGCTTGCTGAGCATTGCTAGCTGTTATAACTTTGTGCTCAGGAATCAAGGGACCATTAGCGAGTATGGGAGTAACTAGCCCACGCACAACTAAAGCAGATGCTTTAATTTGAACGCCTCCCTTAGTAGGTTCAAGCTGTATGTTGACAGGAGAATTCTCTGCTGCAACTACATTGCCGTTGCTATCCAAAAGTGGTCTAGTCAGAAGGGCTGCCACAGTTAAGCTCGTTTTCTGACCAGCGTCAAGCGTCACTGCTACAGGGAAAGTGATGGTAATAGCTGAAAACTGTGGAATAGTAATTTCAAGATTTTGAACCGGGGGAGTCGACGGTTGAACCTGACCTAGTGCAGGCACATTATAAATACCAGAAACGGATAATGCAAGAACAATATTCAACAACTTGCGCTGATTCATGGAAGTCACCCTTCGAATATTTTGAGAGAGTTGCTACCTATCTCCAAAGTACTCGCTCCAGCTTCATCTGGCCTCTATTGAAATCTAACAGGCTCATGTGTTAAGAGTTCAAGAACTAAATAACTATAAGCAAAAACACCCAAGCAAATGCTTAGGTGTTTAGGCGGCGATCGCACAGACGAGTGCAATAGCTGATAAATCTGGTTAGTAAAAACCGTTTTTCGAACTAAAACGCTTACCGTTTAGAAATGCCTCCCTGCCCTCTACTGCTCTAGAGGTTGAGAACGCCGAAGTAGATGGATGCAACCAAAAGGCTAATAGTTAACACGCCCACAGTAATGGCAGTACCAAACGCAAAGCCAGGCTTTTGCTCCGGCGTGAGTACGTTATCACTAGGCTTAGTTACTTTGTTTTCTGCTATTGCCTTCTTTTCTAAATCCATGGTATCACCGTGGTTGGGCCGTTTTTAGTACTCTCTCCACCATCTATATTCCAGAACATATACTAAGAGTGATATCCACTGAAAGATAGGTTATGAAAGAATAGCGGGTTCTACCTCCCGGCTGATTGGGATTCCATCTCTGGAGGGACAGAGCTAAAGCTGGTGGGTTGTTACTCTAGTAAGGTAAACAAACAGCACTGGATGGGCGTTATACCGCAGTGGCCCAGTGTCGGACATCGAAGAAGAGCGACGGTAGATGTCTGAACAGTGTGAATAGTTGGCATGGACGGTGTGGAGTTTTTGTCGCTTCCTCCACTTCGTTACCACCGAGGGGAGGCGCAACCCTCCATCAGAGCGGTCTTAGGTGGTTTACGTCCACTGTCCCATAATACAACAGCTCCATCTATACCCAAACTGCCTTAGCTCAGATTTGACCCAGGGCAGTTCGGCTGCTGGGAGTTTAAACATTGACCTTAAGCTAGGGTTGTCAAGCCTTCAAAGTAGTCTTGCAACTGCTGAGTGTGATCGTGAGACAGCTGACCCGGAGGCAGGGAGGCGGGGGTAAAAGCCTCGATTTCAACGACTTCTAGCGTATCTTTAACTTCCATCTTCCCCTGCACTTCTGCTTCAACTACAACACAAATCGAATGAATTCTCGGATCGCGGTCTGGTGCCGAGTAAACACCAACCAACCGGCGAATCTTCACCAGATCCAGTCCAGTTTCCTCTGCCAACTCCCGTCGCACCGCTGTGGGAATATCCTCTCCCCAGTCCACGATCCCTCCAGGCAAGGCCCATCGCCCATTGTCACGTCGCCGAATCAGAACAATCCGACCATCAGGCAAAATAGGGATGATACTTGTGCCAGGGATGGGATGGCGGAAAATTATACCCAATACGGTTTGTCCAAACTGCCATAAGCCGCGCATAAACTGGATAGCTACAGCAAAATAAGAAAGAACTTTCAACGTTAAAATTCGGTCGTTTTACTCTAGGAATTGCCGCCACTAATATCATGTCAGCAATCATGTGTATTACCGAGCAGGTCAGCAAAAATCTGTCTGGCGTGGGGTTATGATCCGTCACCTGCGGTATATCCTATCAATCCTAGCATCTAGGAGGATAACAAACGTGTGGCTATAAATACTTATAAAATTTTTGATTTTTGCTAACTATTGACATCAGCAACCTGTTGGCGCTACAGTTTAAGACTACTAACTCGTTTTTTAATGGCTCTGCTAGGCTAGAAGCATACCGATAAATTCGGTATCTCTCATTACTTCTGGAAAGTCTAGAGGCACTATTTCGGTTGTTTATCAATGAGGTGAAAATGGCTAAGCGCCGTAACCCGAAAAAAGAAAAGGCGCTACGGAACCAGGCATATGCCCGTAAGTTTCGTAAACGAACAACTACAGGGCGTTTCCAGAGAAGGTTCCAACAAAGACCGCCGAAGGCTGAAGAAGATGAGGGTGCAGCAGCTGTGACCTAAGTCGTTTGACATAGTTTCTCGGTGCTTTAGGGGTGTACCCATGTACACCCCTAAATAGGGTCTAGCACTCCCTACTGATTTGGTTCCGGGCAACAAGAATTTCTTTGTTTACCTGTTTAAAGCCAGTGCCGCCATAACTGTTGCGGGCGGCAACAACTTGCCGAGGCGTGATCGCCTGATAGATATCTGGCTCAATTGCCGGGTGCAGGGCTTTCCACTCCTCCAGGCTCAGGTCTTTGAGCAGCTTACCAGCGGCAACGGAAGTTTTTACGACTTTGCCCACGAGGTTGTAGGCTTCCCGGAAGGGAACTCCCCGCGCTGCCAGATAGTCGGCGACATCCGTAGCATTAGAAAAGTCAAGAGCCACCGCTTCTGCCAAGCGAGTGGTGCGAAATTCTAGCCCCTCGCGTAGCAGAATTGTCATTGCTTCTATACAGGCAACGACCGTCTTTACGGTGTCGAACAGGCTCTCTTTGTCCTCTTGCAAGTCTTTGTTATACGCCAAGGGTAAGCCCTTCATCAGCACAAGTAGCGCCTGGAGATGACCGCATACTCGACCCGTTTTGCCCCGTACCAGTTCTGGCACGTCGGGGTTTTTCTTTTGGGGCATGATGCTGGAGCCCGTAGCGCAGCTGTCTTTGAGCTTGACAAAGTTGAATTCCTCGCTAGACCAGAGAATCACTTCCTCCGAAAGGCGGCTGAGATGAATCATGATCAGGCTGGCGCTACAGAGGAATTCAATCGCAAAATCGCGATCGCTCACTCCATCCAGGCTATTAGCGTAAACACGCTCAAACTTCAGCAACTGAGCTGTGTAGTGTCGGTCAATCGGAAAGGTAGTTCCTGCCAATGCGCCACTACCCAAGGGAGAAATATTTACCCGCTTTCTTACGTCTTCCAGGCGTTCCCAGTCGCGCTGGGCCATTTGGAAGTAAGCTAGGAGGTGGTGTGCCAAACTCAGAGGTTGTGCCCTTTGCAGGTGCGTGTAGCCAGGGATCAGGGTTTCAACGTTTTGCTCAGCTAAATCCAGTAACACACCCTGAAATTTGCGCAACTCGGTGCGAATCCGATCAATCTGGTCGCGCAGGTAAAGGCGCGTGTCGGTGCCAACTTGGTCATTGCGCGATCGCGCGGTGTGCAGCTTTTTACCTACATCACCGACAAGCTCTGTCAGCCGCCGCTCAACCGCAAAGTGTACATCCTCCGCCTCGATGCCTGGATTGAATTGTCCGAGCCTGTATTCCTGGCGGATTTGTTCTAACCCTGCTACCAGTTGGTCTCCCTCCTCAGGTGAAATGATCCCAGTGTGGGCGAGCATTTTGGCGTGGGCGACAGAGCCAGTGAGGTCGTACTCAATTAGTTCAATATCAAAGCCGATACTGGCATTGAAGCGGGCGATTGCTGGATGCAGCGCCGATTCAAAGCGCTGGCTCCATGTTGGTTGTTCGTTCATAAAGCTCACTCAACCTGTAGGACAACAAGAGTCATATCATCCCTGTTCACATTGGCTGAACCAATGAATTGCTGAACTTGCTCGAACAGGTACTCCAGAATTCCCTGGGGTCCAGTGCAATTCGCACAAGCCCAGCGCAAAGCACGAATTAAGTTTTCTTCCTCAAAGCGATCGCCACTTTGGTTAGCCGCATCGGTTAACCCATCTGTGTAATAAATAATCGTATCCCCAGACTCCAGCTGGATCTGAGCATCTTCGTACTGGCTGTTTGCGTCCAGCCCGACTAGCATTCCTAGTGTATCCAGGCGCTGGACACTCAACGTTTGGGCTTGCCACAACAAAGGTGGATTGTGTGCCGCATTGCTGTAAGACAAGATCCGGGTCTGGGGGTCATACTCTGAGTAAAACAGGGTGACAAAGCGGTGCGAATTTTCTAGATCGGCATACATTACCCGGTTCAATTTTTGCAGAATCCGAGCTGGGGAGTGATCGTTGAGCACCTCTCCCCGCAGCATTCCCCGCGTCATGGTCATAATCAGAGCCGCTGGGACGCCTTTGCCCATAACGTCTCCAATCACCAGCCCCCAGCGACTGGCTGCGTTCTCACCAATGTAATTTTGCTTACTTTGGTTGTGGTTAGTGGGAATAAAGTCGTAGTAGTCTCCTCCCACACGATTAGCAGGTTGGCACAAGGCAGCAAGGGACACACCCGGAATAGTGGGGCATTGGCGCGGCAGCAGTTGCAGTTGAATTTCTGCGCCAATTTCTAGCTCCCGGTCTAGGCGTTCTTTTTTACGCAGTTCCACAGTCATTTCATTGTGTTCAATCGCGACTGCCGTTTGGTCTGCCACCAAGCGGACTAACTTCTGTCTAGTTTCCGTCCAGGTATATTCTGGGTCGCGGCTGAAAACGTAGAGTCGGCCCCGTTCTATATTTCTGACAGGGATGGGAGTGCCAAACAACTGAATCTCTGGCCCTAAGTAGCGGTTCACCTGGTCATCTAAAGCAGGAGTTGACGATACTAGCTGGGCTGTAGTTAAAGAGGCTGTGACGACACTGATGGCGGATTCTAGCGCCTGCCGAATATGCTGCCGCTGGCGACTATCCTGCCAGTGTAGCCGCTCCAACCTCACTTGACCGTTGGGTTTAAACAGAATCAGTGCGCCGCCGTCAGCATCGGTTACCCGACTAGCCATCAGCGGAATCAGCTCCAGAAACTGATTCAGATTATTGAAGCTTCTGAGGGCAAATCCTAAAGAACTTAGCAGGTCTTGGATCTTGTGCTGTTCCCGATACAGACGCGCCACCAGTTCCTTGAGGGCAAAAACTGGGGTGACATCGGCTTGGGCGCTGCTACTACGGTCAGCAGGTTGAGGGGGCGGTTGAGACAGAGGCACAGTTATTATTATGTCTTCATGTTGATGTGAGCAATCGAGGACTCTTGAACACAGAAGCCTGAGAAATTTACTAAGTCACAGGTGACAGTTCGCAAAGTATAACTTATGATATATATTAAGTAAGCAAGAGCCGCAAATCCCTTTTAGGGATTGAAATAGATTCTAGCGGATTCACCATTGCTACAAGCGAGGTTTGAGTTAAAATCATTCAAATTAAACCCCAAACCTCAAAGCTTTCAGCCTAGCTGCTCAGCAGAGCTTCAACGAATTCGTAGCTGGAAAAGGGGCGGAGGTCTTCAATTCCTTCACCGGCACCAATAAAGCGAATGGGCAGACCCAGTTGCTGCGCGACGGCGAGGGCGATTCCCCCCTTAGCAGTGCCATCGAGCTTGGTTAAGACTACGCCGCTGAGCTTGGCCGCTTCTGCAAAGACTTCGGCTTGCCGCAACCCATTTTGACCCAGTGTGGCGTCTAGAACCAATAGCGATTGAACGTTAGCATTAGGGGCTTTTTTGTCCACAATGCGACGAATTTTGCTCAGTTCTTCCATCAAATTTTTCTTGTTCTGGAGCCGCCCGGCTGTGTCTACCAAAAGTAATTCTGTACCCCGCGATTGGGCGGCGACGATCGCATCAAACACCACAGCAGCTGGGTCAGTGTTCTGTCCCGGATTGGCAATTACCTCGATCCCACTTCGCTGCCCCCAAATCTTGACTTGTTCCACCGCTGCCGCCCGGAAGGTGTCAGCTGCCCCAATCAAGCATTTGTAGCCGGATTTTTGGGCAATGTGGGCAATTTTGCCGATGGTAGTGGTTTTGCCAGCGCCATTTACCCCAGTGATCAACCAGATGTTCAGGGTGTCTTTTTCTGGCGCCAAAATGGGATTAACGGATTTTTGCAGGGGCCGGTCTAGCATATCCCGCAGGATTTCTTTGAGGTAAGCGATCGCGGCGTCGGGCGGCAAAACTTCTGTTCGCAGTTTGTCTTGGAGTTTGTTGATGATGGTATCCGTAGCCTCCACCCCGACATCGGCTTGCAACAGCAACGCCTCTATTTCCATCACCGCCGCTTGGTTCAGCGGCCCCTGACCGACAATCGCCTTCAGCTGGTTGACGAGGTTACGACGGGTTTTGTCTAACCCTTGCCGTAGCTTCTTCAACCAGGTGATTTCTTCAATCGAAACGTCTTCAGGACGTCTACCTTGCGCCGCGAGAATTTCCGCTGACCACACGAACCCCTCATCAAAGGGAAGCCCAGGAACTGCCGCTGGTTCTAGGGGCGTTGCTGGCGTCTTAGGAGGCGCTGTTGCCGTTGGGGGAGTGACTACCGGTTCTGGTGCCTCAATCGCAGTTGCCCGCATCCGTTCGATTCTAGCTTGCCGGTCTGCCTCGGCTCGCGCCCAGAAGGGCGATGAGGTTGTTGTAGACGGCTCAGAAACGTCCGTTGCTGTGCCAGCTGGTTCGTCGGCAACGGGGGTGACTGGTTCGGTTTGGGCTGCCGACTCTAAGGTTTCAGCCGGTGCGGATGATATCTCCTCGGCAGTTGGTTGTGACTGCGGCGACTGTTGCTGGATGTTTTTGTAGGCTGCCTTAGCAAAGTTTAGGTGGTCTGCTGCAACGTCTTGAGATGCCTCCTCAGTTGACGTTGATTCTTCAGGTTCTACTTCTGGCGACGGAGTGCTCGTGACCTCTTCTTGGGGGGAGGCAGGGCGCTGTTGACGACGGAACCAATTAAAAACCATTGCACTTAACAAAGAAGTCAGGAGTCAGGAGAGCGAATTTTTTAATTTGGGTAAGCTGTCGCCTTCATTTGCTCTGTCAATCGGCGCAAAACACCATTGATAAACCGATGTCCTTCGTCCCCACTGTAGCGTTTGGCTAGTTCCACTGCCTCGTTAATTGCCACACGCTCTGGAACTCCTAAAAACATGATTTCTACAACTGCGATGCGTAGAATATCCCGGTCGATCTTGGCTAGGCGGGTTATTTGCCAATCCACTAAAGCTACCGTCAGCTGTTCATCTACTTGAGTGCGCTTTGCGTTCACTGTACTGACAATCTCTAGAGCGTAGCTGCGGACTTCTTGCTGATTAGCCAACTGAATGAATTCTGGCAGCTCCACTGCCATACCTACCCGATTGATTGCGCTTTGGGTGAGTTCAATCGACTCTTCGACCATGATTCTAGAAGTTTCTAGATTTGCTGAGCGGGTTTGGCTACTTAGGAGGCGATCGCTCCCACGTTGAAGTTCTGCGGCTGCATTTGAGAGCGCCTCTTGAGCTTCTGTCGTCAGAGTACGTACTGCTGCCAGTAGCAAACTTGACATTTGCTGCGTTTCTAGTTTCTCTGGTGAGTTAGGCAGCTGGCTGAGGCTTAAAAGAGCGAGTTCACGAGCAATTCGACGCGGTTGCATAGGGGCTTGAATTATTTTCAGAGGGGTCAGGGGTCAGGGCGTGGGTAGGGGAAACCCCATACTGTCATGCTGGGGATTGAATCAGGACGTCTTGCCGCTTTGCTTACTTTAGAGGTTTTTCCAGTTGCCACTAGAGTTGAGAATAATCACGACGGTCTGATTGGAAAAGGCCGATGCTTTTTAATCCCATCGCGCCAATCACAATGTAACCTATCGCCAACAGCAAGCTAGTGATACCAATTCGCACACCAGACTTCCACGCTTCCTGTGTAGCTTGTTGCTCAGCTTCTACCTTACGACGCTGAATCTCGCCCCGAAGTGCTTCAGGATTGAATTGCTGCTGCACAAGCTCATCAACCGCTTTTGGATTGGCTTGAGACTGCCTAAGTAAAGTTTTAAATTGCTCCGGGACTTTATTGCTTTGGAGTAGTTGATTCAATTGCTGTTCATTTTTGAGCAGGAAGTTGATCTGGCCTTTGACTTGGTTTTGCTGCTCTTCAAGTTGAGCCTTGGCTTGAGGGCTAGCCAGCTCGGTTTGCAGTTGGGCTTCCTTCTGACTCGCCTCCAGGTCAATTCGCTGAATTGTCTGGGCGTTGGCTTGACTAACATTGTTGAGATGGAGGGGAAATAGCAGTAGGAAGATCAGCCCGAAGAGACAGGAAAACAAAAGCGCCCAGAATCTCAAATCTTGCCAGCTTTTGCGGTTGCTTGGCGACTCGCTAGCACTATTGTCAATCCAATACCCAGTGAAAAGCAAGGCCAGACCCACCAGCGGAATAACTCCCGGTTCAACCAGCTGGGTGGTAAAGCTGATTTGCCAGGATTGATCCAGTGCTTTGAAGGGAAACAACAGAATCACAAAGTCCAGCAAAAAAGAAAAAATTAATATCACCCCCACCAGCTTGAGTATCCGGGCAGCGAGCGGTGAAAATTCAGAGCTACTCATTGTTTTCATATTATGCTTCCTTTGCTTTAAGAAACTACATCAACCTAACATTTCTCCCTCACTCCATCTCCCCCCTGCTCCGGGCGGACACAAGGCACCGCCCCTACGCCTCTGCCCTCTTCAGTTTCGGCGATACCAACGAACAATGCGCTCAGGCGAAACACCCAGTAAATAGGCAACAATTACCAGTTGGTTAATCAGCGTTGTTTTCAGTACACCAAGTTTTTGCCAGCGGCGTCCTGAAGTCATAACTGGCACTGGGACAATGACGATGCGTCCTTTGCGTTTTAAACGACGCATGAGTTCAAAATCTTCCATGATAGGCAACTGTGGAAAGCCGCCAATGTCGTGAAAAACCTCTGTTTTTAAAAAGATGGCTTGGTCGCCATAGGGCATCTGGAGCCAACGCGATCGCCAATTCACTCCGCTTTCAATTAACCGTATACCCAAGATCGACGCATCTATCCGCAGCTCAAACGCACCAGCAGCGGTATTGGCGGCAAAGAGCGCTTTGCGAACCAAGTTGTCAAACCCAGATGGTAAACGGGTATCAGCATGGAGAAATAGCAGAATATCGCCGGTTGCTGCTTTTGCACCCGCATTCATTTGACAAGCCCGACCCGCAGGAGCCGACAGAACTTTTACGCCTAACGACTCAGCCAGTTGGCTCGTGCCATCCTGACTGCCGCCATCCACCACAATCACTTCCAGATTAACACCCACCTGGGTATTAGCTAGCGTTGCTGGAAGGTTTGCCGCCTCATTCAGAACCGGGATAATGATAGAAATTCTTTCGAGTCTGTTCCCAAACGAGCAGGTCTTCTGGACGGTCAACATCAGCTAGCTGGGGTAAATAAGCAACCGATAATTTAAGGTTATTGGCAATCTCCACGGTCTTTTGTAATACTTCAGCGGTTCCCCAACTGATTCCAGAAAATAATTCTGGGATGAAACGACGTAGACCAATCAAGTAATAGCCCCCATCGATTGCAGGACCAAGAACCAGGTCATGAGCAAGGTGCAGCTGGTGAAAGGCTTGCGCCATCAACTGGGCATTCAGGTCAGGGCAATCTGTGCCGATGATGACTACACGGTCTATACCGGCAAGCATTGCGGTAGATAGCGATCGCGCCATTCGACAACCGAGATCGCCTTTGCCCTGAGGCTGATAGACTATATCATGCCCCAGCCAGTCTTGCATCAGAGTTAGCTCGCCGCCTTCAAAACGGACTTCTACCGAGATTGGGCGCAAGCAAAGGAGTTCACTTACCTGCGAGAGTGTATGTTCTGTCATCTGGCGCTGAAGATTTGCCGCTCCCTGATCTCCCAAAGCTGGTATTAGTCGTGTCTTCGTCTTTCCTGCCTCTGGATAGCGGGTGAAAATGATCAAGCGTTCCTTGACTATTTCTTCAGCGTTCACGGCAAAAATTTTAGTTAGACTTAGTAATCACATCTACCACAAGACCATCCTGCACCTGAATAATCCGTTTCGTCTGGGCGGCTACATCAGGCTCGTGAGTCACAATCACAATCGTAATGCCTTGATCGTTTAATTCTGTGAGCAGATTCATGACCTCCTGGGAAGTCTTGGTGTCCAAAGCTCCCGTTGGTTCATCCGCCAATACCAAGGCGGGGCGATTTACCAGGGCACGAGCAATGGCAACCCGTTGTTGTTGTCCGCCGGAGAGTTGGCTGGGACGGTTGAACAGGCGGTCTGACAAACCTACCCTTGTCAGGGTTTGAATTGCCCGTTGGCGTCGTTTCTGTTTCGGTACGTTGGCGTAAATCATTGGTAGCATAACATTCTCCAACGCTGTCGAGCGCGACAACAGATTGAATTGCTGAAACACAAAGCCAATTCTGGAATTGCGGATATATGCCAGGTCGTCATCATCCAAGGTTGTGAGGTTTCTGCCTTCGAGGATATAGCGTCCCGTAGTCGGACGATCCAGGCAACCGATAATATTCATCAACGTGGACTTACCGGAACCAGATACCCCCATAATGGCGACGTATTCTCCCTCATCAATAGACAAGTCAATCCGCTTGAGCACCGGCACATTGACCTCCCCCAGGCGATAGGTCTTGGTAATCGCCTCCATCTGAATCATTGTTCCCACGTCAATCACTCCGTAAAGCAGCGATTGGGTCTAATTTTGCCGCATTGCGTGCAGGTATCACCCCAGCCAGTAACCCGACGATAAAAGAGAGTCCAAAACCAACGATTACTGACCAGAGAGAAACTACAAACGGAAATTTGAAGATTGTCGCCGCCCCAAAGGCAATGACAATGCCAAACCCAATCCCAATTCCTCCCCCCGCTACAGAAACCACGACGGCTTCCGCCAAAAATTGGCTCAGAATTGCGGCATTGGTGGCTCCTACCGCTTTGCGAATCCCGATTTCTCGTGTCCGCTCCACGACTGAAACTAACATGATATTACCGATGCCAATTCCCCCAACTACGAGCGAAATTCCGGCGATCGCCACCACCATGACTGTAAATAAACCCACCACATTAGTGAAGGTATTGATGATGTCCACTTGGTTAATGATGCGGAAATCATCCGGATTGGGCGGGTAAATGTTATGGCGTAAGCGCAAGAGGTTGGTGACTTGAAATTGAGCTGCGTCTAAGTTCGCTTCATCCCTAGCTTTTAACCAAAACCCAGAGATGGCAATCCCTGCCAGGGCATTTTTGCCTACAATCCGAGCGGACATATTTGTTAGGGGAATATAAACTCGGTCATCTTGGTCCTGATTGCCTACAGATCCCTTGGGCTCCATCACACCAATCACCTGGTAATGTCCTCCCTGAATCCTGACATCTGACAAGAGTGATTTTGCTCTGGGTCCGAACAGTTCATCTCGCACCTTAGAACCTAGGACAACCACTGGCTTAGCGGCATCAAGTTCATCTTGGGTAAAAAACCTTCCCTCTTGGGGATAAACGTTCTTGACATCTGGGTAATTCAAATCCGTACCTAACACAGCAGTCAATACATTCTGTCCTGAGTACACTACTTGCGTCTGACGCTGCAAAAAGGCAGAAACCGCTACTGCGGCTGGAGCTTGCTTGGCAACAGCCTTAGCATCTGCCCAGGTCAAGGTTGTAGCCGAACCTGACCCTTGATTGATCCCACCAACTCTAGCAGAATCAGCTAGGGTCAACATGTCATTCGTCCCTAAAGCCTGTATCTGCTGCTGAGTTGCCTTTTGGATTCCTTGACCGACAGAGGTGATAGCAATGACTGAGGCGATTCCGATAATTACGCCCAACATAGTCAGCCCTGTGCGTAGCTTGTTGCTCCACAGAGCTTCTGCAGCCATGACCACAACTTCAACGGTTGACACGGTACTGCCGCGAATACGAGCAGGTGACTTCATTCGAACCTTCACTACGGAGCGTAAACTAATGGCGACGCGCTGGCGAACCTGGAAAAATGGATGGAGTTCTGGTTTGAGGTCTGGACCCTTCTGGGAAGCTGACAAACACTCTTTCGGTTCCCGTCAATCCAGACAAAACCTGGGTTTTGTCATTTATAGTAACTCCAGTCGTGATCGGAGTAAATACAGGTCTGTGATTCCCACTTGTTACCAATACACCCGTGCCATTCTGCTGACGTACGATCGCGACTGTGGGTACGACCAGAGCATTCTGCAGTTGACCCGCATTGAACTCCACATCCACGTTCATCCCGGAGCGTAGGAGTTGTTGGGAGTCATTTAAAATCTCCAGTTTCACTTGAAAACTGGTAACGTTCTGTTGTACAACCGACTGAGGCGCAATTTGAATCACCCGGCCCCCAAAAGTTTTCCTTGGGTAGGCATCGGCGCGAATAGTTGCCTCCTGTCCTAGGTGAATTTGGGCAATGTTGCTTTCTGCTACGTTTGCCACTACCTGATTGTTGGCAGCAATAGACATAATCGAAGAGGAAGTAGCCGAGGATACAGAACTGCCTGAGGTTGTTGGGGTAACAAAGGCACCTGGATCTGCATACTTCGCCGTCACAACGCCACTGAAGGGAGCCCGAATCACCGTATCATTAATCTGCGTTTGGATAGTTTGAATCTGACCCTGGGCTTGGAGTACCTGGGCTCGGGCTTGGTCAATATCTTCGACGCGTGATCCCTTCTTCTGCTCAGAATAGGCTTGCTGCGCCTTTATCACCTGAGCTTGGGCACTATCACGCGCGGCGCGTGAATTATAAAAATCCCGGAAGGCAAGGGCTCCTGTGGTGTACAGTCCTTGATTCTGGGTGAGGTTTTGTTCAGCTTGCCGCAGGGTAGCTTGGGCATCCCTTAATTGTGCTTCAGCTTGGGCAATCTCCTCAGGTCTATTGCCATTAAGTAATTTTTGCAGATTTGCCTGGGCTGAAGCCAGTTGTCCCTTAGCCTGAGTCAGTTGCCCTAAAAGATTGGAGTCATCCATGTGAGCTACAATCTGTCCAAGTTTTACCTGATCTCCTTCGTTGACCAGCCGACTTTTTAGCAATCCTGAATTTTTTGGGCTAAGATTGACCGAACGCTCAGGCTGGATCGTACCATTAGCTGAAACAGTTACAGGTAGACTCACCCTTTCTACAGGCATTGTAGTCGCCCTGCGTCTTGCTTCCAGTCGCGGGATGACAATCATCTGGCGATAAACTGCATAACCTCCTCCTGCCATCAGGCACAGGACAAGTAGCCCAAGCAGCCACTTAGTAATACTTTTTTTGCCAAAATCTTTCACAAACTTTACACTACTGCTCGAGTCTGGTACATCACTTGTCGGGATGGCAAATCTTTCTAAGTCTATCTGTTTCTCCATCTTCCATCTCCTTATCCAAACTATAGCAAGGGTGACACAGAGGATTTAAATACCTCAAAACCACCCGGCTTCAGGCGTCTACCTACATAGATACGGTTTTTGCCTCGGTAAAGTTTTAGCTCACCCTTTGAATTGATATTGATCCTGTAGTAATTGCCATTAGGAGCAATCGTATAAATGCCCTCGGCACCTCTGAATATCCGCCAATCGCCTAAGCCCGAGTCATCTGCGCTGGCGATCGCTCTAGCCAACAACAGAACGAGCTTCAGTTTTATCCTGTAGTAATTGCCATTAGGAGCAATCACATAAATGCCGTCAGAACCTTTGAACATCTGCCAAGTGGCTGACTCAGAGTCATCTGCCATAAGCACCTTAGACAGCAACAGAACGAGTTTCAGTTTGAGTGCAGATTTGAGTTTCGTCGGTACTTTGGTAAATACTCGGCAGCGCCACTGCTTTTCCATTTTCTATCCCGCTTTACTCATATTCATTGACCATTGCCCAACTATATTTGTCAATCTTATAAATTAGTTCAAAAATCATATCAAGAGAAAGTAATTACCCACCAGTGAATAAAGTACTGAATCTTACCATGACAAAAGTCATAGTCATCCCCAATCTATTACTTAAGTCAGCATTAAATTCTTACTAAAGTCATTCCTCAAATCATGACTTGATTCAGATGTTAGTTTTTCTCCAGTTTTCTAAGCTGTGAATGAAAGTGATGAATAGCTAGGAAAACTTAATTTTTCCCTAGGAGATTTGATGATGAAACACATTTTAGCTGCCGCTGATAGCTGCTCACTGTTCTCTACCCGGCAGGTACTGATGTTGGCTCGTCACCATTGCTACCAGTGACAAGGCGGGAGTCAAACTGGACTTCTGGATAGTTGGAAGCAGGACCGTTGAGCAAAGGCGAATTCTGGTAGTTGAGATATTTGTCAAAGAATGCCAGGGTATAGTCGTCGATAATCTTTGCCCCCCGATTCGCGTCAATTGGACCAAATAAACCATCAAAAATGCCACTGAACTGGTTAGCAAGCTGTGGCGAATAGGCCGAAAGCTCTTGTACGATCACGGATATATCGGGATCAAAATCTACATGTTGCGTGCCTTGAATGCTCAGATTGTAGATATCTCCTTTCAGTTTTAACGATAGTATGAGTTGTTGTACGGGAATGAACCAAATATCGGCATTTATCAACATCAAAGGTCGATATAGGCTATTATTATTGTGCGAATTTACCACGAGCCACCTGCCCAACAGGGTAGCGTTCAACAGTCGATTACCATCCAAATCAAGTCCAGCTTTAAAGCGAGAGTCAAGCAGCATCGCCTGAACAACGGTATTGCCGCCCAAGGAGTGACCAAAAATACCGACTCGGTTCAGGTCAAGGTGTCCGGTGAACAGGCTCTGCGGGTCGTTGGCATTCAGCTGTTCCAGTTTATTCAGTACAAACCGTGCATCAGCAGCTCGAATATTAACGTCTTCCTGGTCAAGGCGATTAACACTTGCTTGATCGAGCGACGACTCAGCAGCTAATTTAGGAGCTTGCTGCACGATCCGTCCATCAGGAAATGCAGTCACACTAGCGTCGTAGGTATGTGAAATACTGGCGACGATATAACCGTGACTTGCTAACTCTGATGCCAAGGAGGTATAGTACTCAGGCAACCCACCAAAGCCAGGGGAAAACAGCAAGACGGGGTAACTGGACTGAGCAGTGGAAACAGGTGTTTTGAGACTGGCATGAGTCTGAACTGAGGGGAATACATTGGCGAGATCGGGCGAGTCACCAGACTGTTGAAACTGAGTAGCCAGCGCTGGCACCAATGCGTCCTCTAGGTAAGGGGCTGGCGCTGCTCCCGGCACGGCAGAGCTAGGATACCAGACATAGACCATCAACTCCCGCTTGTCGGTTGTATTTGTGCTGTAGATTTCCTGACGGGAGGGATCGACAAAGTCGTAAGAAGTTTTGCCCACCTGGTAGGGTCCTCTCAGAGCTGGCAGTGGGAGCGATGGAATTGTGTTGTTAGCGATCGCCTGGGAACCTGGTGGGTTGACGTTAAGGGCGAGAACAACGGCACAAGCAATAGCTGCCGCCGCAGCTGTTTGACAGAGAAGCTTCATTCTTAACATTTCTCAAACATGGGGTAAGCAGGGTTCGTCTTTCCAAGTTGTCGCGAACCGCAATTATAATTGCTCTGAACCGCAATTGCCGACGATGGAACCACATTAATGGCATGGTCTTCCACGCTCAACTTCGGCTGTCCTTCCCGTTGGCTCTTAGCTAATAGGTTGAATTTGAGGACTGCGACCATCTAAAGTTAAGTTCATTTTGATTTACTTGCTTAGCGTCTTTTGATAGTTTTGTTATGTTAAGTGCTTAGATTTGGGTCTATATATTTTGTTAGCAATTATTTCATGCCAGTATTAATTATCATAACATTATTGTAAACATTTAGAACATGACTTTTGTCATGGGTGAGTTCGTGACCTTTTTCATATTTTATAAAATAGTGCGAAATTATATGATGTTGAATCGAAGAATGGACTCATGCCTCATCGCCCTCTATAACTTTAGAGGGCTTTTATCTGACTGGGTGACAAGCAAGCCAAATGACTCATCTTCAACCCGATATTCAACTAAAAGACATACACAAGAAAAGATATAGTAAAATTTTATATGGATACGGTATTGGTAGCAGGGGGACACTAATTTCAATGGCTCGTATTGAAAGAACAGTGAACGCGACCAAGCAGGTACTAATACCAATTCTATGTGAAGATGCGCTAAATTAGAGAGGAGTGGGTGTATTTGG
>JAABUZ0100001446.1_pt1 | contig 45298 bp, 35 predicted proteins | sample 5562091 | NCBI WGS metagenome assembly JAABUZ01 (sample SAMN12813069, study PRJNA571459) | rock metagenome | isolation source: Antarctica rocks | place: Antarctica: Victoria Land, Linnaeus Terrace sud | collected 2015-12-21
TATGGAAGCGCTTGGCCGCGCCGCTGTGGGTTTTCAACTTTGGCATTGGTGTTTCCTGGGTGGGGCTTTCTGGACAACCCTCTGAGTATACCTGAGTGGGTTTGCGGGGCTCCGAAGAATGCGGCTGGCTTGCTCAAGCCGCTGGCCAGGATCGGTGCCCATCGGCTTCCTGCCCATTGGGTCTGTGCCCGCGAGATCCGAAGAGCTGAGCCCGGTTCGGGCGCCCTCGGAACCCCACCGCTCCGCTGAGGATGACGGCAAGACGGGGACGACCGGCTAGGCAGGGTTTGAGCAGAATGTCAGACGCCATGTGAGCAGCCAGCAAAACTTTCCTGGCGAGAGCCGTGTCTAACCTCCCAGAGGTGTCGGGCTATGCACGTGCGTGGACTGGCTGTTGCGGTGGCTTTGACGATGAGTTCCATGGGGATGGGTGTGATGCGGGCCCAGGAGCCGCCCAGCGTGCCGCAGGCGTTGGCCGCGTTGGCCGATCAGCCTGCAACGCATACCTCGTTTACATTTGATCGATCGATGCTGGCTTCCGCGCAGAGCCTCATCGACCCGAACCAGACCGAGGTGCGCCGGGTAGCGGCGGCGTTGACCAGCATCACGGTGGACACGTATCGGTACCCCCAGCCGGCTTTTTACGCACCCGAGACGATGGGGATGATCGTCGGGGCGTACAACGCAGCTGGGTGGAAGCACCTGGTAACCGCAAACACCCCGCCGGGAGAGAGTGCCCAGCCGACCAAGCAGATCACGGATATGTGGCTGCATTTTCGTGGGACGGAGATCGACGATGTGTGACGGTGCTGGTACGGGCACCGAACAATATGAACCTGATCCAGATTTCGTGCCTGCTGCGGCCGCTGGACCTCCTGCATCTGGGTGGGCACTTTGGGATTCCGAAGGTGGATCCAGACGCTGTGATGGTGCCGGCGCCTCCGGGACGGTAGGTTGGGGTTGAGCCGCAGCGGACCTTGTTGCCTGTAAGACCCCACCCTTTCGCAAATGACGCGAGAGGGTGGGGCACCCGGTTTGGTGGCACGCAGTGATGTGTGTCAGCGGATGTGTTCGGGGCGGATGCCTATGGCTATGAAGCGGGCGATGGCTCGATGGAAGAGGGAGCTGCGGCTGAGGACACGGATGCTGAGGGGGGCTTTCAGCGGTGCGGGGTTGCCGAGGTAGCTCTTGAGGAAGCTGTGGATGATCACCTGAAAGCCCTGGCTGATGCGGGTCGGGAGGGAGCGGCGGTGTTGGACACGGGCCCCGGCGCGCTCGGTGACGGGGGTGCCACGTTCCTGGGCGGTTCGCAGAACGGGGGTGAGAATGCGGGCGGCGTCGCCGATGCAAAGGAGTCCGGGGAGGTGCCAGCGGCGGAGGCGGTTGACCTGAACGGAGAGCAGCGAGATCTGATCCCAGGACTGGATCTCGTCGACGCGTGCGGGGATCTCCGAGCCAAGGTCCGCACTGGGTGTTCCGAGAAACGGGACGATGCGGGCTATGGACTGACGGAAGGTGTCGAGGCCGGTGGGCTGGATCTCATTGATGAACGAGTCTTTGGCGATGATGTAGCCGCACTGGAAGTAGTCGCCGCGGTCAATGAGGAGGACCATGCGGCCGTAGTTGAGGTTTCCGAGGGCGTTCTCGGGGTCGCCGGGGCGGCGTGAGAGGCGGAACCAGAGGACGTCAATCGGGGCACCACGCTCGATGCGGGTGAGGTGTGCGGAGTCGGTGGTGATGGCGTGGCGACCGTCGCAGCCGACGGTGAGCGCGGCGTGGATCTCGACGGGACCGGCGGGGGTCTCGGCGCGGGCACCGAGAATGCGGGCGGGGTGGCTTGGAGAGGGGCTGGGGTCCTGGAGGAGGCCGGTGACCTTGTGCTCCATGAGGATGCGGGCGTTGGGGTACTTGTGGGTTTCGGCGGCGAGAAAGTTGAGAAGGTCCCACTGGGGCATGAGGGCGATGAAGTTTGTGGGCGGCGGGAGGGTGGTGAAGTCGGCGATGGTGTAGGTACGGCCGCCGAGGCTGGCCTGGAAGCGTTCGAAGCGGCGATGCGGGAGCTGGAGGAGGGCTTCGAGGAGGCCGAGCTCCCGCATGACGCGGAGGGTAGCCGCGTGGATGGTGTCGCCGCGGAAGTCGCGGTTGAAGTCTTTGTGCTTTTCGAGGACGGTGACGTCGATGCCCTGGCGGGCGAGGAGGAGGGCCAGGACAATTCCTGCGGGGCCGCCGCCTACGATGCAGACAGCGGTCTGGAGGGGGTCGTTCATGAGAAGCAATGTACACGGAGGCCGGGGCTGGGTTGCGGATTCTCGTCTTGCGGTAAGGGGATAGAGATGCGGTTCGGGGGTGGAGTGCTTAAGGCCTGGACGGTTGGGTTGGGAAGGCTTTACCACGGAGGAACGCAATTGAGGTGTTGCGGATACCCGGCGCGCTTCGGAGGTGGACAATCCAGAGGGTCTCTCCACTTCCGTTCGCTTCGGTCGAGATGACGACGATTTGCGTGGGTTTGAGGTCGGAGGGCGAGTTTTGTGGATCAGGGGGCGTATTGCTCGACTTCGCGGAGGAGGGCCAGCTTGCGGGTGGGGGGCAGGAAGCTGGCTTCTACGGAGTTTGCGGCGAGCTCGCGCATTTGTTCGAGGGAGAGCTCGAAGTGGGTGTGGGCGAGGATGTACTCGTTGAGGAGGTCAGAGCCGAACATGGGCGGGTCGTCCGAGTTGAGGGTGACCATGAGGCCGTGCTCGAAGTAGAGGCGGAGGGGGTGCTGGTCGATGTGAGGGCAGCAGCCGGTGCGGAGGTTGGAGGTGAGGTTGAGCTCGAGGGGGATCTGGCGCTCGGCGAGGATGTCCATGAGCTCGGGATCACCTTGCGCGGCGAGGGCGTGGCCGATGCGTTCGGCGCCAATGTTGATGGCGGACCAGATGGACTCGGGACCGGTGGACTCGCCGGCGTGGGCGGTGAGGTGTAGGCCGGCGTCCTTGGCTTCGGCGTAGGCCTCGCGGAAGGGTTCGGCGGGGCCGCGGGCCTCGTCGCCGCCGATGCCTATCCCGATGACGGAGGGGTGGTGACGGCGAAGGTCGGCGGCCTTGCGGAAGACGCGCGCGCCCTCCTCTGGACCGAAGTGGCGGACGGCGTCGATGAGCCAGAGGACGGAGGTGCCGAAGTCTTGTTCGGCGCGGATGCGGCCCTGCTCGATGGCGGCGAAGACCTCATCGACATCCAGGCGGCCGAAGCGGTAGAGAATGCCGAAGGAGATATAGACCTCGGCGTGGCGGACGCCCTGGGCGGCGAGGTCGCGGATCATGTTGTAGGTGATGAGGTCGTAGTCGGCGGGGGTGTGAAGGCGCTCGGTGACGGCCTTGAAGGACATGAGGAAGGAGGGGAAGTCTGTGTATTGATAAAGCTTTGAGGCAGCATCGGGCGTGAGGGGCGTGGGATCGTTGCGGTGGGAGAGCTCGATGAGGGTGTGCGGGGTGATGGAGCCTTCGAGGTGGAGGTGGAGCTCGACTTTGGGGAGGCGGCGGAGCCAGGTGCGGGGGTCGATTGGGGGTGGGTTGGGGCGGCGGGGCATGGAGCTAGTTTAGTTGCGGCGTGTAGGACTGAGTGGGCGCGGTAGACAAAGTCGGTTTGGACTAAGTCTGGGGCGCAAAGCGATGGAGACGGTCAATATTCATGAGGCGAAGACACACCTCTCGAGGCTGGTGGAGAGGGCCGCTCGTGGAGAGTCCTTCATTATTGCGAAGGCGGGGAAGCCGCTGGTGAAGGTGGTGCGGTGGATGCGCCGGAGAAGAAGGAGAGAAAGCGGTTCGGGTTTTTGAAGGGGCAGATTACGGTGCCGGAGAATCGAGAGGCTTTTAAGGCGATCGGAGCGGATGAGATTGGCTTGATGTTTAAGGGTGGGGAGTGAGGCTGCTGCTCGATACTCACCTCTTGCTCTGGACGAGTGTGGGCTGATGACGTCGTGGCGCGCCAGTCGCTTTCGACTGAGGCGAATGCATTGATCGTCAAGGATGAAAATGAGGTGTACTTCAGCGCGGTGAGTGTGTGGGAGGTGGTGATCAAACACGGAGCGGGCAGGCCGGAGTTCGGGTCGATCCGCATGTGTTTCGCCGAACGCTGCTGGACCAGGGATATGCGGAACTTGCGATTACGAGCGAGCATGCGCGCGGGTAGCCGATCTACCAAGCCACCATAAGGATCTGTTCGATCGGCTGGTGGTGGCGCGGGCGATGCACCGTTCAGAAGTGCATCGTCCCCTGAGTGTTACCTCCTCCTCGCTGATTTGCGGCCTGGATTGAAAAGCAGATACGGGGGGCTCTCCACTGCGCGCTTCGCGCTCCGGTCGAGATGACGGCGTTGAGTTAGGGAGAGGTGGGTAAGCGCCGCTCTTAGCCTCGGTAGAACTCGCTTCGTTTGCGGCTGTAGGTGAAGTAGACGATGAGGCCGATGACCAGCCAGGAGAAGAAGCGGAGCCAGGTTTTGGCGGGGAGGCCGGCCATGAGGAGGGTGCAGAAGAGGACGGAGAGGATGGGGATGACGGGGCCGCCCGGGACGCGGAAGCCGCGGCGGCGGGTGGGGTCTTTGTAGCGGAGGACGAGGACGCCGATGCTGACGAGGACGAAGGCGAAGAGGGTGCCGATGTTGGACATTTCGGCGAAGGTGCCGACGTCGAAGAGGCCGGCGGGAATGGCGACGAGGACGCCGGCGACCCAGGTGGCGAAGGCGGGGGTGCGGAACTTGGGGTGGACGCGGGAGAAGGCGGAGGGGAGGAGGCGGTCTCGGGACATGGCGTACCAGACGCGGGCCTGACCGAGCTGGAAGACGAGAATGGAGGAGATCATGCCGACGATGGCGCCGAGGAGGACGGCGAGTCGGACCCAGTGGAGGGGACGGCCTTCGGGGGTGAGCGAAACGCGCTTGAGGGCGTTGACGACGGGGGCGCCGTCGCCGGCGATGGATTGCCAGGGGACGAGGCCGGTGAGGACGACGGCGACTCCGATATAGAGGACGGTGCAGACGACAAGGGTGGCGAGGATACCGATGGGGACGTCTCGCTGCGGGGCCTTGCACTCCTCGGAGGCGGTGGATACGGAATCGAAGCCGATGTAGGTGAAGAAGATGATGGAGCCGCCGGCGAGGACTCCGGAGAAACCATTGGGCGAGAAGGGGTGGTAGTTGGCCGGATGGATGAAGGAGAGGCCGGCGAAGATGAAGATGAGGATGGCGGTGATTTTGACGAGCACCATGATGTTGTTGGTGCGGGCGGATTCGCGGATGCCGCGGACGAGGACGACGGTGAGGAGGAGAACCACGAGGAAGGCGGGGATGTTGAAGCCGGGGTGCCAGCCAGGGGGGTAGATGTCGTGGCCCTGGAGGTCCTGGAGGCCGAGCGGGAGGTAGGCGGGCGAGAGCCACTTGGCGGAGATGGGGATGCCGAGCCAGTCGAGGAGGTCTACGAGGTGAGCGGCGAAGCCGACCGAGACGCTCATATTGGAGAAGGCGTATTCGAGGATGAGGTCCCAGCCGATGATCCAGGCGATGAGCTCGCCAAGGGTGGCGTAGGTGTAGGTGTAGGCGGAGCCGGCGATGGGGATCATGCTGGCGAGCTCGGCGTAGCAGAGGCCGGTGAGGGCGCAGACAATGGCGACGAGGACGAGCGAAAGGGCGAGGGCGGGGCCTGCGCCGGGGCGGCCGGCGATGGCTCCGTGGTGCAGAAGCAAGTCGATAACGGGGGAGTCGGCCCAGGTTGCGAGGGCGGCGGGGTTGCCGCCGATAGCGGTGCCGATCACGGTGAAGATGCCGGAGCCGATGACGGCACCGACGCCGAGTGCGGTGAGGGAGATGGGGCCGAGGGTTTTTTTGAGGGCGTGCTCGGGCCGTTCTGAGTCGGCGATCAGCTTGTCGATGGACTTGGTGGCGAAGATCTGACGGGCCAACGAACGATTGCTCCTGGCAGCTGACGTGTTATGGACGGAACGATTTCTACGTTACAGGAAGAGAAACGTTTGCAGACGACTTTGACGATCCGAAACGGAGTGCGGCGGGGTGTGAGCTGAACGAGAGTGGGGTGATGCATAGACCCATAGCACCTTCGATTCTCTACTTCGGCACACCTGTTGTGCTCCTGAGCACTTTGAACCTGGACGGAAGTCCGAACCTTGCACCGATGTCTTCGGCCTGGTGGCTAGGCTGGAGCTGCATGTTGGGAATGGGGGCGAGGGGCCACACGGCGCAGAATCTCCTGCGCGAGCGAGAGTGCGTCCTGAACCTGCCGACGGCGGCGATGGCAGGAGCGGTGGACGGGCTGGCGCGGCTCACTGGGTCCGATCCCGTTCCGCCACATAAGCAGGCAATGGGGTATCACTACTGCAAGGACAAGTTCAGCGCGGCGGGGCTGACTTCGCAGGCATCGGAGCTGGTGGGGCCGCCGCGTGTGCTGGAGTGCCCGGTGCAACTCGAGGCGGTGCTTGAGGCGAACCACACGTTTGGGCGGAGGCCGGACAAAGACACAACGGCGTATGCGTTCGAGGTCAGCGTCGTTCGGGCGCACGTGGACGAATCGCTGCTCCGGGCGGGAACCGAGGATCATATCGATCCGGACGCGTGGCGGCCGCTGATCATGAGCTTTTGTCAGCTTTATGGGCTGGGCGGTCGAGCAGGGGTTTCCCGTCTTGCGGAGATCCCCGAGCGGATGTACCGGCCGACTGCGACTATGGGGCGTTGAGTGGGTTCCATGCCGTGTGGCGACACAGCCAAAGCGGCAGACCCTGTGAGCTGCCGCCTACGCATTTGTGTCAGGGAACCTAGCGCTTGGCTGTGCCGCGTGCTGCCTTTTTGAGCTTCTGCTTGTTTTCGCCGCGGGCGCCGGTTCGCTTGGCCTTGGGTGCGGCCTTTTTGCGGGCTGCGCGCTTAATCTTCTTGCGCTCTTCGGTGTCGGTGATGCTTTTGGTGTTTGCCATGAATGCTTGTCTTATCTTTCGCGGAACTTGATTGAGGAACGAGAGGCGAATCGGACGCCAGAGGCGATCCTGGGAAGCTAAAGACGCTCGAGCTGGGCGAACTTCTCCACCAGCTTCTTAACGCCGTGTAACTGGAATTGTACTGTAATCTTTGCGTCTTCTCCGTCACCTTCGCGGCGGAAGACCGTACCTTCGCCGTATTTGGGATGGCGAACGCGAGTTCCCTGTTTGAGGCCGGTGTTGCCGCTGGGTGCGGGGATGTCGAGTTTAGGGCGGGAGAACCTTTGTCCGGGCCTGGCCTGGCCGCGACCGGCGAAGAAATTGGCGATGTTGTCTATGGATCCGGAAGGGGCTGCGGGCCTGGGAGAGTTGAAGCGCTGTGCTGCGTAGTTCCGGCTGCTGCTCGAGTCGGCAGAGATTTCCTGGCTGTCGTCCTCGTAGGTGTGGTGGCGGTCACCGGCTTCATCGCTCGGGCGATTAACGCCGAAGCGGTTCGCGCCGGGGTAGGGCGTGGCATAGGGGCGGCCGCTGGAGAAACGTGTGCCGTACTCGTCGGAGGTCGAGAACTGGGGACGGGCGGCGGGAGAGCCGAGGTCTTCAACCAGGCGGCTCGGGACCTCTTCGAGGAAGCGCGAGGGAATGGAGGCCTCGGGCGAGTCGGAGCCGTAGCGACGACGGTAACGGGCGCGGGTGAGAACGAGGGTATCCATCGCGCGGGTCATGCCGACGTAGCAGAGGCGGCGTTCTTCTTCGAGGCCGGTGGGGTCAGTGAAGGTGCGGGAGTGGGGGAAGAGGCCTTCTTCCATGCCGGCGAGAAAGACGAGGGGGAACTCGAGGCCCTTGGCAGCGTGGAGGGTCATGAGGGTGACGCGGGCCTCGGCGGAGTAGCTGTCAGCGTCGGCGACGAGGGCGGCATGGTCTAGAAAGTCGGCGAGCGATTCGCCGCGAGACTCGGCGTCCTGTGCGGCGTTGGCGAGTTCTTTCAGGTTTTCTATGCGCGAGAAGGACTCAGGTGTGGCTTCGTCCTCGAGCGCGCGGATGTAGCCGGAGCGGTCGTTGAGGAACTTGATGAGTTCGGGGAGTGTGGCGGGGTCCCCGGGCTTCCGGAATCCTGCGTGGACGACCAGACCGGCTTCGCCGTCCGTGACTGGATTGGTCTCGGCGACGGTGCGGAGCTTTGCGCTCTGTGCGAGCTCATGCTTGGAGAGGGCACTGGATTTGAGGGGGACGGGGGCGAAGGGGTTGAAGCTGGTGTCGATCGCGTGGGCCTGGTCCATATGATGAGCCGCGACGCTGTCGGTGGAGTTCTCGGCGGTGAGGGTGGAGATCTCTTCGGAGGGACCGAAGTCGAAGCCGAAGTTGAAGGAGGTGTCGAAGGTGGTATCGGCGTCGTTTGCGGTGACGGTTTGGTTTGTGACGAAATCAGTTGCGAATGAGTCGGGGTTGAAGTCGGTGTCATCTTCTGAGTTGATACTTTCGCTGAATTCCATGGCGGCCCCCACCCTTTCGGACGGTGAGGCTGTCGGAGAGGATGGGGCACCGGGTTTGGTGTTTGCATCGGCGGTGAGGGAATCGGCGAAGTTTTGGCCTAGCATGTTGCGGGCATCGGTAATGAGGCGGCGAAAGTTTTCGAGGGCGGAGAGGGCGCGCTGGGGGAGGAGGCGTTCGCGGATCGCCGCGCCGATGGCGTCCCAGGTACTGCTGCCGGTGGAGAGGGCCATGCGCTCGAGGGTCTCCATCGTTGTTTTACCGATGCCGCGAGCGGGGGAGTTGACGACGCGGCCGAGGGCGACAGAGTCGTGCGGATTTTGCACGAGCTTCATGTAACTGAGAATGTCTTTGACCTCGGAGCGGTCGTAGAAGGAGAAGCCGCCGACCATGTGGTACTGGATGCCGTAGCGGCGGAGCGACTCTTCGACGAGGCGCGACTGCGAGTTGGTGCGGTAGAGGACGGCACAGCGGGGAAGGTCGACCTGCTGGCCGGCCTCCTTGAGGTAGCGCTGGATGCGGTCGGCGATGAAGAGAGCTTCGTTTTCGCCGTCAGGGGCCTCGTAATAGCCGATGAGACTGCCCCCCTCGCGGCTCGTCCAGAGATTTTTTCCTTTGCGCTGGGTGTTTTGCGCAACGACGGCACTGGCGCCTTCGAGGATGACCCCCGTGGAGCGGTAGTTCTGTTCGAGGCGGATGGTGCGGGTCTCGGGGAAGTCCTTTTCGAACTCGAGGATGTTGCGGATGTCGGCTCCGCGCCAGGAGTAGATGGACTGGTCTTCGTCGCCGACAACGCAGACGTTGCCATGGGTTCCGAGTAGCTTCATGAGCTCGTACTGCGGACGATTGGTGTCCTGGTACTCGTCGATCATGAGGTATTTGTAACGGCGGTTGTACTTTTCTCGAACCTGGGCGTCGGACTTGAGGAGGCGGACGGTTTCGAGGAGGAGGTCGTCGAAGTCGAGGGCGTTGGCTTTAAAGAGCTCCTTACGGTAGATCTCGAAGATGTGCGCAATCCTCTCTTCCATTGGGTTGGTGGAGGCGAGGAAATACTCCTGGGGGTCGATCATGTGGTTCTTGGCCCAGGAGATTCGACCGAGCGCCACGCGGGGCTTGAGCTGCTTGTCGTCGATGGAGAGGCGTTTGAGGGCCTGCTTGACGACGGCCTGCTGATCGGTCTCGTCGTAGATGGCGAAGGTTCGGGTGAGGCCGACACCGCTAGTGCGGAGGGCTTCGATGTCGCGGCGGAGGACGCGTACACAGAAGGAATGGAAGGTGGCGAGGGTGGGTTGCGCGAGCGAGGAGTGGCCGAGGATTTTCTCTACGCGCTCGGCCATCTCTTTGGCGGCTTTGTTGGTGAAGGTGACCGCGAGGATGGCGTCGGGCGAGATGCCGCGCTGCTGGATGAGGTACGCGATGCGATGGGTGATGACGCGGGTCTTGCCGGAGCCGGCGCCAGCGAGCAGGAGCACGGGACCGTCGACGGTGGTGACGCCCTCGGCCTGGGGCGGGTTCATGTTTTGGGTGAGGTCGGTCAACGTGGCTCCACACTCTATTTTATGCGGTGCGAGGCAGAGCGAATGGCAAGCAGTTCCGCGCGGTTGGACGTGCATTGGATTCTTTTACGGAACGAAGAATTTTTGCTAAATGCGGAACAAATGCACGCATGGAGGCGTAGGGAGATGTACGACGAGCTTCACTGAACCATGGCAGAGATCCCGTCGCAACTTAGGAAGTAATGGGAGCTGTTATGAATCGTCGTTCTATGTTTGCGATCACCCTTGCCGTTGCCTCAGCGTTAGCGTCTGAGGCTACCTATGCTGCGCCCGCGTCCCTCCATGTGCCGGTGCATGCGATGTTTGGAAAGACAAAGCTGGTGAAGTTTAATCTTCGGAACGATTCACAATCGCCGATGAAGCTGAAGGCGGGAGAGAGTGCAATGACGATTGAGGCAGGCAAATCCGTGTCGGTGCAACTGCCAGTAGGGACGCGCGTGACTGCCGATGAGGACACCACGACGCACAAGGCGGGAGATCTGCTTGCACAGGTTTCGACGGATCTGAACGGCGCGACGATCGGCCTGAAATAGATCCTGATAGCTGTTGAGAGGTCTGCGGCTACTGCTTTGAGCAGTGGCCGCTACCTTGTCCAAAAGAGCTCCCTTGCTATGCTCGAAGCTATGACGGTGAAGAGTGTTGCTGTGTTCTGCGCGAGCGCAATGGGTGTGAACGGGGTGTACCGCGAGGCGGCGGAGGAGCTGGGGAGGGCGCTGGGGGAGCGCGGGATCGGTTTGATCTATGGCGGATCGAATGTGGGACTGATGCAGGCGGTTGCGGACGCGTGCGTGGCGAGCGGGGGGCGTGTAGTGGGAGTGATTCCGGAGGTGCTGGTGGACAAGGAAGTGGCCCACCACGGGATCAGCGAACTGCATGTGGTGGACACGATGCACACGCGCAAGGCGCTGATGGGGGAGAAGGCGGATGCGTTTCTGATCTTGCCGGGCGGGTTCGGAACGATGGAAGAGATGTTCGAGGTGCTGGCGTGGCAGACGCTGGGCCTCCATACGAAACCGATTGCCCTGCTGAACACGGCGGGGTTCTACGATGCGTTGCTGAAATGGCTGGACCATGCGGTGGAAGCGGGGCTGCTGAACGCGCGGAGCCGGGAGATTTTGCTGGTGGCGGCTACGGTGGACGAGGCGTTGGCGATGCTGGGGTGAATGGTCGAGGGCTTATGCCCTTTCCGGTGTCAGGCTCGCAATGATTGAGGTCTTCGCTGCGCTTCGCGCCGGTCGGGATGACCGCGGCGGCTCCTGTTGAGCTCAAGGCGGCGTTGTTGAGGCAACGTGAGCGATGGCGACGTCATCCATTGAGGCTGGCGAAGAAAAAGCGTACGGAGGATGTGAGATGGCAGAGCGAGAGGTTGTGTTGGACAAGCCGGTGGTGATGGATGAGGAAGGTGAGGCTCTGCGGAAGTTGACGGAGCGGGCCGAGGCGGCGGAGGCGGAGCTAGCGAAGTTGAAGGGCGGGGCCGCGTCGGGATCGGGCGATGCGAGGTCGGGCAATGCTAAAGGCCAGGCGAGCGATGCGGAAGCGACCAAGAGCCCGGCGTCACCCAGCTCTGCCGGTGACGAGCAGAAGCTGGAGGGTGGCGAGGCGGAGCTGCGGAAGGATTCGATGATGGCGCATCTGCTGGACTCGCTGGCCGCCGGCAAGGATATCGGGCACTATGGGCGGCTGGTGTTTGCGATGGTGGCGCGGCACTTCATGCCGCATGATGAGGTGCTGGGGTGGATGACGAAGGACAAGGACTTCGATGACGAGCAGGCGCGGCTGATGCTGCGGCAGGTGGAAGGGCGTGACTACAACCCACCGAAGCGCGCCAGGATTGTGGAATGGCAGGCGCAGCAGGAGTTCCCGATTCTGCCGAATCCGGAAGATCCGGATTGCGGCAATCTGTACCGGAATTTGAAGTTTCCGGAGGAGATCTATTCGCACATCGGGCAGTATCAGGAGAAGAAGATGGAGGCGGGCGAGTAGCTCGGGCGTTCCCTGTCCTTCGTCCTTCGTTGTCCCTTTTCCGTTGTCGTTACTTTAGATCGTTGGTGACGATGCACATGTTGCAGCGACACACACGGCGAAGGTAGTCGAAGGAGTAGATCCCGCTCTCGTGGCCATCGTTCCATTTGAAGCGGAGGGCGTAGTTGCCAACAGGGGTGACCTCAATGGGGCGGGGTGGAGCCTCGTAGAGCGTGAGGAGGGCCTGGGGCTTGGGCTTTGGAACGCCGGGCGCTCGGCCTGCTTTCTCGCGCTCCTCATGGCAGGTGGCGCAGGGGCAAGCATCGCGGAGCCAGCGGAAGTTCCACTGGCTCGTATGCCCATCCTTCCAGTCGATCTCCATACCGGTGCCTTCGGTCTTTTTGACGCGGATCTTCGCTGGGGTGCGGGCTTCAAGGGGGAGCTGCAGATCTTCCCCCGGCGGGTTTTCTCCGCGGACGATGCGGATGCCTTCGTGACTCATGGGTGGTGTTGTCTCCAGAAGAAGTAGGCGGCGATAGCCAGGCCGGTGATGACGACAACGGTTCGGAGGACGTCGGCGTTCATCCGGCGGGCGTAGCGTGCGCCGACATAGCCTCCGGTTCCGGCGAAGAGCATGGAGATGAGGCAGTAGTGCCAGACGATGGCTCCGCTGACGATAAAGGTGAGGACGGCGCAGAGATTGGAGAGGCAGGCGGCGAGGACCTTGAGGGAGTTGAGCTCGTGCATCTCCTCGACGCCGAAGAGGGCGAGGGCGCTCATGATGAGGAAGCCGGCGCCCGCCCCGAAGTAGCCGATGTAGAAGGTAACGGGGAGGAGGACGAGGAAGAGTGGAAGGAGCGGTGGCGTGCGCTGGGCGTGGTGCTCGGCCTGTGCAGCGGAGGAGCGCTGCCGGAGCCAGCGGGAGATGGGCCCGCTGACGCCAAAGAGGAGCGAGGCGACGAGCAGGAGCCAGGGGACGAGGTTGAGGAAGGTGAGCTGGGGGGTGTGGAGGAGGATGACGGCTCCGCCGATGCCGCCGAGGATGCTGGTAGTGACGACGACGGGGAGAAGATCGCGGCGAAGATCGGATCGGAGGGCGGCGACGCTGGTGAGCTGTCCGGGCCAGAGGGCGACGGTGTTGGTGGCGTTGGCCTGGATGGGTAGGACGCCGATGGCGAGCATGGCGGGAAAGGAGAGGAAGGAGCCGCCGCCGGCCATGGCATTCATAATGCCCGCGATGAAGGAGGCGGTGACGAGCCAGGCATAACGCCAATGTGGGGCGAGGGTGTGAAGCATCCTCATCTGATTGTAGGCGGTTGAGCGCCCGCGAGTGGATGCTGGGGTCAGCCTGCCCCGAGCTGAAGCTCAATCATGATGGTCGTATCCACGGGTACGGGAGTGCCGTTGAGGAGAAAGGGCCGGTAGGTCCATTGCCGAACCGCCGTGAGAACGGGTTGACGGAGATCGGCCGCTCCGCTGATGACCGTTAAGCTCGACCACCTTGCCCTCTTTGCTGATGATGGCGTGCAGCACGACTGTTCCGGGCGAGTAATGCGCGTGGGCTTCAGACGGAATAACGGGATTGACATGCTTGAGCAGGAGGCCCGCCATGACCCCAGAGGATACATGGACGGGTGCCTTGGGCGTTTGGGCGTGGATGGCGGGCAGGAATGTGACGGCAAACTCCAGGATGACGGAGAGCGGGGGGCAAATAGAGGATCACGACGCATCGGAGCTCCTGAACTGCCGGACGGAGGCATGCGCGTGATTTGTAGGGTGGGTGCGGGCGAGTGGGGGTGGGCCGGGGAGTTGAGCTCTGGGGCGGAACTCGAAATACGGGGGTCTCTCCACTTCGCTTCGCTCCGGTCGAGATGACGGCGATGTGAGATATGGAGTGTCAGGGGAGTTCGGGGGTGGCTGCGATGAGTTTGCGGGTATAGGGCTCGCGGGGATGATCGCAGACTTCGAAGGCATCGCCGATCTCGACGAGGCGGCCGCGCTGCATGACGGCAACGCGATCGCAGAGGTAGCGGACGAGCGGCATGGAGTGGGAGATGAAGAGGTAGGTGAGGCCGTGTGTGTGCTGGAGGGTGCGGAGGAGATTGATGACCTGGGCGCCGACGGAGACGTCCAGTGCGCTGACGGGCTCATCGAGGACGAGGAACTCGGGTTTGAGTGCGAGGGCGCGGGCAATGTTGATGCGTTGACGCTGGCCGCCGGAGAACTCATGCGGATAGCGGGGGAGGGCGAAAGCATCCAAGCCGACCTCGTGCAGCAGGCCTTCGAGGCGAGAGGGAAGGCCCTCTGGCGGGCGTTCGCGGTGGATAGCGAAGGGTTCGGCGAGGATGTCGCGGATGCGCATGCGCGGGTTGAGGGCCGCGAAGGGATCCTGAAAGACGATCTGCATGCGGCGACGTATGCGGCGGAGGTCGCGGGGTTTGAGGGCGAGGAGGTCGATGGAATCGTAGGAGATTTGGCCGGCGGTGGGCTCGATGAGGCGGAGGAGCATGCGGGCGATGGTGGATTTTCCAGAGCCGGACTCGCCGACGAGGCCGAGGGTTTCGCCGCGGTGGATGGTGAGGGAGACGTCATCGACGACGCGGCTGGAGGCGTACTGCTTTGTCAGGCTTCTGGCAACGAGGAGAACGGGAGCAAGGGCAGCAGGAGGTGCTACGGCCGGGAGGGTGATGTGGATCGGCGGAGCCGGCATAGCCGGATGGTAGCACTCGATGTTGGGATGCTGAGCGGTTATGAACCAGCAGAACCGATCGAGCGTGCGGGGAGAAGACGCGAGAAGCCTGACGCTATTTTTGCAAGGGAAGACGTGTGTTTTGCAAGGGAAGGGCGTGTGCGATGTTTCGCGAACGCGGCCCGGACCGGAGATCGAGAAGAGCTTAGCATCGAGTGATGGGAACAACATTCTTGAGTGCGGCGTGGCGCAAGCTGATCATGGCGAACTACCCGGTGCCGGAAGAGTTGCTGCTGCCGTACCTACCTACGGGAACGGAGCTGGATCTGTACCAGGGGCAATGTTACGTGAGCCTGATCGGATTTCTTTTTGCGGATGTGCGGCTGAAGGGATGGCGCGTACCGTTCCACACGAACTTCGAAGAGGTGAATCTGCGCTTCTATGTACGCCACATGGATCCTGCGGGTGTGAGCCATCGCGGCGTGGTGTTTCTACAAGAGCTGGTGCCGCGACTTGCGGTGAGCTTGATTGCGAACACCCTTTACGGCGAGAGCTACGTGACGCGGGCGACGCGACACACGTGGACGGAAGAAGGCGACGAGTTTCGAGTTCGGTATGAGTGGAAGTGGGGCGGCCTTTGGCGCAAGGTGGAGGTGCTTGCGGCGGCGAAGGCTGAGCCAATTGCGCCGGGGAGCGTTGAGGAGTTCATTACGGAGCACTACTGGGGGTACACGCGGCGGAGCGCGGCGCGAACCTCAGGCTACGAGGTGGCGCATCCGCGGTGGGAGGTCTACCCGGTTCGGCAATTTGTAACCACCGTAGATTTTGCGGCGCAGTATGGGACGGAGTTCGCGGGATTGCAGGGGGTGGAGCCTGAGAGTGTGCTGCTAGCAGAGGGGTCGGCGATCGAGGTGCTTGGGGGTATGCAGCTGTGAATGCGTTCTGCCTGACGGGTCTGCCGACCGCTTTCTGTGGGCCCGTAGCGGGAGCAGATTGGTCCGCTTCGGCCCCGGAATGACAAGCCAGAGACATGGTCGTGGATGCGGGTTGGCTAGCTCAGCTTTGGGTGGAGGCGGTGGAAGCTGGTCTTTGACTGGTAGGCGCGGGCGAAGGCGGCCAAGCGGGCGTCGGAGTAGAGGGCGCCGAGGAAGGTAAGGGAGACCGGAGTGTCGGGGCCGCCTGTGTTGTCGACTGCGCCGTCGGTCTCGTTCGAAGAGCGCGGAGCGTCGGGCCCGCGAAGGCCATTCGGAACAATGACAGCGGGGTGTCCGGTCAGGTTCGTTGCGACGAGCTGGACGCCGCCAGATGGCGTGACCACGACGTCGACCTGTTTGAAGATAGCGTCCATGAGATCGATGGCAAGGGTGCGGGCTCGCATGGCCTGGATGTAGTCGGCCGCCGAGTAGAAGCGCGCGACGCGGAACTGATTGGGCCAGTCGTAGGGCTCCTGGCCGCTGAGAAGCCGGTCGCGGCCGCTGCGGGTGAGGTCGTCGAAGGCGGCGGCGGCTTCGGCCTCGAGGACGGGAACGATGGCGCCGAAGGGGAACTTGGGCATGTCGACGGGAAGGAGGTTGATGCCCATCGAGCGCAGGACGTCGAGTGAGGCGGAGGCAAACTTTGCGTCGTACTGGCGGCGGATGTAGTCGTCGCGCTGCTGCTGCTGCCGTTTTTTGAATTCTGCAAGGTCCTTTTCAGAGAGGGTTTCGGAGGGTGGCTTGAGCTCGTCGGGCGGACGGGCGTCGAAGGCAGACTTTATGTAACCGATACGGAGCTTTTTCCAATCGAACCCGGCATCCCAGTTGAAGGCAGCAGGCCTCACGGAGCGATCGTGGCCGTCCGGGCCGTGGATAATAGACAGGACGAGGGCGCAGTCTTCAACGGAGCGGGCGATGGGGCCGATCTTGTCCATGGTCCACGAGAGCGCCATGGCACCGGTGCGGGGGACGAAGCCGAAGGTGGGCCGAAGGCCGGTGGTGCCGCAGCGGGTGGAGGGGGAGGAGATGGAGCCGAGGGTCTCCGTGCCGAGGGCGAAGCCGACACAGCCGGCCGAGACGGCAGAGGCCGAGCCTGCGGAGGAGCCGCTTGAGCCCTGGCGTGGGTTCCAGGGGTTACGGGTGCGGGCTCCGTGCTGTTTATCTCCCCAAAGGTCTCCCTGAGCGAGCGCGCCCATGGTGAGCTTGGCGAGGAGAACGGCGCCGCCGGCGTCCAGGCGCTGAACGACCGTGGCATCGTAGTCAAAGGATTGGTGCTCGAAGCCAGCCGCGCCCCAGGTGGTCGGATAGCCTTTGACGGCGAGGAGATCTTTCGCGCCCCAGGGAATGCCGTGGAGCGGGCCGCGGTAGTGGCCGGCGGCGATCTCGGAGTCGGCCTGTGCGGCCTGTTTGAGAGCGCGGTCTTCGGTGAGAGTGATGAGGAAATGTAACCGTGCATCGTACATTTTCAAGCGGGCGAGATAGAGCTTGGTGAGTTCGGTGGAGGTGAGCTTGCGGGTACGAAGGAGTTCGGCGAGCTCGCGAACGGTGGCGAAGGCGATGGTTTCGGACCCAGAGGAGCCAGCCTGTGCGGGGCTGGCCTGCGGGAGTGCGCGGACAAGTGTCGAGATGTCTGGGGCGGGGCTGATGCGGTCGGGGTGGCGGACGTTGTCGAGCGTCATGCCAGCGGGCACGGGGTCGAAGATGAAGGCGGGGGCAGTGGCGTTTTCAAGCTTGAGCCCGCGGATGGTGACGACGTCCTCGCGCTGCGATTTGAGGCCTTCGAGCATAACCTGCTTCTGCTCAGCGGTTATTGTGAGGCCGGCGATGCTGGCCGCGGCGTCGATCATCTCCGGTGTGATCTTGGGGAGAGACGTCTGCTCAGGCTTGGAAGCGGCGGGACTTTGCGCGCTTGCCAAGCCAGACGATGCGAGGGCGAGAAGAGCGCCGGGAAGAAGCGAGTGGCCGAGACCGGCGGCGGAGCAGACGGCGAGCAGGTGACGCCGGCTGGCTGAGAAGCCTTCAGGTTGTTGGGTCATGCCGCATTATTGCATTGCGGATGAGGGCTGCAGGAAAGAGGCCCCGCATGTGCGAGACCTCTTCTGAACTGATGACGGGTTCGGCTAAATGTCGAGGTTCTTGACGTCGAGGGCGTTTTCTTCGATGAATTTGCGGCGGGATTCGACGTCTTCGCCCATGAGGGTGGTGAAGATCTCCTCGCAGCCGGCGATGTCCTCGAGCCTGACCTGGAGGAGGGTGCGGCGGGAGGGGTCCATGGTGGTCTCCCAGAGCTGGGGAGCGGTCATCTCGCCGAGGCCCTTGTAGCGCTGGACCTGGTACTCCTTACGGCCCTGTTCGATGACGTATTCGAAGACCTCGCGGGGGGTGCGCTTTTCGACGGGGTCCTGCGTGGCCTTGGAGGGGCGCTTGCCGGGCTTGGCCTCGTTCATTGTGCCGGGGGCGGAGGCAATCGTCTCGTTGACGCCTTCCTCCTGCTCGACTTCGTCCGCCTCGTCGAGTGCGGCCTGCGAGGTAGGCGCGGGCTGTTTGGCGGCGTACTCGATGTGGAAGGGGCCGACGAGCTGTTCGCGGATCTGGGCGTGTTTGGCGAGCATCTGGCGGGACTCAGGCGCGGTGGCGAGGGTCCAGTCGATGCGGCGGACCGCGCCCTGCGCGTCGGTGTAGGAGACGGAGTACATCTTGTGCTCTTCGTCGAACTCGACGTCCGAGACGTTTTTGAACTGCCAGGCGCGTTCGAGGTCTTTCAGCTTCGCGCGCATGAGCTTAAGTTTGTCGGTGGATTCGAAGTCGGCGCGGCGTGCGGGATCCTTGCCTTCGGAGGCGAAGATCTCGGCGAAGGCGCGGACTACCTCCTCATTGCGGACGCGCTTGACCACCTTGTCGAAGAAGCCGAGGTAGTCGTTGAGCTGCGACATGTACTTCGTGAGCTCTTTACCCTCGAGGCGGGCGCCACCCTCGGCGTAGCGGATGACCATGCCATCGGAGGCGCGCTTGACCATAACCGAGACGTATTCGCGGTCGTCCTTGATGTACTGCTCGAATTTGCCCTTCTTGATGCGATAGAGCGGGGGCTGGGCGATGTAGACGTGGCCGCGCTTGATGAGCTCGGTCATGTGGCGGAAGAAGAAGGTGAGCAGAAGCGTGCGGATGTGCGAGCCGTCGACGTCGGCGTCGGTCATGAGGATGAGCTTGCCGTAGCGAAGCTTGGTGGCGTCGAAGTCGTCCTTACCGATGCCGCAGCCGAGGGCTGTGATCATGGCGCGGATCTCTTCGTGACCGAGCATCTTGTCGTAGCGAGCCTTTTCGACGTTGAGGATCTTTCCCTTGAGCGGGAGGATGGCCTGGAATTTACGGTCGCGGCCCTGCTTGGCGGTGCCGCCGGCGGACTCACCCTCTACGAGGTAGAGCTCGCAGTTATCGGGGTTGCGCTCGGAGCAGTCCGCGAGCTTGCCGGGCAGGCCGCCGCCATCGAGGGCACCCTTGCGGCGGGTGAGGTCGCGGGCCTTGCGGGCGGCTTCTCGGGCGCGGGCAGCGTCGATGGCCTTGTTGATGATCTTCTTGGCGACCGAGGGGTTTTGCTCGAGAAAGGCGCCGAGGCGCTCGTTGACGAAGGCCTGGACGGTGCCGGCGATGTCGGAGTTGAGCTTGCCCTTGGTCTGGCCTTCGAACTGCGGCTGCGAGAGCTTGACCGAGACGACGGCGACGAGGCCTTCGCGCACGTCGTCGCCGGAGAGGTTCTCTTTCACGTCTTTGAAGAGGCCCATCTGCTGGCCGGCCCAGTTGATGGTGCGGGTGAGCGAGGTGCGGAAGCCGGAGAGGTGGGTACCGCCGTCGACGGTGTTGATGTTGTTGGCGAAGGAGAAGACGGTCTCGGAGTAGGCGTCGTTGTACTGGAGGGCGATCTCCATGGCAACGCCGTCGCGCTCGGCCTCCATGTAGATGGGCTTCTCATGAAGGACCTGCTTGCCCTTGTTGAGGAGTTTGATGAATTCGGCGATGCCGCCGGTGTACTTGAAGGTCTGGGTTTTAGAGTCGCCAGTCTTGGCGTCGGAGGAGCGCTCGTCGGTGAGGGTGATCTCGATGCCCTTGTTGAGGAAGGCGAGCTGACGGAGGCGATTGGCGAGGGTGTCGTAGTTGTACTCGTGGACGGAGAAAATGGAGGGGTCGGGGAGGAAGTGAACCTTGGTGCCCTTGCGTGTGGAGGCGCCCATCTTGCGGAGGGGGCTGATGGGGTCACCCTTGGAGTAGTCCATCTCCCAGGCGAAGCCGTCGCGCCAGATCTCAACGTCGAACTCGGAGGAGAGGGCGTTGACGCAGGATACGCCGACGCCGTGGAGGCCGCCCGAGACCTTGTAGTTGGAGGCGTCGAACTTGCCGCCGGCGTGGAGGATGGTGAGGACGACCTGGACGGCGGGCATGGTGACGCCGTTGATGACCTTGTCGTCGACCGGGATGCCGCGGCCGTCGTCGACGACGGTGATGGAGTTATCAACGTGGATGGTGACGTCGATGCGGGTGGCGTGGCCGGCGAGGGCCTCGTCGACCGAGTTATCGACGACCTCGTAGACGAGGTGGTGCAGGCCTTGCTCGCCCGTGGAGCCGATGTACATGGCGGGACGCTTCCGGACCGCTGCCAGACCTTCGAGGACGGTGATGTTCTCAGCGGAATAGCCGCCGCCGGGGGTGGCGGGTACGGCTGTGTTCGCGAGCTCGAGATCGGGTGTTGCGGTTTCCGGGGGGGTTGCAGTCGATGCCATTAGCGCTCCGTGGTTCCCGAGGTCGCGACCCGCCTTTCAAGCTGGAGATAAGTCTCTGAAAATAAACAGACTTAACGCGTGATTTCTTCGCACCTTAGGTTGCTTAACTATAGCACGCGGCAACACTGTTTCTGGGGTTATTCGGGTGGGTTCGGAGGCTCGACGGGAAGGCTCGGAGGGAGGCCGCGAAAGCGTGTTGAGAGGGGCGGGGTGGCCCCTCCCGACGGAGTATCACCTGACCTTGCAGGTGGGGGTATGGACCATGGGCTGGCCCGTTGCGGAGCGCTCTACCAGACCTTGCAGGTGGGGGTATGGACCATGGGCTGGCCCGTTGCGGAGCGCTCTACCAGACCTCGCAGGTGGGGGTGTGGACCATGGGCTGGCCCGTTGCGGAGCGCTCTACCAGACCTCGCAGGTGGGGGTGTGGACCATGGGCTGGCCTGTTGCGGAGCGCTCTACCAGACCTTGCAGGTGGGGATGTGGACCATGGGCTGGCCCGTTGCGGAGCGCTCTACCAGACCTTGCAGGTGGGGGGGTGGACCATCGGCTGACCGGCTTTGCAGGCAAAGGCCTTTTGGAACTCGGGCATGTTGGAGACGACGCCGTTGATGCGGGCGAAGCCGGGCGAATGGGGGTCGGTGATGGCGGTGACGCGGAGGTTCTCGGGCCGCTCATTCTCACACGCCCACTGGGCCATGCCGACAAAGAAGCGCTGATTGGGGGTGAAGCCGCCGATGTCGGTGAGGTGCTCGCCCGCGGTCTGCTTCCCCCATGCGATGTAGGCGATCAGCGTGCCGCCGAGGTCGGCGACGTCTTCGCCGCTGGTGAGTTTCGAGTTGATGTGGATGTCGTCGACGACGACGTAGGAGGCGTACTGGTCGCGGATGCAGTTGATGCGGTCTTCGAAGTTCTTCGCGTCGGCGGGCGTCCACCAGTCTTTGAGATTGCCCTTGGCGTCGAACTGGCGGCCCTCGTCGTCGAAGGCATGGGTGAGCTCGTGGCCAATGGTGGCGCCGGTGTTGCCGTAGTTGGGTGCGTCGTCGAGCTTGACGTCGTAGAGGGGTGGCTGGAGGACACCCGCGGGAAAGTTGATGTCGTTCATCTGCGGGTTGAAGTAGGCGTTGACGGTTGGCGGCGTCATGCCCCACTCGTTGAGGTCGACGGGCTTGCCGAGCTTGTGCCAGCGGCGGTCCTGCTCAAACATCTGGGCGCGAACGACGTTGCCGAAGAAGTCGTCGGGCTTGACGTTGAGGGAGGTGTAGTCGCGCCACTGGTCGGGATAGCCGATTTTGTTACGGATGGCGTGTAGCTTGCGCAGGGCTTCTTTTTTGGTATCGGGGCTCATCCAGCCGAGGTTCTCGATCTCGTGCTGCATGGCGGTCTCGATCTGCTCGGTCATGAGCCGGGTCTTGCCCTTCATGTCGGCGGAGAAGGTGCGGCGGACAAACTCCTGCCCGAGAGCTTCGCCGAGCGAGCGATCGACTTGACGTGTGCACTGCTTCCAGCGTGGAGGCAGGGCGGGGACGCCGCGAAGGGTTTTGGAGTAGAAGTCAAACTGAGCCTGCTCGAAGGGATGCGAGAGCGAGGGAGCGGCGGCGGTAGCGAGGTGGAAGCGGAGATAGGCCTTGAGGTCGGCGACGGGCTCGGTGGTGAGCTCGGCGTTGACGGCTTTGATGAACTCGGGCTGGGAGACGTTGAGGGTTTTGAGACCAGGGGCGCCCTCAGTGGTGAAGTAGCCGGGCCAGTCGATGGCGGGCGCGATGGAGGCGAGTTCGGCGACGGACATCCGGTGGTAGATCTTGTGTGGATCGCGCTGGTCGACGCGGGAGAGCTGGGATTTTGCGAGGGCGGTCTCGATGCGAAGGATGGCCCCGGCTTCGGATTTGGCCTGCGGCTCCCCTTCGCCGGTCATGCCAAGGAGCTGCGTTATGTAGGCCGCGTACTGTTCGCGGATCCTGACGCTTTTGTCGTCCGTCTTGAGGTAGTAATCGCGGTCGGGCAGGCCGAGGCCGCCGGCACCGGTTTCCACGATGATCAGGCTGGAATCGAGCGCATCCTGTCCGGTGCCGGTGCCGAAAAAGTAAGTGCCCGGGAGGGTGTGGTTGAGCGTGGCGAGATCCGCGAGGATGGCCGGGCGGTCCCCGAGGGCGTTGATGCGGGCGAGCGATGGTTTGAGTGGATCGAGGCCGTGGCGATCGATGGCAGCAGTATCCATGCACGCGGCGAAGTAGTCGCCGACCTTTTGCTGGACGGGCGTGCGGTCCGTGGCCTTGGCGTCTTCGGCGAGGATGCCCCAGAGGAACTGCTGGTTGTCGTTGGCGAGCTTGGCATAAACGCTCCAGCCGGCCTGATCGGCGGGGATGGGGTTGCGCTCTTGCCAGCCGCCGCAGGAGAACTTGTAGAAGTCGGTGCAGGGATCGACGGAGCGGTCGAGGCTGGCGGGATCGAGCGACGGGGAGTAGGGCATCGCCTGAAGAGGCTGGGCTGGCTGCTGGGCTGCTGCGGAGGGTGCAAGAGCGAGGGCGGCGCAGGCAGAGGCGACGGCCAACCGGAGGATCTTACGGACCATGAGTTCTCCTGTGGTGCCATCGTATATGGTCCCCTCGCGCGTCCGGTTCTATGTATCTCTGCGATGCCGCCTGTTGTCCTGGGCTGGAAGATGCTTGCGGCGTTGGGGCTGACGAGCTAGAGATCCTTCTCCGTTGAATTCGCTCAGGGCAGAGTGCTGAGAGTAAGTCTATTCGGCGGGGCGGGGGGCGAAGTAGCCTTTGCGGGTGCGGACGTGGTAGCGGGGGTCGGTGGCCTGGAGATAGATGGTGCGGAAGCTGCCGTCGGGCTTGAAGTCCGCGGGGCGGTACTGGAGAGAGTATTGGCTGCGAAGCTCTTCCTCGATGTTGTGGAAGCCGGTGGCGACGTCTTCGATCCTGGTGGGGTAGAAGGCCTGACCGCCGGTAGCATCGGAGATGATTCTGAGGGTCTCGTCGCCCTTGTCTTTGCTGGGGCTCACGTTGGTGGAGATGGTGTAGACGATGGTTTCGGCGCGCTGACACTCCTTGATGGCGTCGGCCTGGGTGGCGCGGGAGTAGTTGTCGTCGCCGTCGGAGACGAGGATGAGGGCCTTGCGGACGGCTTCATCGCCACGGAGGGTGAGCATCTGGTCGCGGCAGGTCTTGTAGAGGGCATCGTAGAGAGCAGTGCCGCCGCCGGGGCGGAGCTTGCGGATGCCCTGGTTGAGGAGATCGACGGAGTTGGTGTAGTCCTGGGCCATGTTGGTCTCGATGTCGAAGCCCTGGACAAAGGCGCGATCGTTGCGGTGCATGATCTGCAGGAAGAACTCGACGGCAGAGTCTTGTTCGAATTGGAAGCGCTGGCGGATGGAGGACGAGGTGTCGATCATGATGCCGACGCGGAGGGGAAGATTGGTCTGCTGGCGGAAGCCGATGACGGCGACGGGCGGGCGGCCATCGTCGAGGAGCCCGAAGTTCTCTCGCTTGAGCCCGGTGATGAAGCGGCCTTTTTTGTCCGTAACCGTGAAGATGAGATTGACCTCATTGGCCTGCACGCGGATGGTGGGGACGTCACTGGGTACGGGCGCCTGATCGGCGGGACGGGTCTGGAGGGCGGGGCTCTGTGACGAAGGGTTGGCGGGCTGCTGCTGCGTTGTCTGGGTTCTTGTCTGGGGTGTCGTCTGGGGTGTTGTTGTGCTTCCCTGCTGGGGCTGGGTCGTGACGGGAGGCTGGGATGTCGTCTGGGGCTGCGCGGAGGCGGGGGTTGACCCGGTCGCGTTGGGATCAGCCTGCCCGGGGGTGGGGGCGGGGGCGGTCTGAGACGGATGGCTCGCGGGAGGGAGGCTCCGGAGTTGCGGCGCAGGAGGGTTGTAGGGAGCAGCCGAGGGCCTGGTGGGATCGGGCGCTTGCGCGAGAGCTGAAGGTATGGCGGAGAACAGAAGAGCGGCGGCGAGCGGGGCTAAGGAGGAGAGAAGAAGCCGGGCGGCCCGGGGCTTGCGCGAGAGGACGATCACGCCCCTGATTCTATCGGAGCGGCTGCAGCATCTGCCTGGAGAGCCGAGAGGAAGCGGGTTAACTCCGGTGGTAGCTGGGATTCGGCGAGGAGCGGTTTGCCGGTTCGGGGGTGGGTGAGGGAGAGGCGAGCGGCGTGGAGGAAGTTGCGCGACAACGAGAGGGTCCGTGCGGAGGGATTGGCGGTGAGCCGGATCTGGTGGGGTGCGCCGTAGAGTGAGTCGCCGACGACGGGATGGCCGCCTGACTGGAGGTGGACGCGGATCTGGTGGGTGCGTCCGGTCTCGATGGAGACCTCGACGAGAGTGAATGGACCGTGCGGTGTGGAGAGGCGCTCGAGGACGTGGACGTGGGAGACGGCGGAGCGGACACCGGCTGAGCCGGCGGAGCGACGTGTGGTCATGCGGGTGCGGCGGACGATATCGCGACCGATGGGGAGGTTGATGGTGGTGTCGGTTCGGGCGATGTGGCCGTGAACAAGGGCGAGGTAGGTCTTGTCGACCTCCCGGGCGGAGAACATGTCGCCGAGTTTGCGGTGGGTGGTATCGTCCTTGGCGACGATGAGGAGGCCACTGGTCTGCTTGTCGAGGCGGTGGACGATACCGGGGCGAAGATCTCCGCCGACGTTTGAGAGGTGGTGATTGAAGTGGTGGAGGAGGGCGTTGACGAGGGTTCCGGAGGAGCGTGGGTCCGAACGTGGGTTCGGGCGGACATTGGCGGTTGAAGGAGCAGATTCCTCCACTTCGTCTTCGCTCCGGGGCGACTCCAATGGGGATGAGAGGTCGCTGAGATCGGCCTCGGGTTCGAGGGTGGGGGCGGCAGCACCGGCGTGGACCATCATGCCTGCGGGCTTGTTGACGATGGCGAGGAACTCGTCTTCGAAGACGATGTCGAGCGGGATGTCTTCGGGAGTGGCGTTGAGGGGAGCGGGGCGGGGGCTGCCGGTGATGACGATAGTCTCGCCGGGGATGAGCTTGTGCTTCGGCTTCCCAGCGGTTCCGTTGACGCGCACCTGGCCGCCATCGATGAGGAGCTGGACGCGGGAGCGGCTGATCTCCGGGATGACCTGAGCGAGGTACTGGTCGAGGCGGAGGCCCGCGGCCTCAGGTGGGGCGGTGATGGTGTGGGTAGCCGGGCCGGCCTCCGGCTGGTCGTAGATGTCGAGGTCGACGAGCGGAGGGATAGGAGCAACGACTGGCTCGACGCCGCGGCTGGCAACGTACTCGGCGCGGACGGAGCGGTGGCGGTGGCCCTTAGGGAGCATGTTCTTTGACGGCATTTAGCGGGCCTCTCCTGTGATCGCAGCAGGTTCCGCCCTGGGTGTGGGCTGGGGTGCTGCGTGCGATGCAGCCTGGGGTGTGTATGGGTATGGAGCGGCTGGCGGGTGTGCCGCGCGGGACATACGGGAGCGCACCGCGAGGTAGAGCAGGCAGGCACCGATGACCATTGCGAGGGCGAGGAGCTGGATGGGATCGAGGGGAAATGCTGGGGCATCTGGAGCGTAGGGGAAGGGCTGGCGGAGAAAGGAGAGCAGGAACTGGGCCGTGCCGACAAAGAAAAGCGCAAGGGCGGCGGTGTTGCCGGGGGTGTCCGAGCGCCGGAGGTAGCGAAAGAGGACTCCCGTAAAGAGGATGGCCGCGAGGGCGGCGAAGAGGCCGATGGGCTGCTGGAGGTCGGGGTCGGGGAGGATGCGAACGGCCCACGGAGCCCGGCTTGGGAGGCCTGGGTCGGAGCCTTCGGCGAGGTGGCCAAGAGCCAGGAAGGCCCAAAGAAGGGTTGCCGGGGCGGACCATGCATCAAGGACGGCGACGATGGGGAGACGGCGGAGCCTGAGATAAACGACGACTGCAACACCCGTGAGAAGGAGGCCGAGGCCGGTGAGAGAGGGGAGCGTGAGGATGAGGATGGGATAGGAGAGGAAGCTGTGGAGGTTGGTGACGACGAGGAGCAGACGCGAGAGGACAAAGGCGGCGATGACCGCGAAGAGGGTCGTGTTCCAGAGGGTATCGGGCTCAAGGTGCACAAGGGGGGCGCAGCGGAGGGCGAGCGAAAGGGCGGCCATGAGACCGACGGCCGCGAGCAGGCCAAAGGTGGGAAGGGTGATGTGTCCGAGGTGGAGAAGGGTGGGATGCACGCTTGCCTAGTTTAGCTGTGCAGTTTTTGTGGGAGCGTCATCTGCTGGAGATGTGAGACGGAGGACCTTCAGCATCGTTCAGGATGACAGCTTTTGGGCGGGGGAGCGGAAGGAAGGTAAAACAGAAACCGACCCGCTGGGCCGTGCGTCGAGGCGCTGGTGAACCCGTCTTAGACGGCGGGACCCCGCCGTGGCTCTTTAGGCATTCCGGACTGGCGGACATTGCACACCGAGCCATGTATACGAGCTAGGTCCCTGTTCAATGAATATTGGTTCAACCAGCGTGGGTCGCGCACCTGCTTTGCAGGCCGGTTTCTTAGGTTGGATGCTAACCGGGCGCCATCGGATTGGCAAGTCAAGGGCCTGCAACTATGGTCGCACTGTTTCTTTCATGTTGTCGGGCACAGCAATCTCGACGAAGGACTGCGCGAGGGTTTGGAGACGTTCGGCGACGTGATCTCCGGAGAGGGGCTTGCCATGGCCCACGGCAACGGTGATGGGGCTGAGGCCGGCGAGCTTTTGAACGGAGGCCTTGGCGTCGGACCAGTTGGAGGTGAAGTAGGCGGGTGGACCGTGGAGCTCGGGCTGCTGGGCGAGAGCGGCTTCAAAGAAGCTCTCGGGCTTGGTGGTGCAGAAGGCGTCGCCGACGAGGAGAGTGCGGTCGCTCTCGCGGAAGAAGGAGACATGACCCGGGGTGTGGCCGGGGGTGTGGAGGAGCTTCCATCCGGGAAGGTGGGCGAGGGAGAGCTCGGAGCCCTCAGCGGGGAGCTGCTGGAGGCGGTCGCCGAGGTCGATGGGGGCCTTCGGGTAGATCGGCGAGAGCAGAGACATGAGACCTCCACCCGCCTTCCAGTTGGGGCCCTCGTACTCCTTCTGCCCAGTGAGGTAGGGGAACTCCAGCGCATGGGCGAAGATCGGAACGTCCCAGGCCTCAGCGAGCTCCCTGGCGGTACCGACGTGATCGAAGTGACCATGGGTAAGGACGATGGCGTTGGGTGGACCGTTGAAGTTCGCCTCGGCCCAGGACTTGATCCGGGACGTGGAGTGGGGCACGGCGGCATCGATCAGAGTCCAGGTTCCGTCAGGGTGGATGACTCCGAACACGTTGACGAACAGGATGCGGAGGCCCTTGAGGCCAGGCGCGATGTTGTCGATGGGGACGACCTGGTCGTCGAGGATCTCTACTTTGTCCATGGAAATGCTCCTGCTGCTTGGGATGCCAGAGCAACAGAGGAGGTGACTCGGAGAGGAGAAGAACGGAGAGCTTGCCCGCGGCACTTCAGTAGTGACGCCCCGGTTCGGGGGTGGGGAGCCGCCGGCGCGGGTTCGCCTCGGCGTTGGCCTTTGCAATGAGCTGGCGGAGGCGAGCCTCAATGTCGTCATCACCGACACCGATCACTTCAGACTGAAGCGCGCCGTCGGCGTCGATGGTGAAGTAGTGCGGCAGGGAATCTACGCCGTAGATGTTGGAGAGCTTGTGGTCGGCGTCGAGGACCTGAGGCCAGGACATACGGTTGTCGGCGGTGAACTTCTGCCAGGCGTCGGGATCTTCATCCCAGGAGATGCTCAGGAGGGTGAAGGGCTCCCTGCCGAACTGCTGGGAGAGGCGCTGGAGCTTGGGGAGGAGCTGGCGGCAGGGGACGCACCAGGTAGCCCAGAAGTCGAGCAGGACGACCCGCCCGTGGAGGTCGGCGAGGGTGACGGTCTTGCCGTCGGCGGTGGTGACGGAGAAGGGTGGAGCCATGGCTACGCGGGCCAGGGTGAGGTTGGCTAAGTAATTCCGGGCGCGGGGGCGGTAGGGATCGTCGGGCGGCGCGATCTCCACGTAACGGGTGAATGCTTCGCGGGCCTCGTTGTCGTGATGGAGGGCTGCAAGGGCGCGGCCGTCGAGGTAAAGAGCGGTGCGGAGGGTCGAATCATGGGCGATGGCGGCCTTGAAGGCGATATCGGCTTCGTTGAGCTCGCGCGGTGTGGGCTGGTCGGAGTTGAGGTGAAAGACAGCGGAGCCGTGGAGAAGTTCGGCGTAGGCCTGATCTTGAGGGAAGTGGGCGAGGCGCTCGAACTCCCTGGCGGCGGAGATGGCCTGCTCCCACGCACCGGTGCGGAAGCTAAGGGTGGCGAGGCGCTCGAAGCACTCGGGGCAGGTTTTGCCGGAGAGGATGACGGCCCGCTGCCAGTGGGCAATCTGGGTGGGGGCGTCAGGCGCGGCACGGGCAGCGTTGATCTCCTGCTGGGTGGCGAGATCAGCGTGGAAGGCGGTAGGGGGAGTGGGCTGTTGTGAGACTGCGGGCAGGGTAAGCAGAGTGCACAAAAGAGTGACGAGGCGGGCGCAGGCGCGGGGAGGCGTCATGCGCTGGAGTCTAGCCTACTTTGCGGACGTCCTCGCGGGCTTGTTCTCGGGCTGGGGAGTCGGTGAGGACCTCGTCGAGCATATGGGCAAGGGAGCCGGCGCGGGAACGCAGGTTGCGCTGCGATTGCGACATGGAGCCGGCGAGTTGCTCGTAACGCTGGCGCAAGGACTCGAGCTCGTCGGCGATATTGAGAGCGGCGAGGACTGCGACGCGGAGTGAATCCACCGTTCCACCACCTGCGGAGACGGCACGCATCTTCCCGTCAACAATTTGAGCGAGGCGCTCGATATAGGCGGGGTCGGTGCCGCGAAGGTTGTAGACCTGGTCGTAGATCTCGACTGGAACGGCTGCAGATGACCGTGGAGGTTCTGGGCGTGGGAGCTGCGACTGCGCAGAGAGATCGGCAAAGGGGTTGCCACTGTTGTTGGCCATCAAAACTCCTTCCGGTTGGGCGTTGCGGATTTAGAGAAGCTCATCCATCTGCTGCAGCATTCTTTCAACACGTTGACGTACCTCTGAGCGTTCCTGCTCGAGAGCGGAGAGCTGGGCCTGACTGGCGGCCCTGTGCTGGTCCAACAGGGCCGCATGGGCATCGAGCTCTGCGGCATGATCGGCTCTCGCCTGATCAAGTTCGGCCGCTCCCTGCGCGATTTGCTGTTGCAGCCGGGTGACCTCGGCCTCCGCGGCGGCCCGAGCTTCACGCTCGCGTTTGACGATCTCGACGGCGCGGAGAACCTTTTGTTCGAGCGCCTGGAATTCGTCTGCGCTGATGGGGGCGGATGTGCTCATGCTCCCTCCTCCCCGAAGTATAGATGGGTTACCCGTGGATTAACAGGGCGGAACAGCAAGGGGAATCAGCCTGGTTGCGCTTCGGAACCTCGCCAGCGGGGGTCAGGCGCGATGGGTTCCGCCGAGTCCGGTAAGAGCATCGATGATGCGGGTAGAGAACGTGGTGAGTTCGATCTCCGTGAGCGTGCGGGTGGCGGACTGGAAGACGGTACGGAGGAGGATGGAGTGCTGTCCTGCGGGTACTGCCCTGCCCTTTGGATCGCGAAAGATCTCGACGGGAGCGAGGCTCTGGAGTTCGGGGATGGAGAGAGCGTGGATGGCGGAGGCGATGGTGTGCCAGTGAGTGGAGTCGGGGAAGAGGAAGGAGAAGTCGCGCTCGACGGCCTGGAAACGGGAGAGTTCGTGGGCTGTGACCTTGCGGAGCGGGTGGGCGTAGAGGACGGCGAGGTCAATCTCAGCGAGGAAGACAGGCTGCCGGAGCTTGCGGCGGGCTGATTCGGTTAGAGAGAGCTCGCCGAAGTGGGCGAGGGGCTTGGTGCCGAGAAGGGCGGAGGCTGAGCGGCCGGGCTGGAGCCAGGCGGGGATACCGGCGGGGGTGAAGGTAAGGGCTTCTACGCCGCCAGGAAGGGTGAAGAGCGAAGCGAGGGACTCGATGGCGCCCTTGAGCTCAAAGATGGGGGCGTCCACGGCGGAGAAGAGAGGCGTGGCCTGAGGGGTGGCGGTGGTGAGTCCGAGGGCAAGCGAGGGAATCTCGGTGACGTCTTCGATCTCCATGTCGAGACTGCCGGCGGTGTTGAAGATGTGGCCCGCCTCGAAGAGGCGCGCGGTGGAAACGTCGCGGTTGAGGTTGTTGGCCAGCATCGAGAGCATGCCGGGGAGGAGCGATGGGCGGAGATTGGAAGCCTCCTCGGAGAGCGGGTTCTCCAGCCTGACGTGGCGGACGGTGCTGATGCTTCCCTGTTCTCCCCCAGAGGGGACATGTGAGGCGGGGGCGAAGAGGTCGCTATCGGGCGCGCTCGCGAAGGTGCTGGAGATGGTCTCGGAGAAGCCGAGCGCCAGGAGGCGGGTGCGGATGGCGTGCTCGGGCCCGCGGTCGGCGTGGACGATGACGGGGCGAGGTGGGGGGAGGGTATTGGCAAAGCGGTTGTAGCCGTAGACGCGGGCGATCTCTTCGATAAGGTCGATGGGGCGTTCGAGATCAAGGCGCCAGGAGGGGAGGGTGACCGAGAAGGAGTCGTCGGGACGGGCATGAAGGATGGCGCCTGTTGGGGAGGTAGGATGGCCGGCCTGAAGGGTGCAGCCGAGCGCGGAAAGATATCGGTGGATGAGATCGGAGGTGAGGGCGGAGCGGGCGGGGATATCGTCAAGGGTGGCGCCGAGGTGACGCTGGACCTCGTTCACGGACAGGGCAATGGGCCGACGTTTGGCGGTGCGCTGCTCTGTTGCGGGGTCGATCAGGTCAATGAGGCCGCCATCGGCGGCTCCGCCACTTCGGAGGATGAGCTGACAGACGAGGTGGTTGGCCATGGGGGCGGCGTTGAAGTCGGCGCCCCGCTCGAAGCGATGGGAGGCGTCGGTGTGGAGGAGGTGGCGGCGGGAGGAGCGGCGGATGGTGGCGGGATCGAACCAGGCGGACTCAACGAGGATGTTCTTCGTGTCTGGTGTGATCATCGAATCCCAGCCGCCCATCACGCCGGCCAGCGACAGGGCTTTGCTTTGGTCGGCGATGACGAGGTCGTCGGGCTCGAGGGTGCGGTCAGTGCCGTCGAGCAGACGGAGCCTTTCGCCTTTGTGGGCGAGGCGAACGACAACGCCGCCTACGATTTTGTCGAGGTCGAAGGCGTGGGTCGGGTGCCCCATGCCGAGGAGAGTGAAGTTGGAGGCGTCGACAGCGTTTGAGATCTGCCTTTGGCCGAGGAGGTCGAAGAAGCTTGCGATCTCCTCGGTAGAGGAACCGATGGTAACGCCCCGTAAAACGCGCGCAGTAAAACGGCCGCAGAGTTCGGGAGCCTCGATGTGGACTGGAAAGGGCGTTTCCCTGGACTCCTGTGATGGCCCAGAAGCAGGTTTCTCCACTTCGGCTGCGCTGCGCTGCGCCTCCGGTCGGGACGACAGATCTGAGGTGGACTGTAGGGGGGTGAGAGGGAGGTCGTAGATGGCGGCAGCTTCGCGCGCAATGCCGTAATGGTTCATGGCGTCGACACGGTTGGTGGTGATGTCCATCTCGAAGAGGTGCCCGTTGGCGTCCCCTGCGCCGTTCCCTCCGAGATCGTGGACACCTTCGACGGCGATGCCGCGGAGTGTGAGGTCATCGGCGAGTTCGCGGTCGCTGACAGGCAGGGTGGGCAGGTAGGAACGGAGCCAGGCGGTCAGAATTTTCATGGGTGGACCTCCTCAGTCTATCGAACGCTGCTGGCGGCCTAGGAGATCACGCACGTCTCTGGTGTGGGCTGGTTAGAGGCTCAGAGTCAAAGAAAGTTCCATAGGGGTGAAAAGAAATTCAACTTCCGGGCAACCTCTTTCGAGGTTTTCATAGCGGGTTGGTGTGCAGAGGTTGCGTCGCTATGGCGAAACATTGAGTTTCGGGGCTTTGCTGCCGTTTCCAACCATTGCATCGTTTTGGCACAGCAACTGCAACGGTCTGTGTATCCAACGACTTGGAGAGGGTGTTTGCCCGATCCGCCACTGTGTCACTGAAAGCTGCCCCCTCGAGGAGACGAGAATGTATCTACTATTTGCCCCGGCCAGCGTTGCTCTACTTTTCATCGGCTTCATTCACCTGCGCGAGCAGTTTGGATCGCTCCAGTAATCCCCGGGCTCCGCATAAAAGGTTCGCGGCGGTGCGGTCGATCGCACTATGTGAACTGGTTATCAGGCCTTCCTCTTCCATGTGAGAGCTCCCTTCGAGCGCAGATCCAAACTGCGTAAAGCGGGAGCTCTTTTTGCTCGCGCCAGGGGCGCTCTTGCTACATGGGAGCAAGCAAGGCGAAGAAGGAGGTATAGGCGGTGTGCCTCGTCGTAGTCGGAGACGATTCCGAGCAGGGGACGACCTATAGCCACAGGCATGAGGCTGGAGGTATAGCTAGGGCAGTAGATGTCGAATACTGTGGGAACCTGGACCGGTGCGGGCTTGGTGGACCATAGGCCCGGGGCCGTCGCGGTGGGCGGGGCTGAGAGGCAAGGGTACTGCCGGAGGTGCGTGCCAGTGGCGGCGTGGGAGCGGAAACAGGAGCGTTGGGGCGAGCAGAAGAGCGGTGAGATTGACGGCGGGGGTAGAAGAGCGAGTTCTGCGAGATAGAGACCTCCTCCCTGTGATCTTTGATTGCTCCCACTGGAAGACTCGTTTGAGAAGGGTTCGGAACAGGAGTACGAAGGCAAAGGTGCGGATCTCCGGCCAGCTTTGGAGAGCGATGGTTTTCAGCAGGGTACCTGCGACGCTGAAGCTAAGGGCCGCGAGAACACCACGCGCGATGATCAGACGAGCCTCATCGCTGCCACGCGCGGTGAGGATGCGGGAGATAGCGATGGCGACGTGGAGAGCGATGATGATTGCGGCGAGCAGCTCGATGACTGTCCCGCCAAAGGCAATGTAGGCGGTTTCAGCGACTGGCATCGGCAGCATCCAGAACGCTTGCGGCGGGCCCGAGGGTTGTCTGCTCCGCGGCCTTCTGTTGCGGTTTGGACTCCTGCTCGATCTCTCGCTCGAGGAAGTAGTTGAGCGCGGTTCGGAGTGTAGCGATGGCGGCGAGCTTTTCGATATCGCTCCAGCTCGGGGTTACGGCGGTATTGAGGATGTCGGCAGCGAGTTCGAATTCGAGCGCGACGGCCAGCCAGCGGGCAAAGGTAAGACGCACCTCGATCTTCTGCTCCGGCGGGGCGCTGCGTCGAAAGAACAGGACGATCGACTTGATCGTGGCTTCGATGGCGGCGATGCCGATGACGAGGGCGGCAGCGAACTCAACGCCACGGGCGAGGTATTCGATGACGGCTTTGGAGACGGAGAGAAGCGTGGATCCCATACATCAGCTTCGATGCGGAAATGTGAGGTGCGCTGACGCCCACCTTGGTCAGGCGAACTGCTGGAGGAAGCGCATATCGCCGGAGTAGAAGTGGCCGATGTCGGAGACGCCGTGGAGGATCATGGCGATGCGTTCGACGCCCATGCCGAAGGCGAAGCCACTGATACGGGCGGGGTCGTAAGGGGTGGGGTCCAGGCCAAGGCGGGTGCGTTCGGCGGTGACGGCGGCGAAGACGGCGGGGTCCACCATGCCGCAGCCGAGGAGTTCGATCCAACCGGAGTGCTTGCACTTGCGGCAGCCGCGGCCGCCGCAGAAGATGCAGGAGATCTGGACGTCGGCCGAGGGCTCGGTGAAGGGGAAGAAGGAGGGGAAGAAGCGGGTTTTGACGTCGTGGCCGAAGAGGGCCTTCATCGCGTGATCGAGGGTGCCCTTGAGATCGGAGAAGGTGATATTCGAGTCGACGGCGAGGCCTTCGACCTGGTGGAAGATGGGCGAGTGGGTGGCGTCGGCGGCGTCGTTGCGGTGAACTTTGCCGGGAATCACGATGCGGATGGGCGGGGCGTGCTCGACCATGGTGCGGATCTGGACGGGGGAGGTATGGGTGCGCATGAGAAGGCGGTCGCGCGAGGGCTTCGCCCCCTGGTGGGCGATGAGGAGGGTGTCCTGGGTGTCGCGGGCGGGGTGGTTAGGGGGGAAGTTGAGGGCTTCAAAGTTGAAGAAGTCGGTCTCAACCTGCGGACCGAGGTTGACGGAGTAGCCGAGATGCTCAAAGACGCGGGCGACGGCGTGCATAGTTTCAATGAGGGGGTGGGGGATGCCGGGGGCACGGACGGCGCCGGGGAGGGTGATGTCGATACCGTTTTCCGCTATTAGCTCCCGAAGGATCCCCTCCATAGAGGCCATAGCATTCTTATGGAGACGGTTAGCGAGTTGTTGCTGCGTAGCCGACTCCAGCGCCTTCTCTATTTGCCCCTTGAGCTGGTTGAAGCGGACGCCGAGGAGCTTGCGAGCATCCCCGGGGGCGGACTTGAGCCAGGCCTCGCTGATGAGCTTGAGACGACCCCCCTTGCGGCCCAGCCATTGGAGGCGGAAGCTCTCCTGAGCTTCAGGAGTGGTGAGGGCGGCGGCTTCGGTGCGGACCTCTTCTGCGAGGGTGTGGAAGGCGGCATCGAGGGCGGGCTCGTCGTGGGTGGCGAGTTGGGGGATGGAGTCGTTCATTGCAGGATGTCCGGTCGGGGTGCGGGAGCGGTGTACCCCACCCCAGGTAAAAGTACGCAAAGTCTTCTATCGATGCAGCTTACCTTTGGACCAAGACGATCAAGCTATTCCCTATGCAGATTTAGCCAAGCGCTGCTCTGCCCTGGCCGGGTCCAGTATGGTGAGAGGTCTTCTACTTCCATTGTAAAAGAGTGAGCGTTGTGATTACGCCAACTGAAGTTCTTGCCTGCGCACTCGCTTTGCGTTTACTGTCTGGGCTTGGCCGTGTCCTTGCGGAGCAGGTGGAGATCTGGCCTGCCTGCGGCCCGGTTGACGGCCTAAAAGCCTGCGGGAGCAGGTGATGGGCGCGTCTAAATTCCTGACAGGTGCGCTTAGATTCCTGACCGAGGAGGCATCAGCTCGTGACGCAATCGATTCGGGTGATGTGCTTCTTGATGCTGTCTGCGGCGGGCTTGGGACAGGCACCGGTAACAGCAGCTTCCACCACCGGTCAAGAGGTGGGGCAGACGGAGCAGCCGGTGACCACGTTGAAGGTGGCTACGCGTGTGGTAGCGATTTCGGCGGTGGTGAAGAGCAAGGATGGCGAGATCACGGGCGGCCTGACAAAGGATGACTTCGTGCTGAAGGAGGACGGCACCGAAGAGCCGATCCGTTATTTTTAGCAGGGCTCGGAGCTGCCTCTGACCTTTGCCCTGCTGGTCGACACGAGCGGGAGCCAGCGCACTTTTATCGGGGATGAATCGCTGGCGAGTGACGTGTTTTTCGAGACCATGCTGGGGCGAAAGGAGGACCGGGCGATGCTGGTTCAGTTCGACACAAACGTGCTGCAACTGAGCAGCATGACGAACTCCGCAGATGCCCTGCACCTGGCGTTACTGCGCCTGAGTTCGCGTGCCGCAACGGCGGGAGGAACGCTTCTGAACGATGCCGTCTACAGTGTTGCCAAGAACGCCCTGGCGAAGCAGACGGGGCGAAAGGCGATTGTGATTCTCAGTGATGGTGGCGACAACGGAAGTCGAAGGTCGCTGGCCGAAGCTATCGAGCAGGCACAGCGTGCGGACGTCCAGATCTACTCCGTCCTGTACAGCATGTGGGATCGCGGCGCCGGCCCCATGATGGGGCAATCGGCGACGGCAGATCCGGGACGGGGGATCTTGAAACTACTTTCGGAGAGTACGGGCGGGCAGGTCTTCACGGTTTCGCGCAACGCAAGCCTGCGGGAGATCTTTGCGCAGATCAGCCAGGACCTCCGGCTGCAGTATGAACTTGGATACACACCGCCTGCGGACCTCGAGCCGAACAGTTATCACAAGCTGGAGCTGAAGGCGAAGAACAAGCGGCTGTCGGTGCAGGCGCGAAAGGGATTCTTCGTACACCCGTAGCGGGATGGGGGGCGCTGACGGCTCCGAATGCCGGGCTAAGGGCTAGCGGCTAGGGGCTGAGAGGTAAGGGCTAGAGGCTAGAGGGCGGAGAGGACGACGGCGACGACGACGGCACCGAGGGCGAGGGAGCGCTTGTCGGTGATGGCATAGACGACGGGGTCTTCGTCGAGCTGGCCGCGGCTGGCGAGTAGCCAGAGGCGGCTGAGCCAGAGGAGGAGGACGGGGACGAGAAGCCAGAGGCGATTGACGTGGCGGTAGAGCTCGGTCGCGTTGGAGAGGTTGGAGATATAGAGCGTAAAGACGACCACGGAGGCGTAGGCAGAGGACGAGCCGAAGGAGCGTAGCTGCTCGATGTCGTCGATGTGGTAACCGCGGCCCTGGGTGGTGACGCCACCGCGTGCGCGCAGATTTTCGAGTTCCGCGAAGCGCTTGACGAAGGCGAGCGAGAGAAAGAAGAAGATGGAGAACCCGGCCAACCAGGTGGAGACAGCGACCCCTGTGGCGGCGGAGCCGGCCAGGATACGGATGGTATAGAGACCGGAGAGAACGATGACGTCGATGAGGATGGCACGCTTGAAGCGAAGCGAGTAGGCGAGGGTGGTGGCGGTGTAGAAGGCGAGCCACTCCACAAACTCGTAGGGGTGTGCGAGCGAGAGTGCGGGAGAGATGGCATGGACAACGTGAGGGACGGTAAAGGCGAGGGCGAGGGCGGCGAGGAAAAAGAGGGCGACGACAAGGACACCGTCGATGGCGGACAGATCTCCTGAGGCGAACGGGCGGCGGCGTTTACGGGGGTGGTGGCGATCGGCCTCGATGTCGAGGAGATCGTTAATAATGTAGGTGGCAGAGGCGCAGAGGCCAAAGGAGAGAAAGGCGACGGTGGCTCCGGCGAGGAGGCCAAGGGAGCGGCTGTGTGCAAGCAGGAGAGGAAGGAAGAGGAGAACGTTTTTGGCCCACTGGTGGAGACGGATCGCCCTGAGCCAGGCTTTGAGGGTTGGCGTGGTCTCGGTGAAGGTGCGGAACAGGGCGACGTTTGCGGAACGAAGGCCGGAGCTGAGGGAGCGAGTGGGGTTGGCGACCATGGGCTGAACGCAGGCGCAGAGCAGGGGGAGATCCGGGCGGGCGTTGCCGATGTAGCAGAATTTGTCGCCAAAGCGCTGATGAAAGGAGGCCAACTTGGCCGATCCGGCGAGGTTGGTCGCACCATCGGACGCGAGGACGCCCGCGAACAGGCCGAGGTGGTCGGCGACGCGCTGGGCAAGGGCGAAGTCTGCTGCCGTGGCGAGATAGATGAGCCGGCCCGAGGCGTGCTGCTGCTCAAGAAATTGGAGGAGCTCGCGATTGTAGGGAAGGTGAACGACGTCCAACTGGACCGAAGAGGTGATGTGGCGCTTGAGAGCGGCCTTACCCTCTGAAAGCCAGCGTGGGAGGTGAATAAGGGACGAGGGACGCTGACGAGCGAGAGCAAGGGTGGAGTCGACAAGGGTATCGGACTTTACCAGGGTTCCGTCGAGATCGACGCAGAGCGGAACCGATGGGTCGATCCCTAAGTCCAATTGCTCCGGTGCGGATGGCAGGGTGCTGGGCAAAGCTGTTCCTTTCATTGATGGCACGCCGGCTAGATCCACGGGCTTTCTGGCTTTGAAGCTGAACACGACGGAAGTCGGGAACTATGTACCTCGGTTCGATGCTCCATGAAACCTTACCTATCGCCCCATCGTCAGTATTATCTATATTGATCTCCTTTCCGAGGAGCAAGCAGTTGTTTGCGTTAAAGAAGGGTGAACCCAAGGGATGTCTTCCGCGACTACCAGACAAGAGGAGCTGAGCGGCCAGGAGCAGAACGCTGCTTTACCTGCTCCGGAACCTCACAAGTCCTTGCCTGCCCCTAAGAAGCCGGCAAATGCGAGTGCTCGGAAGTGGATCGTCCTGCTGGTGATCTGCTTGGCGATTGCGGCGGTCGTTTGGGTCATTCACCGCAACCGGGAGAAGCAGACATCGCAGAGTCAAAAGATGGAGGCCGCGGCAAATCGGCCGATCCCGGTACAGACGCAGCCGGTCCAGCAGCGGACGATGCCGATCTACCTGATGGCGCTTGGAACCGTGACGGCCTACAACACGGTGACGATCAAGCCGCGTGTCGACGGGCAGCTGCTTCAGGTCAACTTTCGTGAAGGACAGGCCGTGAGGAAGGGCCAGCTTCTGCTCGAGATCGATCCGAAGCCATACCAGGCGGCGCTGGCCCAGGCTGAAGGACAGCTGGCGAAGGATCAGGCCAATGCCGGGAACGCGAACGCGGAGGCTGCACGGTATACGGCCTTATATCAGGCAGGTGTGGTCTCGAAAGAGAGTCAACAGACGCAGCTTTCGAACGCGGGGCAGGCTACGGGGTCGATCCAGGCGGACCAGGCCGCGATCCAGGCAGCCCGGGTGAACCTGGCTTACACGCGGATCGCGTCGCCGATCGATGGGGTGGTTGGGCTTCGGCAGGTGGATGTTGGGAATATTGTGCATGCTTCCGATGCGAACGGGCTTGTGGTGGTGACGCAGATCCATCCGATTGCCGTGATCTTCACGCTTCCAGAGGATCAGCTGCCGCAGGTGCGTGAGCGGACGCGAACCGGGCAGAAGCTTCCCGTTGAAGCCTATGACCGGTCGGAGACTAACCATCTGGCGAGCGGCACGCTGCTGACGATCGACAACCAGATCGATACAACGACAGGCACCGACAAGGTGAAGGCGGTCTTCGACAACAAGGATGCGGCACTCTTTCCGAATCAGTTCGTGAACATACGGCTGATTCTGCAGCAGCGGCAGAATGCGATTGTGGTTCCCGCAGTTGCAATCCAGACGGGAACGCAGGGCAGCTTTGTATACCTAGTGAAGCAGGGCGAGCCCCCGCCGGACAAGCAGCCCACTCAGCCGGGAACGGACATCTCGGTGAAGGGTGCCGGAGCTCACCGGAGTGGGGCTGCTGGTGCAGGATCCGATGGCCAAGCCAAGGGACCGAGCTACTACGTGGAGGCGGTGCCGGTGAAGGTCGACCTGACGGAGGGTTCAAACGTGATCCTCGCAGGCGGGGTTAACGCAGGCGACCAGATTGTGGTGGACGGACAGGAGAAGCTGAAAGAGGGGGCACGGGTTTTGCCGAGGGCCGGGACGCCGAGATCATCGTCAAGGCAGGTTGGCGCGACGACCGACAGCTCAACCGCAAGCAGCACGACGCAGACTGATGCATCGCAGCGCGGGCAGCGTAAGGGATCATCACAGGGCCAAGGAAGGCAGCGACCATGAGTCCGTCACGGCCATTTATTCTTCGGCCGGTGGCCACCTCGCTCCTGATGGTGGCCATTTTGCTTGCCGGTTTTGTTGCGTACCAACAGCTGCCTGTCTCGGCCCTGCCCGAGGTGGACTACCCGACGATCCAGGTGATGACGTTCTACCCTGGCGCGAGCCCCGAGGTGATGGCAAGCTCGGTGACGGCACCGCTTGAGCGGCAGTTTGGCCAGATCCCTGGGCTGAGCCAGATGACATCAACGAGCTCGGGTGGCGGCAGCGTGATTACGCTGCAGTTCTCGCTGGCGGAGTCGATCGACGTGGCGCAGCAGGACGTGCAGGCGGCGATCAACGCGGCGGGTAGTTATCTGCCGAAGGACCTTCCGAACCCGCCGGTGTACAGCAAGGTCAACCCGGCAGACGCGCCCATCCTGACGCTGGCGATGACGAGCGACACACTGGAGCTCTCGAAGGTGGAGGACCTGGCGGATACGCTGCTGGCGCAGAAGATTTCGCAGCTTTCCGGCGTGGGCCTGGTCTCGATCGCGGGTGGGCAGAAGCCTGCGGTGCGAGTGCAGGCGAACCCTACGGCCATGGCGAACTATGGCCTGAGCCTGGAGGACATGCGGACGGCCCTGGGGACGGCCAACGTCGACCAGGCGAAGGGCAACCTGAATGGAAGCCGGCAGTCCTTCACGATCGGGGCGAACGACCAGTTGCTGTCGAGCGACGACTACGACAAGGTGATCATCGCGTACCGAAACGGGTCGCCGGTGCGCCTGATCGATGTGGCGGATGCGATCGACAGCTCCGAGAATCTGTTCCAGGCGGCCTGGATGGGCACCTCGGCGCAGGCCGCGACAAAGGATCAGCCGGCGCGCGACGCCCTGCTAAAGCCGGCGGTGATTGTCAACATCCAGCGTCAGCCGGGCGCCAACATCATCGGTGTCGTGAACGAGGTGCAGAAGCTGATGCCGCAGCTGCGCGCCTCACTGCCGGCGAGTGTGACGCTGCAGGTGCTGACGGATCGAACGAACACGATCCGGGCCAGCGTGAAGGACGTGCAGTTCGAGCTGATGCTGACCATCGGGCTGGTCGTGATGGTGATCTTCCTGTTCCTGCGATCCATTGCGGCGACGATCATCCCGGCTGTGGCGGTGCCGCTTTCGATTGTGGGCACCTTTGGCGTGATGTACCTGCTGGGCTACAGCCTGAACAACCTCAGCTTGATGGCTTTGACTATTTCGACCGGCTTTGTTGTGGATGATGCGATCGTGATGATCGAAAACATCAGCCGGTATCTCGAGATGGGGGATGATCCACTGACGGCCGCGCTGAAGGGCTCGGAGCAGATCGGCTTTACGATTCTGTCGTTGACGGTTTCGCTGATCGCGGTGCTGATCCCGCTGCTGTTTATGGGCGATATCGTCGGGCGGCTGTTCCGGGAGTTTGCGGTGACCTTGGCGGTGACGATTCTTGTCTCTGCGGTGGTGTCTTTGACCTTGACGCCGATGATGTCGGCGAAGCTGCTGAAGCACACACCGGACGACCAGCAGACGAAATTTTACAAGAAGAGTGAAGAGTTCTTCGAATACGTGATCTCGAAGTATGCGGTGGGTGTGCGGTTTGTATTGCGTCACCAGACGATCACGCTGCTGGTGACCGCCGCGACCTTTGTGCTGACGCTGTTTCTTTACATTATTGTGCCGAAGGGCTTCTTCCCGGTGCAGGACACGGGCGTGCTGCTGGGCATTACGGAGGCACCACAGACGATCAGCTTTGAGGCCATGGGGGCGCGTCAGCAGGAGCTGGCCCGGATTATTCTGCAGGATCCGGACGTGGAGAGTGTGTCGTCGTTCATCGGGATCGACGGCACGAATACGACGATGAACAGCGGCCGCATTCAGATCAACCTGAAGGACCGCGAGTCGCGGTCAACAACCGCTTCGCAGGTCATCCAACGCCTCCAGCCACAGGTCGCGCAGGTGAACGGGATCCAGTGCTTCCTGCAGGCATCGCAGGATCTGACGGTCGAGGATCGCGTGAGCCGAACACAGTACCAATACACGCTCGAGGATGCGAACACGGATGAGCTTGCGACCTGGACGAATGCGTTTGTGGACAAGCTGAAGACGATTCCGATTCTGACGGATGTGGCCAGCGATCAGCAGCTCGAAGGGATGGAAGCGCATCTCGTGATCGATCGCGATACAGCGAGCCGGCTGGGGATCACGCCGCAGAACATTGATGACACGCTGGACGATGCGTTCGGCCAACGACAGGTTTCCACAATCTTCACGCAGTTGAATCAGTACCACGTGGTGCTGGAGGTCGCTCCGAGGTTCCAGCGCAATCCGCAGTCACTCGACAATATCTACGTCAAGAGCTCGAACGGAACGCAGGTGCCGATCTCAACTTTTACGCACTTCGAGCCGCGGGCGGCATCGTTGGCGATCAACCACCAGGGGCAGTTCCCTGCCGTGACCATCTCGTTCAATCTGGCGGCAGGTAAGTCGATCGGCGATGCGGTAAATGCCGTGAACAAGGCCAAGGCGGATCTGAACATGCCGACGAGTGTGAACGCACAGTTCCAGGGCTCGGCTGCTGCGTTTGAGGCCTCGCTAACCAATGAGCCGCTCCTGATCCTGGCCGCGCTGATTGTGGTTTATATCGTGCTGGGAGTGCTGTACGAGAGCTATATCCATCCGATTACGATCCTGTCGACACTGCCGTCGGCGGGTGTGGGCGCGATCCTCGCGCTGCTGCTGTTCCACATCGACCTGAGCGTGATCGCGCTGATCGGCATTATTCTGCTGATCGGCATCGTGAAAAAGAACGCCATCATGATGATCGACTTTGCGCTGGAGGCAGAGCGCGAGCAGCAGATGGAGCCTGAGGAGGCGATTTATCAGGCATGTCTTCTGCGCTTTCGACCGATCATGATGACGACAATGGCTGCGCTTCTGGGCGGAGTTCCGCTGGCTTTAGGCACGGGAACGGGAAGTGAGCTGAGGAGGCCGCTCGGTATCGCAATCGTTGGCGGCCTGATTGTTTCGCAGGTGCTGACGCTGTTCACGACTCCTGTTGTGTACCTGTTCTTCGACCGTATCGGGCGTAAGTATCTCCACACAGCCGAGGCGGATGCAGAGCTTCGCGAGCATGAGCATGCGGTGAGCGCGGACTGACGTGGCAGACCAGAAGAAACATCCCGAAGCGAAGACGGCGGACAAAGCCGAGGCTCAGAAGGATTTCGAGCATCTGCCAACAGCGGGCACGGTCCACTTCTCGGCGCCGTTTATCAAGCGCCCTGTAGCGACATTTCTTATGTCCATCGCGGTCATCCTGGCGGGTGCGGTTGCCTATAAGCTGCTGCCCGTATCGAGTCTGCCCGAGGTGGAATACCCGGTGATCTCGGTGGGTGCAGGGCTGCCGGGGGCCGATCCGGAGACGATGGCATCCGCGGTAGCGACGCCGCTGGAGCGGCAGTTTGCGAAGATCGCGGGCATCAACGAGATGACGTCGAGCTCGTCTACGGGCTCCGCTTCCATCACGATGCAGTTTGATCTGAGCCGGGATGTGAATGGCGCGGCGCGTGACGTCCAGGCGGCCATCAATGCGGCTCGGAGCCAATTGCCGGCGAACCTGCCGAATAACCCGACGTATCGGAAGATCAACCCGGCGGATGCACCGGTCATGATCCTGGCACTGACATCGGATACGTTGAACGTACCGCAGTTGTACGACGCGTGCGACAGCATTCTGGCCCAGAAGATCGCCCAGGTGCAGGGGGTCGGGCAGACGTTTTGTGGTGGAAGTGCAAAGCCTGCAGTGCGAATCGAGGCGAATCCGAACCTGCTGGCCAACACGGGGATTGGCCTGGAGGCGCTCCGGGCAGCCATTGCTACCGTGAACGTCAACCGACCAAAGGGCTACCTGGCCAATGAGACGCAGCGCTGGAGCATCAGTGCAACGGACCAACTGTTCGGTGCTGCCGCGTACGCGCCGCTGATTATCGCGACCAATCGCGGACCGGTGAGTTCGGCCGCGGCCAGCAACGGCTTGCCGGCTTCGGTGGCTAGCAGCACCTCTGGATCGGGGACCTCCGGAGCCAATGAAAGTACGAGCACGGGCAGCTCCGGGAGCGGGTCCCCGGGCGGCGGTACAGCTACGGCTGGTTCCGCGACGACAAGGAATGAGAGCGGAGGTTCGGCGCAGGGGAGCTCGGCAACAAAGGCGCTGGGGATCGTGCGCGTACAGGACGTTGCCCGCGTGATTGACGGCGTCGAAGATATCCACACAGGCGGCTTGTTCAACGGGAAGCCAGCCATTCTTGTTGTGGTGTTCAAGAGCCCTGGCGCTAATGTGATTGAGACTGTCGATAACGTGCTGGCGATGCTGCCAACGTTGCAGGCTTCCATTCCACCCGCAATCACCATCAACGTTGCGCTGGACCGCACAACGACAATTCGAGCGTCGGTGAGAGACGTCACGCGAACGCTGGTGATCTCGATCCTGCTGGTGATCATGGTTGTCTTCCTCTTTCTCCGAGAGGTAAGGTCCACGCTGATTCCGAGCGTGTCGGTTCCGCTGAGCCTTCTAGGGACGTTTGGCGTGATGTACCTGCTGGGCTACACGCTGGATAACCTAAGCCTGATGGCGTTGACGATCTCGACTGGATTCGTGGTGGACGATGCCATTGTCGTGATCGAAAACATCAGCCGCCATCTTGAGAGTGGGCTGACGCCCTTCGACGCTGCGATGAAGGGCTCGAAGGAGATCGGCTTCACGGTGCTGTCGATGAGCACATCGCTGATTGCCGTGTTTATCCCAATTCTGCTGATGAGCGGGATCGTGGGACGCCTGTTCCGAGAGTTTGCGGTGACGTTGTCAGCGGCCATCATGGTGTCATTAATCGTCTCGCTGACGACGACACCGATGCTGAGCGCCAAGTTCCTTCGGCCTCATGGCGAGAAGAAGCATGGGCGTATGTACATCTGGGGCGAGAGGGCGCTGAACGGGTTAACAGCGGAGTATGAGCGCGGTCTGCGATGGGTGTTGCGCCGGCAGGGACTTGTTCTGACGATTACGATTCTGACCTTTGGCTTGAATATTTACCTGTACGTCCTCGTGCCGAAGGGGTTCTTTCCGCAGCAGGACACCGGAAGGATTGGCGGGCAGATCCGTGGGCAGCAGGACGTCTCCTTCGACGCCATGAAGCAGAAGATCTACCAGATCTCGGCGATGGTTCAGGGCGACCCCGGCATCCAGAATGTGATGTCGTTCATGGGCGGAGGCGGCCCTGGAGGGGGCGGCAGCAACTCCGGCAGCCTGTTCATCTTCCTGAAGCCGGATGCCGAACGACAAAAGACAGGGGACACGGCGGAAGCGGTCATCAACCGGTTGCGGCCGAAGACGAGCGGCATCCCGGGCGCACAGCTTTATCTTCAGTCCCAGCAGGAGCTGCGCATCGGTGGCCGAGGATCTGCAACGCAATACCAATACTCGTTGACCTCGGACAACCTGACTGAGTTGAATGAGTGGTCGCCGAAGCTGATGGCAGCAATGCAGAAGATCCCGGAGTTGAAGGACGTGGCTACGGATCAGCAGCAGCAGGGGCTGCGGGAACAATTGGTGATCGACCGCGATACGGCAAGCAGGCTGGGTGTCTCGTCGCTGGCGATCGACGCCACGCTTTCCGACGCGTTTGGGC